>Ga0070731_10003676_pt1 | contig 13677 bp, 12 predicted proteins | sample Coa_R1_2_FD_66448 | JGI IMG/M metagenome (GOLD analysis project Ga0070731, IMG submission 66448) | Surface soil microbial communities from Centralia Pennsylvania, which are recovering from an underground coalmine fire - Coalmine... | ecosystem: Environmental > Terrestrial > Soil > Unclassified ... | reverse complement strand
CTCGGCGCCGATCCCGCGAAGGACACGCTGGCGCTCGGACAGAAGGACGGGCTCGAACGCGTATCGGAAGTTTTCCTCGACAACCGCTACGATCGCGGCGCGGTTCTTGCTTCTGTACAGCGCGGCGACGGCGGCGAATGGGCCTTCTACGTGCTGCGCGACGGACAGGCGCCGGTCGAGGTCGCCAACTATCCCGACCGCATCGTCTACGCCGCGATCGGACCCGACGACGCCATCTACGGCATCAGCCGCGCCGGCGCGCCGAACGGCAAGATCGTCAAGGCGGCGGCGCCTTACGCGAGCGGCGCTCTGGCGCATGCCGCCGTCATCGTCCCCGAAAGCAGCGTCGCCATCCTCTCGGGCGGCGCCGAGTCGCACGTACAGGATCTCTCGCTCTCGAAAGACCGGCTGTTCGTGCGCGACATCGTCGGCGGGCCCAACCAGGTGCGCGTCTTCGACCTCGGCGGCAAGGCGAAAGGCACTTTGCCGCTTCCGTCCATCGCCGCGAATTCCGAGATCGAGCCGCTCGCCGACGGCAACGTGCTCTTCGACGTCTCGACCTATCTGCGCCCGCGCTATTACGCGAGCTGGAACCCGGTTTCGGGCAAGACGAGCGAGACGGCGCTCAAGGTCACCTCGCCCATCTCCTTTGCCGATGCCGAAGTGAAGCGCGAATTCGCGACGTCGAAAGACGGTACGAAGGTTCCCGTCAACATCATCGAGCGCAAGGGCACGAAGCACGACGGCTCCAACCCGACACTGCTGTACGGCTACGGCGGCTACGGCATCAGCATGACGCCGTCGTTCATCGGCGCCATGCGGCGACTGTGGCTCGACCGCGGCGGCATCTACGCGATCGCCAACATCCGCGGCGGCGCCGAATATGGCGAACGCTGGCACCAGGAAGGCATGCTGACGAAAAAGCAGAACGTCTTCGACGATTTCGCCGCGGCGGGCCAGTATCTCATCTCCGCGCACTACACCTCGCACGACAGGCTCGCGCTGATGGGCGGCTCGAATGGCGGCCTCCTCATGGGCGCCATGATCACGCAGCATCCCGATCTCGCCCGCGCCGTGGTTTCGGCGGTCGGAATCTACGACATGGTCCGCGTCGAGCTCGATCCGAACGGCTCGTTCAACACCACCGAATTCGGTACCGTGAAGAATCCCGGGCAGTTCAGGGCGCTCTATGCCTATTCGCCGTACCATCATGTACAGAAAGGAACCGCCTATCCGGCGGTGCTGATGCTGACGGGCGCGACCGACGGCCGGGTCAACCCGATGCATTCGCGCAAGTTCACCGCGGCGCTGCAGGCGGCGACGAATTCCGGACTGCCCGTCCTTCTGCGCACGAACAAGAATTCCGGTCATGGCATCGGCAGCTCGCTGTCGGAGCGGATTGCCGAGCAGACGGACATGCTTTCGTTCCTGTTCGACCAGCTCGGCATGACGCGCAAGGTCGCGATGCACTGACTCTCTTCCCAGGACCGCGCGCGCGCGCTTTCCTCCCCCCGTGCGAAGCATGACAGCCCTGCGCGGTTCGGGGAGGATTGCGGCAAAGTCGCGACGATCAATTCGCAACATCGCCGTTGCACAACAGAGACTTCGCCCGGAACCGTCGCTGCGAGCCGCTCATTATCCTGAGTGAAAGGCGCGTCGCTGAACTGCGCGCGCAATCACATCAAATGGCAACGGGTCCGACGGGAGGGTGGACCGTCCAAAGAGCAGGAGAAGCGAACATGTTGGCTTATACGCTGAAGACCACCGCACTTGCGGCCCTGTTGGGTTTGGGCGTCGTGGGCACAAGCGGCACGGCTGCATCGGCCTATACAAGCAGGACGCGCTGCGACGGCGACGCCTGTGTGCGGCTGCAGTGCAACAACGACGGCTATGACTGCTTCCGCATCGGCTACATCGACCGCGATGGCTACGATCGGACATACAGCAGCTACGATCGGCCGTACGGCTACTACGATCAACCGTACAGTTATACCACGCGAACCTACACCTATACGCCCGGCTACAGCGACGACGACGCGTACGGTCCGGATTACGACGCAGGTCCCTACGGGCCTCCGCCGCCCGACGCTTACGATTATCCCGACTGAGGTTTCGCCGGATGGAAAGAGGACCGCGGGCGATCCCCGCGGTCTTTTTTTGCGCATGAAGGCAACCGTGTAGGGCGATGTACGACGACGTTCATTCATTCGCCGTTCATATCGCTTCGAACAGTTTCTCCGCGCTTTTCGAGGAGGAGAAAAAACACCACACGTTTCGAACGGTTCGACACGCCGTCCATGCGGCGCGAATCCGACTCGCGGAATCGCGGAGGGGGAGTTGTGAAACAAGGCTCTCGCGCACAACGCGCGGGCGCCCTCGCGAAAGGAGCTTCCGACTGTGACTCACCGAATGTCAGGCCTTGTCGCCGCAGTCCTTGCCTTTGTTCCCGCCGCCGCCTTCGCCCAGGCAATCGATCTGACGCCTTACTCCGGCCGCATCCTGTCCGACCCGGAATACCTGCCGCTCGCCGGACAGGTCGACGGCACCAGTGCGTACAGTCACGGCTGGGTCAACGGCAACGCCACGAACGGCGCGGGTGGCCAATCCACCTTTCATGTGGACACCAACACGCTCGATCAGTTCCTCGCCTACGGCGTCACCGACGACCTCTCCGTTCACGCGTCGATTCAGTACGCGCCGCAGAATTATCGCGAGACCGATTTTGGCGGCGGGGCCAGGACATACTCGGAAAGTTCCGGATTCAGCGATCCGACATTCGGCGCGACATGGCGCGCGCTCGACCAGAACGCTTTTCCGGCCAATTTCGACATCTTCGGCTCGTACACGCCCGACTGGATCGACGCCCACACCGCCACCGCCGTCCAGGACGGATCGGTCGCGCGTGGCGGCGATTCCGGCATTGTCGGGGCGGCACTCGGCATCGTGACGAACAGCTTTTCGATTAGGGGCGCCTTCGACGCGAACTTTCTCGGACAAAGCAGCGTTCTCAACCTCGGCAACGGCGACACGCTCCAGACGGCGTCGCACACGAATTTCGACCTTTCGCTTCAGACGCAGACGCGCCTGACGGATCTTTTTTCCGTCAATGCGGGCCTCAACCACACTTTTGCGTCGAACGCGAATGTCGCCAACGTGACCACGGGGGCGCCGCGCCATTCAGAGCCGGGTGATGTGACCGCGCTTCAGCTCGCGCTGAATTACAATTTCGTGCCCGACGCATTCGTCATCTCGGGCACGTACGAGCACGATTTTTACGGGAACAGCAGCACGCTCTATCCTGACCCGCTCTTCAACACCGGTACGCAGGACAAGAACGGCAACATCCTCGGCGTGAAGCTCACCTACGCCACGCCGTAAGCCTGTACGCTTGCGGCGGAAGACTTTCCGATCCTGCGAAGCGACCGCTTCTCGCCTTCCCTCTCCCGCGCATGCATTGCGCGGGAGAGGTGTCGAGCGGGGCGCAGCGTGGCGAGACGGAGGGAGTGGGGCGTTATCGCGTTCACTGCCCGCACCCGCCTCACGCGCAGTCGTGCCCTGCCGGGAGGCGAAGCTTCACTGCTCGCGGTTTCGCATGATCATGAAGGTCGCCATGTCCCAGGCGTTGCGCATGCCCACGATCAGGATGACGACAAGCGCCACCGCCAGCGTGTCGAAGGTCCACGCAACCGCCCAGCTCTCGAGGAACGCGGCGACGGCAATGGCCGCATAGGCGAGAATCGGAATCACGACGTAAAAGGTGCGATCGGCAAGATCGAGATTCATCTTCCAGACGCGCGTTGCCGCCATCACGGCATAAACCGCACCGCCGGCCCCTCCGATGCCGAGAAGAAGCGCGAGGGCAAGCGGCGTCAGCGTGGGCGCCGTCAGGATCGCCGAACCGATCAGCACGCTACCGAGATAGACCGCGGTCGGCGTGATGAAGCCGCGCAGGCCCACCGTGCGCTCCTTGAGTTCGGAGGCGAGCGTCGCCACGATGAAAGAAGCGCCGACGATCGCGCCCGAGGCGGTGCCGATCGTGACGTAGAAGTCGCGCCAGTCGGACAGCGGCAGGCTGGCCATTGGTCTCCCCTCCGTGACTTCGCCTCCCAGCGTGCCAGCGATTTCCCATCATGCACAGCCCCCGTCGCGCACCCGCATTCCGGCAGCGGCGACCCGGGAGCCGGGACCGGTACGGACAAGGTTCGGCGTTCCTTCAGGGCGCGGCTGCGCGATGCGCTCGCCAAGACGTGAAGCGTATCGGCGGTGCTGGCCGGGCCGAAGGTGCACGTCCCGCTCGCCACCCGCTGATTCTCAAAAAATCTTCATTGGAACATGTGTTGCGGGACGCTGCATTTAATCCCAAATCTTACCCGGACGCGCCCCGCGTCGAGGCGCAAATCTGTATGATATTGCGAAGCGAGGATTAGCCATGAGCAACCGTTTGGATCGCGCTGTCATTCGCCGCCTTGGCGCGGCGCTTTTGGGCACAACCCTGCTTGCCGGCGGCGCCGTCGTGGCGCTCACCGCCGTTGCAGCGACGAACCCGCCACCCATCGCCGTCCCCGGAACCGAGCGGCTCCCGGGCTTTGCCAATCTTGTCACGGCGGTCAAGCCGGCGGTGGTCAACATCTCCACCACGCAGGTGGTCAAGAAATCCCAGATGAATCTGTCGGAGAACGGCGAACTCGGCGACATGCTGAAGCAGTTCCTGGGTCCCGACGCGGATCGTCTCCTTCAGCAGCAGAGCCAGCGTCCGGCTCACGCTCTCGGCTCCGGCTTCATCATCGATCCCAGCGGCTATGTGGTCACCAACAACCACGTCATCGACGATGCCTCCGATATCCAGGTGACGTTGTCCGACGGCGCGACAGTCGCCGCGCATGTGGTCGGCCGCGACACCAAGACCGACATCGCCCTGCTCAAGATTCCGACATCGCACCCGCTGCCCTATCTCGCTTTCGGCGATTCCAAGAAGGCGCATGTGGGCGACTGGGTGATCGCAGTCGGCAATCCGTTCGGGCTCGGCGGCAGCGTGAGCGCCGGCATCATCTCGGGCGACAACCGCGAGATCAACGCCGGCCCCTATGACGACTTCCTGCAGATCGATGCGCCCATCAATCCCGGCAATTCCGGCGGACCGCTGTTCGACCAGTCCGGCCAGGTGATCGGCATCGACACGGCGATCTTTTCGCCGACCGGCGGCAGCGTCGGCATCGGCTTCGCCATTCCATCCGATGTCGCGCGCGATGTGGTCGCACAGTTGCGCGAGCGCGGCCGCGTTGCGCGCGGCTGGCTGGGCGTCCAGATGCAGGAGATCACGCCCACCCTCGCCAAGGCTGTCGGTGTCGGCAAGGACAAGGGCGTGCTCGTCGACATCGTGACGAAGGACTCGCCCGCCGCGCGCAGCGGCATCAAACAGGGCGACGTCATCACGTCGTTCAACGGCACCAGCATCCAGACGCCGCGCGATCTCGCCTGGGCCGTCGCCGAAACGCCGGCCGGAAAGACCGTTCCCGTTAAGGTTTGGCGCGACGGACATGAGCAGCCGCTCGATGTAACGGTCGGAACCGAGCGGGCGCAGCAGAAAGTCGCGGAAGCGGGACCGGAGTCGAAAAGCGGACCCCTCGGTCTGGAACTGGCGCCGCTTTCGTCCGAGCAGCGCCAGGCGGCCGGCGCCGAAGGACGGGGTGGCGTGCTGGTTGCCGGGGTAACACCGGGGAGCCGCGCCGACGACAGCGGCCTGCAGGCCGGCGACGTCATCCTCAGCATCGGCGGACGCCCCGTCAGTTCGCCCGACGATGCGGTTCAGCGCATCCGTTCGGCGCAACGCGACAAACGGGACGCACTGCCGCTGCTCGTCATGCGCGACGGCACCACCGCCTATCTCGCCCTCGAACTGAAGGAGGGCGAAACCGGCGCCGGGTAACGCGCTGTACGCCGCGCGATTCGCTTCTATCTTTCCTCCCCCGTGCAAAGCATGGGGGAGGGGGACCGCTGCGAAGCAGTGGTGGAAGGGGAAAGTCGTGCGTACAATTTTTCAACGCGCTACCGCTTCGCCACTTGAGCATTTGGCTTGCCCCTTCCACCGCTTCGCTAACGCTTGCGGTCCCCCTCCCCCATCTCGCTTCGCTCGACGGGGGAGGAAAATTCAATCGTCGTCGGGGGGTTCGAGCGGCACGCGGCCGCTCAGGATGCCTTCGATGGAACCCGCAGGGACGCTCTGGAACGGGCGCGGCGGCGCCGCGAGATCGTAGAACTTCACCAGATTGCGCGTCGACCGCGCATCCGCGAAAGTGAGTTCGCCCATCGGAATGCCGAAATTGAACTCGACGAGGCGAACGATGCTGCCGAAGTCCTGCGGCTCGTTGTTGATGTAGCCCTGCGGCGTGTACGCCGAGACGAACAGGAGCGGCACGCGAAACCCGTACTGATAGCCGCCTTCCGGATAGGGCAGGAAGGTCGGCGGCTCGTGATCGTAGAAGCCGCCCCAATCGTCCCAGGTGACGAGAACGGCCGTGCTGTTCCAGTAGGACGACCCGTCGGCATTCGTGCACGGGCTGTTGCCGATGGCATTGATCACGCCGGCGACCCAGTTGGGGCCGCTGCCGTCGTTGCTGCCGGCATGGTCGGAATAGAGCGCGGAAGGAATGACCCAGCTCACCTCGGGCAGCTGGCATTTCTGTACGTCGGCGACGACGTCCGGCGGATTGAGGGCGAGATGCTCGCGCCAGATCGCGCCGGTGCAGACGCCGTTGCTGGGGACGCAGATGTGTTGGATCGCGTCGGGAGCGCTCCACAGATCGCCGGCGCCCGGCGTGTAGTATCGCCAGCTGATCTTCGCGGCATCGAGCAGGTCGCCCAGCGTCTGGTGCTCGTAGCAGGGATACGTCGCCTTCTTCTCGAGTCCGTGCGCGTTGATCAGGGCCACGGTGGTACCCGATGGAGCGATGCAGCCGTTCATCTTGGCGTCGTTCTTGGCGTTCTCGGCGGCGAACGTGCCCTTGTGATCGTCTCCCTTGCTGGGCGCCGAAGTGCCTCCGAAGAGGAATTGATGGGCGGGGAAGCTCGGCCCCTGATTGGTCTGGAACATGTAGTTCGCCCAGCCGTAATTCGCCGCGAGGAAAAGGTACGGATCGATCGTTCCCTTCGAATCGTCGACATAGGTAAAGGTCGTGTTCGGCGTACACTTCCTGCATTCGACGTCGCCGGCGCCGTCCATCTTGCAGGCGCCGTCGGCGAAATCGCACATGGCGAGGAAATCCGCGTGGGTATGCGACGGCCCGTAGGGAATATCGAGCGGCAGCGGCGCGGGCGTGATGACACCGCCGGTTGCGTCCTTGTCGAGCCAGTTGGCCGTCTGAATGTCGTACTGGTTTCCGGTCGGATGGATGCTGCACGGCCGGCCGCGGCAAAGCGCGTAGAAGAGATTGTCGGGCGTGCGGTTTTCCTGGACGATGATGACGATGTGATCGAATCGGCTGAGTGTCGTCGCCGAAGCGGGCACCGCGCCGGCCAGAACACAGAGAACAAGCGCCAGAACCTTCATTCCGCTCTCCATCGGCGTTTGGTCGTGTAGGGAGATGCCCTACAACGGCGGTTCCGACGCGCTGCAGAACCATGCACAAGCAGCGCCTCGTTCGGCGAATCGGCCGCGAGCCGTGACGGTGTCCTATCTGCAGGCAACCCGATTGTAATCCTTCCGCGCGGGGTATAGCATCAAACATTGTCGTCCGGGCCGATGTCATCGCTGCAAACGCGAACTTCGACCGGGCGCGTCCATAACATCCGCGCGGGTGTACAGACAAGGGGGACCACCAATGTTCGCACACAGACTTTTTCCGCTCGCGGCCGCCGCAATCCTCGCGTGCTCGCCGGCCGGCGCGACCGCGTCGCACAAGGTCGTCAACACGATTTTGGACTCCGGCAATACCGGGCAGACTCTGTCCAGCGGCTACACGACCATGGAGACGGCCGGATCGCGTTGCACCTCATCCACCTGTACGGTCTCGATGCAGGTCATGGCCAGCGTCGGCAAGGCGACCTGCACCAGCGAGTGGGCGATCGTCGGCCTGGTCGATGGCAACTCCGTCGATGGCGGCCCGGACCAGAGCGACCTGCCGAGCAACGGGAAATACCAGACCCGGACCTGGCAGGGCCAGTACACGGTTTCCAACGGGAACCACACCTTCGCATTCCAGATCTACGTGCCGTGTTCGACGAACGCCTACCAATGGTCCGTGAATTACATGCTGACGACGCCGTGACGGAACCGACCCGGGACCAGGGCTGGAAATGGGGGTTGAGATGAATTGGAGAACAACGGCGTCGCTGATCGCCGGCGCGATCATGGCCGCAAGCGGCATGAACGATGGTTGGGCTCACGGGGTTGCCGCCGTGTCCCACACGATCAAGCGGGTCGTTCTGCAAGCCGGAAATGTGAACAGAACGCTCCCTTCAGGCTACACGACGATCGAACACAGGGACGTCTGGTGTGGCTATATGACCTGTACGTTCGCCATGAGCATCATGGCCAATGTGGGGGAAGCCACCTGCAAGGGAGAATGGGCGATCGTCGGGCTGGTGGACGGAAACTCCGTCGACGGGGGTCCGCTGCTCGAAGCCTTGCCGAATGCAGGCAATACCCAAACGCATACATGGCAGGGCATTTACGCCGTGGACGAGGGCTACCACAACGTGCAGTTCCAGCTCTACCTGCCGTGTTCTGCGAACGCCAACCAGTGGTCGGTACGTTATCTGGTGACGACGCCCTGAGCCCCGCCCGGGGCTGCTGCCCGGGACGTGACGGAATTCGGTTGCGCCGACTCCGCCGGCTCCGCTGCACGCGCGGGCGCCGTTTCCGCCATCATCGCCGTCGCGACCGCGCCGACGACGCCGCTCGCAATGAGGTACCACACGAAGGCCAGCGGATTCCCGGTGACGTGGTTGAGCCATGTCGCAATCAGCTGCGCCGTGCCGCCAAAGAGCGCGATCGACGAGGAGTAGATCGTCCCGAAACCGCTGCCGCGGATACGCCCGGGCAGGCTCTCGGTCAGCGCCGCGGCGAACGGTCCGAAGCTGACGGCGCCGAGCACCGTCAACACCCCGATCGCGGCCAGGAGCACTGTGGGGCTGCGCGACGATACGATCCAGGCGTACATCGGCCACGCCACCACGATGTAGGCGACGCGCGGCCACACCATCACCGGCCAGCGCCCGACGCGGTCGGACAGCCAGCCGCCGAACAGGCCGGCCGGAATGGCGCAGAGCGCAACCACAACCTGGGCGCTGAACGCGATGCGCTCGTTCATATGGAGCGCGTTTTGCGCAAATGTCGTGGTGTAGTTGGTGAGGTAGGTGAAGATCGTGGCGCTTGCGAGCGTGACGAGGCCGAGCACGATAACGCGCCGGTTGGCGAGCCAGAGGTCCCAGTCGCTTTTTCCGTCGACGGCCGAGGTTCCGCCCGCTGCCGTGTGGAGGGTCTCCGGAATGCCGCGCAGGAGCCAGATGCCGACCGGAAACGCGGCAACGCCGAGTGCGAAGGCAATGCGCCAGCCGTAAGCCTGTACGCCGGCCGGCGTCATGAAACCCGACACCAGAAGGCCCACCATGCTGCCGACGAGAATGGCGATGAACTGGCTCGCCGCCTGCCACGCGGTGTACAATCCGCGCCGCTCCGGCGGGGCGGCTTCCAGAAGAAAGGCGGTGGACGAACCGACCTGTCCGCCGAGCGCGAATCCCTGCGCCATGCGCGCGAGCACCACCAGGACCGGCGCGGCCAGGCCGATGGCCGCGTAGGACGGGACCACCGTCACCACCAGCATGCCGATGCCCATGAGGGTGAGCGCGAACATCATCGCCGGCCGGCGCCCGACGCGATCGGCCATGCGGCCGATCACGATGCCGCCGACCGGGCGCATGGCGAAACCGGTTCCGAACGTCGCCAGCGACAGCATCAGGCTCGTGTAGGCGCTGTGCGCCGGAAAGAACACGCGGCCGATCTGGAGCGCGAAGGCTGCGTAAGTGACGAAATCGTAGAATTCGAGCGCGTTTCCCGCGACCGCCGCGGCGACATTGCGCGCGCGAAGGGGTGCTGCGCTCATGCCCGTCCTGCGCAACCCGTGGCAACGTACGGAGCAGGCGAATTGCGCTCCATGAACCCGGCTCCCTTCGCTGTCGATGTCCCATCATCGCGGCCGCTGCCGTGCAAGGCAAGGCAGCAAAGCGCTGCGCCGGATCGCGATTTCGTGTCCGACACCCGCACCGAGGCCGCTTGCGGACGGGCGCGACCGGGAGGAAACGCGCCCCTTGCGCCGGCACGGGAGGGGATATAACCTGTTGCAGGTTATACCAACGATCCGAGGCCCGATGAATTTCAATCTGTATCTTGACGACAAGACCGCCAGGGAACTGGACCGGACGGCCAAAAAACTGGGCGAAACGCGGAGCGGCCTGATCCGCAAGGCGGTGCGTGAATGGCTGGACAAGAAGACGCTCGGCAGTCCCGGCTGGCCGTCGCTCATTCTGGAATGGCAGGGCATTCCCGACATGCCGCCCTTCGAATCGTATCGCGACGAGCTGTTGCCGCCCCGTGACGATGCGTTTTCGTGAAGTACCTCCTCGACACCAATGTGCTGAGCGACTTCGCCCGTGGCGATCAGGCCGTCACCGCCAGGCTTCGTCGGGAGCCACCGCCGCAATTGGCGGCTTCGGTGATCACGGAAATGGAAATCGAGTACGGGCTGGCGCGCAACCCCGACCTGTCGCCGCGCCTGCGCGAAGCCATGCGGATGCTGTTGAACACAATCTCCGTCTTGCCGTTCGAGCGCGAGGACGCCCGCGTGGCAGCACAATTGCGTGCAGGCCTGAACAGCCGGGGTACGCCGATCGGAGCCTACGATCTGTTGCTCGCCGCCTGCGCCCTGCGCCGCGGACTCAAAATCGTGACGCACAATGCGCGGGAGTTCATTCGCGTGAGCGGGCTCGGTCTGGAGGATTGGCGCAGGTAGCGTGCGCGAGAGGGGGTGGTGATCAGGCGCGAGTCCCGCTTCGCTGCCCCGCAGCTTCGCAGGACCTGTCGCTCTCGCCCGCCAAAGCCCTTCGGGCGAAGGCGGGTGCCCATGATCCAGACGAAACCCTGCAAACTTGTCCCGGTGTCTGATGCATCAACGGGATGCTGCACCTGCGCGCCGCACGACAGCTGGATCTTTGCAACGGCGGAGCGAAGCGGCGCGTTTTCCTCGTACGCACATGCGAGGCTGACCATGCTGAAATCGCTCAAACAGGCGGATATCGATGCGATCGTCGCGGCCTGCGGGCCGGATGAACCGGGGTCAAACGGCGAAACGGATGACGCGCGCGCCACGGCCGCGCGGGAACGCGTCTACGGAATCGTCGAGCAGTTCTCCCGAGAGACGCAGGAAGAACTCCTCGCGCTCATGTGGACCGGCGGTCCGAAGAACGGCAGCAGCTTCGCCGAGAATCTCGAACTCGCGCACAAGACCTGGGACGAGAATCACGCAGCCCACATCGCCGAACAGCATGCAAGGCTTCCCAATTATCTGAGGGACGGTTTAAGGAGAATGTCGGCGGAGCAGGCCTGATTCGCCACCAGTGTCGTGGTTTCGAAGTTCGCTTCGTCTCTCGATATCGGTCTCCAGGCGAACTTCGAAACCAGAACGACACTGGAATCAATGAATTGCTGGTGTCCTTTCGATTCTGAAATTCGCCCGGCAACGGATATCGGGATCATGCGAATTTCAGAATCGGGACACTAGAGCGGCGAAACGGGGGATCGTTGCCCGAAGACGCAGCAGAGCAGACCGGCACGCGCGCGATGGGCCTCTGGCGTTCGCATTGGAGCATTTTCTGCAGCTACGCCGCGCGCGTCTGGAGCGAATTCTGGGAAGACCGGATTCTGTCGGTCGCCGCGGGCGTCACGTTCTTCGTGCTGCTCGCGCTTTTTCCGGCCGTCGCGTCGATCGTATCCCTGTACGGACTCTTTGCCGACCGCGCCTCGATCGCCCAGGTCCTTCACACGCTCTCGCCCTATCTTCCGGGCGGCGCGGTCACCGTTCTGGGCGAAGACCTTCACCGGCTGGTCAACGAAAAGCCGATCCGGCTCAATGTCGCTTTCTTCTTCGGCTCGGCGATAGCGCTCTGGAGCGCGAGCGGCGGCATCTCGGCGCTGATCGACGGGCTCGACGTGGCCTTCGAGGCGAAGGAGACCCGCGGCTTTCTGAAGATGACGCGCGACGCGCTTCTTTTCACGGTCGCCGGAATCATCGCCGGCGCGCTCGCCGCCTACTTCGTGGCGGTCGTTCCGTTGGCGATCCACAAATCGCCCTATGTGCGCTCGTTCCACCTCGTCTTCGAAATCCTGCGCTGGCCGGCGGCGTTCGGCTTCGCCTCGTTCTTTTTTGCGCTCGTCTATCATGTCGGTCCCGACCGGAAGACCGTCCCGCCGCACTGGATCACCTGGGGAAGCTCGATCGGCGCGGTGTTGTGGATACTGGGTACGCTGCTTTTCAGCTGGTACGTGCAGAATTTCGGGACCTACGACCGCACCTATGGCAGCCTCGGCGCCGCCGTCGGATTTCTCACCTGGATCTGGATTTCTCTCGTCATTCTGCTTCTGGGCGCCGAAATCGATTGCGAGATCGAGCGCCGCTTGAGGCCCGCCGACCACGCCCGTCAATAGGCGCCGGCAAAGTTTTCAGGCGCCCAAAAAAGGAAACCGCCAAGGCGCAAAGACGCCAAGGCCGATTCACAGTGAGACGGTGAGGCAGTGAGGTACCGGTTGGGCGACTGGAGCGGTGCCCCATTCCCAGACCCGGAATGATTGCGCGCGCATAGCGCGCGCCGCAAAACTCACGGCGCACCATATCGCCGCGCGACAGCTATCTCACTGCCTCACCGCCTCATTGTAAAAAGGCGCGTGCCATTCCTTTGCGCCCTGGCGCATTTGCGGCCGATTCACAGTGAGACGGTGAGGCAGCGCGCAGCCACGATTGGAAAAGGTTTGCAAACCGCCAAGGCGCAAAGACGCCAAGGCCGATTCACAATGAGCCGGTGAGGCAGTGAGGTACCGGTTGGGCGACTGGAGCGGTGCCCCCGTTCCCAAGCCCGGAATGATTGCGCGCGCCTAGCGCGCGCCGCAAAACTCACGGCGCACCATATCGCCGCGCGACAGCTATCTCACTGCCTCACCGCCTCATTGTAAAAAGGCGCGTGCCATTCCTTTGCGCCCTGGCGTCTTGGCGGTTTTCTTCCCGCCGGCGGATTGCGGTATTGGTCCCCCATGCGGCCGCAGATTCTGTTTCAGCTCTTTGCCGAGGTGCGCACGCTCGACGGTGTGGGGCCGAAGCTTGCGCAGCTGATCGGCAAAGCCGCAGGCCCGCGCCTCGTCGACCTGCTCTTTCACCTGCCCGCCGGACTGATCGACCGGTCGTACAGACCAAGGCTGATCGACGCGAAAGAGGGATGCATCGCAACGGTTCTGCTCAACGTGCTCGACCATGTTCCGCGGCGCGATTCCAGGCACCCCTGGCGCGTGCGCTGCTCCGACGATACATCGACGATCGAGCTCGTCTTCTTTCACGGCCGCCTCGAATACCTCGCGCGCACGCTGCCGCCGGGCACGAAGCGGCTGGTGAGCGGCCGCATCGACCGCTTCGGCAG
>Ga0070731_10003675_pt1 | contig 13677 bp, 17 predicted proteins | sample Coa_R1_2_FD_66448 | JGI IMG/M metagenome (GOLD analysis project Ga0070731, IMG submission 66448) | Surface soil microbial communities from Centralia Pennsylvania, which are recovering from an underground coalmine fire - Coalmine... | ecosystem: Environmental > Terrestrial > Soil > Unclassified ... | reverse complement strand
CGAAAACCTGACGTTCGTCGTTAAAATCGGTCTCTAAACCCCCAAACAGTTTGTGTCCGCCGATCGCCATTTCAAGAGCCACAAAGAAATAGCGCACTACCGCCGCGGGCACGTTAGCTGGCAGCCCCACCGTTCCCAGCGACTCTCGCAGGCCCTGCGTGCCACGTCAATTTTCCGAAGGCTTCTCAGCGCGGTCGATTACGAATATCTCCACAGGACCCTTCTGTGGTTCCAGCTTCAGACCCAGTTGCTCCTGGAGCGCCGCGAAGATGGATGGACCGGCGGGATCGGCTGGAGGCTTCGGCTCGTTTGGAGACAGCGGAAAGGCAGGACTCTCGTCGGGAGTCCACTCGACGCTGATATCGAATTTCCCAATCAACCCAGTTTTATCGTTCACGACGCGGCCGAGCAGCCGGGACAGCGTAGGCGTGATGTCCCCAATTGATACGCTCACAGCTCGCATCCTGCCTCTGCCCCACATCATGTTGCCGCACGCCAACGCCGGGAGGTTCCCGGGTTCAGGCGGTGGCGGACGCCTCGAAAGGTCTGGCGGCGTGCAACTGCCGTCTTTCGATTCGATGAGCGACGGGCCGAGTTTACTGTCCTTCCTCGCCAAGACGAGCGCGTACATTAGAAGCTCTTTGGACTCGCGATGAATCGTGAGTTGGAAGCGATCCGCCAGCAGCGCCTGGAGCATCACTTGGACTTCGCCCTGGTTCGGCTTTGCCTCCGGCTTCGCCACGATGTCGTAATGAGCAGAATCAAGCCATCCCGGTCCACCGGAAATCTGGAACGGCTGAATGCGATACGAAAACACGATCATTTCTTTCAGGGTCATGTTCGTGATAGTAAGGCCTCCGCCCGGACCCGGACGGATGAGGGTGCCGCGCGCACCAGGCGCGGCCGGCTTAACCGACGCGACTTCAAATTCGGTACGAGGATCTGTTTGCGCAACCGCGCCGCCGCTCAAAACGAAAACGATCGAAACCGCCCGAAGTGTGCGCATGTCGAGTTGCCTTAGACGCTATCAATGTACACTTTCGGCTCACGGGTGAAAAGGACGGCGCGGCAGCGAATACGCGGATCATGCGAATCTATCGTGGGTCAGCGAGCGACATGAACAGCGCCGGTCGAACGCTCTCGGCAAATTGATGTGATCGGCGTGGCGAACCTGGTGCCCATGAGGGGCGGGTTGGATCTAGCTCCCGATTCGGACATGGGACGTTCGTCAGGTCACGCTAGGCGTTCAGATAAACTGGATCGGTCGTGCGCTACTGGTGGGTGAACCAAAACCAAACCTACCGACAGAAGCTTGGCGGCGGGTACCTCTGGTCGCCGAAGCGGAACGCGAATGGTGCGCGCAATCCGTTCTACGAATCAATGCGGGAGGTTGCGCCGGGAGATATTGTTTTCTCATTCGTGGACACGCGCATCGCGGCGATCGGCGTCGCAGAGTCGTATTGTTACGAAAGCCCCAAGCCTGAGGAGTTCGGTGATGCCGGGCTCAATTGGGAAAAGATTGGATGGAGGCTCCGCGTCAAGTTCAGGACCTTGGAGCACCGCATCCGGCCCAAGGAGCAAATTGATCTCCTGCGTCCGCTACTACCCGAGCGGTACGCCCCTTTGCAACCCAATGGCAACGGCATCCAATCGGTATACTTGACGGCGCTTCCAGAGCTGCTTGCGCATGCGTTGGTGGCGCTTATCGGGCCGGAAGCCGTCGCTGTCCAGCAAACCGCCGCGGACGCCGACCACAGTATGACCGACGTGAATGCCGATCTAGAAGTCTGGGAGCATCACATCGAGTCGGAATTAGATCGAGACACCCATATTCCGACCACAGAACGCGAGGCGCTCATAGTTGCTCGGCGGGGTCAAGGCCTGTTCAAGGAGCGCGTGATGCAGATTGAACGTGCTTGTAGGATTACTGGCGTGGATAACCCTGTTCACCTGCGCGCGAGCCACTGCAAACCGTGGCGCGACAGTGATAATGCAGAGCGCCTTGATGGCGAGAATGGGTTGCTACTGACGCCCAGCATCGACCATCTGTTCGACCGAGGGTTTATCAGCTTCGCCGGCGATGGCGCCCTGATCATATCGCCGGTCGCGCATCGGTCATCCCTGCACCGAATGGGCATTCCGACGGAGAGCGTTCATAATGTCGGCAATTTCTCGCCTGGGCAGCGCCGCTTCCTGGAATATCATCGTGATGCCGTTCTGCTTAGGGCCGTTCGCTGACTACTGCATCCGAATGGATTACAGCGTATGCCCGCGCCTGGCACTGAGCTTGTGACACCTTATTACCGCGAGAATGTTCCTCATGGCCCCCTCCTCGACGGTCGTGTACTGGACCCAAGCGCCGATTCCGCCGCGCCAACTGGAGTGTAACCGTGACCTTCCTTGTGTCCCAGTTTGGTCAGGTGTATACTTCCGAGCGTCCGACAGTTCAGAAAGGAGTTTCTTTCATGACCGAAAAGGACAATGTACAGCTTGCCAACCAGGCGTTGGCCGCATTGAACGCACACGACATCGAGGGCTACCTAAAATTGATCGACGAAGCCTATGTCGGAGAATCAGAAACGCTCGGCACGGTTCATGGACGCGCCGGCGCACGCCAAATGCTGACCACCATGTTCCAAGCATTTCCTGACCTCCACATCGAGGCCGAAGAGATTATCGCGAGCGGCACCCATATTATTAGTCGTGCCATCCTGACTGGGACCCACAAAGGTACCTTTGCAGGAGTGGCTCCGACCAACAAGAAGGTCAGTTGGCATTCATGCAATATCGTCGAGGTCAAGAACGGAAAAGCCATTCGGAGCAGAGTTTACGCCGACAACGTCACGCTGCTGAGGCAGCTTGGAGTGTTGCAGGTGCCGAAGGCCACGACAGCCTGATAGCGACCTACCTAGAGACCGAGATTCGATGAGACCTGCGCATTCGTCCCGAGAGAATACCGGGGGTGAGGCTGGGTTGTAGACGCGCCTAATTCTCCGAGAGCTTTTCAACGTGATCGATAATGAGAAGCTCGACTGGCACGTTCCGTGACTCCAGGCTCAGGCCGAGTTGTTGACGCAACGCTGTGTATAGCGAAGGCCCGTTGGGATCTGGCGCGGGTTCGCGTCCCTCCAGGACGCCCACCCCACCCGGTCCCCTGTAATAATCCAACGTGAAATCGTAGCTCCCGTTCAGCCCCGTCCTATCCATGACTGAATCGTCAACTGCCCCCGATAGAACGTTCGCAAACAGCGACATTGGCATGTTGTGATAACTCGTCTTATTTCCGCTGATCTTCCGTATTGCCAGTTCCTCGCCATCGTGGTTCTCGTCGAGCTTCGCGCCTCCTTTCGCCACCACCAGCACGTGCGCCTTCATCTCTTTTGTCTCGTGCCTTATCACCAGCTTGAATCGATCCTCCAGCAGGGCTTGAAGCATCCGCATCATCTGATCTCGGCTTACTGGATGCTCTGATTTTGCCTCGATGTCGTAGCGCGACGACGATAGCTCGTCTGGAAGGCCAGAAATCTGGCCATTCGCAACATGGTACGCCTCTCCAATGAGCCAAAGTAACGGCATATTTCTCGCTATGAATCTTAGGCCGCCGGGAGTGGGACCCATGGAAGCCCTTGCTGTGGTCTTATCTGCCCTGATTGACGCCACTTCAAACGTCGCGGGTTGCCCCTGAGCAAAGGAGATGAGACTGGCAGCCGCGATTACGCGGAGCACTTTGTTCCCACAGGAGAATGGACGAGTGAGACTACCGAGTCGTGCAGGCTCGAACGGCTACTCGTGACGGCCATGCAGATTTCAGTGCAGATACGCTCGGCAGAGTATTCTTAACTGCATAGTGCGCGTCAATTCACGTCGGTCTGCGATCGGGCGCGACAAGATGGCCCGGAGGAGATTTCTTGTTTTCGCCGGGACCGGCAGTGCAGCCCTTGGCCACACGACCAACTTGCCTCGGATTGTGATCGATGTGAATGCGCTCATGGATCAGGGTGCCCGTTCTGGAAGGGGCCTGAGCCCGGCTGAGCGATCACAATTCCAGCAACTTCAAGGGCTGGCTGACCGAGAGTTCGCTATCAGTGGTATTCGCTTCAATGTTCGCGTGGTAGAGGGCGCGTTCCTGCGCACGCAGGGATACTCGGAAGTTCCAGACCGCTTCTTGTCCAGGGGCGTGATCAATCTGTTCGTGACCGAGACACTTGCTTATGATATCGACAGGGACCGCACCGGTGGCTGCTCCACTGGGCCGCTTCCACGAAGACCAGGATCACCGCCAGACCCCTTTTACAAGACCTTCTTGGGGTTGAGGGAGGCCCACGAGACTACGCTCCTTCATGAATATGCTCATCACTTCTCGCTGGATACACGCCGCAGTCCGACGGGCACTGCGAACTTCTGGTCGGACCTCAGGAACGATTACTGGCTCTGGCGACAACGGCACGGTGTTCCGATCTTGCAGTTTCGTGCCTGCGCCAACTCGGAGTGGGCACACGTTGCCTCCTGAATTCTAGAGCGACGGTGCAGTTCGCCCACGCCGTCAGCTGGCCGGGAGTGCTCGCCACCACATGATCGCGTAAAAAGCCGCCAGAATCTCATCGGCCGTCGGCAGTCTGGATGAGTACGTACTACTACCGATAGTAGTACGATCGATGAATACCCATCCTCCGTGGGTATCGACAGGGCTCCGCTCTGAGCATTTTGTGTCCGCTGTTCGCAGAGGCGTGGACAGTCGGCGCGGTTGTTCGTGGGCGGAGTGCCTGGGACGCCGTCAAGAATCGCTTACCTTCCAGGCCCTCGTGTCTATCGGCAAAGGCCACTAATGCCGATCTAACAACGACGTGCTTCCATCGATTTTGGCGAACACCGTCCCTTTTTCCACTTCAGCTAAATCGCCGTGCAGCGAACATATCCGGCTTTCGGAGGCCATTGCCCAAGCGGTTAAGGATGTGGACGTGGCGAAAGACCAACAGGATCGCGCCCGTATGGAAAAGCGGGATGTCGAAATGTACACCGTTGTCCTCGCAGAAGTGCGGAAGAAAGCACGTCTTCTAGTCGCCGCACTGGCCGAACACCGAAAACAACATGACTGCTTCTAGTATTTCGAACTGAGCCGCTGACCTCACCCGTGGGAGGTCAGAATTCGTTTGATGGCGCGGAAATCTGCGTTTCAGTTCCGCGGTGACTTTTCTGCCTCACGATGGCGGATGCAACCGCAGCGGAGACAGATCCGCAGACGCCTCGACCCAAAAAAGAAAAACGGCGTCGTCAGCGGTCATCAAGCGGTTAACTGCTGAGCGGGCGAACATTGACAACAGCGGCGTATGAGGGCGTCCTTCGCTCATCATCGCGGGGGCGTGGCGAGCTAGGGGGCGAAGCATGTCGAAAACTTGGCCGGCCGTCGCCCCCTCGCGCAGCATTTGTACGATTTCGCGGGCAGTCTCGATTCGTCTTTGTACTTGCTCCGTCAAATTCTCTCGAAGACCAGTCTCGTCGCGCCCTACGCAGAGTCCATCTTCAAAGATCGCCAGATCGAGCTCCAGTTGGACGCTAGCGAGACGATTCTTGAATTCACTCGCGCCAGTATTCCGTCCACCCCCGCCGCCTGCATGTGAAGACACCCAGCCGCCAACCGGCATCTGGGGCGGCGATCCGAGAACGTCCCGGTTGTCTCCGAATATTCCTTCCTCCGTGATCAACCGTCTGGAGCCGGGCAAAATGAACGATGACAGCTCGCGCCTTGCTTTTTCCTGTCCTGTCAAGACATCGATTTGTCTGCTTGAACCAAGGTCAAAATGGCTCGCTGTGTGGGTCTCACCCAGCGTGTCCGTAAATCGCCAAACGTATCTCAAAGTGATGACTGCATTTTCACTTTGATTCTCCAGCACAGCCGCTCGGTCAGGCGCGCGGTTAATGCTTGGTCCGAAAGGGGCTGGAATGCTAAGAATCTCCGCAACTCTAAAATCAAACGCGGGTTCACCCGGGGTGATGAGAGGTAACCCGAATTCTGCGAGGTCGCGATAAGTCGTTTCGATCATACGCCCACGTTTCGCTCCGACCGTTCGCGACTGAGCCTCGGATCGGGAGATTCATATTTCACGAGAGTATCTTCGCTCGGTGGAGAGCGGATTGCGTTATTCCACTGTCCGAACCACTGTCATTTCAATACTCCGTTGGGTTGGCGTCAAGATGATGCCCAACTGATCACGCAGCATCCCGAGGAATTCCGCAGTCGTCTGCGCCTCGCCCTGAATCTTGAAGTCATAGATCCCAGTAAGTTTGGTCTCGTCAACGATTGGACGACGCAGCCCGTCTTCTAGTGCACGGCGGAACTCATCCATCGAACTGCTGAGAGCAGTCATTGCCGTCATTTCAGCGGTCGCCATCTCGCGACGAATCGCTTCCTCGATCGCCTCCTGTGTCGGAGCCACTCCTTCTGGCAGTTTGAAGGTCCGCGTGAAAGTGCCAACACTGCCTCCGTAGGCTTCACTTTCGGGTTTTCTTCGCGGAGCTTTCCCTTCCTCCGCTGTCATCACGTACACCTCCACTGGTCGGATCACCTGTGCCAGAGTTACGTGAAAGTACTTCTCGATGCCTTCCCGCACCCGCCGGCGCATCGCCTCCTCATCCTCTTCTCGCGGGGGCACCAGAACGAAATCGTACCGCGCCCCATTGTCCAGCGCCGCCGGCAAATCAATACGACTCGCGTCCGTGCCTAAAACCTTGGAGAGGATCGCTCTCAGATCGAAGCCGCGCTGCATCCAATGATCCGGTCCAATGGAACCGGCTGTGCCCTTAGTCTCACTGGGCGAAATGTGTACCTCCTCGGAAGGCGGAAGATTCGGCTTCTGCGGGGGAGACGGAGATCGAATCGGCTCAGCTTCCACACGTACGGCTTTGCTGTCGCGAATAGCGTCCATTTGGGCTTCGGACAGTTCGCCGCTAATAGCGACCGTACGACGATCCAGTACGGCCTGGATTTGGTCCGCCTCGGGAGTCATAAAAGTAAAACCCGCGATCACGCCATGAGGATCGATCAACACTCCGGCGGCTCCTTCGACTCCGTACGCTTTGTAGGATTCCTCCGATGGATCGAGGACCAACCAGCCTCGTACTGGGTGCGTTTTGAGGAACGGAGCCAGAGATTCTTCTTTCTCGTTGGCGATCCAAACGAAATTGACAGGTCTGTCCGCAAACTGCTCTACCAACGCGTTCCACTCTGAAACCGCGTGTTCGTTGTGTGATACGGGACGAAGGAACTGCAGTACCGTGGTCTGCCCGAAAAGACTCCGCGGTCCCCCCGATGCCGGAACCGATGCGACAATCTTCGTCCAGGTGAGGTTCGGTGCGGGATCGCCCGCGTGGACCGGCGCACGGGCCTGACTGAACATAGAGTCCGCGAAGATGGCAAGAAGAACCCAAAGCGTTCTGAAAGCCACGATCTCCATTGAACCCGAACAGGTGCTGAAATGCAATCGCCCAGGGAAAGCGCCACGCTCCTCTGTGGAACTACGCGGAACAAGGGGAAAACGATACGTTTCCACACTGGGCCGGAGCATCGCGCGCCCACTTTGAGACTGGCAAACGCGCCAGCGTCAACGGCGAAGAATACGTGGAAGAGTAATGTTCGGAAGGCGTTGATACTCGATTGTCATCAACGGACTGTCCTCGTTCAAAGACCTTTCACTAGATCCACGATCCTTACGGCGAGAGTGTCAGCAATTATCTTCAGTGTCTGAATGGTGACGTTCGACTCGCCGCGTTCGATTTCGCCCACATGTGCCCGGTTCAGACCAGATTTATCGGCGAACAGATCCTGCGACCAGCCTTTTTTAAGGCGTAGCGCGCGGACTGTGTTCCCGATCTGCTTCTGAATATCCTGCACACATAGCAGTTTCGGGGTACTCTGGCTTTATCCATACAGGTTATAACCTGCAGAAACGCCGCCTTTCTGACGAACATTAACCGTGGAAGGGAGGAGAAAATCCAATGCTCGCTCGGATATTGATAGTCGTTTTCTTTTGCTGTGCACTCGTGCAGGCCGCCACGAAGGAGCGTGCGTGGGAGCTTGGGCGCGTGCTCGATTCCACGTCATCCAAGACCACGTTCCAGACAGGCGCGACCAGCACGACGAACACCACCGGCACGTCGACGGCGCACACGAGTGGTACCGCCATGACGAGCGGCGCTGGGACCTCGTTGAACGCGACTACGACGGCGAGTAGCCAGTCGCAAGGCACGACCAACACCGTCATTCACCACATGACGGTCCGCGACACCGAACTGCTCATCATGGGCGCGGACTACGCTTATGTGATCGAAGATCCATACACGGTAAGCGGGCCACTGCTACGCCGCGCGATTACGAATCGCAAGCACGGCTGCCGATTCATCATCGGCGAGGATATCAGGTACGTCCAGGAAAAGGGCAAGCTGATTGTACTCGACCCGGATGGCAAGGAGTGCAAGCTGGACATCGTGAAGCAGGAGCGCGTGCAGCACTAAAGAACGGCAACGATCCCGGTCGGCAATCAACCATGCCCGAAACAGATGATAAAACTGACCATGAAGTACCCGTTGAAACCATCGAGGCTTCGTGCCCCAGATGCGGCCATTTCGCGTCGTACGCGAAAGCCGCCGCGCTGACCTGTAAGAGCTGCCAGAAAGGCTTTTGGCGCCCGTTAGAGGTTCCGAAGCATGAGCCGACAACTTCGCCGTGGCCCGCGGAGAGCGATACGCTGCCGCGAGAGGGCGAAGAGCAAAGGCGACGACGCCTCAAATCGATGTTGGCCACGGTCGCTGCCTGGCTGTTCGTTCCTATGGCCCTATTGTTCATCTGGCTGATCGCAAGGATCGTGACGGCTTCGGAGAAGCGCCAATTTGATGCGATGACACCCGCCGGTCAACACTTGGCCAGAGCGAGGGAGGCGTTGGCGGAAGGAGCGTTCGAAGAGGGTCTCCGAGAGATCCACGCTATTCCCTCTTCCGGGCCAGAGGCCGTTTCCGCGAAGGAGGTTGAAGATCGATTGAATGCAGCGCTCCAGTCCGCTCGCCGGGCCGCCGAGGCTCGGGCAGAACAAGAGCGTGTGGAGACTCTAAAGAACGACCAAATCCACACCGTCGAGGTTCAACTTCGCGAGTTGGGCTACGATCTTCGTATTTCTGGATCTGGCAAGCCAGACGAAGTCACCATTTCCTCAAACGACTTCTCAGATACTGACCATCGGGTGCGATTTCTGGCGTACATCAGGAGCCAAAGGGGACCCGGCCATAAACTCTGCTTGCTGGGAGTCAAGCAGGCCCGTCTAGGTCAGGGGTTCCTCCAAAGTGGCGACTCCTATTCGCTTGAATGTTGGAAGTGAGGGCGGGACGGTTACTGTACAACCGAAGTTTTTCCACGAGGCTCGTTTCCGCCCGCAAAATCAGCCACTTAGCGTCCAATATGCCGGGGAATGTTTTCGGGTCCTGTGTCGCCACTCATTGGACTTGCCCTTCGGTAACACTAGCTTCGCGTTTTTCGCGCTATCCCTCTGATCCAGCGCGGTTTAGAACGCGGAATGAAACACCGGCCGGGATATGCAGTCTGGGATTACGAGGGCCTTCTCTTCCGCCGAGTGAGCACGGCTTTGGGGAAGTTTACGCCGCCATCACAGCGGCCGGAGAAATGGCTCTTAACGCGGCGGATTTCGCCGTGCAGAATCAGGCACTTAGCGTCCGCCATGGATGTATTCGTACTGTAGGGTCAAGAGCCCGTGTGTACGCCGGTTGGGGCACGATTTCGGCACGCTAGCGCGCTTCATCCTCAGGCACGACCTCTGCCGCTCGCACGGCTGCCTCCGCCAGGTGATTCCAGCCTTCCTTCCCCAGGGCCTGTTCCAGGCCCCTCTGAGCCTTCTGCCAATGAGGAAGTGCGCGTTTGTATTCCCGCTTTCCCGCCGCGGTCAGGGAAAGCCGCCATTCGCGACGGTCCACGCCGGCCTCCGAGCGCAACCATCCTTTCTGTCGAAGTGGAGCCAGCGTTCTGGTAAGCGTCGTACTGTCGATTTCGAGCAGCTCGGCGAGTTGTTTTTGAGACAGCTCAGTCGCCTCATTCAGCGCCTGGAGGAGGGTGAATTGGGTGACGTGCAGACCACTTGGTCGTAGCGCGGCGTCGTAATACTTGGTAACCACCCTAGCGGCGCGCCTTAGATTGGCGCAAGCGCAGGGCAAGCGAATCACGGTTTGCCTCGGTGTTTTGGAAGCTCCTGGCATAGCGTTCACACAATATCTGTATCTACATGTATATCAGGCTGATACCGGCGTTTGCAATTTCCTGCGACGAAATAGATGTATGTACGTCCATACTGGTAGGAAGTCCAGGCGGCAAAGGAGATCGAAACATGAACTACCCAGGACCTAGTTATTTGCTCCCTAATGTACTGTTCGGGAGCGTGGCGGTCGTCGCCGTCGTGCTGTTCGGCCTGTACCGCGCTCTGAGCCGCGCCGGATTGACGGTCAGGGACCGTAGGCGCGCGTTTTGGAGCGTTTCGGCCTTGCTCGTGGCCTGGTTCGCTGCCGCGCTGGCCCTCTCGTGGTCGGGCTTTTACCAAGGCACGCCGACCCGCGTGCCCACCATCCCATTTGGGCTATTCATCCCAATCGCCGCCGGTGTCTTGCTGTTCTGGCGCTGGCCCATGCTCGGGCGCGTCATTGATGCGGTCCCGCAGAGTTGGCTTGTTGGAATCCAAGTTTATCGCGTGGAGGGATTGATCTTCCTTACACTCTATGCGGGAGGATTGCTACCAGGCGCATTCGCGTTGCCCGCTGGAATCGGAGACGCGATAGTCGGCTTGCTCGCGCCAGTCGTTGCCATCGCATATGCCCGCGGGTCGCGGCCCGCTTTGGTGCGGGCGTGGAATCTGCTTGGCCTCACCGATCTGGGGGTGGCCGTAACAACCGGCTTCTTAACGTCGCCGTCGCCGGTGCAGTCACTGGCGCTTGACCGGCCGAACGAACTCATCAGTGCGTTTCCGCTGGCCCTAATTCCGGTTTTTTTGGTGCCGCTGTCCGTCTTATTGCACTTGGCGTCACTCCAAAAACTACGTCAGACGGAGCACGAGCGTCGGAATCTGGAGCCCGTTCTGGCCAGCTAGGATTTTCCGCAGAGCGATTGGATTTCGAGGCGGCTGTTCCTCATAAACTCCGCGGTAAACGTCGCGCTTAATTGTTCAGTTTCGTGACGAATGCAGTGTCGAGCACGAGATCGCGAATGGCGACCTTGGCAAGACGTACCACTCGCCCCCGCGTCGCAATTTCAAAGTCTGAGATTACAACTGGGCGGATGATTTGGACGCCAAACTCGACGAACAGCCGCACGTGCTCAATCTCCCTGCCATCGATCACGCATTCCCCCGGTCCGAACGATCGTTGCCCCTCAGCCAACATCGGGTGGATGCCTTCTACAAGGTGCGCGGTCTGGAACCACAACAAGCGATCTAGGTAGAGCTGTTTCATCCAGGAATTGAGATAGTCCGTAATGAGCAAATCCTTGCCATCCAGTGTGAATATCTTTCCATTCACGTCGATCGGGTCCGAGTGCGTTCCACTGGATCCTGTGACGCGGAATATCGTGGTGGGCTTCGCGCTTGCGTCTACAGTGATGTGAAAACCATCCGGGGGAGCCGTGTTGGCTGCGTCGCGTTCGATTGCGTAGAGGTTAGTAATCCTCGGATCTTTCGCTGCTTGCGCGAATGCATCCTTGGTAAATCCTTTGGCCACGATATACCCACGCTGTGCAACAGCAACGTTTATCTTCTCCGAGAAGACGATGATCTCGTTCTTGCCAACAGGAGCTTCCCAGTTCTTACACTCGAAGATGAACGTCGACTCGTATCCCTTCGCAACTCCTACCTGTACGAAAATGTCGATTTCGTGGTGGACGTCTCCAACTTTGATACGCTTCCGCCGCTCAATCTGGAAAGGTTGCCCGCGGAGAGACGGAGACGACTCTAGGATAACGGCCTCGATAGCCTCTACAGCAATTTCTAGCTCCCGGCCTTTCTCATCGGGGGCCATCAATCGCACCTCCTCCGTTTACGTTTGGGCATTAGCCCCAAACAAAACGCTAACACGAGCGGTCGGCTGTCCGACGACTCTCGCTCGCCTTAGGACGTACCAGATAGCGGGCCCAATCGGCGTTTCGGAAAATGGAGGGCTGAACCTCAGGAGAGTCGTCGGCCACTCAGAGAACGGGCTCAGAGGTGCTTCCGGGCGATCACTCCCATGCAGTCGGTATCACATAGTGATAATGCCGTTTTACCGCGTTGGCGAGCCCGACTTAACGTACCACGTTCACGTTGGCAGCCCGCGCTAACCTACCACCAAGGCCTTGCCAAGACGCATGGACGGATCGGACAGTTATTTCCTACTTACTTCTGATATTGTTGCACCGTGTTTAGGGAGGAGAGTGTAAAAATGCGTCCCAATGCGTCCATGTGTCCAACGCGCCTGGACGCATTGGTCGTGGCCGATAAACGCACTAGTGTTTTCAGCGAGTTAAGCCGCGGGGAACATGGCCAGGGAGGGGTTCATGAAACGGCAGCAGCCTCACTGATCTAACGCCGGAAGCAAATTCATTTACGAACCTCAGACCGCTGAGATCATCCAGCGGCCATTGTTTTGGCCCAGCCTCATGCTTTGCGACGACTTTGAAAGCTATGCGTGCCAGAGGCGCTTCGAGCTGAATGCGAATGCGATGCTTCTTCTCTACCTACCGAGCACACCATTAAGCCGCATCTGCTTTACCAGGGAACTCCGCCCGCGAGCAAACCACGCCGAGTGCCCCGCCTCTGCGAACAGCGGACGGCGAGTGCCCAGAGCGGAGCCCTGTCGATACACACGGAGGATGGGTATTCATCGGTCGTACTACTATCGGTAGTAGTACGTGCTCCGTTCAGACCGCCGACGGCCAAGCACCCGATGAAATTCTCGCGGCTTTGTACGCAATCAACGCAAATGTGGTGACAAAGACTCCAGGCCAGCTTCATTGGACGGGGTGGCGAACCAGTGCTGCAGTGCTCTCGTTGTGCCGTTTGGCCTGACGGTGTCGCGTGCCTCGTCCTTTGGCTACTGCTCTCTGATCGCATCTCGGAGCACGGCACAATCGCTCTAGAGTTCAGGGGGCAAGATGTGCCCACTCCGAGTTGGCGCAAGAACGAAACTCCAAGATCGAAAAACACCGTGCCGCTGTCGCTAGAGCCAGTAATCGTTCCTGAGGTCCGACCAGAAGTTCCGAGCTCCCGTCGGGCTTCGGCGGGTGCCCAGCGAGAAGTGATGAGCATATACGCACGGTAATCACGTCGCCGCCGGTCTGAAGCGCCCTGTGGTTCATCTCCTGAACATGTGATAATTACGATCCGCCGCCCACCGGATGAACCTAGCTAGAACGAAGAGAAGTCCCAAGACGGCCGGCACAACGACAATGCAGAAGAGGACCTCCACGGTCCGCGTGATCCGGCGAACCTCCTGTCGAGGTTCAGTCATAGCGTAAGCCTATCATCTCGCCATGCCACTGGTTCTAGAATTTCTACCGCTCTGCCCACAATGCCTCGCTATGTGATGCGCTTACCATCTGCCCCAACGATTCAGGAGTTGTTGCAGGCGTGGAAGGAATTGGAACAGCGGCCAACGGCCTAG
>Ga0070731_10003674_pt1 | contig 13680 bp, 17 predicted proteins | sample Coa_R1_2_FD_66448 | JGI IMG/M metagenome (GOLD analysis project Ga0070731, IMG submission 66448) | Surface soil microbial communities from Centralia Pennsylvania, which are recovering from an underground coalmine fire - Coalmine... | ecosystem: Environmental > Terrestrial > Soil > Unclassified ... | reverse complement strand
CCTTTCGCGAACAACGAGCCGCGAACGTCATCAGGGTCGCAGCCGAACCTTCAACTCGGGCGTCGACCCGCTCTCTACGTCCACGTCATCCTCGCCCAAGACGTCGAGCATCGCGCGAATTCGCTCGGGTTTGGGATGCACCAGGGTCAGTGAAACAAGCGTCAGCGCGGGCGGCAACGATGCCGCAGGGCTCCCGCCGTCGCCCCAGTCGATGTAGAACGGAAGCACGTCGTAACGCTTTGCCCACGGCGTGGTCATGGTCCACGAGAACGTACTGCCGTCGGGGCGGCGGCGCGACATCGTGCGGATTTCGCCGAGATCCAACCCGGCCGCAGCGGCAATTGTTACTGTCGCTTCAAGCGGACGCGGCGCCCGAGCACACCAGGCAACAAATCGCGGTACCGACGTGCGGTCGAGCTCGAACGGTCGATTGCCCGGCGCGACGTCCTGGTCGTGGTCGATTCCCATGACCTCCAAATACGCCGGCGAGCGCAGACCGATAAGCGCGTTCCTCGTGCCTATTCCGCGATGGCTTCCGCCCGGAATCGCAGCGACGCCGTACTCCTCGGCAAATTTTTGAATGCCGCGCTCGAGGTCCGGATCTACGTAGATGATGTGATCGATCAAGCGCGGGTGTGTTCGGGGAACGCCGAACACCGGCCTTTCATCCGTAATCCCACGATGACGCAACGGCAATAAAGACCTAGTAGCGTTTTCGCTATGAACGCCAACGACGTGCAGCGTGGATAGCGCCGTCGCCCGGCAGGCCGGGCAAACGATCGAGGCTCTGATGCTCGCGCCGATTCTGCGGCCGATAATCGCCGGGATGAGCGTACTGGGCGACTACGAACTCGATTTGCTCGCGGGCGAAATGGCGCGCCGCGACGTCAACGGATTCGCCCAACTCATCGCGCGCCGCTTGGAGGCGGCACCGTGATCGATCCGGAGGTACGCGAGGCGGCAGTTCGCACCTTGATGCCGTTGGTGCGCAAAGCCGCGCGCCGTTTGAAGCGGCTCGTCCCGTCGCTCGACGTCGACGATCTCGTCGGGGATGGCTGCGTCGGCCTCATTCGCGCCGTCGATTCGTTCGATCCGGCGCGCGGTCCGCAAATGGCGGAGTATGCGCGGCGGCTCGTCGTCGGCGCCATGCTCAACGGCATCCGGCGAATGGATCCGGTCTCCGAGCGCGCGCGGCGCACCGTGCGCGACGGTGAGAACCAACGCTACGCCCTCGCTGCGGAGCGGGGGAGTGTCCCGAGTTCCACCGAGATGGAGCGCCGCTGCCCCGGTTATCGTCGCGCAATCGCTGCCGCGTATCGCGGACAGCCGCTCTCGCTCGACGCGCCGCTTCCACGCGGCGAGGCGCTCGCGTACGATTGGAGCGACGATCCGGCGCGCATCGTCGAACGCCGCTTGGAGCGCGCGCGCCTGGCCGAAATGATTGCCGCGTTACCGAATCGGCAGCGCGACCTCGTGTTGATGCACTATTTCAAAGGAAGCTCGTTGCGCGCGATCGGTAAGCGGCTTGCGATCTCGCCTCAGCGTGCGTCGCAGCTTCATACCAGCGCACTGATGAAACTGAAGCGCCAAGTTCATGCTGCGCCGGGTTGAGCTCGATGACTCCAACGCGACGCTTCCCGTCCAGATCGGCGCGGCTGCATCCGAAGCCGTCGCCCCCGTCCTCGCTGACGGCGAGCTCGAAACTCCGTTATCGCCGCACGATCGCCCCCGCTGGGTCAGGGACGCGACCGCGGTTTCGCAGCGAGCGCGCGAAGTCATCGCACGTCTGCGCCCCGTGGCGGTCCGCGTGCTCAGTTTTTGGGATCACCGCATCCGGGCGATCGTCGTCGGCGAATATTGCGTACGGGTCGACGCCAGCGGCTGCTATCGTATCGACGGTTAAGCGGAACGTCGAGCCGGCGGCGGCGATCGCTCCCTAACCACTGATGGGCAACAGATGCGCGAGCACTGCAATCGCGACCGTGGCGGTGCCGGCGAGAACGAAATAGATCAGGGCTCGCGTTACGAGCAGTACGTCGTGGGCGTCATTGAAATGCTGTTGCATTGGACGAATCTCCTCTCGCGTTACCCAAAGACTGTCGCATGCGAGCCTTATAGGACGCGTAAAGGAGCCTGTGAGTGCGCTGAATTTTTAGCGGTGTTGCGGCACGAACAAGTTTCTGCCGGTCATGCGCTCGGGAATCGGTAATCCCATGATCGTGAGCAACGTCGGTGCGACGTCGCCTAGCTTTCCGCCGTCCGCGAGGCGTCCGCGCAGCTCGCGCGCGACGAGCAGGAATGGTACGAGATTCGTCGTGTGCGCAGTCAGCGGATTTCCCTGCGCGTCGAGCTTCTCTTCGGCGTTTCCGTGATCGGCGGTGATCGCCAATAAAGCGCCGGCTTCGAGCGCGGCGTCGCTCAGCCGCCCGAGGCACTCGTCGAGTAACTCCACCGCAGCGACGGTCGGCCGCCATTTTCCGGTATGGCCGACCATGTCGGCATTCGCATAGTTCATCACGATTGCATCAAACTTGCGGCTTGCAATTGCCGCAAGCGCAGCCTCGGTGATTTCGCGGGCACGCATCGCAGGCTCCAGATCGTACGTTGGCACCGAGCGGTCCGAGGGAATCAGCGTGCGCTCTTCGCCTTCGAATTGATCCTCGCGCCCGCCGTTAAAAAAATAGGTGACGTGCGCGTACTTTTCGGTCTCGGCAAGCCGGAGTTGACGCAGACCCTCGCGCGCGAGGATTTCCCCGAACGTGTCGTACTGCGGCCGTGGTCCGAATAGTACCGGATTGGTATACAGTTCGTCATACTTTGTCATAGTAGCGAAGAACGGATCGCGATACGGTTTCACCGGAAAGACGCCGAAACCGTCGTCGAAATAGATCGCCGTGCCCGCGTTGAACGCCGTCGTGAGCTGGCGCGCGCGATCGGGGCGAAAGTTGAAGAAGATGAATGCGTCGCCGTCTTCAATCGGGCGCGTGCGGCCGACGGTCGCGGGCCGCACGAACTCGTCGTCTTCGCCTCGCGCATACGCATCTTCGACAGCGGTGCGTGCATCGGCCGCGTACCGTTCCGCGTGGCCGTTCGCCAGCAAATCGTACGCGAGCTGCGTTCGATCCCAGCGCCGATCGCGGTCCATCGCGTAATAGCGGCCGGTGACGCTGGCAATCGAGCCGCTGCGCCCGACCGCGGCGAGCTTCTGCTCGAGCCGTTCGATGTAACCCAGCGCGGAACGCGGCGGCGTGTCGCGCCCGTCAAGAAAACAGTGCACCACAACTGGAACGGCGGCGGAGACCGCGGCGTCGATCAGCGCGAAGCAGTGGACGATCGAGCTGTGAACGCAGCCGTCTGAGAGCAGGCCCATGAGATGAAGCACCCCGCCGCTGCGCCCGACGTGCTCGACGGCGCGCGCCAACGTCGCGTTCTTAGCGAACGAGCCGTCAGAAATCGCAGCGTCGATCAGCGTCACGCCTTGGGGAACGACGCGTCCGCTGCCGAGGTTCATATGGCCGACTTCGCTGTTGCCCATGATGCCTTTGGGGAGCCCGACGGCCTCGCCCGAAGCCTGCAGCAACGTATGAGGATAGCGCTCGAGCAGCGCATTCCAATGCGGAAGCCGGGCGGCAGCGATGGCATTTCCATACGTCTCGCCGCGATATCCCCATCCGTCAAGAACGGCGAGAATCACCGGCCGGTAGAGCATGCCCGTCGGCTCTACGAGCCGAGATCGGCGGGGCGCACGGCGCTTCGAATCAGCTGCGCGAACCCGTTAGGATCGAGCGATGCACCGCCGACAAGACCTCCGTCGATGTTTGGCTTCGCGGAGTACGATGCGACGTTCTCGGTATTCATGCTGCCGCCGTAGAGTATCGGAGTCTCATCCAGTCCTTCCAGCGACGAGCGAATCGTCGCCATCACGCGGTCCGCTTCGGCGGGATCGCAATTCTCGCCGGTCCCGATCGCCCAGATCGGCTCGTACGCGATCACGACGCCGCGCAGCGCATCGACGGCGACGCCGTCGAAGGCGGCGCGCGTCTGCGTCACGACGCGATCGTCGGCGCTGCCGGCTCGCCGCTCCTCGAGCGTCTCACCAACCGCCACGATCGGAACGAGCCGGTGCGCCACCGCGCTGTGCACTTTCAAGTTGACGGTGCGGTCGGTCTCGTTGAAGTACGCACGCCGCTCGGAGTGCCCCAGTATCACGTGGCTGACGCCGAACTCACGCAACATCGGCGCGCTGATCTCGCCCGTGAACGCGCCGCTGCGCTCCCAGTGCATCGTCTGCGCGCCGAGCCGCACCCGGGATCCTTCGAGCTTTGAAGCCGCGCGCGAAATGGACGTGAACGGTGGCGCGAGGACGATCTCGACCTCCGGCGGAAGCGACGGCACGAGCGCGAGGAAATTGTCGATATACTCGCCTGTTTCAGCCGCGGTCTTGTGCATTTTCCAGTTCGCGACGACGAGCTTACGGATGCTCAAGTGCGACGACTCCTGGAAGTGATTTGCCCTCGAGATATTCCAGCGTCGCGCCGCCTCCGGTCGAGACGAACGTCGTTCCGCCGGCAAAGCCGAGCAAATGTGCGGCGGCCGCGGCATCACCTCCGCCGACGACGCTGAGCGCTCCCGCCGCGGTGGCGCGCGCGATCGCCTCGCCGACCGCCTTGGTTCCTGCGCGATAGGCAGGCCGCTCGTAGACGCCCATCGGACCGTTGAAGACGATCGTCCGCGCGGCTTCAATCGTGCGGGCATACGCGGCGGCACTCTCCGGGCCGATGTCGAGTATCATCTCGCTGCCAAGGGAGTCCGCAGCTTGTCGACGGATCGGCACGACGTGCGCTTCGCTCTCCGCATCGAGCGACGGCGCAACGACGGCGTCGGTGGGCAGCCGAAGCGTGACGTCCCGCTCTTTGAGTGTCGCTGCGATGCGGCGTGCGGGCTCGAGATCGTCGTCGCGCAGCGATGCGCCGACGTCGACGCCCGATGCAGCCAGCAGCGTGTTTGCCATGCCGCCGCCGATACAGAATGCGTCGACCAATTCCGAGAGGCGTTCCAAAACGCCGAGCTTATCCTTGATCTTCGCACCGCCGATCGCGCAAACGTACGGTTTCGCCGGGTTATCGATCAGCTTCGCGAGCGCCGAGAGCTCCGCTTCCATCAAGAACCCGGCCGCATTGGGCAGCAGATGCGCGACGCCTTCGGTCGAGGCGTGCGCACGGTGGGCCGTGGCGAAAGCATCGTTGACGTAGTAGTCGCCGAGCCGCGCCAGCTGCTTGCAGAAATCCGGATCGTTGCGTTCTTCTTCGGCGTGGAACCGCACGTTTTCGAGCAGCAGCACGTCGCCGTCGCGCAGCTGGGCGACGGCGTCTTCCGCAATCGTGCCGACGCAATCGTCTGCGAAGCGCACGGCGATGTCGAGCCGATCGGAGAGCGCCTGCGCGAGCGGGCGCAACGAGAGCTGCGGATCCGGCTTACCGTCGGGGCGGCCCAAATGCGACAGGACGATCGTGCGCGCGCCGCGCTCGTGCAGCCATCGCAGCGTCGGAATCGCTGCGTCGACGCGCGCGTAATCGAGAATTTTCGGCCCGATGCCTTCGGCAGCTCGAAAAATCGGCACGTTGAGGTCTTCGCGTACCAAGACGCGCTTGGACCGAACGTCGAGATCGGTCAGTTTCCTGAAGGGCACTAAACCTTTGCCGGAATCGTCGAGAGTACCATCGCGGTAAGCTCGGCGAGACGGCACGAGTAGCCCCATTCGTTATCGTACCAGGCCGCGATCTGCACGAGATCGCCGTTCGCGTTGTTCAGCTTCGCATCGATGATCGAGCTGTGCGGATTCTTCTTGAAGTCGCTGGAAACGAGCTCCTCTTCGGTATACGCGACGTACTTGCTCAACTCGCCCTCCGCGGCGCCTCGCAGAATCTCGTTGAGCTGCGCGCGCGTTGTCGGCGTACGCGTCTGCGCGACGAGGTAAATCATCGAGACCGTCGGTGTCGGCACGCGCAGCGCAAAGCCGTCAAAGGTGCCTTCCACTTCCGGAATGGTCAGATAGAGCGCCTTGGCGGCACCGGTCGAAGTCGGAACGATGTTGGTTGCCGCGTTTCGCGCGCGACGCGGATCTTTGTGGGGGCCATCGAGCACGTTTTGATCGTTGGTGTACGAGTGAATGGTGGTCATGAAGCCCCTCACCCATCCGAGCTTGTCCACCACCGGCTTGACCGCGGTCGCAAGACAGTTCGTCGTGCACGATGCGTTCGAGATGACGTGATGCGCTCCCGGATCGTAGCGGCGATCGTTTACGCCGAGAACGATCGTGATGTCTTCGCCCGTTGCCGGCGCGGAGATGATCACTTTCTTCGCGCCGCCGCTCTCAATGTGGGCCCGCGCTTTCGCTGCGTCGGTGAAGAGGCCGGTCGATTCGACGACCACATCCACGCCTAAGTCTTTCCACGGGAGTTTTCCGGGATCGCGCTCGGCGAAGACTCGAATCTTGCGGTCGTCGATGGAAAGCATGCCGTCGCCGCCGGCGACGTCGCCTGCGTAGATGCCATAGTTACTGTCGAACTTGAACAGATGCGCGCATTGGCTCGCGTCGATCAAGTCGTTGACGGCGGCTATTTCGATCTCGGGATGGCGCTCGACGATTGCTTTGGTGAAATTCCGTCCGATTCGGCCGAAGCCGTTGATTCCGATGCGCATGCAGGCGCGTTTACCGGGCGGCTTTCGGGCTCACCTGCCCGCGGCGAAGGTGGCCGGCGAGGCGGGTCAGCGCGCCGAGGCGGCTGCTAACCGCCGGTTTGGAGATCGGCGGATTGCAGCGACGGCCCAGCTCCGTAAGCGATTCATCCGGATGCTTGAGCCGCAACTCGGCCACTTCGCGTAACGCGGGGGTCAGGCGCGTCAGCCCATACGAGCTGCGCAGATACTCGATGACGTGCCGCTGCGACGCTGCCGCTTGTGCGCTGCGTTCCAGATTCGCAGCCTCGGTGTTCACGAGGCGATGGATGCGATTCTTCGTTTCGCGCAGCGCTCGCACGTCCTCGAGCGCGAGCACGGCGGCGAACGCACCGACTCGCGTCAGCAGCTCCGCAATCGCATCGAAGTCCTTGTAGTAAAGAATCACGCGCGCTTTGCGACGGACCTGTTTAGGCGGAACGCCGGCACTCCGGAGCATCCATTTCAGGCGCTGCGCGATCTCTTCGCTGCGTGCTACGAATTCGAGATGGTAGCCGCGCGCGCCGGCTGCCAGCGATCCGCAGGCTAAGAACGCGGCCCGCACTTCGATGACCCGGTCGCATTTGTGCACCGGTTTGGACGGCATCCCGCGCAGCCGTTGCGGCAGTGCGATTGCAAATGTGGGCAACCGGTGCAGGCGCGTCGGAGCGCGCGCCTCAATCGGCTGCGTGCGTTCGTCGAGCAACGACCAGAAGAGCCGCGCCACGGCGTTGCGATGGGTGACGAACTCGCCGCCGGCGCCGCCGTAGAGCGCGAGGCCCGCTAAGAGCGCTTCGCGGCAGTGCGCCGGCGCCGGCAGGTCGCGCGCGAGCGCATCCTTCGTATCGGCCGAGATCACAGCCATTCCGAATCGTCCTTGCGAGTCTGCAGAATCTCGTAGAGGTCGCCCGGCTCGACTGCGGGCGTGACCCGAAGCGGCACCTCGCGAACCCGCACCGTCACGAACTTGGTTGCGTAGTGAATCTCGAGCTCGTCGCCGGGTTTGACTTGATAGCCGGGTTTGAGCGGCTTGCCCTCTTTGGTAATCCGACCGTGCTCGAGCGCTTCGTGCGCCTCAGTGCGGCGTTTTGCCAGCCGCGAGACCTTCATGAACTTGTCGAGACGCACCAAGCTCGATTTCGCCGTCGCCGATCTAAAATCATCCAATTGACAGTATCGCGATATATCGAATACTATTGCGACATGGACATTGGATTTTGGGAACCCGGCACCGGACGCTGGGGCTGGTACGGTAAGCGCGGAGGCCGGCACATGCGTCGTATGCGGCGCGGGATTCTGAAGTTTGCGGTGCTTAAGCTGCTCGACGAACTGCCGCGCCATGGATACGACCTGATCCGCGCCGTTCGCGAGAAGGGCTGGGGCGGAGGAGCGGGCTCCGTTTATCCCCTGCTCTCCGCACTCGAGGCCGCGGGCCTCATTACCGGCCGCGATGAGGGTGACCGTCGTATCTACGAATTGACCGAGCAAGGCCGAAGCCTGCTCGGCGAGCACGCGGCCGACCTCGAACGCTGGCTCAACGATGCAGATGATGACAAAGAGGAGACGCACGACAAGGGTTCGCAACTGCGCGACTCGGCGCGAAGGTTGATGCAAGCGGTCTCGCAGCTTGGGCCGTCTTCGAAGCCGGAGACGATCGAGCACGTGCGCGAGCTGCTCGACGAAGCGCGTAAAGAGATCTACCAAGCTTTAGCAGAGGAATAATAGCAATGGCCCAAGCCGCGGATCGAGCGGCGCCGCGGCGCCACGGCGTCAATGTTTTTGAGGAGGGGAAGCCGATGTGGCAGATCCTCCTCGTCTTTCTGGTCCCTTTGATGCTCAGCAATGTCTTGCAATCGGCTTCGCAGACGATGGCAAGCATATGGATCGGCCGCCTGATCTCGACGCAGGCGCTCGGTGCAATCTCGGCAGTCTTTCCGATCGTCTTTTTGCTGTTTTCGTTCGTGTTCGGCGTATCGAGCGGCGCGAGCGTGCTCGTTGGGCAAGCCTTCGGCGCGGGCGACTTGCATAAGGTCAAGCGCATAGCCGGTACCGTGCTCGGCGCCGCACTCTATCTCGGCATTATCGTCGCGATCGTCGGCAGTCTAGCTTCAACGACCGTGCTGAGCTGGCTTCGCACGCCGCCGGACATCATCGCTCAATCCGACGCGTACGCTCGAGTCATATTCCTCGTGATGCCGGTATTTTTCGTCTACTTCGTGTACGCGACGTTGCTGAGAGGAACCGGCGACTCGACAACCCCGTTCTACGCGTTGATCGTCTCCGCCGTACTTGCGATCGTCATCACGCCGCTTTTTATTATCGGCTGGTTCGGTTTGCCGAAGCTCGGCGTCGTGAGCCCGGCGGTCGCGGGACTTATTGCCAACTCGGCGGCGCTGGCATGGATGATGTACTACCTGAATCGCCGCGACCATCCGCTGAAGTTCGATCGCGAGATGCTCGCGGATCTCCTGATCGACTGGAAGATTCTCGGCGGCGTCGTTCGCATTGGGGTACCGACCGGCGTTCAAGTAATGATGGTCTCGCTGGCCGAGCTTGCGGTGATCTCGTTCGTTAATCGCTTCGGCTCGAGTGCGACCGCCGCATACGGCGCGGTCAATCAGGTCGTCGGCTACGTTCAGTTTCCGGCGATTTCGATCGGCATCTCCGCCTCGATCTTCGGCGCACAGTGCATCGGCGCGCGCCGTGCAGACAAGCTCGGCAGCGTCATCCGATCGGCGGTCGGGCTGAACTACTTCGTCGGCGGTCTGATCATCGGCGCGTGCTACATCTTCGCATGGGCGATCCTCGGCTGGTTTATCACCGATCCGAACACGTTGCGAATCGCGCACGAGCTGCTCATGATAACGCTCTGGGGTTATTTGCTCTTCGGGAACTCAGCGGTGCTCAGCGGCGTCATGCGCGGCAGCGGCGACGTCATCATTCCGACTGCAAACGGCATCTTCGCAATTGGCGTCGAGGTGCTCGCCGCGTATTTGCTGATGCGACGCATCGGTCTCGACGGAGTCTGGCTCGGATATCCGATCTCGTACTGCGTCGCGCTGGCTTTGCAGTTCTGTTATTACGAGTTCGTTTGGAAGAAAAAGACGCACGAGCGGCTCGCCTAGATAACCAGGGGGTGCGCCACTCCCAAAGAAACCCTAGTCATCTTTGCACGCTCGATGAACGGGGGGCCCACGATGAAGTACAGACTCGGAACGATCTTGCTTGTCGCGGTCTCCGCGGCCCTTTGCGCTTGTTCGAATAGCAGCGCTCCGTCGTATCCGTCCGTCGCGCCGCAAACGGCCGGGCGGATGAAGCAAGAGCAGACCTTCAAGTACACCGGTCAGAAGCAAACGTTTGTGGTCCCGGCCGGCGTGACGAGCGTTACGGTATCGGCCGGCGGCGCCAGCGGCGGCGCTTCGTATTCCGGAACGACTCCGGGAGCCGGTGGGCTCATACGTGCCAAGATCGCAGTCACTCCGGGCGAAACGCTCGGGATCTACGTCGGCGGAGCGGGTGCGAGCGGAGAGAGCGGCGCGGGCGGCTTCAACGGCGGCGGCAACGGCGCCGTCCCATTGAACGGGGGCGGTTCCGGTTTGCTTGGCGGCGGTGGAGGTGGCGCTTCCGACGTCCGTCAGGGCGGATTCGCGCTTGCGAATCGGGTGGTCGTCGCAGCCGGCGGCGGCGGTGCCGGGCTTTTTAGCGGTGACTCCGGTAGCGGCAGCGGCAGCGGCGGCGCGGGCGGAAGTGCCGGCGGCAAGACCGGGCAACACGGAAGAGACGGTTGCTGCGGCTATAACTTCGGTTTCGGCGGCCGCGGCGGTTCGCAAAGCGCGGGTGGATCGGGCGGTGTGCCGGGCGACGGTGGCGCTGCAGGTGCCGGCGGCTCGCCCGGTGCGGGGGGCGCCGGTGGCGGCGGCTTCTGCGGCACGGCCGGCGGGGGTGCCGGGGGCGGCTACTTCGGCGGCGGCGGCGGCGGAGGCGGCGGTTACTGCTACTCGCTCAGCCACGGCGGCGGCGGCGGAGGCGGCGGTTCGTCGTACGTCGAGGCCTCGGCAACGCATGTCGTGGACCGTCGCGGAGCCGCTCCGCTGGGCAACGGTCGCATCGTCATCAGCTGGAAGAGCTAACCCGCCAAGCGGCGGCTCTCATTCCGAATCAATGCTACGGCGCCCTCACTCGCAATAAAGTAAGAGGGCGCCCGGCCTTATTTCTCGAGGTCAATCAATGGCGCGCGGATGGTCAGATGCGACGGCGCTTGATTCCGTTCATCGCGTTTATGGGCTGTTGTTCCGTCGCCGGCGTCTCCACTGCCGCCGCGCGCCTGCGGCTCGCTCCCGCCGACGAATACTTTGGACCCACCAAGATGAGCCCGTTAGAGATTACCAATCGCATCCACGATGCGGAAATTCGCGGCGCTAGTTATCCCGGACTCATCAGCACACAAGCCGCGATCGAAGATTGGACGCACAAATACCCGGCCGATCCGTGGATCGCGCCGCGCGAATATCGCATGTCACGGTTATTCCAGAGTCTGCACTCCCGCGAAGGCTCGACCGAGGCAGCCCACTGCCGCGCCTTTTTGCATTCGCATTTTCGCCTGCATTAGTAACGCTGTTTATCTTTCGGCGTGACGCAGGTTCCGGTGGCGCGGCAAACGACGATCGGCGGATCGAGTACCTTTGCGGCGCTTTCGCCGAGATCTGGGCGCGCGGCGATCACTTTGCGTGCCACGAACTCCATGCGCCGCGACGTTTTGCCGATTTGAACGATGCGGCCCTCGGCTTCGATATAATCGCCCGCGTACGTCGGTGCGAGAAACCGCACCTCATCGTAGGCTGCGAACAGCCCTTCGTCGCCGTCCAACCGAATCAGCAGCTCTGTCGCGACGTCGCCGAAGAGTGCCAGGATTCGGGCGCCGTCAACGAGGTTGCCGCCGTAATGCGCGTCGTGCGCGCTCATGCGCAGGCGCACGGTCGCGCTTGCCGTGCCTCGTTCTAGGCCTTCGCGAGTCTCCATAATTCCTCGAGTTCGTCGACGTCCAGATCAGAGAGGCTTTTCCCGCCGGCGGCCGCGCGCTCTTCCATGAAAGTAAAGCGGCGGTAAAACTTCTCGTTAGCCTCGCGCATCGCGGTTTCGGCATCGATCCCGAGCGCGCGCGAAAGGTTGACCAGCGTGAAGAAGACGTCGCCGAGCTCTTCGCGTACGTGCGGATCGTCTTGCTTCGCGCGCCTTGCCTCCGCGAGCTCGCGCAACTCTTCGGTGAGTTTATCGAGAATGCCGTAAACGTCGGGCCAGTCGAACCCGACGCGCGAGGCTTTCTCCTGCATGCGCTGACCGCGCTGCAGCGCTCCAAGATGTTTGGGGATACCGTCGAGACGGCTGCGCCGGGCACGACCGGTCTTTTCCAGCGCTTTGAGGCGCTCCCAGTTGCGCCATTGCGCGTCGACGTCTTCGATCACCGCGTCACCGAAGACATGCGGATGCCGGCGCACCATCTTATTCGACAGCGCGTCGATGACGTCGGCGATGCTGAACTTTCCGGTCTCCGTTGCAAGCTGTGCGTGAAAAACCACTTGCAGCAACAGATCGCCGAGCTCTTCGCACAGCCCGTCGAGGTTCGAGATCTCGATTGCGTCGACGACCTCAAACGTCTCCTCGATAAGGTACGGAATCAGCGTACGGTGCGTCTGCTCGCGGTCCCACGGACAGCCCATTCGCAAGCGCGCCATGATTTCGACCAAGTCGTCCCACGAGTAGTGCGCGGACGCAGGCGGCAGCGGAACGAGCGGCATCGTAATCGACGCCGAGAGCGTCGCTCGGGGGACGCCGGGAACGATCTCGGCCCCGACGCCCCGCGCCTCCAGCGCGCGTAGCAAAAGCGGAAGTCCCGGAAAATCTGAGAGCGGATTTCCCAGGACTCCCAATCCGAGCGCATCGCCATTGCGGTGCGCCACCAGATCTGCGAAACACTCGATCTCTTGCGCGCTCCCGCGGATCAAGAGTGCGGGATCGTCGACGAGCCCGCGTTCGGGCTCGATGCCGTTGCGTTGGAGATAGCGCGCAAGATCCGGCGGGACAAGCAGAAGAACCGCCTTACCGATCGCACGCAGCGCCTCGAGGGCGCCGATGGTCAGGAGTCCCGGATCGCCCGGACCCAGACCCACGATGCGAACCAGCGCCTTCGGAGTCGACAAACTCCTAACTGGTTCGCATCGCGTTCGAGGACTACTTCGTCGGCGTCGCGGCCGGCGACGCAGCGGAGCTTGCGGCTGCACTCGGCGCGGCCGCGCCCGCCGCACCGCTCGGCGCCCCCAGCGGCGGCGGCGTCGCAAAGAGCGTCGCGAACTGCGGATTGTTTACGACGATCGTTGCTTTTTGCTGCAGTCCTTGCAGGAAGGGTTGAATCAGCGGCGCTTCTTGTTGCTGGCGCAACGTATCCATGATTTGCGGCGTCGCGCTGGCTAAGCTTGCTTTTTGTCCAGGCGTGCGCGATTCGACTTGGATGATGTGATAGCCGAACGGCGACTTGACTGGCGGGCTGATCGCGCCGATCGGCGCGGAGAACGCATACTTATCGAAGGCGGGGACCATTTGCCCGCGCCGGAAGGCGCCGAGTTCGCCGCCCTTATCTTTCGTGCCCGGATCGGTCGAATATTTCTTGGCGAGATCGGCGAAGTTCTTACCGTCGCTGGCTTTCAACTGCGCTTCGATTTGGTTCGCGAGCGGGAGCGAGGGAACGAGGATGTGGCGCGCCGTTACCTGTTCGGGCTTATCGAACGAGGCGCGATTCTTGTTGAAGTAATCTTTGACTTGAGCCGGCGTGATGGTCACGTCCTTAGCGAGCGCCTTGTCGAGAATGACTTGCTCGCGCAATGCGGAGCGTACGTCGGCCTCGCTCAGACCGCGCGCTTTGAGCATATCGTCCCACGAACCGCTGGGAAAGTTCGCTTTGATCTGATT
>Ga0070731_10003670_pt1 | contig 13689 bp, 10 predicted proteins | sample Coa_R1_2_FD_66448 | JGI IMG/M metagenome (GOLD analysis project Ga0070731, IMG submission 66448) | Surface soil microbial communities from Centralia Pennsylvania, which are recovering from an underground coalmine fire - Coalmine... | ecosystem: Environmental > Terrestrial > Soil > Unclassified ... | reverse complement strand
TTCCCCGACCTGTTCGGCCTCCGCGAGACCTACAACGTGCCGGGCACCTTCGGCCCGACGAACTGGTCGCTCCGCGTGCCGCCCGCGTACGCGCACGACTATCGCGCGCGGCTGCGCGGCAACCAGGCGCTGAATCTTCCCCTCGCGCTCGCCATGGCGCTGCGCGCGTGCCGGCGGGGGACGCCGGAGCTGCTGCGTGCGCTGGATGCCGCGGCATCCGGGTCCGACTGAACGCCGTATCGACAGGCGCCGCGTCCGGTGGCAGTCTCGCGGGTGGAACGACCCGCGGCACCCGGGGACGAAATCCCATGAGAGACGCCGCACCGCCACGCCACGGCACCGGCTCGCGTCCCGCCAGGGAACGTGCGCCGGAGCGTCCGACGACGCCGCCGCCGGCGCGCGTTGTCATCGAGGGGGTCGCCCCCGAGATCGGCGCCGGCCGGTTTCCCGTGAAGCGCGTTGTGCGCGACACGGTCACCGTCGGCGCCGACGTGTTCGCGGAAGGCCACGACCGCCTCGCCGCGGTTCTCCGCTTCCGCCGCGCCGGCGAAGCCGACTGGCGCGAGGTCCCGATGGAGCCGCGCGAGAACGACCGCTGGGAAGCGACGTTCACCGTCGAGCAGCTCGGGACCTACGAGTACACCGTGCACGCCTGGGTCGATCACTTCGCGTCGTGGCGGAGCGCGCTCGCGAAGAAGCGCGACGCGGGGCTCGACCTCGCGAGCGAGCTGCTCGAGGGCGCCGCGCTCGTCCGCCGCGCCGCCGAGCGCGCCGACGACGCCGACCGACCGTGGCTCCTGGACGAGGCGAAGGCGCTCGCCGGCAGCGGACCCGCGGCGGCACGCGCGCTCGCGCCCGAGCTCGCGACCCGCGTCGCGCGCCACCCCGACCGGTCGAGGGAAAGCCGATATGATCGCGTGCTCCGCGTCGACGTCGACCGCGAGCGCGCCGCGTTCGGCGCCTGGTACGAGATGTTCCCGCGCTCGGTCGGCACCTTCGCGGACGTGGAGCGCCGCCTGCCCTACGTCGCCGAGATGGGCTTCGACGTCCTCTATCTCCCGCCGATCCACCCGATCGGCCAGACGCACCGGAAGGGGCGGAACAATGCTCCGGCCGCCACCGCCGGCGATCCCGGCAGCCCGTGGGCGATCGGCGCCGCCGAGGGGGGGCACGACGCGGTCCACCCGGACCTCGGCACCGTCGCCGACTTCACCCGTCTCGTCGCCACCGCGCGCAGCCACGGCATCGAGATCGCGCTCGACCTCGCGTTCCAGTCGTCACCGGATCACCCGTGGGTGAAGGCGCACCCGGAGTGGTTCCGCCACCGTCCCGACGGCACGATCCAGTACGCGGAGAACCCGCCGAAGAAGTACGAGGACATTTATCCGCTCGACTTCGAGAGCGCGGACTGGCGCGCTCTCTGGGACGAGCTCCTCCGCGTCGTCCTCGTCTGGGTGGAGCGCGGGGTCCGCATCTTCCGGGTCGACAACCCGCACACGAAGCCGTTCGCGTTCTGGGAGTGGCTGATCCACGAGGTCCGCGCCCGGCATCCCGACGTCTTCTTCCTGGCCGAGGCCTTCACGCGGCCGAAGGTGATGCGCTATCTCGCCAAGGTCGGGTTCTCGCAGTCGTACACCTACTTCACGTGGCGTAATACCAAGGCCGAGCTGATGGAGTACTTCACCGAGCTCACGGCGACTCCCGTGCGCGAGTACTTCCGCCCGAACCTGTTCGTGAACACACCCGACATCCTGCACGAGTACCTCCAGGTGGGCGGGCGGGCGGCTTTCCAGATCCGGCTCGTGCTCGCGGCGACGCTCGGCGCGACGTACGGCATCTACGGCCCGCCCTTCGAGCTGTGCGAGGCCCGGGCGCGCGCCGGCAGCGAGGAGTACGAGGCGAGCGAGAAGTACGAGGTCCGGCGCTGGGATCTCGAGCAGCCCGGCAGTCTGCGCGCGTTCATCGCCCGCGTGAACGACATCCGGCGCACGAATCCCGCGTTCCGCGCCAACGACCGGCTGCGCTTCTGTCCGGTCGACAACGATCGTCTCGTCGCCTACGTGAAGACGACGCCCGACGGCGACGACCAGATGCTCGTGGTCGTGACGCTCGACCCGCACCATCCGCAGAGCGGCTGGGTCGAGCTGCCACTCGACGCGCTCGGGCTCGACGCGCGCGAGCCCTTCCAGGTGCACGATCTCCTGAGCGACGCGCGCTACCTCTGGAACGGTCCACGCAGCTACGTCGCGCTCGACCCGGCCGTCGTTCCCGCCCACGTCTTCCACCTCCGCCGCCGCCTGCGCACGGAGCGCGACTTCGATTACTTCCTCTAGGAGGCCCGATCTGGCGCGCCGACTGAAAGACCTGCGGACCCGCCCGGCACCGGCCGCCGGCGAGCCGCTCTGGTACAAGGACGCGATCTTCTACGAGGTGCGCGTCGGCGCCTTCAACGACAGCGATGGCGACGGCGTCGGCGATTTCCGTGGGCTGACGGCGCGCCTCGACTACCTGCGCGACCTCGGCATCAACACGCTCTGGCTGCTGCCGTTCTACCCCTCGCCCTTCCGTGACGACGGCTACGACATCTCCGACTACGGCGACATCCATCCCGACCTCGGCAACCTGGATGATTTCCGTGATTTCCTGCGCGAGGCGCACCGGCGCGGGCTCCGGGTCGTGTCCGAGCTCGTCATCAACCACACGTCCGACCAGCACCCGTGGTTCCAGCGCGCCCGTCGCGCACCGGCCGGCAGCCGCTGGCGCGAGTTCTACGTGTGGAGCGACACCCCCGAGCGCTACACGGACGCGCGCGTCATCTTCAAGGACTTCGAGCCCTCGAACTGGACGTGGGATCCGGTCGCGAAGGCGTACTACTGGCATCGCTTCTACTCGCACCAGCCGGACCTCAACTTCGACAACTCCGCCGTCAGGAAGGCGGTCTTCGCGGCGCTCGACTTCTGGCTGAACCTTGGCGTCGACGGCCTCCGGCTCGACGCGGTCCCGTACCTCTACGAGCGCGAGGGCACGAACTGCGAGAACCTCCCCGAGACGCACGCCTTCCTGCGCGAGCTCCGTCGCCACGTCGACCATCGCTACCGCGACCGGATGCTCCTCGCCGAGGCGAACCAGTGGCCCGAGGACGCGGTCCGCTACTTCGGCGACGGCGACGAGTGCCACATGGCGTTCCACTTCCCGGTGATGCCGCGCCTCTTCATGGCGCTGCACATGGAGGACCGCTTCCCGATCGTCGACATCCTCGCGCAGACGCCCGGGATCCCCGAGACGTGCCAGTGGGCGCTCTTCCTCCGCAACCACGACGAGCTCACGCTCGAGATGGTCACCGACGAGGAGCGCGACTACATGTACCGGGTCTACGCGCACGACGCGCAGGCGCGCATCAACCTCGGCATCCGGCGCCGCCTGGCGCCGCTGGTCGGCAACGACCGGCGACGGATCGAGCTGATGAACGCGCTCCTGTTCTCGCTCCCCGGCACGCCCGTCATCTACTACGGCGACGAGATCGGGATGGGCGACAACTTCTACCTCGGCGACCGCAACGGTGTGCGCACGCCGATGCAGTGGAGCGGCGACCGGAACGCCGGGTTCTCGCGCGCCAACCCGCAGCGGCTCTACCTGCCGGTCATCGTCGATCCGCAGTTCCACTACGAGAGCGTCAACGTCGAGACGCAGCAGAACAACCCGCACTCGATCCTCTGGTGGATGAAGCGGCTGATCGGGCTGCGGAAGCGCCATCGCGCCTTCGGCCGCGGGCAGATCAGCTTCCTCTACCCGGCGAACCGGAAGGTCCTCGCCTTCATCCGTCGGCACGCCGACGAGCAGATCCTGGTCGTCGCGAACCTCTCGCGCTTCGTCCAGTACGTCGAGCTCGATCTGTCCGCGTTCAAGGGCATGATCGCGGTCGAGCTGTTCGGGAGGACCGCCTTTCCGCCGATCGGTGACCTGCCCTACCTGCTGACGCTCGGCCCGCACTCGTTCTACTGGTTCAGCCTCGAGCGGCCGCGGAAAGACGAGCCCGTCGTTCGCGCCGCGGAGCAGGCACCACCGACCCGCCTCGAGGTCGCGGGCTCCTGGGAGAACGTCTTCGCGGGCGCCGCGGGCGCCGCGCTCGCCGCGGCGCTTCCGGGTCTGCTCCGCACGCGCCGCTGGTTCGGCGGCAAGGCGATGGACATCAAGGCGGCGACGATCGCGTCGACGGTGCGGTTCGAGCACGAGGCGGGCGTGGGGCACTTCGCCGTCATCCGCGTCGAGTACGTGCAGGGCGGCGACGTCGAGACCTACGTCTGGCCGCTGACCTTCGCCGCCGATGCCGCGGCCGCGGTCGTGCAGGCGAACACGCCGCAGGCCGTCCTCGCCGAGCTCCAGGTGACCGGCCGCGACGGCACGCAGTCGAGCGGCGTGCTCTACGATGCGATCGAGGATCCCACCCTCTGCGCCGCGCTCCTCGACGCGATCGGGCGCCGCCGACGCTTCAAGGCCGGGGGCGGTGAGCTCGTGGCGACGACGACGCGGGCGTTCCGCACGCTCCACGGCCCCGCGGAGCAGATGCTCGCCGCCTCCGTCGTGCGCGGCGAGCAGAGCAACACCTCCGTCGTCTACGGCGACCGCCTCATCCTGAAGCTCTACCGCCGGGTGCGGGAGGGGATGAACCCGGACCTCGAGATCGGCCGCTTCCTCACGGAACGCACGCGGTTCGCGCATTCGGCCGCCGTCGCCGGCGCGATCGAGTACCGCGCGGGCCGTGCCGCGCCGACCTCGATCGCGATCCTCCAGCAGTTCGTGCCGAACGCGTCCGACGCGTGGCGCTATACCATCGACCAGGTCCGGCGCTACTTCGACCGCGCGCTCGCGAAGCACCAGGAGGGAGCGGCCGTCACCGTCTCCGACCACTCCGTGCTCGATCTGATCGCGGAGGAGCCGCCTCCGCTCGTGGGCGAGATGCTCGGCGCCTACGTCGAGTTCGCGCGCCTGCTCGGCCGGCGCACTGCCGAGCTGCACGCGGCGCTCGCGTCGCGGCCGGACGACCCCGCGTTCGCGCCGGAGCCGTTCACGAGCTTCTACCAGCGGGCGCTCTACCAGTCGATGCGCAACCTGACCGAGCGGACGTTCCGGCTTCTCCATGAACGTATGCGCTCGCTCCCGGCCGACATCCAGCCGGAGGCGCGCGCGCTCGAAGGCGCGAAGGACCGCGTGCTGACGAGCTTCCAGAACGTGCTCGGCCGGACCGTGCCGACCGTCCGGATTCGTGTTCACGGCGACTACCACCTCGGCCAGGTGCTCTACACGGGCAAGGACTTCGTCATCATCGACTTCGAGGGCGAGCCGGCGCGCCCACTGACCGAGCGGCGCGCCAAGCGCTCCGCGCTCGTCGACGTCGCGGGGATGATCCGCTCGTTCGACTACGCGGCGCACACCGTGCTGTACCGTGCCGCGGGTGAGTCGGTCATCCGGCCCGAGGACGTGCCCGTGCTCGCCCCGTGGGCGCGCTTCTGGGAGCAGTGGGCCAGCTCGGCGTTCGTGCGCGCGTACCTCCAGCACGCGGGCGACGCGCCGTTCGTTCCGCGCGTCCGCGACGAGCTCGCGCGCCTGCTGAACGCGCTGCTCCTCGAGAAGAACGTGTACGAGCTCGGCTACGAGCTCAACAACCGCCCCGAGTGGGTCCGCATCCCGCTGGCGGGCGTCGTGCGATTCATCGTCGCGAGGCGCGCCTGACGCTGCTGACCGATCAGGATCTCCACCTCTTCAACGAGGGGACGCATCTCGCGCTCGCCGACAAGCTCGGCGCGCATCCCGGCGTCGTCGACGGCGTCGACGGTACGTTCTTCGCCGTGTGGGCGCCGAACGCGCAGGCGGTCTCCGTCATCGGCGACTTCAACGGCTGGCGCCCGTCCCGCGACGCGCTCCGCCCGCGCGCGACGTCGGGGATATGGGAAGGGTTCATCCCCGGCGTACGGCGCGGCGCGCGCTACAAGTACCACGTCGCCTCGCGGCTCGACGGCTACCGGGTCGACAAGGCCGACCCGTTCGCGTTCCACGACGAGGTCCCGCCCGCGACAGCGTCGATCGTGTGGCCGCTCGACTACGAGTGGGGGGACGGCGAATGGATTGCAACGCGCGCGGGCCGCAACGCGCTCGGCGCGCCGCTGGCGATCTACGAGCTGCACCTCGGCTCGTGGCGCCGGGTTCCAGGCGAGGGCAACCGCTCGCTCGGCTACCGCGAGATCGCGCCGCTGCTCGCGGACTACGTCGCGGCGGCGGGCTTCACCCACGTCGAGCTCCTGCCGATCATGGAGCACCCGTTCTTCGGGTCGTGGGGCTACCAGACCACGGGCTACTTCGCGCCGACGAGCCGCTACGGGACGCCGCAGGATCTGATGTTCCTCATCGACCACCTGCACCAGCGCGGTATCGGCGTCATCCTCGACTGGGTGCCGTCGCACTTCCCGACCGACGAGCACGGTCTCGGCTACTTCGACGGGACCCACCTCTACGAGCACGGCGACCCGCGCCAGGGATTCCACCCCGACTGGAACAGCTTCATCTTCAACTACGGCCGGAACGAGGTGCGGAGCTTCCTCCTGAGCAGCGCGCTCTTCTGGCTCGAGCGCTACCACGCCGACGGCCTCCGCGTGGACGCGGTCGCCTCGATGCTCTACCTCGACTACTCGCGGAAGCCGGGCGAGTGGATCCCGAACGACCACGGCGGGCGCGAGAACCTCGCCGCGATCGACTTTCTCCGCCGCCTGAACACGAGCGTCTACGAGCGCTGCCCGAGCGTGCAGACCTACGCCGAGGAGTCGACCGCGTGGCCGATGGTCTCGCGCCCGACGTACGTCGGCGGGCTGGGCTTCGGCTTCAAGTGGGACATGGGGTGGATGCACGATACGCTCGCCTACATGGCGCTCGATCCCGTGCACCGGAAGTTCCACCACGGCCAGCTGACGTTCCGGATGATCTATGCCTTCAACGAGAACTTCGTCCTGCCGCTGTCGCACGACGAGGTCGTCTACGGGAAAGGTTCGCTGCTCGCGAAGATGCCGGGCGACGACTGGCAGAAGCGCGCCAACCTCCGCCTGCTCCTCGGCTACATGTGCACGCAGCCCGGGAAGAAGCTCCTCTTCATGGGCGGCGAGTTCGGGCAGTGGAACGAGTGGAACCACGACAGCAGCCTCGACTGGCATCTCCTCGACGACCCGCAGCACGCGACGCTGCTGCGCTGGGTGCGCGACCTGAACACCACGTACCGCGGCGTGCCCGCCCTGCACGCGCTCGACACGAGCCCCGACGGCTTCGCCTGGATCGACTGCAACGACGCCGAGCAGAGCGCGCTCGTCTACCTCCGACGCAACGCCGGCGACGTCGTCGTCGTCGCGTGCAACTTCACGCCCGTCCCGCGGCGGAACTACCGCATCGGCGTCCCGAGCGCCGGCCGCTGGGAAGAGATCCTCAACAGCGACGCGACCCTCTACGGCGGCAGCGGCCAGGGGAACCTGGGCGGCACGGTCGCGGCGCCCGTACCGTGGCACGGACGGCCGCAGTCGATCAACGTCACGCTCCCGCCGCTCGCGCTGGTCGCGTTCCGCGGCCGCGGGGACGGAGCCTGACGTGCCTCCCGCCCGCTCATCGAGTAACGCCTTCGCCTCGATGAGATCGCGCGTGTCGAAGCTCTCGGTGAACCAACCGTAGACGGGGGCGAGGAGCTCGCGCGCTTCGGCGCGCTTGCCCTGATCGCGCCAGAATCGCGGATTCGGGCGATGTCTTGGCTGTTCGGGGGGCGGGCTGGTACATTGGCCGCATGCCCGCCAGCAAGTTCGTCGTGGAGATCGAGCGTGAAGACGACGGGCGCTGGATCGCCGAGGTCGTCGCCCTTCCTGGCGTGATGGCATACGGGTCGACGCGGGAGGACGCGCTTGCCAGAGCTGAGGTCCTAGCGCTCCGCGTCCTCGCCGACCGCCTCGAGCACGGCGAAGCGATCCCCCAGGTCAGCGATCTCTTTGACGCAGCGTGAGCGCCTGGCCCGCTGCCAAGGCGCGCCTCGTACTCGCGCTGTTGCGCATGGGCTGGTCGGTGAAACGCTCGTCCGGATCGCACCGGATCCTCGCGCGTGAAGGTTGGCCGGATTTCGTGTTCGCCTTCCACGACGCAGACGAGATCGGCCCACGGATGCTCGCCCGCATCGCGCGTCGCACCGGATTGCGACCTGACGATCTGTGAGCTGCGGCCGTGGACGTTCGCGGTCACGATAGCTCCCGCAGCAGCGCCTTCGCCTCGATGAGATCGCGCGTGTCGAAGCCCTCGGTGAACCAGCCGTAGACCGGGGCGAGGAGGTCGCGCGCTTCGGCGCGCTTGCCCTGATCCCGCCACAGGCGCGCGAGGCTCGTCGCGGCGCGCAGCTCGAACGAGCGCGCGCCCTGCTCGCGGGCGACGGCGAGGGCGCGGTGATAGCGGGCGGCCGCCTCGTCGGCGGGGCCGCCGGTCGCAAGGAGCAGGTCGCCGTCGAGGCGGCGAAGGTCGGCGTACTCGCGGATCTCGCCCGTCTGTGCGGAGATGGCCAGGGCGGTCGCGATCGTGCCCTGCGCCTCGGCGAGCTGGCCGGCGGCTCGCTGTGCTTCGGCCAGCGTCTTGCAAGAACGCCGGCCACGAGGGCGCCACTGCGATCGCGCGCGAGTACATCAACGAGATCCAACCCTACCTCGGCGGTATCGATCTCTACGCGCTCTTCCGCCTGATCGATCGCAACGTGCTCACCCGCGCCGAGTGCGAGCGGATCTTCGTCGCGTACGCGGTCGCCATGGGAACGCCGGACGCGCCGCCGCACGTGTTCTCCGCCCTCTTCCGCGCCGGGCTGCCGGGCACTGGAAGAGCGGCGACAAGGCTGCATCCTCGTGACCGACGAAGGCGATGCCTTCACGCTGCTGCACCGCGACCCGCGCGAGGTGCTGACGGTCGTGAAGGGCATCCAGGTCGACCTGTACGAGGCAACGGGCGAGGCGGAGCTACGGGTGGCGGTCGACTACGGGCCGATCGGGCTCGAGCGGGACGCCGCCGGGGCGGTGGTCGGCATCCGGCGCGGCCACGACGTCGTGCGCAACGTCGCGCGCATCGAGCCGCTCGTCGCGCCGAGCCAGGTGTGGGTCACCGAGCGTTTCAAGGACGCGCTCGAGCGGACGTCGTCCTTCTACCACGCCGAGGCGATCGACCCCGGCATTCGGGCCGACCTGCGGTCCGCGGACGGCGCGTTCAACGTGAAGAAGACGGGATCGTCCGAGCCGGACCATTTTCTCCGGCTGTTCCGGATCGTCGAGCCGCGCCGCTGAACGCGTAGCCGCGGCTATTCGGCCGCGTTCGCGATCAGGGTCGCGAGGTCCGCGCTCACCGCGCTCGACACGGCGAGGAGCGCGTCGCGATCGTCGCCGGACATCCCGGGCAGGTCTCCGGCCGAGCGCAGCCCGACCGCGAACTCCCGGACGTCGTTCGCCGCACGATCGAGGGCACGCACGCGGCTCCGGCCGCGTGCGTTCGACGCGCCGTGGAGCGCGCGCAGCGTCCGGTGGAGCGAGCGCGCGAGGCGAGGCTGGTGCACGGCATCGAGAAGTACGATCACCCGGCAGCGGATCGAGCTCGCGGTCGATCCCTCCGGACAGCGCGCGGCAGCCGGCATCGGGGGTGTGACGGCAGGCGTGCGCGTCGGATCCGTGCCGGGCGCGGGCGTCGACGCCGGGCCCTGCGGATCGAACAGCCACACCCGCCCGGTGGTGGACGGGGAGCCGATCGCCGGCTCTCCGATCGCGACGAGCGAGCCGACGGTCGCGAGCGCGAAGCCGAACCCGCCGCCCGACCGCTCGATCGTGGGCGAGAACCGCATCAGCAGCGCCGACGTGGTCGGGTCGACGAGATACGCCTCGCCGGACCCATCATCCCCCGCGCCATCGGCACCCACGAGCAGATCGCTGCCGACCGTGACCACCGCGCGGCCGAAGTCGAGCGACGGCGCGGGCGTCGGCGCCGTCAGGCTGCCGCGGGATGCCGTCGTGTTCGGGTCGAAGAGATACACCGCGCCGCTGCCGTCGGGACCGAAAGCGCTGTCTCGCGGCGCGGCGACGAAGAGCGTCTCACCGACCTGGCCCACGACCGCGCCGAACTCCGCGCCCGTCACCGAGATCGGCGCGCTGAACATCGTCCGCGGGCTTCCCGTCGCCGCATCGAATTCGCGGACCACGCCCGCATCGGCCACCGTACCCGCCGGCGCGCCGGGCACGCCGACGAAGAGCGCGTCACCGACGGCGGCCACCCACGTACCGAAGAACGTGCCCGCGCGGGCCGGGAACTCCTGCAAGGTGCCGATCATCGTGCCGTCCAGGCTGAACAGGTAGACGGCACCGGCGTCGGGCACGCCACCGATGGTCGACTCCGGAGCCCCGACCATCATGACGCCGGCGGTCACCGTCAGCGCACGCCCGAACCCCTGTGCCACGGGCAGGGGCGCGGTGCTCTGCGGGATCCCGGAGCCGGCGCCCGTCCCCCCGGTGGGGGCCGTGGTCGCGTCGGGATCGGGCGCCCGCACGATGCGGACGAGCGCACCGCTCATCGGATCGAAGACGTACACCGCTCCGGTTCCTCCGACCCCGATCGGCTGATCGCCGGGCGCGCCGACGAAGAGGAGCCCGCCACTTTCCACGACGGTGGTACCGAACTCGGCACCGGCGACCGGTGTCAGCGCCTCGAGGGTGCGCAGCAGCGCGCCGTCGACGTCGAAGAGCTGCACGCGCCCGGCACGCTCTTCGTCGAAGACGCGCGCTCCGGGCGCACCGACGGCCAGATCGGTCCCGACCGCCGCGAGTGCGCGCCCGAACTCCGCGCCGGGTTCGCTCCGCGGATCGTCGACGATCCGCAGCACGCCACCGTACGTGGCGCCGGCGTTCATTGCGACGAGAAGTGCCGCAGCCGCCAGTACGCAGCGACGGGAGCGACCGACGCACATCTCGGCCGCATCGTAATGTGCTCGTCCGTTTGCCGTCCACGATTTTCTTCGTGGCAAGTGCTGTGTGGTCGTACAGAGGAGTCGCCGCGACCGTGCTATACGGACGGTTCCCGGACCCGGAGGAGGAGGACGATGATGTCGAGCTGGATAGGCGCGGCCGTGCTGGTGCTCGCCACCGCGACCGCCGTGGGCACGGCGGTCGCGGCCGACGATCACCCGATGATCATCACGAGCCCGGAGAAGCTCGAGTACATCACCGTCCCGAACATGCCGACCTGTGCGACGGCGGCGATCCTGCGCGGCAATCCGCGCTCGGGGCCGGCCTGGGTCCTCCTCAAGCTGGCGTCGGGCTGCCGCGTCCCGTGGCACTGGCACACGGCGAACGAGGAGCTCGTGGTGATCAGCGGACGGGGCAGCATCGCGACCAGAGGCGGCCCGACGCTCCAGTTCGCGCCCGGCGCCTACGCGTCGTTACCCAACCATCACGTGCACCGCGCCACGTGCACACGCACGTGCCTGCTCTTCAACACCGCCGACGCCGCGTTCGACATTCACTACGTCGACGCGAAGGGCAAGGAGATCTCGCTCGACGAGGCGTCGAAGCGGAAGAAGTGATGTCAGCGCGTCGCCTGCTCCGTCACGTGCGGCGCCGGGCGTAGGTAGCGGTCGAGCCAGTCGAGCGTCTGGTTCCACGCCATCATCGCCTGTGGCTCCTGGCGGAAGTTGAAGAGGCGCTCTCCGCCGGGCACGACGACCAGCTTGGTCGTGACGCCGTGAGCTTTCAGGGCATCGGCCATGCGTTCCGACTCCTCCGGCGGCGCGAGCGTGTCGTCGGCGCCATGCACGAGCAGCACCGGCGCGCGGATGTACTCGGCCATGGGCAGCGGCGACGCCAGCCGGAGCATGCGCTCGAACTCCTCGTGATTGGGCGCCCCGGAGTCCACGCGCAGCTGCCAGCGCGCGAGCTCGAAAAGGATGCGCGAGGGCGAAAGGCCCGAGCGCTTGCCGTCGTACCAGCGTGGGAAGTCGGTGATCGGGGAATACGCCACCACCGCTTTCATGCGATCGGGGTCGTGCGCCGCCATGAGCAGCCCCACGACCGCGCCCTCGGAGTAGCCGAGCACGCCGATGCGGTCCTGATCGACCTCCGGATACGCGCGCGTCGCGTCGAGCAGGAGCTCGAGGTCGCCGGTCGATCGCCAGGCGAAGTAGCTGCGCTGGTACCGGCCGTCGATGCGACGCTTGTAGTCGGCGGCGATCGCGACATATCCGCGCGACGCGAGGTCCCACGCGATGCCGCGCATGTCCTTCGCGGTATGATCCTCCTCCGGCAGAACGAGCACCGTCGGGAACGGGCCGGCACTCGGAGGACGCGCGCCCTCGAGGTGCACCCAGAGCTGATCGCGGCCGAAGTCGGCCTGCCACGTGACGACGTCCGGCGCCGGCTCGCGCGGATGGATCAGGTAGTGGTTCGGATGCTCGCAGCCGGCCAGCAATGCGAGCGTGATCCCGACGATTGCCGCACGAGCCCACATGCCACGATCAGAATGCCGATTCTGCGCCTCCTGCGATCCCCCGCAACCGTGTCGGTGCGCTGGCGCGCGCCGGCTACAGTCGGATCCCGAAGTACTCGAAGAAGCGCCGGTTGTACTCCTCGTCCGGGAGGTCGTCGCCCATCGCGACCCACGATTCGTCGCTGATCTTCGCTCGGCCCCGCGACAGGCCGTCCGCGTCCTTCCCGACCGGCCAGCGCAGCCGGTACTCCTTGCTCGTGATCGCGGCGACGATCGCCTCCGCGACCGCGTCGGGCTGCGCGGGATCGCGGAAGCCAGCGGAGAACAGCTTACCGTTCCGCCGCATGAGCGGCTGATACGGCGACGTCTTATCGTAGCGCGTGGCGGCCGCCGAGTTCTCGAAGATGGCGGTCATGACGACGCCCGGCTCGATGTTCACGACCCGGACGCCGAAGCGGCGCACCTCGTGCGCGAGCGCTTCGCCCGCGCATTCGAGGGCCCACTTCGAGGCGGAGTACGCGATCTGGTTCGGCGTCGCGATCAGCCCCGCCACCGAGGTGATGTTCACGATGACGCCGCGCCCCCGCTCACGCATCGACGGCAGCACCGCCTGGATGCAGCGGATCGCGCCGAAGTAGTTCGTCTCGAACATCTGGCGGTGCTCTTCCTCGGGCGTCAGCTCGAGGGGCGACGCGCCGCCGACGCCGGCGTTGTTCACGAGCACGTCGATGGGTCCACACTCCGCGAACGCCTGGCGGATCGACTCCGTCGACGTGACGTCGAGCGGGATGACCGTGATGGGGAGCTCCGCTTCCGCCGCCGCCGCGCGCAGGGGCCCCGCCTTCGCGAGATTCCGCATGCCGGCGAACACGCGGTAGCCGTGCCGCGCGAGGCGGAGGCTCGTCGCGAAGCCGATGCCCGTGCTGGTGCCCGTGACGACGGCGGTCTCCATGGGACGGGCGATACGCCATCCCAGTCCACGGTCGCAACACGGTCCGCGTTCACCATGGCGTCCGCGATGGAGTCCGCCGGCCGCGGTCCGTTCGCGGTCGCGCGCGATCGTCACGAACGTGGCGGTCGTTCCGACCGGGTTCACGGCGAATCGACGTCCGTCGCCCCGGGGCACGCGCCTTGCACTGCGAGACGCACGCGGTCGCGCACGCGACGGCGGAAGGA
>Ga0070731_10003669_pt1 | contig 13689 bp, 12 predicted proteins | sample Coa_R1_2_FD_66448 | JGI IMG/M metagenome (GOLD analysis project Ga0070731, IMG submission 66448) | Surface soil microbial communities from Centralia Pennsylvania, which are recovering from an underground coalmine fire - Coalmine... | ecosystem: Environmental > Terrestrial > Soil > Unclassified ... | reverse complement strand
AAGCGGCACCGTGCGCTCGCTTGGGGAGAGTTGACTTGCCTTGCTGAGCGCGGCAGGATCGTCCGCAGGACGATTCCGCGAAGTCCCTAACGGCTTTACTGCTCTGCCGCGATTCCCGTCGCGGTTTTCGACGAGTGGGTACCATCCAGCCCGAAACGAACACTTTGCGGCTGCCGTAATAGATCGCGTAACCGGGATAGAAGCGCCTTGCCTTTAAGGAACGGGAATACCCCTCCGAATCCCCCACTCAAATCCCCGCGTACCAGGCGTACCCGCCTTCCGGCGACGCCGACCCCAGCCCCTTGCCGAACTTCTTCATGCTGCTAGCAACCGTCATGTGAGTAATGAACTTCACGTTCTTGTAGCCAATCTGCCGCGGCACGCGCAACCGCAGCGGACCGCCGTTGCCAACTGGTAGCTCGCCGCCATTCATCCCGTAAGTAAGAAAAGTTTGCGGATGCAGCGCATCGGCCATATCGATGCTATCCCACCAGTCACGCTCGATCGAAAAGTAAACCACGTATCGAGCCTGCGGCAGCACTCCCACAAGATCCAAAACGTGCGAAAGCTGCACGCCGTGCCACTCAGCGATATAGGACCATCCCTCTTCGCACTGAATCATCGTGATCTGACTGCGCGACGGATAGCTCTTAATCTGATCAAGTGAAAACGAAGCAGGACGCGCAACCATCCCATCGACGGTGAGCCGCCAGTCAGCGAACCCTCCGGCTTGCAGGCGCTTAAACGCTTCGCTCGGGGGAGCCATCTCATTCGGAAACGGACGCTCCGAAACCTCGCTCCGCGAAAACTCACGAGCCAACGAATGACGAGTCAACAGCCGCTGCGAAGCGTAAGTCAGCGTCTCGCCCAGACCCCAAATTCCGCCGCGATCGGGCGGCACCAATCCATACTTCTGCGCCAGCTCCGCCGCCACGCCCATAGCCGACACGCCCGCAGCAGCGCCCAATCCGGATGCAATCAGTTTGCGCCGAGAGATTTTCTTAGACCGAGCATTGCCAAATAAAGGTTTAGTCATGTGCGCTCTCCTGTGCACCAGCCCGTCCCGTAGTCACTGCCCCGGTGATCATGGCCCGCATGCGGCTGCGAAATCCGGCAAGCCAAACCATCACAATGTGGATCAGCAGAAAAACCACCAGCGCCAGCGTGATGAAGAAGTGAAGCGTGCGCGCCGATTGCTGCCCCCCAAAAATATTCACCGCCTGCGGAACCGCCGAAACAAATGCCGGAGACATCGCCAGCCCCGTCCATATGATCGAGGGAAACAGAACGAAAATCACGAATAAATAAGCAAGCCGCTGCAGCAAGTTATAAGTCCAAGCCTCGGCCGCACCCGGCCGCTCGAAGCGCAAGTGTTTTCGGATCTCAACTGAAAACTCCCGCCAGGAAAGCTCGCCCTTGCGCGGCAGCAAATCTTTTCCAAAGTGCCCCGTAAACCAGCTAAAGATGAAATAAACCAATCCAGTCAGCACGACAACCCACGCCGCCTGAAAATGCAGATACCGGCTCCATCCATTTTGGTCCGGAAGCACATACCCGTAGCCCGTAGGCACAAGATTCCTCGATGCCGGAATCGGAATCTTGAATAAGGTCGGAGTTAGATTGTTCCCAGTTTCGCCCCAATAGAAGCGAGGATGAGAAATCACAATTTCAGCGCCGCTGAGCAGCAGAGCAAGAAAGCAAAGGGTAGTGATCCAGTGAGTAATGCGGACAAGAACAGAATGCCGCAAAGCGGCGGCAGCGTGGGGAACAGCCGTGACAGAATCAGGGATGCAAGCGGAATCGCTCACCCGGAAATCCTACCACGCGGCGCAAACATGACGAGCGCCACGGGCGTCATCGCACATTTTCTTGGGCGTAGTGAAACGGCCGGGATTCGTGGCTTCTCCAGAAATAGACCAGAATGATCACGCTCGCGACCGCGGCGTACGCGCACCACAGCGAGGTAAAGGCGTAGCGCTTGAACTCCATCACCACGAGTAGAATAGCCAGGTTGGCCGCGCCGAAAATTACCATCATCCTGATCTTCGAGAAAAACAGCGAGCCGCAGGTTGCGATCACATACAGAACCGCAACCGCCAAGTTGTCGGTCGCCCGATTGATGTACACGATGCTGTTTCCCCTGACATAGACGTCGGTTGGATAAGCCGTCAGCGCCCATAAGATGTAAAGCGTTGTGGCCACCCCCAGGCCAAGAAAAGGAAGCATGCGTCGCCGGCTCTGGGCGTTAGGCTCGAACATCAACACGCTCAACGGCAGCAGAAAAGGCAGCAATCCCTGGGCATACAGCATGAAGGCCGCACCCATGTCATGCGTTACCGTCGGGGAGAACGTTCCATCTAGTCCCAGCCAGACAAACCCCTCGATGAACTGATGAATAGCAAATAGCAGGGGCAGCGCGGCGAACAGCACTTCGCGCCGGTGTTTTACCCGCGTCAGCGTGACGGCACCCACAGCGCCGAGCGCGCCACTGCCCACAAAGTTCGCTGCCGCCGAAAAACACATAAGCGCGTTTCCCTGCTGCGAAGCTTACACGGAGAGTCAAACAAAGCAAAACAATTCTTGTTGGGGGCAGGGCAAGAAGCTATTCCGAAAAGGCCGCCCTATGTATGCAGCCCGCTGCAAACAGTCCCTGTCGCGATGAGCGCAGCAGGAGCGTCCCCAGACAATGCTGTGGAGTCGAAGCATCCCTAACCGCTCCACCGCTCGCGCGGTGATTTCCGCAGCCGATCACCGGGTTCACGCGTAGTACCAGCGCAGCACTCGGAGAGCGCGCAGCGTGTTCCATCGGCTTGCCCTGCCAATTTCGGTCTCCATCTTCAGCGGAATGTATTCGGAATGGATCAAGTTCATCGGCCAGCGCCCGTTCTGGTGGCGGCGATCAATCACGATTTCGATGGCGCCGCGAACGCGGCGGTCGGGCTTGATTCCGGCATGGCGAAGATAATCAAGCCCTCGCAAGACGTCGTAATGCCAAAACGTCGGGAACGCAATGCGCAGCCAGCGTTTGTCGATGATCTTTCCGGTGCGAAGTGAGCGGAACATACCACGCTCGAGCAAATAATTTTCAGCGCGCGTGCGCGCCTTACTAACCTCCTCCGATTTGCGCCCTGCTCGTTCGTAGTCGAGCAATCCTTCGAGCACGCAAATCGTGGTATGGAATGAAGAACGACGGCTCTTAGGTGCTTCGCAGTTCCAGCCGCCATCTTCCAGTTGCTCAGCTAGAAGTTGAGTGGCCAGCGCATCGTTCGAGTCCTTGTTCGGACCTCCGTTCGGCCCTTTGAAATATGAACCGATGCCGAGGATTCTGCCGTTTATGCAGGGCTCGGTTTCGCCGTGAAGGTAAGGACGGTTGTTAAGCCGCTTAAACACAAGATGCTTGTCGATGCGGTCGATCATTCTGCGAGCCTGCTTGCTCGCGGGCTCGAGGCCGAAGTCCTTTAAGAGGGAAAGTGTGTAGAGAGTGATAAGTAAGTCCCGGTCGTCCTTCGGTAAATCACTTCTCCACCCGCGGGGACTACCACCCCACCCGCCGTTTTGAGATTGCAGTGCAAGAAGCCGCGCCCCCCACCCTTCGGTGGCCACGCGGGACCGCTCGGCAGCAATTGCGTTAGGGGTTTCCTCTGTGAGGTCCTTCATGACCTGCCAACGGATCGCCGGATCGGAATCGAGAAGCCATTTAATGTGCGAGGGCCGGGGCGTGTAATCGGGGAGCATCGGATTGTTATAGCACGTGGTCGTTTACTGTTGAGGCATTGTGGACCGCCCAACAAGATCACGGAAAGGGCGTGGCTTCGATTCGGGCGAGCATTCTATCGAACTAAATTCGGATGAGGGCGATTCCCGATTCCCGATCGATTTGCTTTTGCAGATGGCGAGGACTTTCGATGAGAATGAGCTCGCACGTGGGTCGCACTAGGGCCTCAAGCAGATGACCACCATGCGCAGTCCCATCCCGCTTGCCCACAACTACGTGGGCGTGTACCTGGGGCTCACCATCTTTCAGTGCGATGTCCCCAATTAAGGAAAGCAACTCCACTTGCTCGTTGAGAGCTACGGCAGTCTCGTATTTCTTGGTCTCCCAGTTAAACCAGCCGAGTTTGACAGAGGAGAGAGCGCCGATGGCTTTGAAACTGCTGCCGGCCAGCTTCCGTTGCACGGCAAATTGCTTCAGTGAGGTCGCGAGTTCGTCGCCGGTTTCAAAAATCAGGGCGTAAGTACGAGGATGTTCTTCAAGCAGTTTGTGTTGCACGGTTCCTCCACCTGTGGCTAGCCTAAGTGAATGCAATGTCGACAACATTCGATGACAAAGTCAGTAAGAGTGAACACAAAAAAAACCGCTCGACCAAAGAATGGCCGGGGGCAGCCTAGGTTCATGTATGCGAACCAGGTTTTTCGTCTGGGGCCAGCTTCTACCTCAATTCGGTCTTATGCGATTTTGAGTTTTATCGAGCTACTCCCCACGTCGCAGAAAGATGGGTGACTTACTAAGTCGCGGTACGAAGATTCGTGTTGTGTTACCTCCAAACTGCTTGTAACCTGCAACGATGTCAGGGGGGGGCCGCATGTCATCAAAGTGCACGTTTCGTGCAGCGTTGCTGAGTATGGTTCTCGGCGGAGTGACCTTCGCGCAAACCGCCAGGTACCGTCGCCAGGGTCCCGTCTATCTCAATGACATTCGAGCTACGCCCGGGGCGGTTCTAAAGGTCGACCTGAAAACTCTCTGCACACCCGGCTATACCTCCACGGTCAGGGACGTTCCTTTGACGGTCAAGAAGCAAGCTTGCGATCTATACGGAGTTCCGGCAGCGCATTGCAACGGAAAGGAAGTTGAAATCGATCATCTGATTTCACTCGAAATCGGCGGATCGAATGACCTCAAAAATCTCTGGCCCCAGCCCTACAAGCCGATCCCCGGGGCTCATGAAAAAGACAAACTGGAGAACTGGCTTCACAGTCAGGTTTGCTCCGGCAACATGTCGCTTCAGACAGCGCAGCGAGGAATCGCCAAAAACTGGTACCGAGGTTACGCAAGCCTCGTCCAGAGCTTGCATTAGCGCTCAGTCTGTGCGTTAAGAAATTCGTCGAGGGAAACCGAGGCACACGGGACTTTGCTCAATGAAAAATACAGTGAACCGCTGCTATTCCCGCTCAAGCCAAAGCCGGGCTTGAGTGGACAACCGGCCAACTTTAGTTGATGTTAGTGACCTTGAATTGAATAGCCGTGCCGTCGCCATATGGGTTGGCGTTCTGCCCCCGATCGACGACAAAATCGAGCGGGTCCCCGGCTGAAAAGGTAGCTCATACTGGAACGTCCTACTGCGCGCAGAAGCCGGCGGGCCTCCTAAGTCTTTGATCGTGTCGGCGTTGGCAGCACAGCAGGCCAGTGCTGGGCTTGAGTAAGCACTTCCATCACCCGACGGCGATGGCGGCGGCAGGAAGTGACAAAATAACTCCGTCCGCTATGGGGGAGAAGCACTAGCCCCCAAGGCTTCAGGAAAATCCAATGTTTGTCCGCCAGACTACATTTACGACGTGTGAACATCCACACAAGCCATCCCCGCTTAAGTGGACCGCCCGCCGGCCACTTGCGCTAGGATAGGCTCAACCTAAGCCCTAGGAGCCCAACGTGACGATCCGCAAAGCTGCCTTGCAAATCGCAGCCGTGGTGCTGCTCATCCTGATGGCGTTCAACGCCCATCTCGCCGTCGATCACCTAAAGCAAATCCGGGCAACTGCTGCGCTCAGCCTTGAAAGCTCCGCCGCGCAAGCTGGCATCGCCCGCGTCTGGCAGGATTTCACCGACATGGAGACTGGGCAGCGCGGCTACCTTCTCACGGACGACGGCGCCTACCTTCAGCCCTACACCGACGCGAAAAAGACGATCGCAGCCGACTTCGCTAATCTTCGCTCCGCTCTGGCCACTCGCCCTCAATCCGAGCAAACACTCGAAAATCAACTCGAATCGCTTGCCGCCTCCAAACAAGCCGAGATCGAGCGCACCGTTGCATTGCGCCAGCAGGGATACCGCCATCGCGCCTTCCAGCTCATCCAAACCAACGAGGGCAAACAGTATTCGGATCAGGCTCGCGCTCTCGTGTCTTCCTTGGCTTCCATGGAAAGCAGCCGCTTCGCCGCGCTCGAAAAGGAGAGGGACGCCGGTTCGCGCCAAGCCATGTCGCAAACCATCGCCGCCAACTTGTGTTTGCTAGTGCTCACAGCGGGCTTGTTTTTGCTGATCCGCTTCCACGTACGCGGCCTCGAACTGCAAGCCGCACGGAGCCGACAAGCATTGGCGAAGCGCGATTCACAGCTCGAGAAACTGATCAGCCGAATGTCTTCCGCCGGTGACCAGACTCGCGATCAGATCGCGGTCATTGAGGAAAATACCAGCCTCTTGCTCGAAAAATACGACGGATTCTTGCCGCCGTTAGGCTATGCGTGCGCCGAGCAGATCAAAGAGGCAGCCGCCCAACTTGAGCAACTTCGCAAGGACCTGATCGGTCACCCCCCGTCCGATATTCACGAAAAGGCGGCCTAAGGGACGGCATCGCGAATTTTTGGAAGGCGCAGTGGTTCACCGCTGCGGTACGAGTTCTCCAAAAATCATCCTGAAAGTGCCCGCTGTCTATTCCCGATTTTAAGCTTGGCAAACTTATGGGGATCAAATTCCCCCGCCCTATCTCCTTTTTCTCGTATGAATCTCCCATCCGGCTTAGAATCCGCCCACCCGCTACCGTCCTCTCGCAACTCTGAGTAAAATCCCAACATGCTCTTCGTGCTCGATGTCGGCAACACCAATACCGTTCTCGGAGTCTTTGCCCGCGTAGCCAAACTCCACCCCGACGGGGACTCAGCCTCCGGGCCTCCGCGCTACGAGCGCCTCGTTGCTCATTGGCGCGTGGCCACGCGGCAGGGCAGCACCGTCGACGAATACGGCGTCCTCTTCCGGAATCTTTTTTCCATGGCCAGCCTTGAAGCCTCCGGCATTCACGGCATTGTGATTTCTTCAGTTGTGCCGCCCCTCGATCCCGTGCTGCGCCAGGTTTGCGAACGCTATTTCAACTCGAAGCCGCTGTTCATCGAGCCGGGCATCAAGACCGGGATGCCCGTGCACTACGACAATCCCGCCGAGGTCGGAGCCGACCGCATCGTCAATGCCGTCGCCGCCTTTGAGAAATACGGCGGACCGTGTCTGATCGTCGATTTCGGGACAGCAACTACTTTCGATTGCGTCTCCGCCAAAGGCGAGTACATGGGAGGAGTCATCTGCCCCGGTATCGGTATTTCCGCCGACGCGCTTTTTGCCCGTACCGCGCGCCTACCGCGCGTGGAGATTCGCAAGCCCGCCCGCGTCATCGGCACCAACACGGTAGGCAGTCTGCAATCGGGCCTTTACTACGGATATCTCGGCCTGGTCGATGGTATCCTCGAACTCCTGCTCAACGAACTCGGTTCGCAAACCCACGTCCTCGCCACCGGCGGCTTCGGTTCAATGATCGGGAAAGGATCGAAGTACATCAAAAATGTCGATGATCTCTTAACGCTCGAGGGCCTGCGCATTATCTGGGAGCGCAACCGGCCAGCCACGCCCCACTCGTCCGACGACGACACCGCTGAAATAGAAGTAAAAAATCCCAATCGCGCCAACTCAAAATCAAAAACCGATTCCGGATCAAGACCGGCGTCCCGCATTACCCGCTGAAAACGCGCCGTGGAAAATTACTTCAATTACTTCACCGAAATCGAAGAGCAATTTTTACGCCGCCGCGGCGGAGGTCTGCTCCTGACCACACTGGACTGGGCACTAATCGAAACTTGGAAAGACGCCGGCATCCCCCTCGAAGCCGTTCTCCGCGGAATCGACGCCGCCTTCGACCGCTACGATCAGCGTCCGTCGAAATCAAAAAAGGTAAACAGCCTTGCCTACTGCTCGCAAGAAGTTCTCGTCGCCGCTGAAGATATGAAGGAAGCCGCAGTGGGGGCCGGAACAGCAGATTCGTCGAATCACTCATCAAATAAAGCGAAATCCACTCAAGGATTCGAGCCGCAAACCATCTCGCAATTCCTCCTCCGCAACGCCGATCACCTGGAACGCGCAACCCTTCCGTCCGGATTTGGAATTTCAGCAGCTCCCATCGCCCGCGAAACCGCCGCCACTCTTCGCAAACTAGCCGAGGAAGTCACAGCATCAGGCGATAAGGCGAAAGCGCCGAAGCTGGAAGATCTGGAACGCCGCCTGACCGTACTCGAAGAAAAACTTTTCGCTGCCCTGCTAGCCGCAACACCAGACGACATAATTGTTGCCGCCCGTGCCCGAGCCGACCGCGAACTAGCCGCCTACCGCCGCAAAATGTCAGCCCCACAAATCGACCAGCTGCAAAAGCAATACATCCATAAACGCCTTCTGGAACAATACAACCTCGGGCGCCTAAGCCTGTTTTACATGTGAGCGGAGCCTTCGCCCCGCGCGAACAATGAGAATCGGGGAGCAACCAGGAAAGCTTACACCGTGGAAGAGCAGCGCTTTAGCGCCGCGTTATGAGCCAAAGGTAACAGACTTAAGCCCCGTGGCTTTTCGCTGATAATCTTTAAAACTGCTGCTCTACTCGGCATCCATGACTCAAACCTTCGATGCACTGATCCTTGGAGCCGGAGCCGCCGGCCTCATGTGCGCTATCGAAGCAGGCAAACGAGGCCGCCGAGTTGCCGTGCTAGAACGCTCTCTTCGCCCCGGCAAAAAAATACTGATCTCCGGCGGCGGACGCTGCAACTTTACTAACCTTTACTGCACTGCTGACAATTTCATCTCCGCCAATCCCCACTTCGCCAAATCCGTGCTAGCCCGGTACACGCCCGAAGATTTCATCGCTCTGGTCGAGAAACACCGTATCCCCTACCACGAAAAAACTCTCGGCCAGCTTTTCTGCGACCGATCCGCGCAAGACATACTTGGAATGCTCGAAACCGAATGCCGCGCCGCCCATGTCGAAATTTTCCTCGATACAAAAGTTCAAGCAGTCGAGCGCCCCGCAACCGGGCGAACAGACAAATTCACCATCCGCGTCAATAACGCCGAGTTCCAAGCTCCCAAGCTGGTAGTCGCCACCGGCGGTCTCTCGATCCCTAAGACTGGAGCAACTTCCCTTGGCTACGACCTCGCCCGCCAATTTGGCATCGTCATCCGCGCTCCTCGCCCGGCTCTCGTGCCAATTCTGCTTAGCCCAGAGGACCACAGCCACTACTGCGATCTGGCCGGAGTCTCTGTCGAAGTAACCGCCTCCTGCGCAGGCCAGCAATTCCGCGAAAAAATGCTGATCACCCACCGCGGTCTGAGCGGCCCCGCAATTCTGCAAATCTCCTCTTACTGGAAGCCGGACAAGGACATCTCGATCGATCTAGCACCCAACCAGGAAGTCACCGCCCCATTCCGTGATTCCCAGACGCCGCGAACTACCAATGCAATCCGCGCCCAGTTGCGAAAGTTCTTACCTGCTCGTCTCGCCGACCGATGGCTCGACCTGCACGCACCCGCTTCGTCGAACAAAGAAGCGCTCGCTCAGCTAGAAAAGCAATTCCATGCATGGAAGATTACACCTGCGGGAACCGAAGGCTACGAAAAAGCTGAAGTGACAGCCGGAGGCGTCGACACCGACGAACTCTCTGCCAAAACAATGGAGAGCCACAAGATTCCTGGCCTCTTCTTCATCGGAGAAGTCGTCGACGTTACCGGCCAGCTTGGCGGCTTCAATTTTCAGTGGGCGTGGGCCTCAGGTGCAGCCGCCGGCCGGGCACTTTAACCATGCGCCTCATCAATTCGACCCCGCTGTGACATTCCGCGGCCATAACACGTCCAGTTTTCCACACTAGTTGAAATTGCTACACGAAATACTGTATGGCGTCGAAGCCGGTCAAGACATTACAAGGACTACGGATTCTGTGCTGAGGGGGCAACAGAATAATGCCACTACCTGACGAGCCAAAAGGCTGGCGCATCCTCCAGGCCATGGCCCAGAGCGAGGATGATCCTGAGCGCCTGGCATCGATCATCGATCGCATGAATCAATTGCTCGACGCGCACGAGCGCCGCTCCGGGGGCGCGAAGGCATGGACGCTGGAGCCCGATCGCGGGTAGTCTGCGCGTGGGCTGGCTCGATCAAACCAAGAAACTTAATCGCCGTGGGTTCAAACCGAATTCCAGACCGCTCTGCGCGTAAAATCGATTCTTGCTGCTGAACATCGAAAAACTAATCTATGGCGGAGACGGTCTGGCTCGCCTGCCCCCTGATGTTCATCGCGACGTTCACAGCGATATACACAGCCGTGGCAAGGCCGTCTTTCTTCCCTTTGTCCTGCCCGGCGAACGCGTCGAAGCCACGATCACCGAACAAAAGCCTGGCTTCGCACGGGGCCGTGCCGATGCCATCCTCCAGCCTTCGCCACATCGCATCTCGCCGGCCTGTCCTTATTTTCTCCGCTGCGGCGGATGCCACTACCAGCATGCCGACTACGAGCAGCAGGTGGAAATCAAGAAACGAATCCTGCGTGAAAATTTAAAACGTCTTGCCAAGCTCGACCTGCAAAGCGAAATTCAAACGCATCCCTCCCCTCCGTGGAACTACCGTAACCGCTCGCGTCTGCAGTTGCGAACAAGGCCCGACTTCGCCGCTGGATATTTCCGCTTCGCCTCGCACGAGCTATTGCCCATCGAAGAGTGTCCAATCAGCTCACCGCTGATCAATCGTGGGATTGCCACCATCTGGCAATCCGGACGCGCCGGCAAAGCCGCCGAAGGTATTCAAGAAGTTTCATTCTTTGCTAACGCTGACGACACACAACTTCTGCTGGAACTCTCGTGCTGGTCCGAGGCGAAACTCCCATCCGTCCAAGCTTGGGCCCAAGATCTGCGTGCCTCACTCCCCGAGATCACGGGCATCGCCGCGTTCCGACAAACTCGAAACGAAACCCGCGAATCGCTGGTAACCGTCGGCGTCTCGGACTTGACCTATCAAGCCTGCGACGCCGCCTTTCGTGTAAGCGCCGGCTCGTTTTTCCAGACCAACCGGTTCCTCATCGCTGAATTAGTTGATATCGTCACTCGCGGCCGCAACGGCGAACTCGCGCTCGATCTCTACGCCGGCGTTGGACTTTTTTCCACAGCCTTGGCCTGTAACTTCCGTCACGTAGTTTCGGTCGAGTCGTCACAGACTGCCACAGGAGACCTTAAATACAATCTGCCTACTAACGGAAAGGCGGTTCGTTCTGCGACCGAGAAGTACCTGGCCGAAGTGGCAGGTCCGGCTCGTGCGGGCGCGGGTAGTTTGCCCACGCAGTCGCTCGGCGAAGGAATAAGAGCGCGGGTCGGGGCGGGCAAACTCCCCCAGAATTACCTTCATACGCCCGACCTCATCGTGGTAGACCCGCCCCGCAGCGGTCTGGGAGATCGCGTGGCGCGTGCGCTAGCCGAGGCGCACGCACCACGCGTCACTTACGTCTCCTGCGATCCGGCAACTCTCGCACGCGACCTGGTTTCGCTACAAGCCGCCGGTTACCGCATAGAAGAAGTGCACATGGTGGACTTGTTCCCACAAACCTACCACCTCGAGAGCGTAGTCCATTTAGTGCGGTGACGTTCAGCAAATGCACTAGGTTACTCGGTCATACTGAGCGACAGGAGGTTCCGCAGGACCCTTCTGCAGAGTCGAAGCATCCCTGCTCGACCGCAGCGCAGAAATGTATGCCGTACCCTTTTGGCGCGAGATGGGAACGATGATGGCGTAAGTAAAAGCGCCAGAGCAATGATTCGTGCCAGGGCGTGTCGTTAGGTTTTGGTTGGCGCCGCGCTTCTGGCGCTGCGGCTAATCGACTATCGGTTCTGGCGGCTTTAGCCGCCGAGGTCCGCTGCGAACCAATGCGCCCCACCAGCCCAACTACCCCGCGCCAACCAATGCTCTCGGCTGCAGCAGCTTATTCCGCCGGGGTCTTCAGCCATGCCAACCGTCCCCCACTCCTCTGGATCGCCGCCACGTTAGCCTTTCTGGCCGCAGGCATCTACTTCCGGACGCGCCGCAAATGGCTAGCCCTCTTCTTATCTCTGGGAGCCTTTTTCTTAGCAGGAGCACTTTACATCCAACTCCGCGGCACGGTAAGCGCTCGCGACGCTATCCTAGATCCCTTTGACGGCCAGGCAGTCGACGTGATCGCCCATATCACGCGAGAAGGCACAATGCGCCAGGAGGGTACCGAATTCCGGCAACGCGCCGACCTCGAAACCGAAGAAGTAATCGACGATCAGGGAAATCACCATTCCATCCACGCAGGAGTGCGCATGGAAGTCTACGCTCGAGCTACTCCGATGCGAATTCTCCACTACGGCCAGCGAGTCCACATTCTCGCGAAGCTCCGGGTCCCGCGTAACTTCCGCAACCCCGGAGCCTTCGACTATGAAGGTTATCTCGCTTCCAACGACATTTCCGCATTAGGCTCAGCCAAAGCGGAAGAAGTAACTGTATTGCCTGGCTTCGCGGGTACGCGCACAGGACGCTTCCGCAGCCGGATTCATGCGAGCTTAGTCACCACAATCCACAAGCTATGGCCAGCGCCGCAAGCCGCCCTGCTCGATGCCATGCTGATCGGGGAAGACGCCTTCATCGACCGCGACACTCGCGCCGATTTCCAGCGCTCCGGCACTTATCACATCCTCGTAGTCTCGGGAATGAACGTAACGATTCTAGCCTTCATCATCTTCTGGAGCCTCCGCCGCCTGCGCCTCTCCGACGTTCCCGCAACCCTGCTGACAATTCTCTGCTGCGTGACCTATGCCTTCGTCACCGAGGTCGGGGCGCCTGTCTGGCGGGCCACGCTGATGTGTGCAATTTATCTCAGCACGCGTCTCCTCTATCGCGAACGCGCCATGGTGAACGCGCTCGGCACGGCCGCGCTCGGCGTGCTTGTCTTTGATCCGCGCCAGCTCTTCACCGCCAGCTTTCAAATGACATTTCTCTGCGTGCTGATTGTGGCTGCCATTGGCGTGCCGCTAGTCGAGCGAACCTCGCACCATTATCGCCGCGCACTAGCCCACTGGGATTCTGACGATTACGGTCCTCAACTCGTTCCTCGCATCGCGCAGTTTCGCCTCGATCTCCGCCTGATGGCGGAACGGCTTGCGCATTTTGTCGGCGGAGCGTGGTCGTTGCGCGCAGTGCGTGGCATAACGCTTCTGTGCCTCGCGATCTTCGAACTGTTGCTAGTCTCAGCCGTTATGCAGATGGGCTTGGCTCTGCCCATGGCCTATTACTTTCACCGCGCCACCACAATCGGCCTTCCCGCCAATATCGCCGTGGTCCCCCTCACGCAACTCTTGATGCCCGCCGCAGTACTCACGCTGTGTCTCGGATATATTTCGGTAAGCTTGGCCAAGATTTCTGCATTGCTAACCCTGCTTGCCCTGCGAGGCATAACCGGAACAGTGCACGGGTTAGGCGGGTTGCGCCTGGCCGATCTCCGCGTAGCCACGCCGTCGCTTGCCACGATCGTAATCGATGCGGCGGCGCTAATCCTGGCAATGCTCTTCGCGCGCAAACGCCGCCTACTAGCAGGAACGGGCCTGATCGCGATGCTGCTGGCATCCCTCGCTCTGGCACTCATGCCTGCCCGACCGAAGACGCACCC
>Ga0070731_10003666_pt1 | contig 13696 bp, 13 predicted proteins | sample Coa_R1_2_FD_66448 | JGI IMG/M metagenome (GOLD analysis project Ga0070731, IMG submission 66448) | Surface soil microbial communities from Centralia Pennsylvania, which are recovering from an underground coalmine fire - Coalmine... | ecosystem: Environmental > Terrestrial > Soil > Unclassified ... | reverse complement strand
AAGAGAACCGGGAAATCGGCGGAGTTGAACCCGCGGATTTCCCGGTTTTTATATGGGCTGTGCGATGTCCGTGTTATTCGGTGCCAGTCGGCGCTCGCCTTTCGGCTTCCGACGAGAAACGGTCGCGAACCCGGCCGCTGATGTCCTGAACCTTTTCTCCGATCTGTTCGCGGATTTGTTCGCCGCTGGCCGGAGAAAACAGCATCGCCGTTGCGATACCAACTCCTACTCCGGCTGCGAAAGTAAGGACGTTGCGCAGGGTGTGATCCTCGCCACGATAGAGATCCTTGGCCTGGTCGCGAAGATCGGAGACACGGTCGCCAGCGCGGTCAACGGTGTCGGAAACCCGGCCACGCATGTCATCAGCAACGTCCTCAGCCTGATCCAGCAAATAGACTACGGTTTTTAGAACCGACTTCAACAATTTATTCATAAACTGCCCCTCTCGGTGATAGTTAGATCATACGCTTAGGGTTAGTTGCGAGAAACGGCATAAAGGGCTGGCGGAAACAGGATTATTTGAGTCTTAAGCAGGCGAAGGAAAGCAGATACGGTCCGGCTTTTGGGTTTTGCGCCGCTCCGCTCAGGAAAGCCCCCGCCAGGCTTGAATGCGTTATCGTACGGACTAATTCCCCCGGGTGACGTGAAGAGCGGACTGAGCCGGGGAGCCGACGAGCGCGGAACCCGGCATTGCCTGGGTGGTGCCAAGCAGGAACTGATCTCCGCCACCATCTTCCTGAAGCGTGCCGTTGGGACCATATACCGTGAAGGCGCCAACCTGTTCGACACTGACATAGCCGTATTGATCAGAGGTGATGGAGAGCGTGCCGCCGGAGAAATCGGTCAGTCGTTGAAGATGGAGATTGCTCTTGGTGACGCGAACAGGCGTATCCCCCTCATCGGTACCAATGAACAGGAAGCGGCTGTTCGCCGCCATGGAAGCGGACGCATCGGTACCACCGGTGAGCGGCAAACTAATCGTGTTCGTCAGCTTCACGGAAACGGTATCGAATGTTGCGGTGACCGTGTCGGTTTTTGTGTAGACGTAGAGTACGACCGGGTTGGCTCCGGAATCCACAATGTAGATGGCGCGAGTGACCACGTTGCCGTTAACGACAGGATTGCCCTCCAGCATCGCCCCAATCGCAACGAATGGGCCGAGGCTGCCGGACCCATAGCATCCCGAACTCTCGGAGGTCGAGCCGCAGACGATCCAGTCCAGAGCCCCATACGTCCCTGAGTACGTAGTGTAAAGATCCAGGTCAGGCGGAGTTGACGGCGTTTGTGCGTGAAGTGGGATGACTGGCACGGCGAAGGAAAAGACAACGGCCAAGGCGAGGAGCGAATAGGTTTGCCGGGACATAAAATTCTCCTGTGAAGCGGTCTCTGACGCAGCGGAAGCTTCGAGAATGTGGCCGACATTCTGTCCTCGGCCGGGTGCTTTGTCAAGATGCAGGAAATTGCAATGTGGATTTAGGCGCCAGCGGCGTCCTGGCGCTGGAATTTTGCTTCTACTAGTTTGCGGTCTTCGTCGGTGACTTTGAACATGCTGCGCGGCTTCAGGTTCATGAAGCTGGCTACGAAAACATAGGGAATCTGGCCGATGCGGGTATTGTAGGTGTTGACGTCATCGTTGAAGAACTCGCGGCGGTCGGCGATGTGATCTTCCAGCTCGGTGATGCGGTTCTGCAGCTTCAGGAAATTCTGGTTGGCTTTTAGCTGCGGATAGTTTTCGGCCACGGCGAAGAGACTGCGCAGAGCTCCAGTCATGGCAAGGTCAGCTTGGGCCTTCTGTCCTATGCTGGCGGCATTCATGGAAGCGGTGCGCGCCTGAGTTACGGCCAGCAGGGTCTGCTGCTCGTGCTGCATGTATCCCTTGACGGTTTCGACGAGGTTTGGAATTTCATCATGGCGCTGCTTGAGCAGCACGTCAATGTTGGCCCAGGCGCGGTCGTTATCGTTGCGCAGGCGGACGAGCTCGTTGTAGAGCATGACGGCGTAGACGAGCACTCCGACGATAAAGAGGAGAAAAACTGCGCCTTGGATGAGCGGGGCGTCCATTTAATTTCCCTATGGTCTTCTGGGGCGGTTTAAGTGGAACAAAGAGAGGCAAGAAGCGCAAGTTACCGTGGAAACCGAAAAGCCCCACCTCTCGAAAAAGACGCGAGAAATGGGGCACCCCGACAGACTCGGGTTTCAGACGATTGGCGAACTTACGGTTTGTGCGGCGTCAGATCGCAGGCATGCTTTACTTCGTCCAGATTGATTCCTGCCGGGGAGAATTCGGCGATCTGGGGCCCGGTGCGGGTTCTGACTTCGATATTGAAAACTTCCGCGCCGAGCATGCCGCGAATCGTGCCTTTGTCCATGGCCAGGAAGTGGCCGCGAACCCAGTTCCAGCCTTTGTGATCGTGGTAGCCGTCGATGCGGACCATCACTTCCATTTTTGGCTGTCCCCAGAAGCCGGGATAGTCGGGACGTCCGAGGCGCGCGCCGGGATTGAAGTCGGAATATTCGTACTTGCCGTTGGTGCAGACTAGTTCGACGCGCGGCTTGGAGTCGGGATCATCGCGAAGATAGTTGTTCGACATCAGTTCGAAGCGGACTTTTTTTGCGCCGGTCATTTTATCTTCGCGGCGAAAAACCATCCATTTACCGCCGGCGCTGACGCCATCCTGCTCGTCCTGGTAGGGGCTCATCGCACCCTGGGCGAAGAGCGAAACGGCCGAGGCGGCAATCAGGATGAGTGTCGCCAATCCCGCAGCCCACATGCGGTTACAGCTATGAAGCGAGCGCAATACGTTCAAGGGTTCCCTCCGAATGAACATTCTGATACTTAATTGAACCCGCAAGCCGCGAAAAAGTTGTATGGCACCTTATCTGGCAACACATTATTGGTTACTGATCCTCAGGTCGATGTAGACCTGCGGGCGGTCGTCGAACTGGCTGACCGATTTGGTGTCGCTCTTGTGGCCCTTGAACTGGGCGTAGACTTCGTAGTCGACGCTGGCGAGGCCGGGGAAGCGGTAGGTGCCGTCGTCGCCGATGATATAGGTCTTGACGGCATGGGTTCGCGAATTGGTGAGGTAGACGATGGCGCTGGGAACGGGATTGTCGTGATCGTCGAGAACTTTGCCGTAGAGCAGGCGGCCTTGCTGCTGATTCTTCTTGTCGGGTGGAGCAGAGGCAAAAGCGGATGATGCGGCGAGCAGGGAGGCGCAAAAAATGAGAGCAAAATGCCTGAGCGGGATCATAGTGTGAATTCTACTCTCGCCTAGATCGGGGACTAAAGCCTATGCCAAATATCGCGTCTGCGGCCGGCTGAAGCGGCGCCCGGATACGAACTCCTTCCTGAATACAAATCAAACGCGCAATCGGTTTATTGCGTCAAGTGCAAACTCATATCGACGCGCTCGTCGTACTCGACGTGCACGGTGACGGGTTGGGCCTGATACAGGCGCTGGCCGTCGGTGGTTTTCACGCCCTTGAGATCGGCGTCAATAATGTAATCGGCCTCGCCGGCCGGAACGCGCTGGGCGAATTCGCCGGAATGATCGGACACAACTTCCCAATGCGGCTTCTTGTCGGAGGAGCGGCGGATTCTGACTTTTATGCCATAGACCGGCCGATCACCGGGGCCCCATACTGTGCCAAAGATGAGCGCGTAGGGATCAGTCGGCTTGAGCTTGTGTGAAGACGGGGCTTGGGCGGGCGCATGCAGGCTAAAGACGGAAAAGAGAAACACCAGGAGGTAAAGATAAAAATTAAGAGTGACGCGGCGGGCAGACGATCCACTGCGGGAGCGGTGGGCGCTGCTACTCGTCACCGTCTTCAGTCTCCACTTCTTCTTCCTCTTCCACGTAGCCGGCTTCGATGGGCTTCAACTCCAGCGGGCTGGTGGTGACGACTTCGAAGTCGGTCCCACACTCGGGACACGAGACGATTTCGCCTTCGTCGACCTCTTCTTCTTCGACATCCAGGTCGGTTTCGCATTCAGGGCAAAGAACCATGATTTCTACACTCCGTTTTGGGCAACTTTGATTAGGCGGCGGTAAGGCTGTCCGATGAACTTGTTAGATACTCCTTGATAATATTTAGATTCTTCGCCGCTACAGGTCAAGGGGCAGGCGCAAGAGACGCCGGAATTTTTGTTCGGCGGAGACGCGCACCGCTCTTGACATTTCTGCACAAGGAGCCTAAATGATTTTGCCTCGCCTGAACAGAAGTTGGCTATTGGTTGTCGGACTGGTGCTGGCGGTTGGCCGTGGAATGGCGGCGCCGGAGGCAGGTTCGGTGGATGCGCCGATGAAGGCCGATCCACAGATTGCGGCTGCTTTGAAGCAAGTGTCAGCGGAGCGCATTCGGGCAAACATTGAAAAGCTGGTGGGGTTTGGGACGCGCTCGACGATTTCGGCGCAGGATGCGGCCTCGATCGCCTCCGGACGCGGCATTGGAGCGGCGCGGGAGTGGATCAAGGCGGAATTTGAGAGGTACTCGCAAGAGTGCGGCGGATGCCTGGAAGTGAAGACGGATACCTTTACCGAGCAGACGGGCGAGCGGGTTCCCCAGCCGACCGAGATTACAAATGTTTACGCGGTGCTTAAGGGGAGCGATCCGGAGAATGCGAAGCGCGTGGTATTGGTGACCGGCCATTACGACTCGCGGAATAGCGACACGTTCAATGTGAGGGACGACGCTCCGGGAGCGAATGACGATGGCAGCGGAACGGCGGTGAGTCTGGAATGTGCGCGTGTGCTGAGCAAGATGAAGTTTCCGGCAACGATTATCTTTCTGACCGTTGCGGGCGAGGAACAAGGGTTGAACGGCAGCCATCATTTTGCACAGATAGTCAAAGAAAAGATGGTGGAGGAGCAAGGTTGGAATTTTGAAGCGGCACTGAACAATGACATTGTTGGAGGCGACAAAAGCGCCGAGCAGGATCATTCGCTGGTGAGAGTTTTCTCGGAAGGCTTGCCGGCAGCGGCGACCGAACAGGAAATTAAGAGGATTCGGGCGTTGGGCGGAGAGAATGATTCGACTTCGCGGCAGTTGGCCCGCTATGTGTACGACGTTGGGCGAAGCTACAACGTGGGCGTGAAGCCGTTGCTGATTTTCCGGCTGGACCGCTATTTGCGCGGAGGCGATCATTATTCTTTCAACCAGCAGGGATTTGCCGCGGTGCGTTTTACCGAATTTCGCGAAGATTTTCACCACCAGCATCAGAATGTGCGGACGGAAAACGGCATCGAATATGGGGATCTGCTGAAGTTTGTCGATTTCGGTTATGTGGCGAACGTGGCGCGGTTGAATGCAGCCACGCTGGCATCGCTGGCGTCGGCCCCCGCGCCTCCTGCGAACGTGCATCTGGTTACAAAGAATCTGGAAAACGATTCGACGTTGACGTGGGAGGCCGCGCCCGGTGGGCGTGCGGCGGCCTATGAAGTTCTGTGGCGGGACACGACCAGTCCGGAATGGGAATACGTCCAAAAGGTGGCCGCGGCGACTCGCGCGACGCTGAAACTTTCAAAGGATAATGTCATCTTTGCGGTGAGAGCAGTTGACTCCCAGGGACATCGAAGCTTGCCAGTGGTTCCTGTACCGGAGCGCTGAGGGTACAGCTGGCAAACTGATACCATGGGGTGGCGGGCCGGATGATCCGCAGGCGTGTTGGTTCTCACTAAGCAACTTGGCAAGAATTTAGGAAGCACATCTTGGCATTGAATCGCGGACGCACGATTTCGCTGAGCCTGCCACCCTTTACGCGATGGGTGAAGCGGCTAATTCTTATTTACGCCGGGATCTACCTGTTGATGGCGTTGCTGGAGATTGCAGCTCCGGCGGCGCATTACTGGGTGCGTATTTATTTTGGCCTGATCCCTATCGAAGTCATGCATGGGATGATTTGGCAGCTGATCAGCTACTCCTTCCTGCACTTCGGATTGCTGCATTTGCTTTTTAATGCGCTGGCCTTGTGGATGTTTGGTGCACAACTGGAAACCGATTGGGGATCGAAACGGTTTCTCGAATTCTATTTTTTCTGCACGGTCATGGCCGCGCTAACGACGGTAGCCGTGAGTTACATGCATCTGCCCGGTGTCACTCCACTGACTACAACGATTGGCGCGTCTGGTGGGATTTACGGCTTGCTGGTAGCGTTCGGCGTGTTGTACGGCGAGAGCGAGATTATGATGTTCCCGCTGCCCTTCATGATCAAGGCGAAGTATTTTATCTGGGGCATCGTGTTCCTGACGATGGTGGGGGCGATTCAGGAGACGGGCGGCATCGCGAACTTTGCCCACCTGGGCGGATTGCTGTTTGGATACTTGTATCTGAAGTTTATGCCGCGCAAAGGTCTGACGCTTTCCGCTTCGGAGAAGTATTTCAGCATGCGCAATGAATATTACCGCTGGCGGCGCCGGCGCGCCGCCCGGAAGTTTGAAGTTTACATGCGGAAGCACGACCGCGATGTGCACTTTGACGAGCACGGAAACTACATTCCTCCGGACGATGATGTGCGCAAGGGGAACGGCGGGTCGAAGTCGGGCTGGGTGAATTAAGCTTCGACAGGTCGGTCGTCTACTGTCTTGTAACGTCGATCATGTTGTCGTCCGCGTCGCGGTCGATCAGTTTGTTGTAGGGGTCGATTCCGGCAAGCGTCGGTTGCTCGTCGACTGTGATCACAAACGTTCTGTGTGCTTCGGTGAATTTTTCCTTCTTCAAATAGAGGGGTTTTTCCTGCAGCTTCTTTCCACTGAAAACTCCAATCTCGATGTAATCGGCTAGAGGCACGGGCGTTTCTGCCCCGTTGCCGTCGGCCTGCACTTTGCGCGCGGTGACTTCGAGCGTTACTTTGTATTTACCATCGGGTGTCTTCTGCGATGTGGCCGAGACGGCTTTGTTGTCGTAGAGGACGATGCGGTTGAACCCGTCGTCGACGAGATATTGAAGCTCGGGAGGGGTCTGCGCGCGAATTGCGTCAACCAGCATGCGAGTATCGGGGTAGTCGATATCGGTGGCTTTTGATGCGGGAGGATCGCCGCCCGTATCGACCTGATTGTTGGCGTTGGCGTAACGATACTGCATGAGGAAGTTGTGCAGCGCCAGGTTGAGTTTCTCTTCGCCAATGTAGTCGGCGAGCGTGTAGAAAATCTGTCCACCTTTCTGATACCAGACGTAGGGCTCGCGCTGCACCATCGCCAGGGGCGGCTCGTGGCGGAACTCGCCGGCCCGGCCACGCAAGTAAGAATCGATCTCATGGCGCAGATAGCGATGCATGAGATCGCGTCCGTATTTATGGGCCATGACTTGCAATGCCGAGTATTCGGCAAGACTCTCCGACATCATGTTCGAACCCTCGACGTCCGCGCCCAGCAGCTGGTGGGCCCACCACTGGTGGCCGAGTTCGTGCGCGGTGACGAAATACGTGAAGTCGATGTCAGTCGGCTTCTTCACCCTGCCGATGAAACCGATGCCCTCAGAATAAGGAACCGTATTGGGAAACGACTGCGCGAAGGTGCGATAGCGGGGGAATTCGAAGATGCGGAATTGCTTGAACTGGTAGGGGCTGTAGACCCGCTGATAGTAATCCAGTCCGGCGCGGGCGCTCGAGAACATGTCGTCGATGTCGTAGGTGTGCGCGGGATCGTAATAAACCTCGAGGGCAATGTCGCCGTTTGGTCCGTGATAGGTGTCTTTGCGCACCTGGTAGCGCGCGGAAATGTAGGAGAAGAAGTTCAGGATGTGTGTCGATCCCATGCTGTATTCGAAGTAGTGGCGTCCGTTGGCTTGCCAGTCGCGCTGCAAGTATCCGGGAGCGATGGCGATCTGGTCTGGTGAGGTGCTGACGACAGTGTGATAGGTGATCCAGTCGGAATCCTGCGCAAAAAATACATTGTTTAGCGAGTGGGCCGGATCGCCGCGATGCGCCATCTCTTCGAGCGGCGGGAGTTTTTCTTCGCGCCGCCGCCGGGGGTCATCCAGTTCAATATTGCGGTTGTAGCCGATGTAGGGCAGATAGTCGGAGTCAAAGAACGTGCCGTTGTAGGCCAGTTCGGGTAGTTCATTGCCGTCCCGGAAGCCCCGAGTCTGGTGACCCACGTTGCAGGTAATGGTGACGCTTTCGCCGGGAGCCAGGGGCTGGTCGAAGGCATAAATCGAGTAGATATCGCGCGGGGCTGAACTCACCAGATGCACTGGTCGATCGAATTTTACGTTGGTGACCGACTGTTTCTGGTCGGTGAGATGAATCTGCGTAATCGGCTGGCCGGTCTTGTTCTCGGCGGTCATCCGGACGCTGCCGTCGAACGAACGGCGATCGGGATAGATGCCGATTGTAGCGTCGACAGCGGTGATTTTGGGCTGTGGAGTATTTTCGTATTGCTTGAACTTGCGTTCGTAGTTTGCTTGAATGTCGCGGCGCGCCTGGGAATCAAGGTATTCGTTCAGAACGTGCGCGTTGTAGTAGTACCAGGAGCCGGCGCCAACCGCGACGATTAGAAAGAAGAGGCCGAGCGGCGCGAGGCGCGGAGCACGGCTGAGAGCGAGACGGGCCCGTACGCGAAGAGAATCTTCAGCTCCGCGGCGAGCAAATGCAATCGAGATGACGGCCACGACGGCCATCACTGCTAGCCAATAAACGATGGACCAGAAGATAGCAGGAACGAAGTGGCCGTAACCGTTCATATCCGAATAGGTGTATTGAGGGACGGTGATTATCAGGTAGAGCGAATTTTCCCAGCCGAAGCTGTACAGAATCGGCACCAGCACAAACATTCCGATCACGATTGCATGGCCAACAAACTTGTTCGAGACGAGAGTCTGCACAAACATCGCCAGGAGAATGAAGGCCAGGACTTGCGGGAATGTAATCAGATAGAGCTCTTTGAAGTATTGCAGGAACTCATAATGGTAGTAGCCGGCAAGTGTCTGCATGGCGATGCCGACGAGCATCGCTACCGTGAGCAGAATGAGCTCGACGACGACGATTGCGCTGAGACGCGAGAGCCAATCGGTGGATTCGCGCATGGGCAAAGCATCGTGGATGCCGCTGAAATTAGTATCGCGCTCGCGCCAGAGCAATTCTGCGGCATAGAGCGTCGCAACGATGTAAAGGAAGAGCAAAGCGCTGCCTTCGACAGCTTGAACCATGAGATAGGTAACCGGGAAGACGTCGCGATCTGCGACCCGGCCGGCGAACTGTCCGTTGTTGATGCCGAATGCGACAAGAAGCGCGACGATTGCCCAGAAGATAACGTCTTTGAGAATGTTGCGCAGACGAAGGAGGGTGAGCGAGAGATACTGGGCGGACGTGGTGGAACGATTGAACACCTGGTGAACCCGCGGGAGACGCGCGGCGAAAAGCGAGCGCAAAGGGACGGCTTCGTCGAGTTCCTGCTGCTTTGCTTTGGCGGCGCGCCGGCTCTGCGAGCGGGCTGTAAGCGCCTCGACCGACATTGGAAATAATGCCCAGACTACGCCGAGGGCTGCAAAACCGACTCCGATCCACAGAAGGCGGTTGTACAGAAAAATTCCTCCCGAAAGAGCTGGCGACCAGGTGATGAGACGGGTGTTCTTTTCGACTACTGTCCAATAACGGGTTATGTCGTCGGTCAGGATGACGCCGATGGGATCGAAAATGCCCGACCAGAAACGCTCCAGCGAGCGTGTCGCGAAGAAGACGGTGAAGCTAATCAGGTAAATCATGAACAGCGCGACGCCCTGAAGGTAAACGATGAAAATCTTGCGAGACAGTGCTGAGACGGCAAAGAATAATGAGCCAAGGAAGAAAATCTGAACCACCAGAATGGAAAAAAACGGCTGCAGATATACGCCGAGGGAGTTTGGACCGATGCGCGTATGATCTGCCCAAGGGGCGAAAGTTCCAAGATAAGTTCCGAAGATCGTGCCGGAGAAGGCGAATACGGTAGCTACGAACGAGCCTGCCCAGCGACCGCCTAAGTAAGCGAATTTCGAGATCGGCTGGGTGAAGAGAATCTGATAGGTATCACGCTGGAAATCGCGCAGGATCGAAGTGCCGAAGATCGCGGCGATGACGATAATGCCAAAGAGCGCGGCGAAGACATCATTAAAAGTGTTGGCGTAAGGTCCGTTGAGCAGGATCTTGCCATTGCCGTTACCGATGGGACCGAAGCTTTCTGATGCGACACACAAAAATGAGAACGTCAGCCAGAGAATGAAGTAGACGTAGGTAGACAGACTCTTGAACCGGAACTTGAGCTCGAATGTGAAGAACTCCCAAAAGAGCGCCATAGCTGAATCCTCAAAGCGGATGTGTTAGTTCGGATGCTGGTCTTTGTTGTTGTCTTTGGCTTGCCGTGAAAGGTTCAGGAAATAGACATCCTCGAGGCCGCCGTCGACCAGCCGGAAACCCTCGCCGGGCGCGGCATTTGCGAACACGCGAATTTCATGCTGTCCGCCGACCAAGTGAGTGGAAATCACATTGAAGCACGACTCGATGGTGCGCAGCTCCTCCTCCGTGGCAACCACCTTGGACCAGATTTTCCCAGCGAGGGCGGCCAGCGCTTCATTGGGAGCGCCTTCGAGGAGCAACTCCCCGGAAGCGATGATGGCCATGCGCGGGCAGAGCTGCCGCACATCATCGACGATGTGAGTCGACAGAATCACAGTGCGATCGCTGCCTAGCGAAGAAAGCAGATTCAGAAATCTATTGCGCTCTGCGGGATCGAGGCCGGCTGTAGGTTCATCGACAATAATGAGCCGGGGATTGCCCAGCAGAGCTTGCGCGATTCCGAAGCGCTGCTTCATGCCCCCGGAGAAAGTAGAGAGCGCCTTCTTGCGGACTTCCCAGAGATTGGTTTGCTGTAACAGGATGTCGACGGTCTCTTTGCGCTCGGATGTGGAGGTCATGCCCTTCATCACCGCCAAATGGTGAAGCATGTCGAGCGCAGAAATCTTGGGATAGACGCCAAATTCCTGCGGGAGATAGCCGAGGACGCGGCGGACTTCATCCTTTTGGCGAAGAACGTCAATGCCGTCGAGATTGATCGAACCGGAGTCCGGCTCCTGGAGCGTGGCGACCGTGCGCATCAACGAACTCTTTCCGGCGCCGTTCGGTCCAACGAGGCCGAACATGCTGTTGCCGATGGTGAGCGAAAGATTCTTGAGCGCCTTCACTCCATTGGGGTAGGTCTTCGAGAGACCGGTGATGGTGAGAGCCACTTGCTACCTCCCAGTTTGGAAAAATCGTTTGGTTTGGACGCGCGGAACCCGGTTCGGCACACCGCAGGGGATGGTTGGAATTGTACTATTTCCGGCAAATTTGGCGAGTTTCAGGATGTGCTGACTCGGCCTGCCGTGACTTGAGTGCTAAAGAAGGCTTGAAAGTGCGACAGAATCACGTTTGGCACTTCTTCGCTTCTGCTTTTTCCTTTGAATCCCAGATCATGGCCTGCACCTTCGATGCTTACGACTTTCGTCTTCGAGGGGATCAGCTTTAGGGATTGTTCGAGTTCGGCGACCGAACCGAAGGGATCGCGCGTACCCTGGACAAACAATGTTGGGGTGCGGAGGTCGGGAAAATGCTGAGTGCGGAGTTGTTGCGGCTTGCGGGGAGGATGGAGCGGATAGGAGAGCAGGAGTAGTCCAGCGTTTTTTTTGGAGAGTGGGTCGTGCTGTTCCGCGCACAGGATACTGGATTGCCGACCTCCGTAGGAGTGACCCCCGAGGAAAATTCGGCCTTGCGCCATGGGGCGGAGGGCGGCGAGGGCGTTGTTGAGTCCGGCACGGTCGCGTTTTGCATCGAAGGGGCCGGGTGGCCCGTAGGGGCGATCCTGGCGAAAGGGCAGATCGCAGCGGAGCACGAGATATCCAGCGGCTGCGAAAGTCTCGGCCAGCGCGATCAACAGCGGAGCATTGCAGTTGCCTCCCGCCCCATGAGTAAGTAGCAGCGCATTTCCGTTAGCGCTCGCCGGATGATGCAGAAGGCCACGCACAAACGGGTCGACCGTGATGTCGGTAAATACTTCGGGAATGGCTGCGGAGGACATTGTGTTCGAGACGCCTTACTTGTCTTCAATTCGTCAAGTACGGAGGAGATATGTACAGAATCTCAACCCCAGCGAGCACCGAGGGTCACCGAGCAAGGAGTCAGGGCGCCCTTTTTTCTGCGGTCACGGCCTCCAGTTTCTCAAATACCTTTATGGTTTGAATCTCGTTCCCCAGACGAGCCCAGCATCGCAGCATTTCCGGATCTTCGTAAGCGGTTTGGCGGGACTGCTCGGAGTTCCAGTAGCGAAGCAGCACATAGGATTGGCCGCTGCGGTAGAGAAAATCGCGGCCGTAAGTGTTTTTCGCGATAATTGCCGAGATCTCGCGAATGGTTGAGAGCGATGCCTCTTCCATGCCGGGCAGCGGATCCCAAATTGCCACCGAGAGAAATTCCTGAGACATATCGCCGATTATAGCTTTTGGCGGGTGACGGTGCGCTTTAGAGGGCGAGGCCTCATGGCGCGGGCTTCTTCTGCGGTGACTGTATGCAACCGCATGAAGTTGGTGGAGCCGGAAGCCTGGCGGGTCCCAGCGACTACACCAAGAACGTCGCCAGGCTGGAGCAGGCCACGCGTGAGCAACTCGTGCTCAGAAACATTCACCATGCTTTCAGCGGAAAGGCCTTGGGCGCACGTCAGGGGATGGACTCCCCAGTAAAGATGAGTGCGCTGGGCAATCGACAAGCTGGGAGTAAAGGCGTAGATGGCGGCTTTGGGACGGTATTTTGAAATCATGCGGGCAGTGTTGCCGGTTTCGGTGAAGACGGCGATGGCACCCATGGGCAGGTCTTCGGCAGCGTGGGCAATAGACTCGCAAATAGTTTCGGGAATGGAAAGACCTTTGCGATCGCGGCGGCGATGGGGAGGGGTGAATTCGTCGAGCTTGGTTTCGGCTTCGACTACGATGCGCGACATCATGGCGACGGCCTCGCGGGGATACCTACCGCTGGCAGTCTCGGCGGAAAGCATGACTGCATCAGTGCCGTCGAAGACTGCGTTGGCTACGTCGCTGGCCTCGGCACGCGTGGGGCGCGGGTTTTCGATCATCGACTCGAGCATCTGCGTAGCGGTGATGACGGGTTTGCGCCACAAGGAGCATTGCCGAATTACATCTTTCTGGATGATGGGAATTTTTTCGGGGGGCATTTCGACGCCAAGATCCCCACGGGCGACCATGATGCCGTCGACGGCTCCGAGAATTTCTTCGAGATGATCGATGGCTTGCGGCTTTTCGAGCTTGGCAATCAGAGGAGTGTCGCTGCCGTGGGTCCGGACGATTTCGCGGACCATATTCACGTCGGCGGCAGTGCGGACAAAGGAAAGCGCGACAGCGTCGACGCCGTGTTTGAGGCCGAATTCCAGGTCTTTGAGATCTTTTTCGGTTACGGCAGGAATCGATAAAGCGGTGCCGGGCAGGTTGATGCCTTGGTGTTCTCCTAGAGTTCCGCCATTGAGGACATCGCAGACAACGTCCCCATTGCGAACCGCGCGGACGCGAAGCTCGATGAGGCCATCGCGTAACAGAATGCGGGCGCCCGCGCTTAGTTCGCGGGCCAGGTTGGGGAATGTAGTACCGATCCGGGCTGCGGTGCCGGCGATGTCGCGCGGAGTGATAACGACGGTTGAGCCGGTCTTGAGAGTGACGGGTTCATGGTGCTCAAGGCGTCCAG
>Ga0070731_10003665_pt1 | contig 13698 bp, 11 predicted proteins | sample Coa_R1_2_FD_66448 | JGI IMG/M metagenome (GOLD analysis project Ga0070731, IMG submission 66448) | Surface soil microbial communities from Centralia Pennsylvania, which are recovering from an underground coalmine fire - Coalmine... | ecosystem: Environmental > Terrestrial > Soil > Unclassified ... | reverse complement strand
TTATTGATGAGGAACCAACCTTTACCGTATATATCCCGGCATCGGCCAGCCAGGATGCGCTATTTGTGTCGAAGGAAGCAAGATCAGAAGCATTGATCACAAATGTCAATGTTTGTGACTCTCCGGGTTTTAATAATCTTGTTTTTGCAAATGCTTTCAACTCTTCAGATGGTTTATCAAGTTTCCGGGATGGCGCACTGATATACAGTTCTACAACCTCTTTGCCGGCTGCCTTTCCTGAATTGGAAATGGTTATTGCCGCTGTAATCTTATCCACAAATTGGGAAGAACTGAGTTTCAGCTTTCCATACCCGAATTCCGTATACGATAAACCATAGCCAAATTCATAAGCAGGTTTTACATGGAATGTATTGTAATAACGGTAACCAACATAAATCCCCTCTTCATAAATGACTTCCGATGGTTTGCTGGCAAATGGTCCGCCACCGGCAGGTTGTTTATTTTCCTGCGGTAATTCTTTTCCCGGAAAATTTTTTTGCAGATGGAACATCGGCATATGCCACGGGAAAAGTAGTAGCCAGTTTTCCTGACGGGTTCACTTTTCCACTGATGATATCTGCGATCGAATTCCCCGCTTCGAGACCCGGCTGCCACGCCAGAAGAATGGCATCGACATCATCCTTCCAGCTTGCCACTTCAATCACTCCACCAATATTCAACACCACCAATACTTTTTTCCCTTTCCCGTGAAAAGCACTCGCAATACTTTTTATGAGGATATGCTCCGTATCAGAAAGATTAAAATCGTTTTCCACTTTTCTGTCACTTCCCTCACCAGCATTTCTTCCCAACGTAATGACAGCGATGTCCGCTTCATTGGCCTCCGTTTGCAGGATCTGGTCATCAATCATCAATTCGGGAATGGGAGGCGGAAGCATAAAGAAAAACCTGGGTTTTGGTCTTTTTGCTTTTTGATCAGCAATATGGGTTAAATACGCATTCTTGAGTGATGCGTTGATGCTATATCCTGCATTTGTCAAACCCTCAACCAATGAAACGGTGTACGCTTTATTTACGTCACCGCTTCCTGTTCCCCCTGCGATGATATCGTAAGATGTATTTCCAAACAAAGCAATATTTTTTGAACGGGTGAGCGGAAGCGTTGAAAATTCGTTCTTTAATAAGACCATTCCCTCTGCCGCGGATGTACGCGTAACCTGGGCATCTTTTTTCAAATCGGGTTTATCAGAATTTTTATACTTTTTAAACGAAGGCGATTTCAAAATGATCTTTAAAATCCTTTCTACATTCTTATCAATTTGTTCTTTGCTTATCGTTCCGTTATTGATCGCGTCCAATACTGCCTTCACCTGGTTAGGGTTTCCGGGCATCAGCAAGTCATTTCCGGCATTCATTTGCGCAACGGCATCTTTGCCGCCAAACCAATCCGTCATGACAAATCCTTTAAAACCCCATTCTTTTCTCAGGACATCAGTCAATAAGTCGCGTCGCTCTGAAGCATATGTGCCGTTTATTTTATTATAAGAAGACATTACCGTCCAGGGTTGTGATTTTTTAACAGCTATTTCAAATCCTTTTAAATACATTTCTCGCAGGGTCCTCTCGCTAACAATGGTATTTACAGCATTTCTGTTTGTCTCCTGGTTATTGGCAGCAAAATGTTTGATAGAAGTTCCAACTCCGTTGGATTGAATGCCATTGACTATGGCAGCCGTCATCGAACCTGCAACCAAAGGGTCTTCCGAATAATATTCAAAATTTCTTCCACCCAATGGATTACGGTGAATATTCAAAGCAGGTGCAAGGAGAATATCAATTCCGTAATCATGCACTTCACTGCCAAAAGCAACCCCGACTTTTCTTACCAGGGCCGTATCCCAGGATGATGCAAGCAAGGTGGCAACCGGAAACGCTGTCGCAAAATAAGTCCGGGAGCTGTCACCATTTCGGAGGGGGGATATGCGCACCCCCGCGGGGCCGTCTGAAACAGTAATGGAAGGGATACCAAGTCGCGGAATGGGGTGCGTTCTTCCTGCGGCACCGGGAACTTTTTCCGGAAATTTATCAAAATCCGGGTCGGCGGGTGGCAAATTAAATCCCGTAGTCACCAATGTCGTGTCTCTTTTGCCGGACCGGTTTGCAGAATCATTTCTTCGGTTTGCAGGTGCTCCCGAAAAGCGGAAACCCATGCCCACCACAAGTTTCGCCTTTTCTTCGGAAGACATGGCGGCAATGACCTCCTTAAGGGAATTCTTACCCAGTTTCGGGAGCGTCTGCTGGGCAGTCAGTGAATAAGAAAAAATAAAAAAAATGGCAGCTAGCTTTACTGGTTTCATGTTGTAATCTTATTTTAGAAATGATAAATTTGAGGGTATTGTCAGAACACACCATAATTCTGCATGATCCTCAGGTTCTTCTTTTAATTTTTTGTTTCCGGTATCGATTCGCCCTGGAGCATGTTTGGAAAGTGATGCATCCCTGTCCGCTAACTGCTATTTATCATGGTTGATCCTGCCAGGTGTACCTGAAGTTCGAGAATCGATCCTAATGTTTTGTCTGACGTATCCTTCTACTACTGCATTCCCTGGGTCGCATCCGACATCCCACTGTTATTTAAATTCTTACGTTTGAATAATGACACGTCTAATTTTCCAAAATGATAGGTAAAATTCAGCCTGATCATTTGAGGATCGCGAAGACGATAATAACTTTGCGTGAAATATGGACTTGATGAGTATTGGTCGTTAACACGCGACCTGAATATATCACTGATGCTTAAACTGACCGTCGCCGCATCATTTTTCAAAAAACTTCTGTTTATCGCTGCATCAATGCCATAAAATGGTTTTATGTAACCTTGTGAAGCGCTTTGGGCGCTCATCATCGGCGGTCCTCCCATCTGACCGGAATTGGTATTAACCGGCAAATTTGTTTTTGACTGGTAGGTTGCCGTTATCTGCAATTTAAATTTCCCTGGCAGTTTAAAATTACTGTTGAATTTTCCAAACCAGCTCCACAATGCCGGCTGCACTTGTTCATTAACGTTAGCCGTGTTTATCCTGGAATTATATACGTTGACGTTGGCCGTTATGTCGAGCCACCTGGTTATCGAATTGATGGTTGTCAGCTCACCACCCATTGTTCTGCTTGAGTTCGCATTCACAAAGGTGCTCAGCAAATCTTCCTTGCCGGCGATGGTATTGTAAAATGTGTCGATATAACTGGTGATGAGATTTGTGGTGTATTTATAATAAACCGAAGCAAGAAAAGTATTGTTGCCTTTCATCGTTTTGAGATAAGAAAGTTCGAACGAGTTGGTGAATTCGGGAACGAGATTCGGATTGCCTTTCTTGATATTCAAACTATCAGAATAATCGATGAACGGAATCAACTGAAAAAAATTGGGGCGGTTTACGCGACGAGTGAAACTCAGTTGCAATTCCTGTTTGCCACCCAATTTCTGGCTGAGAAAAATAGAAGGAAACAAGCTGATGGGATAACTGTTGCTGAAATGTCCGAGTGTATCGTTTAGCGTGCCATTTTTTTCCAGCGTCATGAAATTATCGTTTCCTTCGTAACTCGAGCTTTCTGCCCTTATGCCAACCTGGTATCCGAAATTCCTAATCGCACTCGTCAAGGAAATATAAGCTGCATACACTTTGTTCGTGTTATTATAGTTACTGGAAATTAACGGGGAGAACAAATATTTTTGTGCGGAATCATTATAAAAATAATTATCATTAACATTGTTCAGCTTCTGAATGGAAGCCCGGACGCCTGTCTCCAATTTGGTAATGGCGCTGAATGGTTTTACATAATCAGATTGAATCGTCATGAACTGGTTGTTCCCCTGCCCCAGGACCTGTTGCAGGGTTGTGCTGCCGATTGCGCTGCCCGCGCCGTTTTCGTAATAGTTGGTCGTGTACAAAGAATTGTTGCTGTTTTTGCCGGAAAAGAAATTAAAATCAGCGGTCAGGGCTTCTCCTTCTTTTGCGAAATTATGTTTGAAACTCGCCTGTACTCCTGAAGCATTGAACTCGCGATCTGTGGATGATAAGCGCTGACTGAATCCTGATGTTGTTCCGGTACTGAATAAGCTATCTGTGTTTATGTTGAGCGTCGAAGTTGGCTTAAACGCGCCGTGGACCCTGATCCCCGCCAAAGAAAAAGTGTTTCTGTTGGTAGCAAAAAAATCAATCCCCAATCTGCCAAATTCAAATGCACCTTTATTTAAATCATAATTTGATTGGTGGATCAAGGTTTGTGGCGTATCAACAAAATTCATCCTGTCGGTAGTTCCATGGGTTTTATCTCCCATCTGGTTTACAAAGGCACTGGCTGATACATTAATTTTTCCTTCGCGTACATTGAAATCGCCACCACCGTTCATCGCGCCATATTTATTTACCCCTGCACGAAGGTTTCCATTGTATCCGGATTTGCGGTTCTTTTTCAAAATGATATTCAATATCCCCGAACCGCCGCCGGATGCATCATATTTTGCAGAAGGATTGGTAATTATTTCAACGCTTTCAATGGCGTCGGCAGGAATCTGGTCGAGCGTTAAGGTTGTCGGTCTGCCTTCAATATAAATTTGGGGCGTTGCATTGCGCAGCGTTACATTGCCATCAATGTCCACATTTACCGAAGGCACATTTCTCATAACATCCAAAGCGGTGCCGCCCTGGCTTACTATATCTTTTTCAACATTATACACTTTCTTATCAATATCCATTTTCAAAGTGGGCTTGCTCGCCGTCACCGTCACGGCTTGCAATTGTTTTACGTCGTTAGTGAGTCTTATGTCACCCAAATCTTTATCAAAGGCATTAAGCATGTTTGAGGCGCCAGCCATTGCATTTGCAGGTTGAGCGGGAGAGGAACTGTTTCCTCCAGCAGGCATCTTCATTTGAAAGGCAATCACTTGTTCGTAGGGCTTAAAACCACTCGCCGATATCCTTAATTTCAAGCCGCCGAATAAAGGCAATTCTTCCATGCTGAATTCTCCATTGCTTTTGGTTGCCAAGCCCTTAAACAGAATATCCTTTCTTTTTTTAGAAACGGAATCGAATTTAGACTGCAAAAGGATGACTGAAGCATCGCCCACTGGCTTCCCGGCACTGTCTACCACCTTGCCGTAGATATGTCCTATGTTCTGAGCAGCCTTATTTCCTCCATTACCACCCATCGGGAATTGAGCAAAAGTGCAAATTGTCAAAAACAAGGCGGAGATGATTAAGGATATCTTTTTCATAACAATTCTTTTTAATTCGGCACAAAAGTATTTTGCTATAAATCATTAAATCGACAAAAGAGACCATAAGCGAAAATGCTGCGACGAAAAGAAGAATTCTGTGAATGTGGCATTTATCAAGGCCTCCATGTTGCCCGTGGAGGTAATTAGGCATTGGGTATTTTCGCATTTTCTGCCGGATACCGACGACTGTGCCCTGCCCGCTTGTCGCGGCTGCTCCTCCTTACCTTTCCGGAGGATGAAGAATATCTGCGGCATATATATATTGTCGCTAGAAATTTTAGCCTGTGTCCCTTTGCGAAATCATTGAAAATTCCTGATGCCGATGGTGTGACGGAGTAAGCCTTCCATTATCCTGAAGCAAACGTGACCTAAGGGGGCTGCGCGTCGCTCCCCGAACCCTAAGCATTAATGCCAAATGAATTTTAGTGAGGTTACAAGCAAATGATGCAGAGGCGTTATCGTGTAGCTAAGTCTTTTTTAAATTAAAGAGGCTATCCACGAATTCATGCTTATCGAAAATCAATAAATCGTCCATTTTTTCACCAACTCCAATATATTTTACCGGAATTTTAAATTGATTGGCAATCGCCAGGACAACACCTCCTTTGGCAGTTCCATCTAATTTGGTGATGGCTAATGAGGTGACCGGAGTAGCAGCTGTAAAATGTTTTGCCTGTTCCAGTGCATTTTGACCAGTTGATCCATCTAAAACCAGCATCACCTCATGCGGCGCATCGGGCAGGATCTTTTTTATGACGCGGCTTATTTTTGAAAGCTCTTCCATCAAATGGGCTTTATTGTGGAGCCTGCCGGCGGTATCAATCAGGATCAGATCGCTTCCTTTTGCAAGGCCACTTTGAATGGTATCATAAGCGACAGCGCCGGGATCAGAACCCATGCCTTGTTTTACAATGGGTACGCCAGTTCTTTCACTCCAAATCGTTAGTTGTTCTACGGCAGCAGCGCGAAAAGTATCGGCAGCGCCGAGTAAAACCGATTTGCCTGCATTTTTGAAATGGTAAGCAAGCTTGCCGATGGTTGTTGTTTTTCCAACTCCATTGACGCCAACGACTAAAATGACAAATGGTTTGTTTGGCAGTGCGGCGTCAAATGAGGCAAGTGATGGTGTTCCAATAAGAATTGATTCGATCTCTTCCTGCAATATCTTATTCAACTCATTTGTACTGAGGTATTTGTCCTTGGATACACGCTTTTCTATTTTATTGATTATCTCGACCGTGGTTTCAATTCCTACATCTGCACCAACCAGCGCTTCTTCAACTTTGTCAAGCACTTCTTCATCCACTGTCCCTTTTCCAGCAATTGCTTTTGTGATCTTCGATAAAAAACCTTCCCGCGTTTTTTGCAAGCCGATGTCAAGGCTTTCTTTTTCCTTCTTACCAAAAATTTTATTGAAAAATCCCATGTAATCAATTTGAAAATGGCTCCCATTGCTCTATTGCAAATATGAGCAATTTGCTAATTTTTTAAATAACAAAAGCTGCCTTTTTGAGACAGCTTTTTATTTTACTAACCCATAAAAATTATTTCTGAGCAAGGAATTGTTTTATTTTATCCTTGTGTACAATCGCTTCTTTAAATGTGTACGCACCTGTTTTGGGACTGCGCACCGCACGGATTACCTTGGTCCAGTTTTTTGCATCGGAAGCGGCTTTTGCATCTTTGGTTTTTATTGCGGTCTTTGCTTGCTTTGCCATGGTGATGATTTGATGATGAGATCATATGATAATCGATTAATTACCACTTGATCTGATTGACTATTTGATTTCTTTATGAACAGTATATCTTTTCAAAATGGGATTGAGTTTTTTCAATTCGAGGCGTTCAGGCGTATTCTTTTTATTTTTTGTTGTAATGTACCTGCTCGTTCCGGGCAAACCCGTTTTTTTATGCTCTGTACATTCTAAAATTACTTGAACCCTGTTTCCTTTTTTTGCCATAACATCTTAATTTGAAAATTTGAAAATTACCCCGATGGTCAATGTGTTGTCGGGGAATTGGACATTAAACTTTTACCCCCTTTGCCTTCAGCTCTTTTATTACATTATATAATCCATTTTTATTGATGGTGCGGATTCCTTCCGAAGAGATTTTAAGTGTGATCCACCTGTCTTCTTCAGCCAGAAAAAAGCGCTTGGTCTGCAGATTAGGTAAAAACCTGCGTTTGGTTTTTATATTTGAATGCGATACGCTGTTTCCACTCACCGGGATCTTACCTGTAACCTGGCATACTCTTGACATACTAGTAAAAATTTAGGACGGCAAAGGTCGTAAAATCCCTGCAATAATCAAAAGTTTTTTGAGTAAAAGTCAGAAAGTCCGGTCGATCGAAAATTTAGAACTGCCCTTGCAGTCAAGCAGGTATTCTTCCCTCACGCCGATTTTCCCGCTTTTCCAACTCCTCAACAATTAATAATTACTTAATTTACCGTTCCTTCTGCTAAAATTAGATTTGTATTAAAGCAGGGGATATGCATAACATGAAAAGAAGGACAATTGTTAGGGACATCAGCTGGTTATCGTTTAATGGAAGAGTTTTACAGGAGGCTGCCGACCAGTCGGTTCCTTTGCGCGAACGGCTTAAATTTTTGGGAATTTTTTCAAACAATATGGATGAGTTCTTCCGTGTCCGTGTGGCCACCTTAAAAAGAATGATGGAATACAGCGGGAAAGCCAAGATCAACATGCACCTGGAACTCGCTCCGGAGAAAATTCTTGACGAAATTCAATCGATTGTCCTTGAACAGCAGGGGGAATTTAATTATATATGGGAATCGATTGCCGAAGAACTTGAAAAAGAAAAAATTTTTCTTGTCACCGAGAAGCAACTCAATAAAGATCAGCAAAAATTTGTTCAAACTTATTTTGAAGAAGAAATACGTTCTAACATCATTCCGCTGATGATAGAAAGCATTCCGTCATTCCCCTATCTGCGCGATAAATCAATTTATCTTGGTGTCGTACTTTCCAGGAAAGATGGTACCATGAAAAGGAAATATTCATTGATAGAAATCCCCAGTCGCATTTTAGGAAGGTTTGTGTTGCTGCCGTCAGCCAATGCCGAGGAACATTTTATTATTCTTTTGGAAGACATTATCCGGTATAACCTGCGAAATATTTTTTCTTATTTCGGATACGACAAATATGAATCATGGATATTCAAGGTGACCAAAGATGCCGAAATCGATATTGATAATGATATCGCAACAACATTAATTCAAAAAATAGAAAAGGGATTAAGAAATCGCAGAAGAGGAAAACCGGTTCGGTTCGTTTACGATAAAGAAATGGACGAGGGTTTATTGCAATATCTGATTAAGAGGCTTAACCTTACCAAAAAAGGTGACCTTATTCCTGGAGGAAGAATTCACAACTTCAAACATTTTATGGATTTCCCTGAAATATTTTCAAAAAGGGGTCAGAGAAGAAAACCTTTTATACACCCTCTGCTTCTCAAAGCGCCGCGCGTTACCGACGTCATTCTGGATCAGGATATCATGTTGCATTTTCCCTACCATTCTTTTAATCCGGTTATCGATATGCTTCGCGAGGCGGCGATCGATCCCAGCGTAATAGCCATAAAAATTACCGGATACCGGCTGTCGCACAATTCAAAAATCATAAATGCAATAATAAATGCCGTGCGCAACGGCAAAAATGTGACCGTAATTCTGGAATTGCGGGCGCGGTTTGATGAAGAAGCAAACCTTGAATGGAAAGAAAGATTGGAAGATGAAGGAGTGAAAGTATTGATCGGGATTCCAAATGTCAAAGTACATGCGAAAATCTGCATGATTAAGAAACGGGTGAACAACCGTACTATCCATTATGGCTTTATCAGCACCGGAAATCTGAATGAGCGTACAGCCACCCTATATGGCGATCATTGCCTGCTCACATCCAACAGAAATATTATGGCGGATGTCAACCGCATGTTTAATTATTTAGAAAAGTGGAAAGACGGTACCTCGCAATTGAAAGCATGCAAAAACCTGATTCCCTGTCCGGTTTATCTGCGCCGTGAATTGCTTAAAATGATCAATAAAGAGATCAAGGTCGCAAAAAATAAAAAACCAGCAAGCATCATCCTGAAAATGAACTCTCTTTCAGACGAAGAACTTATTTATAAGCTATATGATGCGGCACGGGCAGGTGTTGAGATAAAATTAATTGTAAGAGGAATTTTTTGCATGTTCTCCGAAAATAAGAAATTTATCAAACCCATAACTGCCATAAGTATCATTGATGAATACCTCGAGCACGCACGCGTTTTCATTTTTCATAACGGAGGCAAAGAAAAAGTGTTTATATCTTCTGCCGACTGGATGGTTCGCAATCTTGATCATCGTGTTGAAGCAACCTGCCCTGTGCTGGATAAATCCATTCAGCAGGAATTAAAAGATATCCTGGACATTCAACTCTCCGACAATGTTAAAGCCCGTTGGCTCGACAATGAATTAAGCAATAAATACAAAAGAGACAGGTTGCAAAAAAAAGTAAGGTCGCAAATTGAAATTTATAGTTACTTGCATCAGAAAATAATAAAGTCAGGGATTGTTAATCAACCGCAACCTGCCCAGATTCAGGAACCTGTTTTAAATTGAAAACTCAACCCGTTAAATGAGATTAGCAGCAATTGATATTGGCAGCAATGCCGCGCGATTACTTATTTCTGACGTTACCATCAACGACAATAAACCTGAATTTAATAAGGTCAATCTTGTCCGCGTTCCGCTCCGGTTAGGATTTGACGTTTTTGAAAAAAAGGAGATCTCCGCCGAAAAGATATCCATGATTATTAACACCATCAAATCCTATAAATATTTGCTCGATGCTTACGAAGTAAAACACATTAAGGCTGCGGCCACTTCGGCCATGCGCGATGCAGACAATGCCAAGCAAATAATTGACCTGGTCCAAAAAGAAACAGGAATACTCATCGAAGTGATAAGCGGCGGTTATGAAGCGTCGCTCATTTACGAAAACCATATTGCAGAAAATATGGATAAAGAACACGCGTATTTATATATTGATGTTGGAGGCGGAAGTACCGAACTGACTTTTTTTGCGGGTAATACATTGATGTTCAAAGAATCCTTTAATATCGGAACCATACGATTGATCAAAGACCAGGTAAGAGAAGAACAGTGGGAAAGGATGAAAGAATACATAAAAAAAGAATGCAGGGAGTATTCGGATAAGATCGTAGCCATTGGTTCGGGGGGCAACATCAATAAAATATTTTCTTTATCAAAAAGAAAGGATGGCAAACCTCTCCCCATTGAATTATTAAAAGATTATTACAAAGAGATCGGGAGTTTCTCAGTAGCCGATAGAATTCGTTTATATAAATTCCGCGAAGACCGTGCGGACGTCATTGTGCCTGCTTTACAGATATACATCAACGTGATGCGTTGGGCTGATGCCAATGAAATCTATGTTCCGAAGATCGGACTGGCAGATGGACTGATCCAGCATTTGTATAATGAATTGGTGAGTGGTAAATGATTGGATCGGTTGAAACAACCCAATTGATTTTATAACTTTTTTGACCCCCGGCAAGATTCGTTTTGGTTCGCCTAAATAGTTCCCCTGCGTTACTGTCATTCATCCCGGAAATATCTATGCGGAAGAAAAATCGACATTATTTTTTCGGAATGAAAAATTTTCAATCACCGCATCATGCTGCATCCGGTTACGGGTTAGGCTATGACTCACCTAAAAACATTCACAGATAAAACTACCCCTCTACCAATTTTTTCACCTGAATCAAAATCGGATTCCATCCTTCGCCGTTGTTGTAGGTTTCTTTATATCTTTTTTGACCCTCAGCAGCGTTTTCAAAGCCATCCTGGACAACCGTAAAAACAGTCTTTCCGTTTTCTTCAGCCAACCGGTAGGTAACATGTAAATAGTTTTCAGGGACATCGGGCATTTCAGAATTTGGATCTATGACCGTGTATGTCAAAAGTTTGCCCGGTTGTATTTCCAGAATGTCTCCCTTTACAAAAACCACCTCTTTGCCGGCATAAGTTCCTTTCCACAACAACGGGCTGCCGGGTTTCCAGTCGGAAACCGCTTCGCAGCCGAACATATATTTCTTTGTTTGTTCGGGGTTTACCAAGGCATCCCAGACCTTACTCGACGGTGCGTTGATCTCAATTGAACTCCTAACTTCTAATTTGTCAGACATAATCATTGAATTTAAACGAAAGTAAAATAATTTTCATCAGGTCCACAAATTCATCGTGACCAATAATCGGTTATAGAACGAAATCAAAATCCTGTGGCAGGCACAGGATTTCAGCCGTTTTTTTTGGATTTCTTTGCAGGTTATCTTTTTTGATTATTAAAATTACCCTATCTTTAGTACATGAAATGTGGAAACTTTTTTAGTCCGGCGAAAACGATATTGTACGTTTTTTTAATCGCATCTGCAGTTATTTTTACTTCCTGCTCCCGGGGAATCACTCCCTTTGAGGCCGCCAATGGCAAAGCAAAATGCGGCTCATATTTAAAGTAGTTTTGCTTTTTCAGATCATCTTTACAAAATAAAGCGAAAGGAATATAAAGATCAGGATGTCTGTTATCATGGCAAATGTTTGGTTTGCACCTGCTCGCTTTTTAAATAAATGCTGAAAACCGGCAATACCATAGTACAGCCCGCTCCCAAATGCACTTACTATTCGCCATTCCGGCATGAAGAGTGAAATGATGCCAGTCAATCCAAAGCACACATTGGCAAATCCCAATTCTCTTATAACCGTGAGCGATTCAACATCGCTGATGTTAAAAATTTCGCGCGCAGTAAATGCAGGATCGGTCGTTTGCTTGACGCCCGCTGTAAATAGCCGCAGCCCTACAGCCGATACAATAAACCATTTGCCAAATAACGCAAATGAAAATAACTTTTCTTTGAAAAAGGAGGTTTCAGCCATGGTGCAAATGACTGGCAAGATGACCGTAAAAACCGAAACCGCAATGATATATTTTTTATTCAACGCCAAATTCATATAGTTTGTGACAGAGTAATTTTAAATATTAAACTTAGCTATTTTTATTATTTCGGGTTAACTTTATTGAATGAAACATCTCTTTTTAATTGCGGTTAGCTTTTTGATTTTATCTTCCCCAGATGCGACCGCACAAGTAAAAAGAATCGACAGCACGCTAAAAATAGGCAAAGTGGGGTACCGGATTATATGCAGCAATAAAGATCCTGTACAAAATGAGTTGGAAATCAGACCTGTCGGATTTGAACAGGATGCGCATCCAACAAGAGTATACATCAAGGGAAGAATTATACGGGCTGAAATTGATGATTTGAATGACGACGGTTTTCCGGATTTAATGTTTTATACCTATACGGTGAATCCAGAGAGGGAATGGTTCGGTAACGCATACGCCATTGTTTCTCTATCAAACAAATCATTTGCCATTGCCGGCATTCCCGACGTGTTACTCGATGCAAAATACAAAGACGGTTATCGTGGTCATGATGAATTTTCCCTACTCGAAGGTAAACTGATGCGGAAGTTTCCTATTTATAAACCTGAGGACAAAGAGGTGGCTTCGGGTGGCAAACGGATCATGCAGTATCAACTTACCGGCACAGAAGATACGGGCTTCAAATTTAAAATTCAGCATTCATACGATGAAAAATGATCCATTTTATGGCAGGGCAAATGCCACATAGGCGTCGCCCGATTGAGTTTTTAATTTTCCACCACCGCAAGCAATGACAAGGAATTCTCTCCCCCCGGATTCATATATCGATGGTGTAGCAAACCCTGCCGACGGCAAATTCGTTTCCCATAATAATTTTCCGGTTCGTTTATTGAATGCTCTTAATTTTTTATCCCGCGTCGCGGCAATCAACACTATTCCGCCTGCAGTCACCACCGAGCCGCCATAGTTTTCTGTGCCGGTGATAATCCCTCTTTGTTTGAATTCGGGATATTCGCCGAGCGGAATGCGCCAGTCTATTCCCCCCGTATTTAAATTCACGGCATTGAGTGTACCCCAGGGTGGTTTTATCGCTGGATAACCTTCTTTGCTCACAAATTTATTATATCCGGTTATGGTATAAGGAAGATTCAGAAAACTGTCAACAGGTTTCGGAAGCTCAACAAAATTTTCCTGTTGCGATGATTTCAGGTCCAATACAAATGATGCAATGGCGTTTTTTTCTTCTTCCGTTAGCTGCTTAAACGCAGGCATCATCCTGCGGCCTGTCGAAACAAATTGTACGAATTGCTGTTCGCTGTATTTTTTATGTACATCCACCAGGGATGGATAATTCCCCGAACCTTTTCTGTCGGGACCGTGACAGAGCATACAATTGGATTGATATAATCTTTTCCCTGCATCAAGAAAATTCTCCTTTTTTGCCGTTGGCATTTTTCTTTCTGCAATAGAAATAACCCAGGGGATTTCGT
>Ga0070731_10003664_pt1 | contig 13698 bp, 9 predicted proteins | sample Coa_R1_2_FD_66448 | JGI IMG/M metagenome (GOLD analysis project Ga0070731, IMG submission 66448) | Surface soil microbial communities from Centralia Pennsylvania, which are recovering from an underground coalmine fire - Coalmine... | ecosystem: Environmental > Terrestrial > Soil > Unclassified ... | reverse complement strand
ATATCTTGAAAGGTAATTCAATTGTAAATTCACTTCCTTCATAAAAATGAATTAAAATCATTGAAAGATCGGCTGCTAAAACCTGAAGCAGGACTGATAACCATAAGAGACCCCGGGAGTACGAAAATGTCTTTATTGCCATTGTTTCCCTCGTTGCAGCCATGCAGGTCGCCGTATCCAAAAAATGGTGAAAAGGGGATCAGGGAATCTTTCCATATTATGTCGTTTTTTATCATTATTTACAATTCTTTCTCCCGCACCATTTGCAAAAAAATTCTGCCGTTGCCGGCAGAACATCATTGAAAATCCCGGAAAAATACTCCTGCCCCTATTTTCCGCGATGCAGATCGGGGGCCCATTGGTTCCTATTCTGATCTGAATTTTATAGTTTTTGGATTTGAAACCGATTTGCCGTTACTCCCTGTTTATTCCGTATTCCTCATCGATCATTTGAATCAATGCCCCTGCATCTTTTTGTTGCTTATGAAGAATCAAAATTTCTGCTGCAAAGGTCGAGCGTCTTTGATGGAGAATATAGATATAATCATTAATCTTTTCTTTGTCGGTTGAAAGCAGTTTTGGATTACCCGGTGGTTCTGCAAAAACGTTTTGAAAACCACCCACCAGGGTATTGGTGCCCGTGAGGCTCGAGTCTGTAATGGGTTTGCTCATGTCGTTAAATATAAAAGCGTTGAAAATCTTCATTTGCGGACCATAAAACGCGCGCGCTTCGTAAGAATCGTACTCACTCACCCTTTTGTAATCGTCTATGTCGTTTTGGTAGGCGACTATTTTTTCTGTAACGGTCTTGTTTCGTATGAGTCTGAAATTTCCGGAAATATTCAGCTGGATCATGGTGTTGTTGTTGTCTTCAAAAACAGTTCCACGGGTGCTTAACCTGGCTAGATAATATAATCGTGAACCGTTTGTAATCTTTTCAGGGTACCTCAATATATTAACCACCGAATCATATTGCTGGATGCGGGTGTTAAACCCCTGTATCCATGTTTTGGTTTTGAATGTGTCGGTGATCAAATCTTTTCTTAAGGAATTGATGTATTCATTTTCTTTTGAATTATCATTCACGTGTTCTCGCAGACTTTCTGCAAAAAACCCCATGGTGACTGCAAGAAATATCATTAAAAATTCCAAAAAGTATTCTTTGAATTTTTTTTTCTTGTGGTGCATGTCAGGATGGTGATGTACTTCCATATGGTTGATTCGGTTTTGGCTATTTTGTCAGAAGAATAGAGTTTCCCATATGATTGGTTCAATAAAAACATGAAATGAATACAATTTGAAAGGACTTGTATTTCTGATAGGCTGTCACGACAAGATATGACAAAAAAAGAGCAACTTGTTGGCCATGAAGTTTTCATGGCATGTTAAATCACTTCACAGCAACAAAATTGAGGGAGGAATGTGCGGTCATTTGAAACTGTCAGCAAAATAACACCTTAACCATCCCGGAAAAATTCTTTGATATTTTTTATCTGTAACGCAGATGGTGATGATGACATACTTCCACCTGAGTGTAAATTATTTCTGATGGTTTATTATTCAAGATCATACGCTTCTTTTAAAAGATCGATCAGGCGAATGGCCTGCTGCTTATTTTTTTCGACAGCTTTGTTATCGAAAAGAAACAGGTTACATGCTACCTTATCCATTTGGTTTAGAAAGTGAATGAATACCCCACAAAGAACAACGTATTTGCAAAATGTCCTCCTGTGATCATATAAGTCCCTGTAATTTTTGTTGCCCTCTGATCAGGCACTGTTTGAATGGTCTCGCGATCGACAGGTATGGTTACAAAAGCATATAAGAGTGACTTTTTGAATTTGTATTGCAGACCAGGCTCTGCGGAAAATATGTGTCCCGCTTTTCGCTCCCCGTCATTTTGCCCAAATAGGTCGTGTGCCGGAACGCCTTCATATCTTAGCGCAGTTGTGGCTACTAATTTGTCAAAAGTAAAGTTTGCTCCGCCGCGCATCGTGTAATTATCAGGTACACTGTTTACATCCGCTGTTGTCTGTTGCTGAAGGGCAAAAAACGAAGGGGGAATGGAACCCGGCACCCAGGCCTGCACTCCATTCTGATCTCTGGGACTTATGAGGTAGAAAAAATTACCAAATAAGTTGACCGCTGAGCTCAATATATAAAAGCCATTGATTTGTGTGGTAAAACCTGTACCGCCGTCTCCCAGTTGCACGGCAACATTGACGGGGGCTAATGTCGCAGCGGCCGGATTGTTCGGATCTTCATAAAAATAGTCTTCACTGTGATAATTGCCCGTAGGGAACTTGATGCCGAGTCCTACCTGTATATTGCCCCTGTTTGATACCTTAGTCAGCAGCCATTTGTTCACTGAAAAGCGGATATCGCCCAATCCAAAGGCATGCGTCACGTGGTAATACAATTGTGCATGCTCCAGTTTCCCCAACGTTTCATTGGAAGAAACGGGCACATCTAACGTAATGGACCAATCGTTGGGCAACAATCTGGTGATTTCAAAATTGGTTGTCCATTCGTGTAAGGATACACCACTACTCAGATCAGCTGGGGTTTCATTTGTCCTTCCAAACAGGACTGTATGCGCAGCAAAGTATCTGTTGTCCACATCCATCATCCATTTGTCTTTGGTCTGTGCATATCCCAGTTGGGCAAACTGTCCGAAACCAGCAAGGTTCCGGATGGCAATACAGCCTTGCGATCTCCCGGTTTGACCTAGAAACAGCAAGGGCATACATAGTAAGTAGGTTAGCTTTCTCATGAAGGTAATTTTGAATAAGTTACATCTTTTTAGATTACACCAGGCCATTCTTTAGATGTTTATATTTAGAAACGACTGGCTTACCAATTAGTCGTAATCTTTTCGCAACAGAGAAACAAAAAACAAGAAAATTATCTTGCCTGCATCGACAATGAGGATATCCTTCATCAAACCTGGAAAAATCCGATCATTCAAAATTCATTTTCTTCATTAATTCTTTAAACCACTGTTCATTCCGAACGGGATCAAGGGTGGGATCATTTTTTAGCGTAGGCATCCAAAGACTGTGATCAGCATACGCATAATTTAAATAGGTACGCGCGCTGTCAAAATCCCCAAAGGCTGTATAAACCACACCTGTCAGATATGCACATTTACGACGATCTTCCGAAGATATCTTTTCAAAAAGATTCATTGCTTTGATTTTATCTCCGGACACCATATACGCATATGCCAGGAAAAGAATCCCGTTGTTCCCCTGGTCATAAGGTTTGGGTGGAAGTTTGGTAAACGCATCAATTGCATTTTGGTACATTTTTTTTTGGATGTAAGACAAGCCTAGCGGCACATAAATATTGATAAATTTAGGGGCCCGGGTATGGGTTTTTTGAAGTTGAACAATTGATGAATCATATCTGTGACTATAATAATAGTTCCTCCCCAGTACAAAGTTGTTGCGCGGTGAAAGCGGATCAAGGCTAAGTGCTTTTTTGTTTTCTTTAAGGCCTTCATCAGTTTCTCCGGTTGCCACCAGAATATTTCCATAATATAAATGTGCATCCGGGTAATTGGGGTCTTCTTTGATTATCTGTTTGAAAAGAGCGAAGGAGCCTTTCCAGTCAAAACCATAGTGGGATTGAATAAAAGCAATGGTCGTTTTTGCTTCAATCAAAGTAGGGTCAAGCGATAAAGCCTTGTTTGCATAATCCCTGGCGATGGGAATCGCTTCATTTTGTGATAATCCTTTTTGATTAAAAGTGTAGCAATCTGCCAACCCAGCATAAGCAAGAGCATAATCCGGATCCGACAGGATGGATTTGTTATAATAAAATTCTGCACTGTCATAACTTGCTATGGTTCGCAGATCCCAGAAATATCGTCCCTTACGATAATATTTATAAGCTTCAACGTTTTCAGTGTAATTTTTGGAAATTCCTTTTCTTTCTTCAGGAGAAAGGCTTGCTTTTAGCGTATTGACAATTTGCAACGCTACTTCCGATTGTATCGATAAAAGGTCACTCCCGCTATATTCGTATTCGCCGCCCCAAAGTCTTTTGGCGGTAGCAACTTCAATCAGTTCTGCAATGATTCTTGTTTTGGTTCCTTGCTTTTGAACCGTACCCGAAAGGATGGCCGCAACATCCAGTTCTTCGGCAATTTCTTTCATCGGCTTAGGATTTTTCTTAAAGCCCTTTACAGAAATCCATCCGATCACTTTTTGCAAGGAAGTTATTTTCGAAAGGTTGTTAATGATATCTTGCGTTATACCGTCGGAAATATATTCTTCCGAAGTGTCCGATCCGATGTTGTCGAAGGGTAATACGGCGACCGTTTTCTCATTCCCGGTAAATCCTGTCGTTCGTGCCATTCTATAAGCAAAAAAAGCGATCCCCAACAATACAATAACTGACGCAATAACGAACCACTTATTGCGGACTGATTTTTTTTTCTGTCCGCTGACCTTCCCGCTCATTTCTTCCCGCCGGGGAACTTTTAAACCTTTATTTCCCAAGGCAAATACTTCCATGCCTTCATCGACATTTTTAAACTCAAACATGCCAAGGCAGCTTGTCTTGAATTCAGATTGATTTTTTATTTTATCAAAAACTTCTCGGGAAAAAAGAATGGAATTGGCCAGTCCTAAAGATTGAATCCTGGAAGCGACATTAACTCCGTCCCCCATTACTTTATCACCTTCAAAGAATATTTCTCCTACATGAAAACCAATACGCAAAGGCACTTTTGGATCGTTTTGAAATTCTTGCTGGATGTCTACCGCGCAATACATGGCTTGTGTTGCACTCGAGAAAGTGCAAAGACTGCCGTCGCCATAATCATTCAGAATGACTCCTTCATGCCGCGCGATCAATTGTTTCATGACCTCGGTGTATCGCTTCATAATAACCACAGCATGATGCTCATCCTTCTGCATCATGGCAGTATAACCCACAATGTCGGTAAAGAGAATGGCGGCTAGCTGGCGTTTTTGATGGGACATTCTTTTTCTATAATGACTCCAAGAAGAAAATTCATTCGAATATATATCATTCCTGCGGAATGGTTCTATTCTTTCTTTTAGGCAAGTCGCTGATTCTTAAATGTTCTTAATTATTATTTTCAAGGCATCCCGGGATACTCACTTGCGTCATTTACCTTCGTCTCCACTTTCATTCAAAAAAAATTTGCGTGATAGTAGCCCCAATGTCCAGGACGCTATTGATAAAGACTCATTGCCTTGAACCCGCGATGGCATTTCCATAGTAGCCTAATCGACTTAAATTCCTCCGATTACATAATAAGAAGCGGCCATCATTTACATGGCAGTTCAATGATAAATTCACTTCCTTCATTTTCTTTTGTGATCACTTTTATCTCGCCGCCATGTGCTTTGATAATATCATAACTCAGACTCAATCCCAAACCGGTTCCTTGTCCGGTTGGTTTTGTGGTAAAGAAGGGCTGAAAGATTTTATCCACTACTTTTTGCGGAATGCCGCTTCCATTATCTATAACGGTTATGGTTATGTTATTTTCGGATCCTTTTGTAGAGACTGAAACCATCGGGTTATATCCCTGGACAGGCCTTTTGATTTTCTCCCCCACTGCGTAAAATGCGTTATTGAACAGATTGACCAGTACACGAACCATATCCTGCTGGATGATTGGAATCTTCTTTATCGTTTCATCAAAATGGGTTTGACAATCTGCCTGGAACGAATTGTCTTTTGAGCGCATGGACTGGTAAGTTAGTTTCAGGCATTCGGCGGCAAGGGCATTAATATTTGCAGGTTCTTTTATCCCCGTGCCTGAGCGGGAGTGCTGCAACATCCCTTTGACGATTGCGTCAGCGCGCTTGCCATGATGATTTATTTTTTCTGAATTTTCTTTAATGTCCTTGGCAATCATTTTTACTTCAACAATATTTCCTTTCTCAGCTTCCTCTGCCAATTCATCGCTCAATTCTTTGTTCACTTCAGAAAAATTGTTGACAAAGTTCAGCGGGTTTTGGATTTCGTGGGCGATGCCGGCAGTGAGCTCGCCCAGAGAAGCCATTTTTTCTGATTGAATGAGCAGGGATTGAGCTGATTTCAATTCGGATAACGTGCTTTCTACTTTTTCTTTCTGTTCCTGCAGCAAAAGATTCGCTTTTCGTTTATTACTAAATCCCCGGAACGCGACAACCGCTAAAATGAATGTAAGCGCTAATCCAATGATGAGCGCCGTTTGTCTGACCTTTGCGAGGTCATTTTTCTTTTGTTGTTCGTCCTGCACTTTCTGCTGGCTTTTCTGAAACTCATAATTCAGCGTCAGTTCTGTTGACTTTTTTATGTTTTCTTTTCCCCTGATCGAATCGGAAATTTTTGTTGCCATCTTATAAGCATCCAAGGCTTTTTCAAATTTGCCGGTCTTTTCATAAGAATCTGAGAGGTTGGCGTATGTCCTTCCAACCTCTTCCACATATATATCAGATTCCCTGATCGAATGGAATGCTCTCTCCAAATAAGGGATGGCAGCCGCGTATTTTTTTTGCATGTGGAGCAGGTAACCCATCGTCGAATAAGCCTGAAAAATATTTAAGGGCTGTCTGGAAGAATCGGCAATGGCTATCGCTTGCTGATTGAATTTTTGTGCCTCGTCAAATTTGTTCTCTCCGGCAAGTGCATCACCGGCCCTGGTTAAACTGCTTGCTTCTATTCCCAGATCTCCCATTTCTTTTCCTAGTTCGACTGCCTCCATGGCTGCATAGTATTCTTTGGAAAAATCTTTCAGGCTGCCATACAATGAAGCCAAGTTGGAATAACTGTAGGCAAGCACATTTTTAAGATTTAGTTTGCGGGCGATGGCAACCGATTTTAAATAGGATTCTTCAGCACGTTTTGTTTCGTCCAGGCTTATGTAGGTGATGGCAATGTTCACATCAATATAAGCTTCGCCATCCTCATCGTTGATCGCAACTGAAGCATTTAAAGCCTCCTGGTAATTGCTTAATGCCTTGGGGTAATTGGATTCCTGCTGAAAGGCTATCGCATTATTCTGCAGCGCGGTACTGAGCATTCCTTTATCATGCATCAGGCGGGCGATCTCTATGGATCTGTTAAAAAATCCATGGGAAGTATCCAGCATGTTTTGCATGGAATACATGGAGCCATAGATGTTATACATTTTTGCCATTTCACCGGAATCGGGATAATGAGCAAGCATTTCCCGGGTGCTATCGAGGTTCTCTTTTGCTTTGTCATATTTGCCGGTGAAGTTATAATCCCCGGCAATCCTGATTCTCGCCTCCGCTTGGCCGTGGATATAATTTATTTTTTTTGCTTCAGCCAGGATGGAGAGGCCCAGGGCGATACCGGAATCCAGGTTATCATTGCTGATGATCCTGCACTGCGCCAATCTCAGATTGATTCGTTGCGTGTCAGAACTGGCTTTTTCAATAAGCCTGTTCAGGCTGTCGATTGCTCTTTTTTGAGCTGGCAATGGTTTGGTGAATAACAAAAACAGCACGCTGCTTAAAAAATATTTCATTATGCTTTTTTTCATTTTGCTTTGCGGGGATATTTTGATTAAATCTTTACGGTTGAATGATCACCGCTGTGCCTTTATACTCTTTGAAATGTTTCTTTTCTAAAATCGGGTGATGACCTACTTCGACTATCGGTTCATTTAGCTATTCGCTGATGTTATAATCATCTCTTAACGTTTCAAGCAGCAGGTGATTGGATTTTGCATACTGGTTGTATAATATCAGCCGAAATCCTCTGATGATAACAAGATATTCAGAGGCTATGTTAGCAGCAACCTGCCGATTAAATTGCGCACTATTTATTATTTCCGGTTTTTTTATCATATTTAAATCCAATTTTTTAAACCATCCTTCAATAAATGAGTTATCGAGCTTTTGCTGGGCCAGCGCAGCCAATTCTTCGAACCATTTATAGTCATAATGGGTAATAATGAATGCACGCATTTTTGATTCCCTAAAGGTTTCTTCTTCTTTGTTACCTTCTCTCAGGTTAGCAATGGCGACACTGATGTTACCAATTTCTTCTTGCAATTTGTTGCTTTTAAAATATCGTAGGGCACCAGAATTTGTAAGCTGGTTCAGGATTCCGTCTTTTGGTTGAAATACAATCGTTAAAGTGCTGATAAAAGTTGACGTAAAAGCGGGATAGAAATTCGGAGAAAGATTTACCAGGTTACTGTCACGGACATACTGCACAAAATATTTGATGTAATTCTCTTTCTCCAATCTGCCTTCTAATTTTTGCTGGATAGAAATGGAATCAGAATATATCTCCTTGTACAAACTTTTCGCCAATTCATTTGCCTGTGAATGTTCTGAAATATTCTCTCGTACATTCTCGGCAATAAAGCCAAGAGTCACTGCAAGAAATATCATTAGGAATTCTAAAAAATACTCTTTGAAATTTTTCTTTTTGTGATGCAAATCAGGATGATGATGTACTTCCATAACTAAATTCGGCGGTTTTGCTATTTTATTAACTAATTGGTAATTAAATCACGAAATTCGTAAACTCGCCCTTATTTGTCTCTGTAATTAATAAAGGCAAAATATTTTATCATTTGCTTTACTTGAATGCCGGCAAATTTTACCCATCACCGTTAGTACAACCTGATCATATGGCTTTTTTGTGCTTACTGAAACTGTTGGCTCCTGCCCATCAAACTTTTGTTTGGCTTTTCATTAACCGAATACAACATATGATGTAAAGATCAAGAGCACGCTTCATTATCAATTATTTTCATTCAGCAAAGCAAGTATAAAACCAAATCTTCTTGCCGTATCATGCAATCTGTCAAAGCGCCCTGAAGAGCCCCCATGTGCACCGTGCATATTGCAATAAAGCAACAATAGGTTGTTATCTGTTTTCATTTCGCGAAGCTTGGCTGTAAACTTTGCAGGTTCAAAATATTGCACCTGGCTATCACTGTAACTCGTAGTAATCAGCATATTCGCATAATTGTGTTTTACCACATTATCATAAGGCGAATATTTTTTCATATAAAAATATTCGTCTTTGACGGCCGGATTTCCCCATTCAGAATATTCACCTGTGGTTAATGGAATGGAAGGATCACTCATCGTCGTGAGCACATCCACAAAAGGAACATCAGCAACAATACCTTTAAACAAATCCGGGCGCATATTGGCAACAGCACCCATCAATAAACCGCCGGCACTGCCGCCATTGGCAAACAATTTATTGGGCGAAGTATATTTATTCTTTACAAGATATTCAGCGCAATCTATATAATCATTAAAGGTATTTATCTTATGCAGCATCTTCCCGTCTTCATACCAGTGAAACCCCATTTCCATGCCGCCACGAATATGCGCAATGGCATAAACAAAGCCACGGTTTACCAGGGATAGAACATTGGAATTAAAATAAGGATCGGTTGAAAGCCCGTACGAACCATAGGCATATAAAAGACAAGGGTTGTTTCCCTTCATAAGAGCGCCCTTTTTGTACATGACAGATATGGGCACTTTTACTCCATCCCTTGCTGTTGCCCATAAATATTCAGTAGCATAATCCTCTTTTTTATAGCCTATAACGGGTTGAACTTTTTTAATGGTTCTTACGCCGGTATTCATATTATAATCTATAACGGATGTTGGCGTTATCATAGAGGAATAATCAACCCGCAGTGTATCGGTATTAAATTCCGGATTGTAATCCAGGTTCGAAACATAAGTAGGCTCGTCAAAAGAAATATATTTATCAACAGCATGGTGCCAGCCAATAATTCTTATTTTGGAAATGCCATCAATCCGTTCACTTAATACCAGATAATTTTTAAATACATCAAAATTTTGCAAGAGCACGCCGTCCCGGTGCGGAATTTCATCACGCCAATGATTTCTTGAATAGTTATTTACTGGTGTTGAAACAATCTTAAAATTAAATGCATGCTTATCATTGGTTCTTATGTAAAAACTATCCCCCATATGATCTACATCATAATAAAAATTTTTCTCTCTCGGAGCTATAACCCGTGGTGTATCATTTGGAGAATCAGCGGATATAAATTGCGTTTCATAAGTTTGGGTATAACCGGAAGAAATAAAAATATATTTTTCAGATTTTGACTTACTTATGTTTGCATAGGCTGTTTCATCTTTTTCCTCGTATACCAAAATATTATTTTCAGCCGGTGAGCCGAGAATATGTTTCCATATTTTATTAGTGCGCAGGCTTACAGAATCTTTTGTATCATAAAAAATAGTTTTGGAATCATTTGCCCAAACGGTGTTGCCGAATGCACTTGGAAAATTGTCATTGAGTAAAATGCCTCTCTGCAAATCTTTTATGTAGGCATGATATAAATAACGGCCAGATGTATCCACAGTGTAAATTAGGTATCGATTATCGGGACTAACATTAATGCCTGTCACTACAGAATAAGTATGACCTTCTGCTACTGCATTTGCATCTACCAGAATTTCTTCCGACGCCGTTTCAAAGCCTTTCTTGCGGCAAAAGACCGGGTATTGTTTTCCTGTTTCATAACGCGTATAATAGTAATAACCATTTTTAAGATAAGGTACTGAATTATCGTCCTGCTTTATCCTGGCAAGCATCTCATCATATAATTTATCCTGCAATTGTTCGGTTGGCTTCATTATCTTATTAAAGTAGGAATTCTCATCATTAAGATATTTTATGACCGCATCGCTGTCTCTTGTTTTGAGCCAATAATACTCATCATCACGGATATCTCCATGCTGATTCATAAGATGCTGTCGTTTGGCAGCTTGGGGTGCCTGCACAGATTGATAATTGCCGATTAATGTTGTTTGAGCATTAACTCCGGACACAATAAAAAGAATAAAGAAGCATGCAAATAAAACTTTCATAAAATAGATTTTTAACAGATCTAATTAATTTACATTTTCTAAATATAGTTAATTGCCAAGATTTCGCATTCCCATGCTCATTGTCCTGAACGCAGGTCCTCAAGATTATTTACAAAGCCAAAAGTTCCTGTATTTCACATGGCAAAGCCTGAAGTAAGTTCTCCGGGGTATTTCATTTTTTAGGAATGAAAGCGTTGGAATTGGTTTGATTTTAGCTGGTCAACCGCCTGCTCAGTTTATTGCTTCCCTTTCTGTTTCTGCCTGTATTTGTCAACGCACGAGAGGGGCTTATTCCAATACTGTTTAAATGTATTTCTTTATCTTTATGAAACGTATCAACGGATTATGTAATGAACCCCGCTAAACCACTTATCTCCGGATACCTGCTTATTGCGTGCATTATTGGCTCAAGTGCAAAAGCCCAATCTATTTCCGGCATTGTCAATTCTTATTACCAGGTCACCGCTATTAATGCCGGCACCAATAGTATTACAGTCAGCAATTCTTCCGGCCTAACGCCGAAGACAAGAGTATTGCTGATTCAAATGAAAGGTGCGACCATAGATGCCTCCAACAGCTCTTCTTTCGGGAATATAACTGCCATCAACAATGCAGGCAATTATGAAATGAACACCATATGCAGCGTAAGCGGAAATGATGTGTATTTCGAATTTCAAATGCTGAATTCTTATACCTCAGCTGATACTGTTCAGTTGGTGACCGTCCCGTCCTATCAATCAGTTACTATCGGCGATTCAATAAAAAGCTCTCCTTGGAATTCAGCATCAGCGACAGGTGGCATCGTTGCCATTGAAGCAGCAGACACAATCTATCTTAATAGTGGAATTGATGTTAGCGGACAAGGGTTTGCCGGAGGTGCATTATTCAATTATGGAACACCCACATATAATTGTTCAGATTTAATCCCCGTTGACGCATATTATTTTTCTGTCGTCGGAACTACTTATCAAAATGGCGGCATGAAAGGCGAAGGAATAGCAGACTATTTAGCCGGTGAAGAAGCCGGGCGGGGTAAACTTGCAAACGGCGGCGGTGGCGGCGATAACCAAAATACAGGTGGTGGTGGCGGTGGCAATTATGGTGCCGGCGGGTCTGGTGGTCAAAGCACTGCTTTATGTCCGAATAGCAGCGTAGGAGTGGGAGGACTCAGCCTATCTTCTTACGGCTACTCAACTTTGACCAATCGGATATTCTTTGGAGGTGGCGGTGGTGCGGGGCATGAGAACAATGCAGTTGGCTTGCCTGGGGGCAATGGCGGTGGCATTGTTATATTATCCGCCCCCTCAATTGTATCAGGCGGCATGTCAATACTCGCCAATGGAACAAAACCGTATAACCCCGCTCTGACTGATCCATATCAGGCAGGGGGTGATGGAGCAGGTGGTGGTGGTGGGGGCGGCACAGTGCTGATAAATGGTAAAATAAGCGGAACAATCAATATTTCAGCAAAGGGAGCGGATGGGGGCAATGCCAGTTACCCGCCGGCAAGCAGGTGTGGTGGCCCCGGGGGCGGCGGAGGTGGGGGAGTGGTTTGGGTTGCGGGTTCTTCATTTCCTGCTTCAGTTACTGCAATCGTTACGGCAGGCCAAAACGGGGTAGGCAGTTCTTTAAATGCTGCTTGTGCAGGGAGTTCAGAAGGCGCTAGTGCCGGAAATAACGGCAATGGGCAACCGAATTACGTGCTGCCAGCAAGCACGATTAATGTTTGCATACCATTGCCGATTTCGGAATTGGAATATTTTACCGGAACATTAACGGACAATGGCGCTCTGCTTATATGGTCGATGAGCAGTACTGATGGCGTTTATTCATTTCAATTGCAGTCCTCGGCTGATCAATTGAATTATCAGCCATTCGCAACCATAAAAAATGCAGGCAATGAAAAACTGGCTTATGCTGATTCCCGGATAATTTACGGAACAACCTATTATAGATTGAAGATGCTTAAAACTGATTCTTCTGTTTATTATTCGGACGTTGTACCTCTTACCAGGAGCTCAAATAATTCGTTGAAATTTATTTCGCTTCAACCCAATCCTGTTGCCGATAATCTTAGCATAACCCTTTTTGCAAAAACATCCGGACAAACCCAAACAGTTATCTATAACTCTTATGGACAACAGCTCGCATCGATTTCAACTCAAATCGATATAGGCTATAATAAGCTAAATATGTCGGTCGCTGGATTGCCGGCGGGGGCATATTATTTGAAAATCACAGGAAACGATTTTGCAGAAGTAAAAGCATTTATAAAAAGATGAAAGAAAGTTTCCATGGAATGTAGGTGAAAACAATATAATTCAATAACACGTCGCTCCTCTGAATAATTCAATGAATCTCCATTGCTGATGATGATGCGAGGATGAATCCTTTATTTAAATAAGTTCATTGGATTTAAATGATTTCGGATCATCTCTCAAGGTTGTGTATATATGGCTTTTCCCGACAAATACATATGCCTGGTCAATTTTCAGGTTTAATTTTATGGCAACGGTTATATGACCGGTAGATTTTATACTGTTTCTGATAGCAACACACCCTGTAAAAGTATTCCGCAAATTGCATTCACATTATTTCATCACTTGGACTGTCGTTACAGGGAAAGACAGGAAAAAACAGCTCCTTGTTCTTCGAAGTTCTTGCTTTTTTTTCGACCGGCAATTTGATCACCAGAGACCAGTTCATTATTTTTTGAAGATTTTTTTATGCATCATTTTATATTTTACGGGTATGTTAAACGGATGTCATTAAAATTTTTGAATATATCATATGCATTGGTTATTTTGCCTGATGCTGTTGA
>Ga0070731_10003663_pt1 | contig 13701 bp, 10 predicted proteins | sample Coa_R1_2_FD_66448 | JGI IMG/M metagenome (GOLD analysis project Ga0070731, IMG submission 66448) | Surface soil microbial communities from Centralia Pennsylvania, which are recovering from an underground coalmine fire - Coalmine... | ecosystem: Environmental > Terrestrial > Soil > Unclassified ... | reverse complement strand
TGCTCGCCGGCTTGTTCGACCCACGCGGGAGCGGTGACGAGATCGCGCGCTATACGCGGATCCAGGTGGCGGCCGCATCCTCGGAGGCGGCAGCAAGCTTTCTCGAGCTCAACCTGGACGCCGACCTCCGTCCACTGCTGCCGCACGTGCACAAGCCCGCGCTCGTGCTGCACCGGCGCGGCGATCGCGCCGTGCCGATCGCCCGCGGGCGGGAGCTCGCGTCGCTCCTGCCGAACGCGCGGTTCGTTCCGCTCACCGGGGACTCCCACCTGCCGTGGCGAGACGACCGGCGCGAGTTGATGCGCGCACTCGCCGGCTTCCTGCTCGGAGAGGCCGCCCCGGAGGCGAACGGCCACTCGCCGCTCAGCTCACGGGAGGCCGAGGTGCTGCGACTCGTGTCGACCGGCATGAGCAACCGCGAGATCGCCGCCACGCTCGTGCTCAGCGAGCACACGGTCCATCGCCACGTCGCGAACATCTTGCGCAAGCTCGCTCTCTCGTCGCGAGCGGCAGCGGCGGCCCAGGCGGCGCGGGCCGGGATCATCTAATCACTCGCCGTCGTCGATGACGACGCGTTCGGCCGGCTTCCGTGGCAGCACGGACAGCACGTAGTCGCGGACGGCTTCTCCGATGCCGACGTCCTTGCCGGCGCGCTCCGACAGGAACCAGCGGTGCTCGAGCACCTGGTGGAACACCTCCGCCGCCGGCAGGTGCACCCAGAGCTCCTCCGGGACGGCGGCGACGGTCGGTTCGAAGATCTCGTCGCGCCAACTCGCGGCGACGACAGCCTCGGGCAGCGTGCGCTTCTCGCGCCGTTCGACCGCCTCGCGGAAGCGTGCGATGTCGTTGAGCATCCGCCGCGCCTGGTTCTCCTCCGCGTCGAGCCCGGTGAGGCGCAGCAGCCGGTGGCGGTGATGTCCCGGCTCGACGACGTGGGGATCCAGCTGGAGGGTGTACCCGCCGCCGTTCGCCTCGAGCTGGATCTCCTCGATGTCGAAGCCCAGCTCGTTGAGCCGGTGGAGGCGCTCGTCGAGCTTGTAGCGCTCGTCGGCGGCGAAGGTCTCCTCGCGTGTGAGCTCGTACCAGAGGGTTTCGTAGCGGCGGACCACCTCGTCCCCGACCTCGTCCGGGTCGAGGCCTTCCGGCAGTCCGACTTCCGCTTCCACGTCGAGGAGCTCCCCGACGACGTTCGTCTGGGCGATCTCGATGTCGTAGGACCGCTGGCCGTCGGAGAGCCTGCCGTGCAGCTCCCCGGTCTCGGCGTCGACCAGATACGCGCTCAACGCTCCTGCGTCGCGGCGGAAGAGCGTGTTCGACAGCGAGCAATCGCCCCAGAAGAAGCCGCGCAGGTGCAGCCGGGTGAGCAGCTCGGCGAGCGCGTTGAGGAGGTGTGTGCGCAGGTCGGGAATCGCGCGGCCGGCGAACAGCGCGCGGTAGGGCAGCGAGTACTCGAGGTGGCGGGTGATCAGGACTGCGTCGAGGTCGTCGGGCCGCTCGGTGACGAGCCCCACTGCCTCGACGACCGGCAATCCCTGGCCCTCGAGCCGCCGGAGCAGCGTGTACTCGCGGCGCGCCGGCCGCTCGGGCAGCTCCTTCAGCGCGTAGAGCGCGCCGTCGTACTCGACGAACCGCACGACGTGGCGTGAGATGCCGCGGATGAGGTTCACGATCCGCTCCGATTCCCAGTCCTCGAGCGGGACGGTCAAGGGCAGGTCGAGGAAGCTCGGGTGCCCGGTCCGCGCGACGAGTTGAAACGTGGACGCCGTTTCGCGAACCTATCGCATCGGGCGCCGAGGACGATAAGCTCGCCCGGACACAGGAGGTCACGCGCTGGCAACCATCGAATTCGACGACGTCCAGAAGGTCTACGACGATGGCACTCAGGCGGTCTTCGACTTCAACCTGAAGATCGAGGACGGCGAGCTCATGGTGCTGGTTGGCCCGTCCGGTTGCGGCAAGACCACGGCGTTGCGCATGGTCGCCGGACTCGAAGAGATCTCGGGAGGCGATCTCCTGATCGGTGACCGGGTGGTCAACGACCTGACCCCGAAGGAGCGGAACATCGCGATGGTGTTCCAGAGCTACGCGCTCTACCCGCACATGACGGTCGAGGACAATCTGGCTTTCAGCCTTCGGCTCCACAAGATGGCGAAGACGGAGATCAATCAGCGCGTCCAGAACGCCGCGAAAACGCTTCAGATCGAGCAGTTCCTGAAGCGCAAGCCGAAAGCGCTCTCCGGCGGCCAGCGACAGCGCGTTGCCATGGGCCGCGCGCTCGTGCGCGAACCGGAGGCGTTCCTGATGGACGAGCCGCTCTCGAACCTCGACGCCAAGCTGCGCGTGCAGATGCGCGCCGAGATCCACCAGCTCCAGCGGCGGCTCGACGTGACGACCATCTACGTCACGCATGACCAGGTCGAGGCGATGACGATGGGTGACCGCGTCGCGGTCATGAACGCCGGGCGCCTGTTGCAGGTCGACACTCCGCAGGTGCTCTACAGCCAGCCGGCCAACGAGTTCGTCGCGGGCTTCATCGGTTCGCCCGCGATCAACCTGGTCGAGGCCCAGCTCGAGCAGACGAACGGCCACCTCTCCGTCAGCTTCGGCGAGCACAGCCTCACGGTCGACGATGCCGCAGCGCGGAACCGATCTGCGCTCAAGGACTACCTGGGGAAGACGATCATCCTCGGGATCAGGCCGGAGGACTTCGAGGATGCGAGCCTCGAGTCGGACGTCCCGGCCGACCGGCGGCTGAAGGTCAGCGTCGACCTGATGGAGCCGCTCGGCGCCGAGGTGCTGCTGTACTTCGCCACTGCCGCGACAGGCGTCGTCTCGAGTGCGGCCGCGGCGGACGCCGGCGAGGACGCAGGCGTCCACCTCGGCGACGGCGACGGCGACGACAAGTCGCGCATGTGCGCGCGCGTCAGCCCGCACACGCGGATCGCGATGGGGCAATCGGCCGAGCTCGTGGTCGACACGAGCAGGCTCTACTTCTTCGACCCGCAGACGCGGGAAGCGGTCTAGCGAGCGCTCTTAACCCTTGACGGCGCCGGCGGTGAGGCCGGCGATGATCCGCCGCTGCAGGACGAGCACCAGGACGATCAGGGGCAGCGTGATGATCACGGTCGCCGCCATGATCTGGCCCCACGGGACCGCGAAGGCGCTGCCGGTGTTGCTCACGAAGGACGTGATCGCGAGCGGCACTGTGTAGTGGTTGGGGGATTGGATGAACGAGAGCGCGTAGAGGTACTCGTTCCACGCCGAGATGAATGCGAGGAGGCCCGTCGTGACCAGGCCGGGTGCGATCAGGGGCAGCAGGACCTTCCAGAAGACCTGTAACGGTGTGGCCCCGTCGACATAGGCGGCCTCCTCGAGGTCGCCGGGCAGCGTGCGCATGAAGCTCGTGAGCACCCAGATCGTGAACGGGAGGGTGAAGATCAGGTACGAGAAGATCAGAGCGCCGAGGGTGTCGTAGAGGTTCAGCGTCGTGATCGTCGTGTAGAGGGCGCCGAGGATCGCGATCTGGGGGAAGATCGTCATCGAGAGGACCAGGTAGAGGACGAAGGAGCGGCCGTGGAAGCGGAAGCGGCCCAGCGCGAACGCGGCGGAAGAGCCGATCGCGAGCGAGAGCAGCGTCACCGAGCCGGCGACGATCGCGGAGTTCAGCAGTGCGTCCGTGAAGAAGTTCGCGCTGAGCGCCCCGCGGTAGTTGGCAAGGGTCGGATGCTTCGGGAAGTACTGGATCGGCGTCTGGAAGAGGTTGACCTCGGGCGTGAACGACGAGCGGACTACCCAGTAGAAGGGGAACAGGCAGTAGACGGCGATCGCAGCGATCAGGACGTAGAACGGCATCCGCACCAGCACCCGGCCGTAGCGGTTCTTCCGCAGCCTGCGTACGCGGCTGACGGGCCGGGCGATCGGCCGCACTGCTTCTGCCGCCGTGCTCACGTGTTCTCTCCCGTCACTCGGCTTGCGGTCACGTAGATGACGACGAAGATGGCGATGATCAAGAAGATCACGACGCTGACCGCGGCCCCGTATCCGACGTGGCCGTCACCGACGATCGTGCTCTGGTCGTAGATCGCCATCGTCTCCGTGTCGGGCCTGTTGCCGAAGAAGACGTAGAAGACGTCGAAGACGCGCAGCGCATCGAGCGTGCGGAAGATGAGCGTGACGAGTATTGCCGGCTTCAGCAGCGGGAGCGTGATCTTCCAGAACTGCTGCAGCACGTTCGCCCCGTCCACCCTGGCGGCCTCGTACAGGTCCTGCGGGATCACCTGGAGGCCGGCGAGCAGGAGCAGCGCGACGAACGGCGTCGTCTTCCAGATGTCGACCGCCGCCACCGCACCGAGAGCTGTTCCGGGGCTGGCGATCCAGGCGTGCGGGTGCGAGATCAGGTGGATTTTCATCATGAGGTCGTTGATGACGCCGAACGTGTCGTCGAGCATCCACTTCCACATCTGTGCGGCGACGACGGTCGGAATCGCCCACGGGACGAGCATGATCGCGCGCATCGCACCGCGGCCTTTGAAACTCGAGTTGACGACGAGGGCGATCACGAGCCCGAGGACGAACTCGAACGCGACCGTGATCAGGGTGAACTTGATCGTCTCCCAGATGGAGTTGCGAAAGAGGGTGTCGTGCCACAGCTCCCTGTAGTTCTGCAGGCCCACCCATTTCGTCGGAGTGAGGGAGAGGAACTCCTGGTCGGTGAAGCTCTGGTAGATGGTCTTCCCGAGCGGGTACATCGCGACGAGCGCGACGACCGCAAGAGACGGCAGGAGCAGCAGCCACGCGACGCGCGTCTGCCTGCGTTCGAGCTTGGTCCGCCTTCCGCGGCGGCGTGTCGGGACTGGTGGGGCTGCGGTTGCCAACGGCGCGTTCGTGAGAGCGGCGGGGAAGATGGCAGAAGCGCCGTCCTCCCCGCCGCGATCGGTTGTTCGTTTACTTCAGCAGTGCCTGGAGCTGGGACTGGAGACCAGGCAGCACGCTATTCGCCGACGCTCCGTTGAGGATCCGGCTGATGGCCTGGTAGATGTCCTTCGAGCCCTCGTTGTACTTGACGCCGAGGATGCTCGACGGGCGGGTTGCCCGCGGGACGTTCGCGGTCGCCGGGTTGAGGTACGGCGCCGCCTTCTTCACCTGCGGGTCGTTGGCGAGCGAGGGGATCGTCGGGACGTTCGAGTTGGTGATCGTGTCGAACTTCTCGACGGCCTTGCTCGTCATGTAGCGCACGAACTCGATCGCCGCGTCCGGGTGCTTCGAGTACTTCGACACGGCGAGCTGCCAACCGCCGACCGTGGCGACCGAGTGACCGCCGGGGCCGTGCGGCAGCGGGGCGACGGCGAACTTACCGGCGACCTTCGAGCCCTTGGCCTCGTTCAGCGAGTAGGCGTACGGCCAGTTGCGCTCGAACGCGGCGTCGCCGTCGGTGAACGCGGTCTGCGCCTCGCCTTCCTGGTAGGTCGTCACGCCGCGGGGGGTCGTGACCCCGATGTTCTGGCGGAACAGATCGAGGATCGCCGCCGCCTTCGGGTTGTTGATGGTGACCTTGCCGTTGTCGATGAAGTCACCGCCGCCGGACGACGCAATCCACTCGAGGGCGTCGCATGTCAGACCCTCGTACGCATTGCCCTGGAACACGAAGCCCGAGAAGCTCGGGTTCGACGCCCGCTCGCCGTCCTGGATCTTCTTGGCCATCGCGAAGAGCTGCGCCCAGGTGGTCGGGGGTGCGCTGTAGCCGTACTTCTTCAGCAGGTCGGTGCGGTAGTAGAGCATGCCGAAATCGCCGAACCACGGCATCGCCACGAGCTTGCCGTTGATGGTGTCGCTCTTGATGATCCCCGCCGCGTGGATCTTCGCCTGAGCGCCGAGCTTCGGCTTCAGGTCGACGAGGAACGGCGCGAACGCACCGGGCCAGACGACGTCGATCATCGCGACGTCGATCGACGACGAGTGCGTGGCGAACGCCCTTGCGAGCTGCGAGTACGCCGCGTCGGAGGCGGCCGGATGCGGGACGACCTTCACCTTGATGCCCGTATCCTTCGAGAACTCGGTCGCGAGCGCGGTGTCGCGCTGGTGCCCGCCGCCGACGGAGTCGCCGACGAACGTGATCGACTGGCCGCCGTACTTCGCCTTGATCGCGGCGGCGTTCGGCACCTTGGGCGGCTTCATCGTCGCGGCCAACGACAGTGCCGAGTGCGTTCTGGTCGTACCTGCACTGGCGACGCTGAGCGACACGATCAGGGCCACTGCGCCGAGTGCTCCTGCGAGGAGAACCAGTACCCGGGGTTTCATATGGGTGACGTTCCTTTCTTGTCGGCTGGGGGGCCGTGTCGACAGATGCGCAGGGACCCTAACCCGCAGCCGGGTCGCGCGGCAACCGAACGTCAAGCGGCCAGCTGTTCGCCGGCGGGCTCGGCCTGTACGGCCGGGCGCATCGAAAGGCGGCGGCGGCTGATCGTCGCGGCGGCGAAGGCGGTGACGGCGAGCGCGCTCGCGCCGGCGACGGCGAACGCGAGCCGGGTGCCGCCGGTGTCGCAGAGCCAGCCGACGAGGAGGGCGCCGACGGGCGCGAGCCCGTTCCACGCGTAGTAGTAAAGGCCCAGGACGCGTCCGCGGATGTAGTCGGGGCTCTCGAGCTGGATGGCCGCGTTCGAGTTCGCGGTGTACGAGGTGAAGCAGATGCCGCAGAGGAAGAGCAATGCCCCGACCGCGAACACGCTCTGCAGCGGGGCGATCAGCAGCTCGCACACGCCGAATCCGGCGGCCCCACCGAGCATGACCCGCCACGTCGTCTTCGCAACTGCGGCGGAGGTGAGCGCGCCCAGCAGCGCCCCGGCGCCGAAGCAGGCGCTGATCAGGCCGAACGTGATCGGGCTTCCGTGCAGCGTGGTCTTCGCAAGCACCGGCAGCAGGATGTTGAAGTTGAAGCTGATCGACGCGAACACGACCATCATCACGAGCACGAGCTTCACGGTCCTGTTGCGGCGTGCGTACGCGAATCCCTCGCGCGTGCCGCGCCAGACGGTCGGGCGGCGGCGATCGGCGAGGGGGTACAGCTCCCTCACGCGCATCGCGAGCAGGCCCGCGAGGACGGCCAGGAAGCTGACCGCGTTGATCGTGAAGCACCACCCGACGCCGACGGCGGCGATCACGATCCCGGCGAGCGCGGGGCCGAAGATCCGGGCCGTGTTGAAGAGGCTCGAGTTGAGCGCGACGGCATTCGGCAGCTCCGCGCGGCCGACCATCTGGAAGGTGAGGCTCTGTCGGGAGGGTGTGTCGAAGACGATCGCGATCCCCGTCAGGAACGCGATCGCGTCGACCTCGCCGAGCGAGGACCGGCCGGTCAGCTCGATCGCGGCGAGCACACCGGCGAAGACCATCTGCACCGTCTGCGTGACGATCACCGTGCGCCGGTTGTCGAAGCGGTCGGTGACGACTCCCGCGAAGAGTCCGAGCAGCATGAATGGGCCGAACCGCGCGATCGAGAAGGTCGCGAGCGCGATGCCCTTCTGGTGCGGGGCGAGCTGAACGACGAGCCACGCGAGCGCGATGTTCTGCATCCACGTCCCGCAGACGGAAGTGAGCTGCCCGGCGAAGTAGAGGCGATAGTTGTAGTGGCGGCGGAGGCTTGCGAACGTGCGGCGCGATGCCAGCTTGATCAGCGTCACTCCGGCTCCGCCTCCAGCAGTTTCTGAAGTGGTACGAGCGCTGCGTCGATCGCGTCGCGCTCGGCGTCGGAGAGGCGTTCGAGCCGCCGGGTCAGCCACGCGGTGCGACGTTGGCGCACCGAGCGAAGGACCTTCTCGCCCTCGCTCGTCAGCGTGAGCCCGACGCGCCGGCGGTCCTCCCCGCCGCGGGTGCGCTCGATCAGTTGCGCGGCTTCGAGCCGCGCGAGGTGGTTCGACATCGCGGGCGCCGAGACGCGCTCGCGGTCTGCGAGGCCGGAGGCGGTGATGCCCGGCACGCGCTTGATCGCTTCGAGGAGCGAGACCTGACCGCCCGTCACGCCGAGCGAATGGATCTCCCGGCGCAGCTCGCGCGCGAGCCGCAGCAGCACGGGTCGAAGTTCGTTCGCCGTCTCTCGCGCTTCCTTCACCACGCTAACCATTAACGAAGTTAAGTATAGCGGGGTCAGGCACGTGCCAGACCCCCCACAGGGGTGAATCAGACCTTCCACAGGCGCTACGGTCCTCGAGAGATGGCGAATCCGCTCGATCAGCTGAAGGCGCTCGGCGAGCAGCTGCGCGCGCAGATCGGCGAGGAGCTCGACATCGACGTCCTCCGCCGGCAGGAGCCCGAACGCCCGCTCGAGGAGCTGCTGGAGGAGCTCGACGCGCTGCCCGGTCTCGAGTCGGTGAAGGCGCAGGTGCGGACGCTCGTCGCGTTCCTCCGCGTCCAGGCGCGCCGGAAGGAGGCCGGTCTGTCCGAGGTCGCCACCACGCAGCATCTCGTCTTCCTCGGCAACCCCGGCACCGGGAAGACGACGGTCGCGCGGCTGCTGGCGCAGATGTACCGCTCGATGGGCCTGCTGCGCCGCGGCCACCTCGTCGAGGTCGACCGCGCGGGCCTCGTCGGCCAGTACGTCGGGCTGACCGCTGTCAAGACCGAGCGCGTCGTCCGCAGGGCGCTGGACGGGGTGCTCTTCATCGACGAGGCGTACGCGCTCGCCCGCGACAGCGAGCGGCTGGACTTCGGCGACGAGGCGATCGAGACGCTGCTCAAGCGAATGGAGGACAACCGCCACCGGCTCGTCGTGATCGTCGCCGGCTACCCGCGCCTGATGCGCCGCTTTCTCGAGTCGAATCCGGGTCTGCGCTCGCGCTTCTCCCGCGAGATCGACTTCCCCGACTACTCGACCGGCGAGCTCGTCGACATCTTCGCGCGCTTCGCGGCGGAGGCCGAGTACACCGTCGGCGACGGAGTGCCCGAGGCCCTCGCAGGCGTCTTCACGCGAGCCGAGCGGGACGAGTCGTTCGGCAACGCGCGCTTTGCCCGAACGCTGTTCGAGCAGTCGGTGAACGCGCAGGCCCTGCGGCTCGCGGCGGGCGAGGTCGAGCAGCTCGCGCCGGCGGAGCTGATGTGCCTGACGCCCGCCGACGTCGCCGCCGGCGCCCTCGCGATCGGCGAGGAGCCGCCGGCAGCCGTCCGCAGCTGGTTCGGCCGGCGCCGGTAGGAGGGACGGTGGAGCTCCTCAACGTCCGGGACTACGAGGCCGCAGCCGAGAAGTGCCTCGACCCCGGCGCGTACGGCTACTACGCGGGCGGCGCGGGCGACGAGGTGACGCTTCGAGACAACGTCGCGGCCTTCGGACGCTGGCGGCTGCGCCCGCGTGTGCTCGTCGACGTCGGCGGGTGCACGACCGCGACGACAGTGCTCGGTCACGAGCTCTCGATGCCGTTGATCGTCGCCCCCGTCGCGTTCCAGCGGGTCGCCCACCCGGACGGCGAGGTCGGGATGGCGCGCGCGGCCGGCGCGGCCGGGACCGTCATGTGCCTGTCGACGATGGCGACGGCGACGCCGGCCGAGGTTGCCGCGACCGGAGCGCAGCGCTGGTTCCAGCTCTATGTCTTCAGAGACGAGGGGGTGACGCGCGAGCTCGTCGCGCAGGCACGAGCGCACGGGTTCACGGCGCTCGTGCTCACGGTCGACACTCCCGTCCTCGGCCGGCGCGAGCGCGACCGGCGCACCGGCTTCACGATCCCCGACGACATCGTCGTGGCCTCGCTCGGCAGCGGCGGGCTGACCCCGGTCGAGACGTTCGCACTCGTTTCGCCGTCGATCACGTGGCGCGACGTCGAGCGGCTCGCCGCGGAGGCCGAGCTTCCGGTCGTCGTCAAGGGCGTCCTCACGGCCGAGGATGCGAACCTCGCGTGCGAGCACGGCGCGTCCGGGATCGTCGTCTCGAATCACGGCGGCCGCCAGCTCGACGGCGTCGCTGCGACGATCGACGCCCTGCCTGAAGTCGTCGAAGCGGTCGGCGGGCGCGTCCACGTGCTGCTCGACGGCGGGATCCGCCGAGGGGCCGACGTCGTCAAGGCGCTTGCGCTGGGAGCGCGGGCCGTGCTCGCCGGCCGCGCGCCGCTGTGGGGCCTCGCCGTCGGCGGCGAGGAGGGGGCGCGCAGCGTGCTCGAGTTGCTGGGCGACGAGATCCGGCTCGCGTTGCAGCTCGTCGGCTGTCCCTCGCCTGCCGAAGTGACGCGGGAGCACGTCGGACGGACGGCGTGACCGACGCCGCCGCCGGTGCGGCGCCGCTCACCGGCAGGACGGCGTGGGCGCGCAACCTCGAAACGCCCCTCCGGCAGTTCCTGCGCACGGAGACCGGCAGCGCCGTAGTTCTGCTCGCGGCGACGCTTGCGGCGCTCGCATGGGCGAACGCCGACGTCGGCTCGTACACCTCGGTCTGGCACACGCGGCTCGAGATCCGGGTCGGCGGTGCGGTGGTGGCGCAGGACCTGCGCGGCTGGATCGACACCGGGCTGATGACGTTCTTCTTCTTCGTGGTCGGGCTCGAGGCACGGCGCGAGTTCGACATGGGAGAGCTTCGCGAGCGGAGGCGGTTCGCACTGCCCGCCGCGGCGGGCGTCTGCGGGATGGTCGTCCCGGTTGCGATCTACCTCGCCTTCAACGCAGGCCGGTCGGGCGCGCACGGCTGGGGGGTCGCCATGTCGACGGACACCGCCTTCGCGCTCGGCCTGCTCGCCCTCGTCGGCCCGCGGTTCCCGGATCGCCTGCGCGCCTTCATGCTGACGGTCGCGGTCGTCGACGACCTCGTGGCGCTGCTCGTGATCGCGTTCGCGTACAGCAGCCACGTGCGGATCGGCCCGCTCGTCATCGCCGGCGGGTTCTTCGTCGCGATCGTGGTCGTGTTCGTCGTCCAGCTGCGAGTGGGGCTGATCTGCCTCCTGCTGGGAACCGGGGCGTGGGTGGCGTTGCACGAGTCCGGTGTCGACCCCGTGGTGGTCGGCCTTGCGATCGGGCTGCTCACGTTCGCGTCGGCGTCGTCGCGCAGCGACCTCGAGCGGGCGACGGATCTCTTCCGTCTGTTCCGGGAGCAGCCCACGCCGGAGCTTGCCCGCTCGGCGCAGATCGGCCTGGCCACCGCGATCTCGCCGAACCTGAGGCTCCAGCAGCTCTTCCACCCGTGGACGAGCTACGCGATCGTGCCCCTCTTCGCGCTCGCGAACGCCGGTGTCAAGGTCGACGGCCCGTTCCTGGCGCATGCCTACAGCTCTCCGGTGACGCTCGGGATCCTGTTCGGCTACCTCGTCGGGAAGCCGGCCGGCGTCGTCGGAGGAACCGCGCTCACGTCACGCGCGAGTCGGGGCCTGCTGCGGCCGCCCGTCGGATGGGTCGCCGTCGCGGGCGGAGGCGCCATCGCGGGGATCGGGTTCACGGTCTCGTTGTTGATCGCGGCGCTCGCGTTCCACGGGACGCAGCTGGAGGACGCGAAGGTCGGCGTTCTCAGCGCCGCCTTCTGTGCCGCCGCCCTGACGTGGCTCGTTTTCCGAACGACCGCGCTCTTGCCGAAGCCGCTCCGGATCCGCGCGCTCGTCGGCGCGGCGGAGCCGCTCGTCGACCTCGCCGTCCCCGTCGATGCCGGCCGAGACCACATCCGCGGGCCGGAGGAGGCGCCGATCACCCTCGTCGAGTACGGCGATTTCGAGTGTCCGTTCTGCGGGCGCGCCGAGCCGATCCTCCGCGAGCTGCTCGCGGACGAGGGAGACGTGAGATACGTCTGGCGCCACCTGCCGCTGAACGACGTCCATCCGAGTGCGCAACTCGCCGCCGAGGCGTCGGAGGCCGCGGCGGAGCAGGGCGCCTTCTGGGAGATGCACGACGCACTGCTCGCGGCCGACGACCTTCGCCCGCACAAGCTGGTCGCCATCGCGCAGCAGCTCGGGCTCGATTCGGATCGATTCGCCGACGACCTGCGCGAGCACACCCAGGCCGCACGCATCGCCGAGGACGTCGACTCGGCCGATCTCAGCACGGTCTCCGGCACGCCGACGTTCTTCATCAACGGAAAGCGGCACTACGGGGCGTACGACATCGGCGCGTTGAAGACCGCGGTCGGCGCGGCACGCGCCAGGGCTCTCCTTCGCCGGTAGGTTTGCGTCCGTCCGAAGCTTGCTTTACTCTTTGAAGTGATGGGTGCGCCGATTGCCGCCGGCAGCAAGATCGCCTTTACGGTCGCGCGCCCGCGATCGAGCTAGCCGGCGCCGTTCGCCACCCGCCCCGCCGGACTAGCCAGACCGAAGGCGGGCGATGAAGCAGCAGGGGCTCTACGACCCGAGCTTCGAGCACGACTCGTGCGGGGTCGCGTTCGTCGCGCGGCTCGACGCGGAGCCCTCGCACGAGGTGCTCGACCGCGCGCTCGACGCCCTCGAGCGGCTCGAGCACCGCGGAGCCGCCGGGGCCGACCCCGACACCGGCGACGGCGCAGGCGTCCTCCTGCAGCTGCCCGATGCCTTCTTCCGCGCCGAGCTGGGCGACGCACTGCCCGCACGGGGGGCATACGGCGTCGCCGTCTGCTTCCTGCCGCGCGACGACGCACGGCGGCACGAGCTCGAGCGGATCATGGTGGAGGCTGTGGAGGGAGAGGGCCAGCGCGTCGTCTGCTGGCGGGACGTCCCCGTCGCCGAGGAGTGCGCGGGCTCGACGGCGCGCGCGTTCGCGCCTCGCATCCGCCAGCTCGTCGTCGGTGCATCGCCCGGCCTTGCAGCCGACCAGGATGCGTTCGAGCGGAAGCTCTACGTCATCCGCCGCGTGGCCGAGAACAGAGCCGGGAGCGATCTCGTGGTCCCGAGCTGCTCGTCACGCACGATCGTCTACAAGGGAATGCTGACCGCGCCGCAGCTGCGCGCGTACTTCGGAGACCTGCGCGACGAGCGTCTCGCAAGTGCGCTCGCGCTCGTCCACTCCCGGTTCTCGACGAACACGTTCCCCAGCTGGGGGCTCGCGCACCCGTACCGCATGCTGGCGCACAACGGCGAGATCAACACGCTGCGCGGGAACGCGAACTGGATGGGCGCACGCGAGTCGCAGCTGGCGTCGGACCTGTTCGGCGACGACCTGCGCAAGGTCCTGCCGGTCATCCGCCCGGGTGGCTCGGACACCGCGACCTTCGACAACGTGCTGGAGCTCCTCGTGCTGGCCGGCCGGCCGCTGCCGCACGCGCTGATGATGATGGTTCCGGAGGCGCATCACCCCGGAGATCTGCCGCCCGAGGTCGAGGGGTTCTACGCGTATCACGGCTGCCTCATGGAGCCGTGGGACGGGCCCGCCGCGCTCGTCTTCACCGACGGCCGGACGATCGGCGCCACGCTCGACCGCAACGGGCTCCGCCCCGGGCGCTGGCTCGAGACGAGCGACGGCTGGGTCGTGCTCGCCTCCGAGGCCGGCGTCTTCGACGTGCCGCCGGAAAGCGTTCGCCGGAAGGGACGGCTGCAGCCCGGGAAACTGTTCCTCGTCGACCTCGCCCAGGGCCGGATCGTCGCCGACGGCGCGGCGAAGCTCGCAGTGGCGAAGCGCCGTCCCTACGACGAGTGGTTCGCGCGCGAGTCCGTGCGGCTCGCAGACCTGCCCTCCGCGGAGCCGCGGGTGCTCGGCCAGCCGCTGAACCGGCTCCAGCTCGCATTCGGCTACACGCACGAGGACATGAAGGTGATGCTCGCGCCGCTCGCCGCGAACGCAGAG
>Ga0070731_10003662_pt1 | contig 13702 bp, 15 predicted proteins | sample Coa_R1_2_FD_66448 | JGI IMG/M metagenome (GOLD analysis project Ga0070731, IMG submission 66448) | Surface soil microbial communities from Centralia Pennsylvania, which are recovering from an underground coalmine fire - Coalmine... | ecosystem: Environmental > Terrestrial > Soil > Unclassified ... | reverse complement strand
AGCAGATGCGCGCGCAACTCCTCGCTGCTTCCCTTCAGCGCGATGGTGAGCTGGCGGCGATCCGCGCGGCCCAGCAGTTCCTTGATGTCGTTGGCCGGAATCTTCAGCAGATCCTCGAACACGAACATCTTCTTCTTGATCTCTTCCATCACGTCCGCGTTCTCTTCGCCGATTTGCGCGAGAATCTCGTCGCTCAACTGCGCATCCAGTTGATTGAAGATCTCCGCCACGGCGCGCGGCCCTCCGGACGATTCGCGCTTCACTTCGCCCACCGATTTCAGTTTCTGCACGATTACCGCGGAGATCTTGCCGATCACCGCCGGCGAAATCTGATCGAGCTTCGCAATCCGCAGCGCCAGGTCCGCCCGCACCTCGGGATTCATTGACGAGAGCACCGCCGCCGATTGCGCCGCGTTCAAATGCGACAGGATAATCGCCACCGTTTGCGGATGTTCGCTCTTCACGAACCGGGCCAGCAGTGCCGGATCGACGCGTTGGAGGTGCTGATCCCTGCCCGAGGCCGTAGGCAGCCGGTCGAGATGCCTCTTGCTCCCCTCCGGGCCGAAGGCATTGGTCAGAATGCGTTTGGCGTAATCGACGCCGCCGCGCCCAACCTGGTTGGCTTCCGCCGTAACGTTTCGGAACTCTTCGAGAACCGCCTGTGCCTGCTCGGAGGAAATCGTCGGCAACGTGGCGATAGCGCTGCTTACCTGCTGCACCTCTTCGTCGGTCATCCGCTTCAATAACTCGGCGGAGATCTGATCGCCCAGCGCGATCAGCAAAATGGCGCACTTTTGGACGCCGGTCAACGCGGGCACGCCCGACACAACCGTCGAAGCGCCCATTTATGCCCGTTCCTCCTTCAGCCAGCCGCGCAGAACGCCCGCGTAAACATCGGCGTCTTTCTGGGCGGTAGCCCGAAGCTGGTTGGTCAACACTTCAATCCTCGGCGGCTCGATCGCCGGCATATTGCCGGAGCTCAGGCCGGATCGCGCCCAGGTATCCGAAGTTCCTCCTGCTGCGGCACGAGCCAAACGCGCCAGATCCGGAGCGTTCGTCTCTCCAGGCTCGGGAAGCGTCGTCTGGACACTGACAGCCGCCTTCGCCGGACCCTTCCGCATCATCTTGATCAGGAAAAATCCACCCACCAGAACCACCAGAACGATCGCGGCCAGCCCGCCCATCATCTTCGGATCGCTCTTGAGCTGTTCCATGGGCGTAAGCTTTTTCGACGTGGTCGCGACAGGCGCCGCGCCCGGCGGCTCCAGATTCAGCGTCGATTCGAACGGCAGGCTCTCGACAATCAACTGATCGCCGCGCTGCTGATTGAATCCCACGGCCGCCGTGATCAGATCGTGAATGCTCTTCAGCCGTTCCGGTGACGGCGGTGCCAGCACGCGTTTCATGTTGGCCCCCGCCCCTTCCCAGCGAACCTCGTGGTCGATCAGCACCGAAACCGAAAGCCGTTTGATCGCGCCCTGCGGAAGCGTCGTCCGTTTCACCATCCGGCTGGTCTGGTACGCGATGTTCTCGGTCTTTCGCGTGGTCCCTCCGCTTGTCGGCGCCGGCTTGGGACCCGAGGGAGGCAGGTTCGAGGCAGTCCCCGGAACCCCGCCCGCGACATGCCCGGGCGATGAGATGTCCTCAGTCTTCTGCGAAGTCGTCATCACGGAGTGCGTCGGATCGAAGGTTTCCTCGCTCTGCTCGCCGCTGTTCATGTCGCACTCGGCCGAGACGGCGGCGCGAAAACGGCCCGCGCCCACCAGCGGTTCCAGTGTCGAATCCAGTTTCGCCGTAAGATCCTGTTCTACTTTGTGGCGATATTCGAGCGACGCGTCGGATGCTTCGTCAGTGTTGCTGCCCAGACGCTTCGGCCGGTTCAACAGATTGCCGCGCATGTCCAGAATCGAAACACTCTCCGGCGCCAGGCCTTCCACCGCGCTGGCCACCAGGTTCGTGATCGCGGGAACCGCGCTTTCGGGCAGCGACGCGCCCGGACGAATCTTGATCAGCACGCTCGCCTTCGCTGGCTGGCGCGCTTCGATGAACACCGACTCCTGCGGTAAAGAGATGTGAACCCGCGCCTGCTCGATCTCGCCGACGGCCATTACCGACCGTTCCAGCTCGCCTTCCAGCGCTCTCCGATAATTCACGTGCTCCGCGAAATCGGTCATGCCGAAGTTGGTCTTGTCGAAAATTTCAAATCCGATCCGGCCGCTCTTGGGCACGCCCGCGCCCGCCATCTCCAGCCGGAGTTCCGCCACTTTTTCTTCCGGAACGGAGACCGTCGTCCCGTTGTTGGACAAGCGAAACGGCGTGCTGCTTTCCTTCAGTCTTTGGATGACTAAAGAGGCGTCTTCGGGCGCCAGCGCATTGTACAGCGGACGAAAATTGCTTTCGCGCTGCCAATTGGTGAGCCCGTAGACTCCAGCCACTGCCAGAATTCCAACCACCAGGACGGTCCAGCGCTGCCGCACCGACAGCATTCCCGTCAACCGTTTGAATTGATCCATTATTTACCCTGCCTACATCTGCAACTTCATAATTTCCTGGTAGGCCGAAACGATCTTGTTGCGGACCTGCATGAACATCTGAAATTCCAGGTCGGCTCGTTGCGACGCCAGAATGGTCGAATGCAGATCTTCTCCTTCGCCTGAAAGAAATCGTTCCACGGACTGATTCGCCGAACTGCGCGCGCCTTCCACTTCTCCGATCGCCCCGTTCAGAATCTCGCTGAACGAGGATCCGCCGCTCGAACCGGTGGACGAAGTGGAGGAGATCGACGGCGTGTCCATCGGCGCGATGGGCGCAATCGGCTGGATACCGGATAGTTTCATCGTCATGGCCGCACCTTATCGGAACAACTCAAGCGACTTCTGAATCATGTCCTTGACTGCGGAGATCGCCGAGACATTCGCCTGGTAACTGCGCGAAGCGCCCAGCAGGTCGACCATGTCCTCGGCCGGATTCATGCGCGGCACGGCGACGTAACCGTCCTTGTCGGCGTCGGGATGGCCGGGCATATAGCGCTTCTCAGGCTCCCGCGTGTCGGTAATCACATCCGCCACCCGCACGCCCACCGCGCCCGAGTTCATCTCGTTCTCGAACATCGAGGAGAACTGTGTCGCCTGCGGATCCGACGTGAACACGGCGTCCTTGCGGCGATACGGCCCACCCTCGGGCGTGCGCGTAGTGTCGGAATTCGCCAGATTTTCCACCAGCAGTTCCGTGCGCGCCCGCTGCGCCGACATCCCCGAAGCGCTGACGCTGAGTGCGGAAAGAAGACTCATGAGTTCTTACCATCCTGAATCGCGGAGCGGATTGAAGCGAGATCGGACCGCGCAAAGCTGGAAGCGATAGAAAAGCGTAGCGAGTTTTCCGCCAGCAGCCGCGCCTCGCGGTCCAGATTGACGTTGTTGCCGTCCGGCTTCACCGGCAGCCCTTCCGGCTCCACCGTCGACGGTTTTTGCCCGTCCACCGCATTCTCGAACTCAGACCGGAAGTTGATGTCCTGAGTGCGATAGCCGGGCGTATCTGCGTTCGCGATGTTGGACGCCACCAGCTTCTGCCGGGCGCTCAACAGCGTCATATAGTGCTCGAAATTACCAGCGACACCTTGAAACACGATACCGCCGCAGTTGCATGCGCCATGCCACGGTAAAGCACCCGCAAGTTATTGATTTGAAGAAAAAACGTCTATCGAAATCGTCGCAAATTCGACCTGATCGTCGGATCTCCGACGGTCGAGCATGGTTTAGTCGAGCGAACTGGCGCTGACGTAGGCGCTCTGCCGGGTGAGATGAATCAGTTTGCGCTGGGCATGGGCGCGGCCTGCCAGGATGGTCTCCCGGGCCCACGTTAGAAGCGTGGTGACTTCCTTCGCCATCGCCTGCCGTTCGTCGACCGATGTGGATGCCTTCCACGCAACTTCCACCTCGGCGCGATACACGTCGAGCAGCCGTTCCATTTCCCGGTAATCGCCGGCCGCGACGGCGCCGCGTAGAAGATCAACCGTTTTGGATGGCATCTTGGGTCGCGGTAAACAGTTGCTGGAAATAGCTCGCCTGAGACTCGAGCGCTGCGATTGCTGCGTCCGCCTCCGACATCTGCTGCGTGAGAGTGTTCTGCATCGTGACAATACTGTTCTGGTCGTCTGTGATCTTGTTGTTGTCGGCGGTGATCTGCTTCTGAAAAGCGGCGATCGAGGTCTGAATCGTTCCGCTGGCCGCGTCGTCTACGCCGTTCAACGTGTTCGTGGCCGTAGCCAGGAACCCGCTCGTCGTAGCCGTGCCCAGGAACGTTGCCAGATCCTGCGGATCGGACGCGGCCACACTCGCGAATTTCGTCGGATCGAACGAGAGCTGCCCATCGCTTCCCACCGTGATGCCCAGATCGGCGAGCCCGGTAACGTTGCCCGCCCCGCCCGTAAAATGGATCAGGTTTTGAAGCGATCGCTGAAGCGACAGCACCACACTCTGCCCCGTCAACGCTCCGCCGTTATTTCCATGATTGGTCGCCAGTTCCGTCGCGGCGGCGTTGTAGGCGGACACCAGGGAGGAAAGCGCATTTTCCGCGGCCGAGGGGTCTTGGCCGACCGTCACGGTGGTCGTTCCGGCGCTGAGCAGGCTTACGGTAACGCCCGGAGCGATGGTTACCGTGCTGGTATTCGATGAGATCGGAGTGCTGGGTTGCCCGTTCACCTGATACTGCGCCGGAGTCCCCGTTTGCAGGGTAGTGAGCAGGTTCGGCGTGGTTCCGTCGCTGAGCTGGATGCTGGTGGCTCCCAGCGAGGTGCTTTGCAGCGACAACCGGTAATCCGGAGCCGAAGGACCGCCAATATTGATGATGGTCGCGCTGACGCCAGCATTCGAGGAATTGATCGCCTGCGCCAGGGCATTCAACGTATTCGCCGCCGGCGTGATGGTCGTGTTGGTTCCATTCACGCTAAGCGTAAAGCTGCCCGACGTGCTGATCGATGTCGTGGTGGGATCCGCAACCGTGGGAAGCGTCGCGCTGCTGAGCGTGGTAGTCGATGAACCTGGGCTGGTTACTGTGATTTGATAGCTTCCAGCGGTAATCGCAGCCGTCGAATCCACGGTTGCCGTAGCGATGGTCGGGTCCCCGACCGAAGCCGACAGACCGGCCCCGCCGTTGGCCGACCCCAAACTCTGGATCGCCGTGCTGATTGCCGAAAACTTGCCTTGCAGCGTGGTCAGTTCGCTCGATTGGCTTTGAAGGGTGGTAACGTCGTTCTGTAACAACTGCATGGGGAGTGAGGCGATGTTGACGGCCTGAGTGATCGCCTGTTGCAATGAGCTCGCATACGTGCTGGTGCCATTGAACGCATTGGCTGAAATCGAAACGCTACTGCTGCCCATACCCCTCCCTAAAAAAATACACCTGGACCGTTCTCGGTTAAGAATCGGCCCAGGCTCAGTGCAACCTTAGGGTTGAGACTGATAAAGATGCGAGACGAGTTAAAGAAGCTTTATGCGAGAAGCTTCAGCAGCGCCTGCGGTTCGGCATTGGCCTGGGCCAGCGCCGCTACCGAAGCTTGCTGCAGCACTTGACCTTTCGTTAACAGTGCCGCCTCTTGCGCCACATTGGCGTCGCGAATGTTCGCTTCCGCGGCGGACTGGTTGGTGATCTGTGAATTCGCCAGGCCGATCGCGTAAGTCAGTTCGTTTTCGCCGTCGCCGACGGAGCCCTGAACAAGTCCGAGCGCCGCCACAGCCGCCGTGATGTCCGTGATCGCGGTCTGCGCGTTGCCGACGGTGTCGACCGCGTCCGTGCTGATTCCCAGTCCGACCGTGTCGACCGTGTTGGCCGAGCCGGCCAGGTTGATGCTGATCTGCGAGTTGGTCTGCGTATCGCCGCCGCCGATGAACACCGCGATGCTGTTGTTGTACTGGCTGCCCGTGGTGGCGCCGCCGCCGCTCGCCAGGCCGATGCTGTTCGCCTGACGGTTGATTTCACCCAGCAGCGACTGGAATTCCTGGTTCAGCGTGGTGCGGCTGCCCGAGAACGTTCCCGAAGCGGACTGCGTCGCCAGCTGCTGTAGCTGGTCGAGAATGTTCGAAATGTTGTTGAGACCGCCGTCGATGGTTTGCAGAATCGCCGTGCCGTCATTGGCGTTGCGCACGCCCTGTTGCAGCACGGTGATGGTGGAACGGTAACCATTGGCGACCGCGAGACCCGCCGCGTCGTCTCCCGATTTGTTAATACGGAAGCCGGACGTCAGCTGGGTGACCGCGTTATCCAGTGCGTCAGTGTTGATAGAGAGGTTCGCCTGAGCCACTAGAGAGGTAATGTTGGTTTGAAACGAAAGCGACATACTTTCACATCCTTCTTAATCGAAAGTTTCCGGCTTCACGCCGAACCCGTCTGATGTTTGCAGCGGTGCAATCATGTCGACTACTTCCGTTTAAATTTCAGTTTTTTTCAAAATTTCTTACTGGTACGGCGTTCCATGAAGTCCTGTTCCGCGTATAATCTTCGGCTCGATTTCACGCCATATTTAGCGATATGTTCTCTCGGAAACAACGAATGACTGAACCGAAAATCTTGACTGCCTCCGAACGTTGCGCCCGTTCTCTTCTGGCCGCATGGAACACCGGAGACCTCGCCGCGCTCGAAGCGGCGCTGCGCCAATCCGCTCCCGCCGGGAATATGGAATTGTCAACTGGCGAAGAGGAGAGAATGGAAGTAGTGCAGGAAATCGCCAACAATATTCAGATGTGGCTGCGCGGAGTCCGCTGGACCAAGCCCGCCGATCTGAATACCAATCTGGAATTGTTGCGCCACCTGGCCCGTTCCGAAGGACAGAACAGCGAGAGTTTTTCCCAGTCGCGGATCGCAGCCAAGGTCGCCGCTAGGGAAGTCCCGCGACTTGAAATGCTCGTTTCCGTCCTGCACTGACAATGTGGCCGGTCAAATCGACGGTTCCATTCGCTGACGCGGAGACCGGCTGCCCCAGAGGATAGTCGAAGCTCAACACCTGCCCCGGCCGCAGGTTGGCCAATTCCTGGAATTCCAGTTTGGGGCCCCGCAGGCTCACTTCGAGTTCCACCATGGAATTCTCCAGCAGAGTCAGATTCCGTTGCACATCGGCAGGCGGTGGCGCAGGCGGCGCGGTTGCCGGCTTCTCGCTCGCGGGCGACACGGCTTCCAGAAACGCGTGCGGAACCGAGATCTCGAAGCTTCCCGTATGGCCGCGCAATTCCAGATCGAATTGAATGCGCACCATGGGACGCATGGAATCCGGACACGGCAGCCGCATCGGATCGCTGCCCAGCGATTCCACTTCAAATTCGATATTCGCGAAAACCCGCCATGCTTCCCCCAGCGATCGCACCAGGACACGAACGATTTCTTCGAGCAGGCTCCACTCGATTTCCGTGAGTTCCCGCGGTTCCGGTGTCGATTCGCCGGCGCCGCCCAGCAGCAGTTCCAGCAGCGTAAGAACGGTGGAGGAGTCGAAGCGCAGCACCATCGATTCCGTTCGCGGGTGCAGCTTCAACCCGATCAGACAATCCGGACTCTTCAGCGTGCTCCAGTAATCGCCCGCCGTGATTCCCCGGATCTCTCGCAGGTGCGCCGGAATCTCGGTCTGCAGGAAAGCCGAAAGCCCTGTCTCAAGCGACCGGGCGAAGGCCTCGTGAAGGACATGCAGCGCCCGGAACTGGGGACTGGACTGGTCCTGGCTGCCCAGTTCCAGCGACCTGCTCGTGTTGCCCGCCTCCGGTTGATTCATTGGCCGATATCAGGCAATCGTCCGACTAGTAGGTTTGCTTTAGTATGTCGACAGTACATCTAGGAGTCCCCGTAGGCCATATGGGGATAAACTATCTCCTTTTTTCATCGATATGGAGATCTACCTATCGGTGCGCGTTGATGATAAAAGTGACCAGATTGAATCACATCCCGATGATCCTCAACTCCGATCTGATCGAACACATCGACATGACGCCCGACACCGTGATTGCGCTCTCATCGGGTCAGAAATATATCGTTCTGGAGACTGCCGAGGAGATCGTCGAGAAGGTGATCGCATTTCGTAAGTCATTATTTAGCAAAGATTTAAGCTGCCCTATAGCGTCGCTATCGACGCTAGTGTCTAAGCCGTCTATCTCGTCTGTGTCGAAGGAAACCGGCAATGGCGGATAAGACGAAGCTGCGATCCACCAAACCCGACTTTGCCACCATCGGCGGGCTGGTGATCGCGATGGCCGGAATCATGGGCGGCCTGATTATGGAAAAGGGCAAGGTCTCCGACGTGGCTCAGGTGACCGCCGCCCTGATCGTCCTGGGCGGAACTCTGGGAGCCGTGATGGTTACCACTCCCCTCCCCGCCCTGCTCGGCGCTTTCAAGAGCATCAAGAACGTATTTTTTGAGGAACGCATCAGCCCGGAAGCCGCCATCGAGGAAATCATTGGCTACGCCACCAAGGCCAGAAAAAGCAGCATCATCTCGCTGGAGGAAGATCTGGGCAAAATCCAGGAACCGTTCCTGCGCAAGGCCCTGACGCTTGCCGTGGACGGCACCGACCTCCAGGAACTTCGCAAGATGATGGAGCTCGAGCTGTTTCAGTTCGAACGGCACGCCGAATCCGAAGCCAAAGTCTACGAAGCCGCCGGCGGTTACTCGCCCACCATCGGGATCATCGGCGCGGTGCTTGGCCTGATCCAGGTGATGAAGCACCTGGAAAATATCGAAGAGGTCGGGCGCGGAATCGCCGTGGCATTCGTCGCGACCGTGTACGGCGTAGCCGTCGCGAACCTGTTCTTCCTGCCCGCGGCCAACAAGCTGAAGTCCCGGATTCATCATGACGTTCAGGCTAAGGAACTGATGCTGGAGGGCGTCACCAGCATTCTCGAAGGGATGAACCCCAAGCTGATCCGCGTGAAGCTGGAGGCGTTCGTGCAGCACCCCAGCAAGAATAAGGCGAAAGGCGACACGGAAACCAGCGGGGCCGCCGCGCCGGCCGCCGCCCGGGGATAACAGAGCGGACCCAACATGGCGAATCGGCGGCGTCACACGGACGGACACGAAAATCACGAGCGATGGCTGGTCTCCTACGCGGACTTCATCACCCTGCTATTCGCATTTTTCGTGGTGATGTTCGCTTCTTCGCAGACCGATAAATCCAAGGCCAAGCAGATCTCGGAGGCCGTCGTAACCGCGCTCGAGCATGGCGCCTCCGTCGGCATGACTCCGGCGGTCGCGAAAATTCTCGGCGGCACCGTTGACGACAAAGGGCAGGGAAACGCCCAAATGAAAGGCCCCGGCGGCGCACAGCGCGCGGCCAAGGAAGCGCCTCCCGAAGACATCATGGAACTGGGCCCCTCCATGAAGGTTCTCTCCCACGAACTGGAGGCGGAGATCAAGAGCGGAAAAGTCGAGATCAATCTCGAGCCTCGCGGCCTGGTGGTCAGCCTCAAGCAGACCGCATTCTTTCCTTCCGGCGGCGACGAGATTGATCCGCAGACCTATCCGATCATGGGAAAGCTGTCGGTGGCGCTGAAGGGCGTGTCCAATCCTCTCCGCATCGAAGGCCACACCGATTCGGTGCCGATTCACAGCCCGCGATTCCGCAGCAACTGGGAACTATCGGCCGCGCGCAGCATCGCCATGATGGAATTACTCTCCAAGCGATTCGGCATCCCCGAAAACCGCCTGGCCATCGTCGGCTTCGCCGACACATCGCCCGAGGCCTCCAACGACACCCCCGAAGGCCGCGCCAAAAACCGCCGCGTCGACATCGTGATCCTGAATCAATACGCCGTCAGCAAACCCACGGCCCAGAGATAAGAGCCCCTGGCTCAGCGATAGCAGACTAGAAAGTACGCGGGTCCCGACGATGTCAACCACTCAACGAGCCACAACCATAAAGGGCGGCGAATCCCACTAAGAACACCAGTCGTCCACCGCGATCACACGCCAGAATACCGTCGTACCCCGGGAAGCTTCTGATCCGGCAGAGCGCCGACACCGAGCCGCGACCGACAGGAAGCGGATCGTCCTTTTTCCGCAGACTCGAAAGTAAGCAAGGTCCCGACGATGTCATCCAACCCCAAGGTCGGCCGAAAGACGCGGTCCACTTTGCCGACGAGTACGACCAAAAAGAGAGCGGCGAATCCCGCTAAGGACACCAGCCGGCCACCCCACTCGCGCACGTTACAGTCTGTGGTGATACCGTCGTGCCCCGGTAAGCCTTCAATCTCGCAGAGCGCCGACACCGAACCGCGACCGACAGGAAGCGGGTCGTCCTTTTCCCGCAGCACTCGAAAGTAAGCGGGTCCCGACGATACCGCGAGACGGTCTGCCTGAACAGGGCGATCCGCTTCCTATCGGTCGCGGTTCAGTGTCCACACTGTACCGGCGAGCCACAACCATAAAGACCGGCGAATCGCTAAGAACGCCAGCCGCCCACCGCACTAGCGCACGCCCGAGTCGGTGTGATACCGTCATGCCGGCTAAGCCTTCAATCCGGCAGACCGCCGACACCGAACCGCGACCGACAGGAAGCGGATCGTCCTTTCCCGCAGAATCGAAAGTAAGCAGGTCCCGACGATGTCATCCAACCCCAAGGTCGGCCGAAAGACGCGATCCGCTTCCTATCGGTCGCGGTTCAGTGTCCGCACTGTACCGGCGAGCGACAACCATAAGGACCGGCGAATCCCGCTAAGAACGCCAGCCGGCCACCGCACTCGCGCAACGCCAGAGCCTCTGTGATATCGTCGTGGCCCGGTAAGCCTTCAATCTGGCAGACCGCCGGCACCGAACCGCGACCGACAGGAAGCGGATCGTCCTTTTCCCGCAAACTCGAAAGTACGCGGGTCCCGACGATGTCAACCACCCAGACGGGCAGAAAGCCGCGAATCCCGCCTATCAGGCCGTGGAACCCGAGATGAAGCTAAACAGACTCGTCCGCGGCATCGACGCCTGGGCCTGCAGCGCCGCCTGCATGCTGGTCTGCTCTTGCGTGAGCTCTACCGCCGCGCTAGCCATATCCGTGTTCTTGATGTTATCCAGGGACGTCTGATACTGGAGCTGGAATTTCTGCGCCACATCGGTCGCGTTGGTGATCTGGCTCTGCACCGAGCCGTAAAATGCAAGCTGCTGCTGCAAATATCCGGAAGCCGATTGCAGCGACGTGATCGCGTTGTTGATCCCCGTTTGATCGTTGTTCGTCAGCGCGACCCGCAGACTGTTCACGGCGGCGAAAATGTTATCTGGAGCGGTCGTGCCCGGCGGATTCTGGTGGTCGAAAATGTCCGTCGCGGTCAGCGAATCGGCGAACGTGATGCCGGTCGCATCTTGAATTTGCCGCGTGGCCGGCGCCGTGATCAGTTGATCGACGCCGTTGGGCTGGGTCAGGTCCAGTTGATAGGAAGCCTGCGTGGCCTGGTCTCCGCTAAATACATAAATCCCGTTGTATTGCGTCTGGCTGATGCCCACCAGTTGCGAAAGCAGATTCTGCACCTGCTGCGCGAGCCCGGACCGTGTCGATGCGGACTCTGTGCTGCTGGCGCCCTGTGCCGCCAACGACTGGACTTGATCCAGCATTTGCGTTGCGGTTTCCAGCGCGCCTTCCGCCGTGTTCACTTCCCCGCTCACCTGGCTCAGGTTCGTGGAAACCTGGTTGACGCGACCCAGATCGGCCTCTAATTGCAAAACGTCGCCCAGCGCCCCGGGATTGTCCGACGGTTTGCTGATGGTCACGCCCGAAGATACCTGCGCTTCCGTCGTGTTCATTCTCTGCGAGAGCAATTGCAGGTTCGACAGAAACTCCTGGCTGGCCGCGCTCAAATTCTGAATCATGTCTGGTTACCTCGTCCTACGTCACCATGTTGATCAGCATGTTGGTAAGGCTGACAATCACGGTCACCATCTTGCCCGCCGCCTGGTAGCCCTTCTGGAGTTCCATCACCTGGATGGCCTCCTGATCGAGCGAGACGCCGGAAATCTGCGTCTGCAGCGCTTGCGCCTGCGTGAGCAGGGTCGTATGAAGATTTACGCCGTTCTGCGCGTCCGAAGCCTGCTGGCCCACCAGCGTCGCCGCCCCTGCCGCGAACTGCACGATCGACTGGCCGTTAATCTGATAAGCCGGATTATTCGACTCGCCCAGATTGGCGAGCGCCAGCGCCGCTCCATTGCTCACCACCGGAGGCCCCGGATTGGAGGCCGCCAGCGTGCTCGGTGTGATGTTCGGATTTACCGCCAGCGTTTGCGCTACATCCACCGGACTCGCGGCGTTGTAAGTGAATAGCGGAATCCCCGCCGCGCCCGTGGTTGTCTGCGCCGACGTCAGGATCGAATTCACGCTGTCGGCCACGCTCTTTGCCAGTTGATTCAGCGCTCCCTGTTGCGTCCCGCTGCCTTGAAGCGACGGCAGCACCGTGTTTCGAACCGTGAGCAATCCGGCGAGACTGCCCTGGGAGATTTGGCCGGTAATGTCCTGCCCGGTCGAATTGAGGATGTGAGCGTTGTTGACTCCACCCGGATTGGGGCCCGCGGTCGGATCGGTGAAACTCGCCTGAATCGAATAGAGAGTGGATCCGATCACCAGCGGCGTCTGCCCCCCCAGAAGCACGGTCGCGGTTCCATTGGGCGCGAAGGTCACGGTGGTATCGGCAAACTGGGAAAGCGATTGAAGATTGGCCTGTAAATTCGCCTCCAGCCCCGCGTCCTGACTATTCGGAGTATTGGACTGCTGGATCTGAAGGTTGTCCTGCTGGATCGCCGCCGCCAGGCTGTTGATCTGCTGAACGTTCGAAACGATCTGCTGGTTCAGGTTGGTGGTGGTTTGCGACAGGCTCGCGGCGGTCGATTGAAAGCTCTGGGCCACCGCCTGCGCGCTGGTCAAGACGCTCTGCTGGGCCGCGGCGGAACTGGGAGTGGCGCTCCATGCCGAAAAACTCTGGAACAGATTGTTTAACGCCCCGATGAATCCGGTCTGCCCGGAGACGTCGAACAGCGATTGAATATTGCCCAGCGCGGCGTTCTGCGCGTTGTAATTTCCCTGCTGTGCGAGTTGATCGCGGACCGCTTGATCCGCATACGGGTTGTCCGTGCTCTGCACCGCGCCGGCCTTGACGCCTCCGCCCTGCCCGCCCGCGAGATCGAACGGCTGAGCCTCCAGTTGGATGGTCTGGCGCGCATACCCGGGTGTCGAAGAGTTGCTGACGTTGTTCTGCGAGACGTTCAAAGCCTGCTCAAAGGCTTGCAGCGCCTGCAAACTGCTGTTTAAGCTGCTGAAAAGGCCACCCATTTCAGTTCCCTCTTCTAACGCTAACCTTCAAAAGAGCTTCTGGCTTCGCTCTCGACGAAGACCGGAGACCCTTGCCACGTATAACCAGTGCCCAAACGAGCCTGAATCCAGCCCACACAAAACCGCGAAGCGTGTTCGATCTGCGGCCGCAACCGTCGCGCCGTCTGCCGGATCTCCTCCAGCGACGCCTTGGCCGCCGGATTCCCCTTTTGTACTCCGGAATCGACCAGGCAACTGAGGACCGTGGCGACCTCGGCTAGCTCGGCCAGCGCATGATCCAGCGCCTCCTGGCCGGGATTCTGTAAAAGCTCGTGGACCTTGCCGATTTTCTGCTCGGCGGCCCGGCACGCTGCCAGGGCGCGGGCGGCCTTATCTTCTTCGGGGCTCATCGGCTCAGTATCCGCTGAGCGTTGCGTTTACGATGGAGC
>Ga0070731_10003661_pt1 | contig 13704 bp, 8 predicted proteins | sample Coa_R1_2_FD_66448 | JGI IMG/M metagenome (GOLD analysis project Ga0070731, IMG submission 66448) | Surface soil microbial communities from Centralia Pennsylvania, which are recovering from an underground coalmine fire - Coalmine... | ecosystem: Environmental > Terrestrial > Soil > Unclassified ... | reverse complement strand
TTCGAGGAAACGGAAGCCGTCATGGTCAAGCTGCCTCACCGGCCGGGGCAATTGGGCCGCGCGGCCGCGCGTTTGGGCGAAAGCCGGATCAACATTGACTACTCCTACTGCGGAATGGAACCGGGATCGGCGCTGGGAATTTTAGTCTTCGGCGTTGACAACGTGAATAAGGCGGCTGCCGCGCTGGACGAGCTAGCCGCTGAAGCCGGATAGATGCGATCGGCCCAGCCGCGCGAAACAGATCAGACACATTGGCGAGCGGCTCTCCCTCATCGCGACACACCCGCGTGAACGGGATTGAAAACAAATGAGCGCATCAACGCCTAGTTGGAAGCTCGGCCGTCACGTGTTTGGAGTGGCGAGTTTAGCCTTCGGCCTCATCACGCTGGCCTGGCACGACTATAGCGGCGGGCATCCATTGCGTTACATCGTCTACGCGGCCGCCGCTGCACAGATCGTGGGCGGCTCCGCGATTCAGTTTCGCCAGCTTGCGAAAGCGGGCGCAGCCGCCCTCGGTGTGGCTTATCTCGTGTTCACCTTGCTGTGCGTGCCAGGAATCGTCGCCAAACCGCAGATCTACAATAGCTGGGGCAACTTCTTCGAGCAGTTCTCCCTGCTGACCGGAGCGGCAATCGTCTATGCGCACGTTTCGGCGGCATGGCCGCCGGCAACGCTTCGCCGGATCGGCCGCATTCTTTTGGGCATCTGCGTGGCCTCGTTCACCCTCGAGCAGGCGTTTTATCTTCACGCTACGGCTAGTCTGGTTCCGAAGTGGCTTCCGCCAGGCCAAATGTTTTGGGCGGTAGCGACAACTGTTTTGTTTGCTCTCGCGGCTGTGGCTCTGCTTACGAATCGGTTGGCGCTTCTCGCCACTCGCCTGCTGACGATGATGCTCGTGATCTTTGGGCTGCTCGTGTGGGTACCGTTGCTTCTTTCGGACCCCCGCAATCATACGAATTGGAGCGAAGGCGCCGAGACCTTCGAGATTGCCGGAGCAGCATGGATTCTCGCTGATCTCCTCGGCAGCTGAAGAACTGCTGATTAATCCGCGGCGATGACTGGCTCGGCGCTCGGCGCGGCTTCGGGAATGCCGCAGGTGCCGTCCTTGCACGTTACGGGCACGGGCATGCGCAACGGCTTCGCGTCATGACGGATTCCGCTTTTCGGCACCCACTTGTCAATCGACATGCTGCGCGTGTGAGTGAAATCCGTGGTGATCCACATCGGATTCGTCTCGCCGCCCACGACGAGAATGTTGATGTCATCCGGCGAGCGCCGTGGAGCGATCGGCGCATCCTTGGGTAGCTTGGCCCACGACGCAAACGGTTCTACTCCTTGCTCGGCCAGGCGCGCCGCAAAGCCCGCTTGCATCTGGCCTTCCCAGTAATGCCCCGCGGGCACGTGTGAATTTTCCACGATCCATTTGCACGCGTCGCGCTTGGTTTTGAAACCTTCCGCTCGCAGACTTTTGGCCACCAGCGGATCGACAACGAATGTGATGCTCGTCCCCATCCCGCCGAACGTCGCGATGACGTGCGCCATTTCTTTCGCCGAGCCGATCCCGAAGTTGAGCATGTTCCATCCGCGGAAAATACTCACCACGCTTTCGTCCGCGCGGAATCCCTTCTGGACGTGAAACGGTTCGTAAACGCTCAGCTCCTCATTTTCGCCGCAGCACATATTGTTGTAATTCAGATTGTGGCCGAAGGTCGCCATGAAGTTTTCGCCTGCGCGCGCATCGCCGAAGTTGATGCTCATCAGCGTCCACGCCCTGCCAATCACCGAATTCGCCAGATTGAACGGGCTGAGCGCGGCCGTGCCGCAATTCATCCCGATTTCGTTGCGAATAGGCCCGTTGACGATCATCATGCGGCCCCACGAGGTAGTGGAACTCGGCATCGACGGTTCCTGCGTCGCGGCCAGCGCCAGGATCACCGGAAAATGTTCCGGTCGCGCTCCCGCCATTACCGCGATGGCAGCCACTTTTTCCACGGTGTATTCCATTTTCTCCTGATGCGTGGTGATGATCATGCGGCCGACGATCTCGTCGGGAGCATGGTCCGTGCCGGTGAGCATCTCGGCCACGCGCGCTTCGGTGGGAAGCACGAACGGCAGGCCATCCGTCCATCCGCTTTCAACAAATTTGCGATAGAGGTTTTCTTCGCTATCCACAGGAAGCAAGCGCGCACGCCTCTGCTTCCGCGTGATCGTGGGATGCTTTTCTCTTTCGGTCAGCGGCGAGGTGAGCGCTTCGGTCAATTCCTGCATGAACGGCTTCGCCGTGATGGGATCGTTTCCCTCAATGTACTGGCGCAGCACGTCGCGCGACATGCCCACCACCGGATAAGGAGGAAATCCGAAACGCAGCGGCGTTCCGCGAGCTCTCGCGTTGCGTTCCACAAAATCCGCGAATCGGGCAGTCACGAGCGGCGCAGTGGGAATGCCGTATTCGTCTTCGAGCGTTGTGGCGTAATCGGCGACACTCGCCGAGCAGGCCTCTCAACCGCCGACACCGAGAATCGCCGCGTCGGCCCCGCTCGATTTCATTTCCGCCCAAAGTTGCGGGTCGTCGGTGAACATCGTGCCGCGCTTGTGCCGGATCACGGTCTTCACACTCGGAAAATTTCTCGCGAACCACTCCTGAAGTTCCTGCAGGAACTCGAAGCTGCCCGCGAACCCCGTCTCCACGAGGTAAACGGTCTTGCCATCGAGCGAACTGAGGCGGGGCGCCATGGACATGGGCTTGATCTCGCCGCTCGGCTGCTCGAATGGATCGAGGATTGCTCGCGGATTCGATTCCGCGTCAAGACGGCGCCCAAAAACTCCGGAAGGCTGCCCGCGTGGATCCAAAACCGTCAGTTTTCCGTCTTCCTCCATGTCGTCCTCCTTCATGCGTGGCGCAGGCACTCTTGCCTGCGTTCGTCCACCGAGGCAAACAGTCGCGTGCGACGCCCACAACGCTACGATTCTAATGCCCCATTGCTGTCGTTGTCAAAACAACTAGGCCTCTTCCTTATACTTCTTGAGTAGGTTGCGCGCGATGATCAGGCGCTGCAGCTCGTTCGTGCCGCCACCAATCACGACCAACGGCGCGTCGCGATAGTAACGCTCCACCGGAAAATCCTTCGAGTAACCATTGGCGCCCAGAATGCGCATGGACTCGAAAGCCACGTCAGCTGCAGTTTCGGTAGCGAAGAGCTTGGCCATGCCGGCTTCCAGATCACAACGCTCGCCGCGGTCGCGCTTCTCGCACGCGGAGTAGATCAGAAGGCGCGAGGCTTCGATTCGAGTGGCCATGTCGGCGAGCTTGTTCTGAATGGTTTGATGCTCGGCAATCGGTTTGCCAAATGCAATGCGGCGCTGCGCATAGCGGATGGCTTCTTCGAACGCCGCACGTGCGATTCCCAGACCGCGAGCTGCCACGTTCAGGCGCTCCGCTTCCAGTCCATTCATCACCTGCTTGAAACCTTGGCCTTCAACGCCGCCGATCAGATTTTCCGCCGGCACGGGGAAGTCGGCGAAATGCAACTCGCAGGTTTCCACTCCTTTGTATCCGAGCTTCTCGATGTCGCGGCCCACCGTCATGCCGGCTGCGCCCTTCTCGATCACAAATGCGCTCATGCCGCGGTGTGCCGGTTGTGCTGCGGGATCAGTCTTCGCAAGCAGCAAAAACGTGTCGCCGTTACGCGCATTAGTAATCCACATCTTCGAGCCATTCACGCGATACGCGTCGCCTTGGCGAATGGCGGCGGTGCTAATGTTTTGCAAATCGGTGCCGGCGTTCGACTCTGTAAGACATATCCCGCCGCGTCTCTCGCCGGTCGCCAAGTCGGGAAGGAAGCGCTGCTTCTGCTGTTCCGTCCCGAATCGCGCGATCACATCGCACATTACGGAGTTGGTTCCAAGGATGCCGGCAAGTCCCAGCCAGCCTCTGGAAATTTCTTCAAAGATCATGGCGAGAGTAGTCGTGTCCACTTCAGAGCCGCCGTATTTTGCGGGGATGTTCAAGCCGAAGAGGCCCATCTGCTTCATCTGGGAGACAAGCGCATGCGGATACTCGTCGCGGTGCTCCATCGCGGAAGCCACCGGAATCACTTCCTTCTCGACGAACTGGCGAACCGTGGCTAGGATCAGTTGCTGTTCGTCTGGAAGCATGGTTGTAAGATTCGTTCCTCTGGCCAGCGGCCTGGATGCGAAGATTTTCGTTAAAGAATTATGGCTGCGTCGAATCTCCAGCGCCAGGCAGCTTAAAAACCCAAAGGGTTGTCCCGCCAAGAGGATTAGCGATCTCAGGCGTCAACTGCGGCCAAGCCACGGGTCCGCCATTGCCGGCGACGACAGCCACGTATTGTTCGCCACCGACGCTGTAAGTTACCGGCGTAGAACTAAGCGAGGCGTTCAATGTGCTTTGCCACAATATTTTGCCCGTCACCGCGTCGAAAGCGCGGAACCGCCGGTCACGCGAGCCAGCGAAAACGAGCCCGCCCGCAGTCGTCAGCGTCGAACTTGAAATGGCCGCGCGCTGACGATAAACCCACACTACTTTTTTAGTCTGAAGATTTATCGCTTCGATGCGCCCCATTTTGCCGTCGCTATCCGGCCGTGGGTGCAGAACGAAATGCATGTCACTACCGCCTTCGGCTGTTTTGGCGGAATCGCGCGGCACCCAAGTAAAGTCCTGGCAAGATTCGTACAGCGGAACATACAGAATTTTGCTCTCGGGATCGTACGAGGTTGCAGGCCAATTCCGTCCGCCGCCTGAATGCGGGCAGAAGTGCTTGGTCACGTTGGCTTCCGGCTCGAGCGCGGGATTGATGATCTTCTTTCCCGTTTTCGGGTCGATCGCACTCACCAGACTTTGCAGCCCGAGGTCTTTGGAGAACTCATACTTGCCGCTCGCCCTATCAACCGCGTCGAACACCATGATCTTGCCGCCAGTGACAACAAGGTTAGCCGGCTTGCCATTCATCGGGAGAGTGATCAGCGATTGCTCGAACGCCCAATCGAGATCCCACACATCACGATTCATGTGCTGGTAATACCAGACTAGCTTGCCGGTATCAGGATCGAGCGCCACGGTGGAGTCCGTGTAGAGCCCGTCGTTGGAGTCGCTGTTCTGGGAGTGACCCTCCAGCAATGTTCCAGTGTCATAAGTTTGGCCAATGCCAAAATAAACGAGGTTGAGATCGGGATCGTAGCTGCCCGACGTCCACACGGAGGCGCCAAAGCGCTGTTCCACAGGCGCGCCATTCCAACTATCGCCACCAGGTTCGCCGGGCCGCGCGATCGTGTGGAATCGCCACGCCTCCTTGCCGCTATGAGCGTCCAACCCAACAATGAAGCAGCCGCCCGGATACGTGTTGCAGCCGCTGGCGCCCATCATCACTTTGCCTTTGGCGACAATCGGGCCGCCATCAAGCTCCAGATGCTGCGCAATTTCTTGCGGGCCTAAGACCGGCTGATCCCACACGACCGCGCCAGTCTTCACATTCAGCGCGACGATATGTCCGTCGGCGGTGGGCGCGAAAAGCATGTCCTGATAAATCGCGAGATTTCTTACGATCGCCGAGCTCCCATCATGGAGCGACGCAGGCAGCGGGCGGACATACTGCCAGAGCAGATCGCCCGTCCCGCCATCAAGGGCCTGAATCGTGTTGGCGCTCTTGATGAAGATAATCCCGTCGTGAACGAGCGGCGCGATCTCGTTCCGGCTCACTGGCAAGGCCCAAGCCCACGCCTCGCGCAGATTGCGCACATTTTTGCCGTCGATCTGGCGAAGAGGGCTATAGCCCAAACTATCATAAGTGCGCCGCCAGGTGAGCCAATCTCCATCTGGCGGATGCCGGAGCATATCGTCCGTCACCGGCGCGATCTTGTTGAGCAAGCCTGTCCGTCGCACGGTAGTCGCATCGAATGCAGCATCATGATTTGCGGGAAGAATATTCCCCGGCTCCGGCGCTCCCTGCGCGTTCGATGAAGATCTCTGCGCTTGCGCGGAAGCTGCAACGGCACCGAACGCCACGGCTGCTAAAACAAGAAGCGCGCTTGCCGCGAGCCATCTCTGGACGGTCGCGCCAGAGGCAGGCTTGTTGCCGGATGATGACCAGCATTCTGGACGAATGATTGACAGAGTCTGCCGAAGTGCGTTTTCTTTCCTACCGGGAGATTTTGACGGGCTTAACATCACTTAACTTATCTAACGGATTTCTGTCTCGTCGTCTCGAATCTTATTGCTGTGCGATCTGCTGCGTGTCAGGCAGCTTAAATATCCAGAGCGTTGTCCCACCCGCCGGATTATCAAACTCCGGCGCCAGGCTGTGCCCGCCCGCGTCGAGCGGTCCTCCGCCGCCGGAAACGACGGCAATATATTGCTTGCCATCGACGCTGTAAGTCACCGGAGAAGAACTCGGCGTTGCGTTCAATCCAGCTTGCCACAATGCCGTGCCCGTCTCCGCGTCATAGGCTGTGAACTGCCGGTCTTGCGAGCCGCCGAACAAAAGGCCGCCCGCCGTCGCCAACATCGCACTGGCTATAGGGGCGCGCTGGCGATCCATCCACACTATTTTTTTGGTCTCGAGGTTTACCGCGTCGATGCGCCCCATCTTGCCGTCAGTATTTGGCCGCGGACGCAAGGTGAAACGAATATCGAGGCCGCCCGCTGCTGTCTGCGCGGCGTCATTGGGAACCCAGGTATAGTCCATGCAGGATTCGGCCAGCGGCACATACAGAATGTGAGTGGCAGGATCGTACGAGGTCCCCGGCCAGTTTCTCGCGCCATTCGCATTGGGACAGATGAACTCAGTTTTATTGGCTATTGGCTCGAACGCAGGATTGATGATTTTCTTTCCCGTTTTCGGATCAATCGACGTCACCAAATTTTGCAGGCCAAGGTCTTTCGAGAACTCATACTTGCCATTGGCGCGACTCACAGCATCGAACAGCGCCATCTTGCCTCCGGTGACCAGAAGATCAGTCGGTTCTCCGTTGACGGCAAGCGTGATCAACAACTGCTCAAACGCCCAGTCGAGATCCCACACATCGCGGTTCATATGCTGGTAATACCAGGCGAGCTTGCCGGTATCAGGATCGAGCGCCACGGTGGAATCCGTGTAAAGCCCGTCATTGGACTCGCCCTTCTCAGCATGTGGCTCGAGCAATGTAGCCACGTCATAAGTATTGCCGGTTCCAAAATAAACCAAATTGAGCTTGGGATCGTAACTCCCCGATGTCCACACGGAAGCGCCAAAGCGCTGGTCCACGGGCGCGCCATTCCAACTATCTCCACCGGGCTGCCCAGGCCGTGGGATGGTGTGGAATCGCCAAACTTCGTCGCCAGTCTGTGCGTCCAGGCCCAAAATAAAGCAGCCGCCGCTCGGATTGGCTATGCCGAGACTTACGCCGAAGATCACCTTGCCCTTGACGACAATCGGAGCTCCATCCAGGCGGAAATCATGATTGGAATGCGCGTAAACTCCGGTTAAGGGCACGATGACCTGGTGGTCCCACACAAGTTTGCCCGTCTTCACATTCAAAGCGACCACGTCCCCGTCTGCCGTCGGAGCATAGAGTTTGTCCTGATAGATGGCCATGCCCCGCATGGTCGATTCTCTGCCATTCAACATCACTTCCGGGAGAGGCCGCACATACTGCCACAGCAGATCGCCGCTCTCGCCATCCAACGCTTGGATCGCGTTGCCGCTTTCGATAAACACAACGCCATCGTGCACCAGCGGCGTGATTTCATCGGCTCCGACGGGCAAAGCGCGGCTCCACGCCAGGCGCAGATTTCCTACGTTCGACTTTTTGATTTCACTGAGAGGACTGAAACCCAAGCTACTGTAGGTGCGCCGCCATAACAGCCAATCTCCGTCTGGCGGATTCTGAAGCATCGAGTCCGTCACCGGAGTGACCTTGTTGAGTTCAGCGGTGCGACGCGCCATCGCGGCTAAGTATGTTGCGTCACGGATGCCCGCACTTGGGCGCACGTCTCCCTGAAAACTCTGCGGGATTGGCTGCGCTCCTTGCGCGCCTGATCCGCCCAGTTCGGCGGCGGTGAGTTCCGTTGTGCCCGGCGCGAGACCATTGGCCTGAAGAATATATGCCTCCAAGTCGGCGTAGGTTTGTTGGCCCAGCGTTCCTGGATCGGAAGGCGGCATTTTCGACATTACGTAAGAAAATAGAGCTCCGGCGGATTGGTTACCCCAGTGCGCCTTGAACGCTGCTCCCTTGAGCGTCGGCCCAAATTCGCCTCCGTCCAGATTTGCACCGTGGCAACTCGAGCAGCGACTAGCGTAGGCCGCTTTCCCACGGCCCACCTGGTTCGCGGTAAAGCTAGGAGTAGAACCCCTCTCGAAAAATCTCTGCTCTTGCGCCTGCGAACATACGCCAACGCAGGCGAGCATCGTTAGCGTCGCCATCAGCGCCGACAGGCGGATCAGGCGGCACCGCGCCATGGCGCGAAGCATTCGCGCGTTTTTTCGTGCCAACTGCGTAGCAGTTTTTGTCATTCCGGCGTCTCCGCGGCAGCCGAGCGGGTACTTTACTACACCAACCGAGATGCCATGCCACTACTTTCTGCGTCTTGAGCCGGGCTAATTTTATGGACAGGGTACCGCTTCACGGAGGAGGGGATAGCGAAGAATAGCGGAGCAGCGCTGCGGCTCCATTAAGTCCGAGTCATCATTGGGATGAAGCTGTCCCCCGGCGCCGCTTCGGTGCCGGAGGACAGCGATCACCCTCAGAAGTATCGACTAGAAACTGTACTTCAAACCAAATTGCAGAATGCGCCCGGGAACCGAACTCGAGGTAATCACCCCAAAGTTGGCTCCGCCGAAGGCGTTGCCGGGTTCATTGAACTGGGCGTGATTCCAGAGATTGAAGAACTCTGCCCGGAATTGCAGGCTCGCATCTTCGCGGAGGCCTCCGACGATCGTATTCTTAATGATCGCCGCATCGAAGTTGAGCTGCACGCAGCACTTCATGATTCCGACACCGGAATCCCCAAAGCCCGTGCCGCAGCCGACAAAGGCTGGGTTTGGACCGGTGCAAGTGCCTGACGGGTTAGTGGCTCCCGTCGGAGTCCCGCCAAACAAAGGCGCTGCGGTGAATGCATTCGCATTAATGAGGCCGCCGCCGGGAGTACCTGCTAGCCCACTAAGCACGCGCGACTCCAGACTTCCCGAAGTAGCCAGGGGCACGCCTGACTTGCAGTTCCCGGTTTTCGCATTGCAATTGACCGGGGTAGAAAGCTCGGCTCGATCGACAGGGCCGGTGGCCGGCAGAGATGCACCGTACAACAGAGTCGCCTCGTTGCCACTGGCTCCATCTGTGATACTGAAAGGCAAGCCGTCCTGGATGGTGGTCACACCGGAAACTCCCCACCCTCCGAGAGCCTTTTCCTTCCAGCCTTCGCTCTTGTAGGGAATCTGGTAGCTGTAACTGACCACAAAGCGTTGGGGGCGATTGAAGGCAGCCAACCCGTACTGTTGCCGGAAGTTGAGCGGATCGTTGCTGGAGGCACTGCCGGAAAGCACGTTGCCGGGCGTGGCGATGCCGGCGCCGGCTTCGCTGGCGTTGATGTCGGTGATGAGCTTGCTCCAGGTGTAGGACGCCTGAAGGGTCAGGCCGTGGGAGAACTGATGCTTGAGTTGCAGTTGCAAGCTGTTGTAGAGGTGATTTCCGTCAGTTTCAACCTGCTGCAAATTCCCCGGATTCACACCGAGATATTGAACACGGCCCAGGTAGTTGGAAGCGGTGTTTTCGAGAACCCGGTTGTTGCCATTGTCGTTTATGGGGAATGAACTGGCGGGTCGCTCGAGGTTTATGTTGACCTGGTCCGTGGGCGGATTACAGGTAGCGGACGCCGGCCCGCAGTCGACCAGATAGGCGATGTTGGGATCGCGATTCCAGTCGTAGAGGTGAATTCCGTGCGATCCGACATACCCGACGTCCAAGATCCAACCCTGAGCAAACTCATACTGAACGTCGAGATTGTATTGTTGGATCTTCGGAGTACGCATGGCGGGGTCGTCGCCGGAGTTGAGAAGTCCCGTAGCGGGGCCGCCAAATGCGTCGGTCAGGTTGCTGATGCCGAAGCCAGGCTCCGCGCCAGCCAAGGGCGTTCCGGTAAACAGCGTCCGGGGGATGAATCCCAAGAACTGCGGGCATGCGGGGCAAAACGGACTCTGAAGTGTCTGGCCCGGATTCGCCCCGATACCAGTGGCGTAAGGGGGCATGTTTCCCAGAATGTTATCGCCCACCAGGTTTCCGTACACACGGTCGAAGAACATTCCGTAGCCGGCGCGAATCACAAGTTTTTCGCTGAAGGGCTGCCAAGCTACACCGATGCGCGGCGAGAAATTGTCGAGGGGCGAACCGTTCAGCAAGGTTTTGTTGCTATTGACTGTAATGCCCGTCGAACCGAACTCACCGGTTAGGTTTCCATAGATGGCCCGGTTGTAATTCTTCTGGACGATATAGCCCGCCAGAGTCCCAACCGGGTTGTTGAGCAGGGCAGTGCCCGTATCCACGATGCCGGCGGCTGCAGCCGAGAAATTGGTGAAGACACCGTGAGCGTCACTGGGCCAGCCGTCGTATTCCCACCGCACGCCCAAGTTCACAGTGAGCTTACGCGTCACCTTGATGTCATCCTCCGCAAACGTCGAGTATTCGCTGATGCGCCAGTGGTGAGGATTCGGAGAGCCATTCGGTATTAGGCGATACGATAGGTTGATGAGGTAGTTGGCAGGAACGGGGGTGCCCGCAACGCCGCTGGCCTCGTCAGAAGGAAGGCCACTGTTGCTCAACAGGATATCGGCCATATCTCCTGTAACGACCCAACCCCTTTCCCGGTTGGGCTGCGCCCAATTCCACTGGATGCGTTGCGTATTGACGCCCGCTCGGAACGAGTGCTTGCCATGATTCCAGGAAATCTGGTCGCCTGTTAGATAGCTCTGCTGGAGGCTATGGGTAGCCGAAAAGAAATTCCCTCCCGCGCTCCACGCTCCCCATTGCGACCCTGCTGGAATTCCCAAGCTGCCGATGACCGGGATCAAGGAGTCCTCGCGATTGCCCGCAGCTGCCGCTGAAAGCGGGCAAGGGGTGCCGTCATTGATCGCAGGAGTGATGTTGAGCGGCGTAATGCCGTCACCGGCGCAGGACTGGACCGTAACGCCGTCCGCGACATTGAGGAACAAACGCTGGGCGGAGACGAAAGCGTCATTCACGAAATTGTTGGTGACCACCGTCGTGAGCCTGACGACGGCCGATTGGGCGCCGTAATGTGCATTCTCGGGCGCGCCCGGGTCGCAACCGGTGACGATGCAGCTGAAACTCTGCATCTGCGGGTCCCTCGAGAAGAAATACTTCTCCGACAGTGTGTTCTTGCTGTTGAGGACGTAATCCGTGTTGATCATGAACTGATCTTCATTCGCGATCGTCGCCTGGGAAATCGTTGTCGGCGTAGCGCACGAGACGCCATTCGCGATGCAGAAGGGAAGACCAGCCGAGTTGTAACGCAAGCTGGGAAGGTAATAGCCGTTGTTGAAGCCTCCCTGAGCCTGTGGGATCTTCTCCGTCTGCCGCAAAAGATTGATGGCAGTGTTACTGATGTTAGAGCCGTTCGGATTTACGAAGACACCTGCCTGGCCCAAACCGCTGGCGAAGTCCGTCTCGCCGGCAAACGCGCATCCGAGGTATTCGCGGTAGGTATTGTAGCTGCACGGGGCGCCCTTGAAATCTTGGGGAATTGTGCCCGCATTGCCATCGGCCCGGGCGCTGGCGAAGGGGACGCCCGGCTCGTTGAGAGGCAGGAGGCTGACCTGCGTGAGGGACGTGGCGAAGCCGTTGCTCCCGATTCCGTTGAGCTGACGCGTGCCCTGATAGGAGCCAAAGAAGAATATCTTGTCTTTCTTGATTGGTCCGCCGATGGTGCCTCCATACTGGTTCTGCTTTACCTCGGGAGGAGTGTTTGGCAGCCCTTCACCGGCTTCCGAGCGTTTGAAAAAGAAATCGTTGGCGTTGAAAAAGTTGTTGCGGTTGAATTCCCAGACCGATCCGTGGAATTGATTAGTGCCGCTCTTGGTCACGACGTTTACGTTTGCGCCGGGGTTCTGTCCGTAGGCCGCATCATATTGCGAGGTCTGAACCTTGAACTCCTGAATCGAGTCCGGATTAGGAATCGGGATCCCGGCATAACTGCCTGACTGCGCCGCGCCGCCGCTGCCGTAGTTGGTGGTGATGACCCCATCCATCATGTACGTATTCTGGTCGGAGCCGGAACCGTTCACGTTGATGTCCATCGTGCCGTTTCCGACTGCTGTTGCCGTAGCGACGTTGGCAACCACGCCTGGCGAGAGGTCAATCACCTGCGTGTAGTTTCGCGTGCTCAGGGGCAGTTCCGTGACGGTTTGCCCGGAAACCAGTCCTCCGATCGTCGCGTTCTGCGTCTGAATGGTCTCGGCGGTCGATTCCACGGTCACTTGCTGAGTCTGCGCGCCGATCTCCAGGCTGCGATTCAATACCGGAGTTTCAGTGACGTTCACGGTGACCGAGGGGACCTCAGCGGTCTTGAAGCCTGAGGCAGAAAACTTCACGTCATAGTTGCCCGGGGGCAGTAGTGAGAATCTGTAGGAGCCGTTGCCGTCCGTCGTCGCGCTGCGCGACTGGCCCGTGGCGAGATTGGTCGCCGTGACGGTCGCACCAGAGATGACGCCTCCGGAGGGATCAGTGACGGTTCCTTCGAGCGCGCCGGTGGAAGCACTTTGTGCCAATGCCGAGGAAACAGAAATGAACAACCCCAAAAAGCAAAACGAAATCACACACGCAATCTGCACTGCGGCCGATCGTGAACGCATTGACCCACCCCCCAGAATGTATTGTGCGGATTGAAATTGCGCCCCCCACGGGCGGTTAACGTGGGCGAATGTTTACTACCGGGCGGGTGCCGATGTCAAGAGGAAAGCCAGCCGAATATCCCCGGTGCGAGACAATGTCAAGCCGAAAGCGTTCGGCGCCTGCGCTTGCAGCTAGAGTTTGACAACGCACGAATCCAGGAATATCTTCTGCGCAACAGGAGGTTGAAATCCGACTTCGAACTTATCCTTTTACGAGGTGACCCATGGTCAGAGCTTCGATCCCGCCCCGTCGTTCGACCCGTGATGCCTTTGTTTCTCGCTCTGAATTTCCTCAGGGGAAAGGGCGTTCGCGTAAGGCCCTGCGCAGGATATTGGCCGTGAGTGCCTTTGCTGCGGTCCTGGTCCTGCCATTGCGCTTGACGCTTGCGCAGAACTCACCGAGCGTCAAGGCTGTTGATCCAACTTCAGGCAAGGTGAACGATTCAATCAGCGTCGAAGGAGCGAATCTTGGAAAGGGCGTTGTCTCCGCCATCTATCTCTCCGACGACAAGTCCGATTACAAAGCCGTTATCGTCGAACAGGCTAGCGACAAGATCGTCCTAAAGATTCCGCAGGTAAAGCCCGGTGACTACAATGTGTCAATTCAAGCCGGGGCGGCAATCTACATTCAGCCGGTACGCATCACCGTCCAGTAGCCTTCCGCTCCGATCGCACGGAAAGCGAAGACGGTTTTTGCGCGGCGTGGTCTATGTCCGCTGTCTTTGCGCCTCGCCATCAGTGGTCGTATACTCATCGCCCAGACATTCGCTGTTTCTGACACTCGATGACCGAAACCTCCGCACCCGCGCGA
>Ga0070731_10003660_pt1 | contig 13705 bp, 13 predicted proteins | sample Coa_R1_2_FD_66448 | JGI IMG/M metagenome (GOLD analysis project Ga0070731, IMG submission 66448) | Surface soil microbial communities from Centralia Pennsylvania, which are recovering from an underground coalmine fire - Coalmine... | ecosystem: Environmental > Terrestrial > Soil > Unclassified ... | reverse complement strand
GGGCAGTCCCGTGCGTCCTGGCTCACGCTTGCCGTCGAACCCGATTGGCCCACATGCATACGGTGGAAATCGTCTACAAGGGTCTGGCTTACTCGTCGCTGGCGATCCTGTCCTTCGGTGTGGGGGTGCGACATGCAGACGCGCAGCAGAGCCCGCCTACGATCCGCCACCACCGAGTTGCCGAACCGTCTCCGGAAACCACCACTTCGCCCGAAGTGGTGCAAGCCGAGGCGGCAATGCAGCGCAGCGACTATAACCAGGCGGAAGCCCTGCTGCTGAAGGCCGTTGCCGCTAAAGACGACGATTATCGAGCCTGGTTCGATCTCGGATTCGTCTACAATGCGCTGCAATGCGCGCCTGATGCGATTGCCGCCTATCGCAAAGCCGTGGCGGCCAAGCCCGACGTCTTCGAATCCAACCTGAACCTCGGACTACTACTCGCCAAACAGGGCGACAACGCCGAGGCGGCGAAGTATCTCAAGGCTGCAACCCAGCTGAAGCCGGAGGCGCATCCGCAGGAGTCGCTGGCGCGCGCCTGGCAGGCGCTGGGCCGAATCCAGCAGGGGAGCGATCCGCAGAGTGCACTCGTCGCCTACGCCGAAGCCGGCAAGCTCGCGCCAAGCGATCCCGCCCCGCATGTCGCGGCGGCGCAGTTGCTGCAGCAGCAGAAAGATCTGGACGGTGCGGCACGCGAGTATCAGGCCGCCTTACAACTTGATGGCCGATCGCAGGAGGCGGTCTCCGGGCTGGCAAGTGTCGACATCGCGGGCAAAAATTATGACGAAGCAGAACAGGTGCTACGCAAAATAGTGGCCGCGAATCCGCAAGACGCTCCGGCTCACGTGCAGCTCGCGCGCGTGCTTTCCGCCGAGGGCAAGAATGGCGAAGCTGCCGAGCAGTTGAAGATTGCTCAACAAACGGATGCCGGCGATCCTCATGCGGCTCTGGAACTGGGAACGCTGCAGGTAAAAGCCGGCAAAGATGCGGAAGCCGAACAGAATTTCCGCCTGGCTGTTCAAAAGCTCCCCAATGATCCAGAACCACATTTCGCTTTGGGCTCACTGCTGATGTACGAGAAGAAGTTTCCTGAAGCGCAACAGGAGTTGTTGGCAGCGCTTAAACTAAAACCCGACATGGCGGAGGCGTACGGCAATCTGGCGATCGTTGCCGCATCCAACAAGCAGTACGAGATGACCTTGCGTGCTCTTGACGATCGCGCCAAATACCTGCCGGAGATTCCGGCAACCGTTTTCCTGCGCGCCACCACCTACGACAACTTGAAGGACATACCCCAAGCCGTAGAATATTATCAGCACTTCCTGGCAGTGGACGGCGGCAAGTTCCCTGACCAGGAGTGGCAAGCGCGCCATCGGCTGATTGCGCTCGATCCTAAACACGCGGACAATTACCGGGTGAAGAAATGACATGCGGGTATACGGCCAATGCACGGCGGCGGTACTGCTGGCAATCGTGAGTTTGGCATTTGCGGGCACCCAGACGCCGGACGAATTGAAAGCCCGGGCCGATGCAGCGCATGGCGGCGAGCAGGCCAAACTCTGCCTGGAGTATGCTCGCCTGACGCTGGAACGCTCGAACGCGCTCTTCACAGACGGTGACGTGGAAAAGGCGCAGGCGCAAATCCAGGAGGTCGTGGCGTATTCGCGCAAGGGCGCCGATGCGGCTTCTGTCTCCGGCCGTCAATTAAAAGAAACGGAAATCAAGCTGCGCAAGCTGGCCGACCGCATGCACGACATTGCTCAGACCCTCGCATTCGAGGACCGGCGGCCCGTCCACGAGGCGGTCGAACAGATCGAACAAATTCGCTCCGAGTTGATGATCCGCATGTGGGGACCCCAGGCGGAGCCGAAGGCCAAGTCATGAAACACAGTCGTCCGGTTTACGCGTGTGTTGCGGTGGCGCTGCTGTCACTTTTGTGCGCCAAGGCTGTCGCGCAACAACGCGACCCGCTGAACGACAAGGAGATCGACGAGATGCGCGAGTCGGCGGACTGGCCCGACAAGCGGCTGGAAACTATGGTGAAGTTTACTCGCGCCCGCATGAACGCGATCGAGGAACTGCAGGCCAACGGCAAGACCGCAAAAGACCGTCCCATGCAGATCCACGACCTGCTGGAGGACTTCACCGCGCTGCTCGACGAGATCGAGGACAACATCGATATGTACGATTCTCACAAGGCTGACATGCGAAAAGGGCTTACGCTGCTGGTCGAGGCAGATAGCGAGTGGCAGCTGAAACTCCGCCGCCTGAAGGAGCAGTCTCCGCCCGAGGAACTCGACCAGTACTCCTTTGTGCTCACCAATGCGACCGAGGCGGTAAGCGACATGGCCGACGACGCGCGGAAAGAGTTGCAGCAGCAGAATGAATGGGCCAAGGAAAAGAAGCTGACGAAAATCTATTCCGAGCGGCGGGATTGAGGTCACGAATGGCCGCCTCTCACTCATCCGAGCAGCCTCATTGTTGATTTTTGTAAGCGCAAATAAAGCGCTCAGGAAATTAGCGGGACGACATCCACTGTCCAATATCGCCGAAACCTCAGCACCTTTTTCGTCCGAGCGCCGCTTCTCGCGGAGCATGTTAGGGTAAGAGTGCTTGCGCGAGAACTTGCACCAGATTTTCCAGAACACCTATCGGGAACTGCGCCCGCGCGCGCCAATGCCGGAGTTCCGCGTCGAATTCTATGCCTTCACCAACGTGAACAGCACCATTCGCTTGCGTGAGGGTGTGATGCATGTGCGGGTTTCGGACCTGCTGGAGGGTGCGCCGGAGAGCATTATCAAGGCAATAGCGCACATCCTGCTGGCCAAAATCTACCGCAAGCCCATCCAGCCGCTGCACGCGACGCGTTATCGACGCTACGTCTCCAGCCATGATATGGCCGCCAAGACGCACCTGGTTCGGCAGGTGCGCGGCCGCAAGCGCATTGATTCGGCATTCGGTAACGTATACGACCTCGACGAGATCTTCGAGGAACTCAATCGCGAGTTCTTTCATGGGCTGCTGGCGCGGCCGCAAATGACGTGGAGTCGCGCCCACGCTCGCAACAGCCTGGCGCATTATGATCCCGCACATAACGCGATCGTCGTCAGCCGCGTGTTCGACCATGCACGCGTACCGCGGCCTGCGGTGGAATACATCGTGTATCACGAGATGCTGCACTTGAAATATCCCGTGAAACTGCGCGGTAGCCGCCGCTGCGTACATGGACCGGAGTTCCAGGCGGAAGAAAAACTGTTCCCTCGGCTAGAAGAAGCCAAGAAGTTTCTGAAATCTCTATAGCCGAGCCGCGACCCGCCTCCGCCGCGCCGCAAGAGCGCGCTCATTCATGCTGCGCTGAAACTCCTTCGTCCGGCAATTGCCGCCAGCTCTTTCGCGCCGACCTCGACCTTGTAGAGCGCGCGTGACGAATTGGCCAGCCGCAGCTTGTATGGATATTCGCCCGTCATGTAGTCACAGCTCATTCCTTCTGCAAGCGTGCGCGCTGTGGTCTCGTAGACCAGCGCGACTCCTGGGGAATAGCGGGCCCACTCAGGATGGAAGTAGATCGTGTAGAAGCGGCGCACGTCGCGGTCACAAAAGCTGAGTAGGCCGGCAATTACGGTGCCGTCGTTTTTCTCCAGCGTGAACAGCTGGCAACTACTTCCCTCAAATGCTGCGACCGCCACCATGAAGTCGCAGCGGCGCTGGTCCACAAAGAGATTGTCAAGATCGGTAGCGAAATGCGTGCGCTTGCATTCGTAGAGATGACGAACGGCGGCAGACTCATTCCCCGAATGCACACGCAGCGAGATACCGAGTCGTTGCAGTCGGCGCATCTGGCGCCCCAGTCGCGAATGATCGAGCCGAAAGCCGACTTCGTTTGCAGCCGAAAGATCAACCTGCGGCGCTTTGGAGAACGGAGTTATGGGAAATTCTCGCCACCGGTCGCCAAGGTCCTCAACCGACACCACGTGAAGCGGCTTGCCGCAGCCCGCGAGTTCCTGCCATGCGAGGTGCAGAGGCTCGCGATCGCCAGCCCAAAGTACGTCGCGGTAATCGAACAGAGTCTCGCCCAGAAACTCAAGGCGGTCCTCAGCGCGGTTGAAAGCAGCAGGGATGATCGCTGCGCCCGAATCGCTTTCCACCCAAACCACACGGGGTTCCAGTCGGTCGCGAAACATCTCCGCCGCCATACGATTCCAGGCGAAGCTCTGAAACATCGTGTGTGGCTGCACCTTCAGCAATTCATTCCATAACGGTGAAATTCGGTCTAGCTCGGAGGCGGAGCGCGCGACATTGATACGCAGAGAGAGCATGGCACAGGAATGCGAGCAACCAGTTAGACGCCAGGATCAGACGTGAGAGTTGTGAGCTGCTTCAAGAGCCCCAGATTTCGCAGCACTCGGGTTCGCTATGACAAAGGGCGAAAAGCGAACCCCGACAAGCGCCTGTACAATAATGCTTCTCTGCAAAAGGAGCCTGCCTTGATTCCCCGCTACACTCGCACGGAGATGGGCCGCATCTGGAGCGACCAGAACAAATTTCAAACGTGGCTCGATGTCGAAATCGCTGCCACCGAGACGCTGGCGGAAGCCGGTATCGTGCCGCTCCAGGCGGCCAAGGCTATTCGCGAAAAGGGCGGCTTCGAGGTCGACCGCATTAACCAGATCGAAGCCGAGGTGAAGCACGACGTGATCGCCTTCACTACCGCAGTGGCGGAGAAGGTTGGGCCGGAGTCGCGCTGGCTGCACTACGGCCTCACCTCCAATGACGTTGTTGATACTGCCCAGGCGCTGCTGATCAAACAGGCGTCGGCGATCATTCGCGAAGACCTCCACAAGCTGCGTGACGTGCTGAAGCGCCGCGCGTGGGAGTTCAAACACACGCCCATGATCGGCCGCACCCACGGCATCCATGCCGAGCCGATCACTTTCGGGCTGAAGCTGGCGAACTGGTACTCCGAGGTATTGCGCGATATTGAGCGCTTTGAGATGGCAGCCGAGCAGATGCGCGTGGGCAAGCTCTCCGGTGCGGTCGGAAACGCTGCGCACCTCGAACCCGAGTACGAAGAGGCCATCTGCAAGCGACTTGGGCTGAATGTCGCGGCCGTGTCGTCGCAAGTCATTCAGCGCGACCGGCACGCCTTCTATGTCGCGACGCTGGCGGTGATCGCATCCACGCTCGACAAGATTGCCACCGAGATTCGCCACTTGCAACGAACCGAGGTCCGCGAGGCGGAAGAATACTTCAGCGAGAAGCAGAAGGGCTCGTCGGCGATGCCCCACAAGCGTAATCCCGTTACCTGCGAGCAAATCAGCGGGCTCGCGCGTGTGGTGCGCTCCAACGCACAAGCCGCGCTGGAGAATGTTGCCCTATGGCACGAGCGCGACATTTCGCATTCCTCCGTAGAGCGAGTGATACTGCCCGATTCGACGATCCTGGCCGACTACCTGCTCAGCAAGACCACAAACCTGATCGACACGATGCTGGTTTACCCCACGCGGATGGTGAAGAATCTGGAATCGACAGGTGGACTGGTGTTCAGCGGTCAGCTCCTGCTCGACCTGGTGGAGGCTGGTGTGCTTCGCGAGGATGCCTACCGGCTGGTGCAGTCCAATGCAATGCGAGCCTGGAAGGACGACCTGAGCTTTCGAGAGTTGGTTATGAGCGATCCGGAGATCACCGCGAAGGTGAAACGGGAGACGCTGGAACACGCGTTTGATCTACAACGCCCGTTACGAAATGTGGACAAGATCTTCCGCCGAGTCTTCGGAGCTGAAAACCAGGGCTGAGAGCCGCGGTTAACAGGAAATGAACCGGCTTTCTCCAGCCGGTAGCGGCTCGATCTGACCTTTAGGATCGCCTCTTCACCCCTGACGTGCCCGCCCGATCCGGCGAAGACACGCGTATGAACTTGGATCGCCGAAGTTCCTGTGCCTGTGCCGCGATCGCGGCAATGAGCCCAGGTATCGTGTACTCCTTCGCTTCAATATCCACCGGCAATTTCAATTCGCGCAATGTCGCCGAGGTTACTGGGCCAATGGAAGCGCTGTGTATCCCGCGATTGGAAGCCGATTTCCGCAGCGCGGCGCGCGCACTCCGTACTCCTACCAGGGCGACGAAGTTTTTCACCGTCGAAGAGCTGGTAAACGTGATGGCATGTGGTGGGGTTGCACTGGCCAGCAGCGACCGCAAACGCGAAGCGGAGGCTTGTGGCGCGACCGTTTCATAGGCTTCGACCACGTCTAACGCTGCGCCGGCTTTGCAGAGCTCGCGCGGAATGACGTCGCGCGCAATCCGCGCCCGCACCAGCAGCACACGTTTGTTGTTTACGCGCCGGCGCAGCGCACTCACCACCGATTCGGCAACGTATTCCTTGGGCGTAACCGATACGTGCAACCCGCGATGCTCGATAGCGGCCCGGGTTGCAGGCCCGATAGCAGCGATGTGCAGATGCGCAAGCGCCGATGCGGCTAGCCGTTTCTTTGCCATACGCTCAAAGAGAGCGTTCACGCCATTGACACTGGTAAGGATGAGCCAATCGTAAGTCAGAGCATTGGCTAAGGCGTCGTCGAGCGGCCGGTAAGAGCGCGGCCGGCGAATCTCGATGAAGGGAATCTCGATGACCGTACAACCTAACTCGCGCAATGCCGCGGACAATACTCCCGCCTGCTTTTTAGCGCGGGAGACAAGCACGCGGCACCCGGCGAGTGGGAGCGCCGGGTTCTCAGCAGCTTTCTGTGCGAAATTCATGCCTAGGGATTTGAAGCTTTCGAACCACAACACTTCTTAAGGCTGTTGCGGCGTGGCCGCGGTACAGCTGTAAACCTCTTGCAGAATTTTGTCCGCGCCGCGTCGCAACAGAGCTTCGCCAACCGCTTCCCCGAGTTTGATTGGGTCGTCGCCATGCTCGGCCCAAATGAGGATCGACGATCCGTCTGGTTTGGCAACCACCCCAGTCAACTTGAGCATGCCATCCGCCAACTCGGCAAACGCGCCAATAGGCACCTGGCATCCGCCGCCGAGCTTCTGTAGCAAGCTGCGTTCGCAGGTGGTGGTAGCGCGCGAGTTCGGATCATCCAGGAAAGCCAGGTGCTTGCGCATTTCCTCGTCAGCAACGCGAATCTCGATGCCCAGTGCGCCCTGCCCAGCCGCCGGACACATGAACTGTTCCGAAAGGACCTCTTTGATCAGTTCCGTTTTGCCTAGTCGCGTCAGACCTGCGGCGGCCAGGATGATGGCATCGTAATCGCCCTGTTCCAGTTTGCGCACGCGCGTGTCGACGTTGCCGCGAAGGGCCTCAACCGCCAGATCGCGACGCGCGACTTTCAGTTGCGCCTGGCGCCGCAAGCTGCTGGTGCCCACGCGCGCTCCACGCGGCAGAGCGTCAATACTGCGGTAATTGACGGAGAGAAACACATCGCGAGGATTCACACGGGTGGTGATTGCGACCAGTTCGAACTCAGGCGGCAACTCGGTGGGCAGGTCTTTCAGGCTATGGACGGCAAGATCGACACGTCGGTCGGCCAGTGCCTCTTCGATCTCCTTTGTGAACATGCCCTTGGTGCCGACTTGCGCGAGCGCGACATCGGTGATCTTGTCGCCCGTGGTTTTAATGATTTCAATTTCGACCTGGTGCCCACGTTCAACGAGCAATTCGGAAATGTGATGGGCCTGCCAAAGCGCCAGCTGGGAGCCGCGAGAACCAATGCGAAGGCGCGCCATTACTTCGCCGCTCCACGTTTGCCGGTGGCGACGCCCTCGTCTTCCTTTCGCACCAGCATCGGTTTCGCTTCGCGCAACCCGAAGAGTTTACGCACCAGGTCAATCACGGTAGTTACCTCCTGCGACTCGCGAGCCGCGCTCTTGAGTGTGGTGATGGGCGTATGCATGATCTTGTTGACGATGCCGCGGGTTAGCGCCTCAACCGCGAGCTCCTGCTCGGGTGACAGCTTGCCCAAGCGGCCGCGCACGCGATCGATCTCCGCCTGCCGGACCGTCTCCAGATGCTCCTGCAACGAAACAATGGTTGGTACAACGTCAAGGGTGTGCAGACGAGCCTGGAACTTCTCGACTTCTGCCTGCACGATGGCTTCGGCGCGTTCGGCCTCGAGGTGCCGGTCGGCCACATGCGACGAGACCACCTGCTGCAGGTCGTCCATGTCGTAGACGAAGATGCCGTCCAGCTTGTTCATCTCCGGATCGACGTCGCGCGGCACTGCGATATCGATGAAGAACATGGGGCGGTTCTTGCGACGATTCAAAAACCGCTCGCCATGCTCTTTCCGGAAAATGGCGTGGGGCGCGCCCGTGGAACTGATGACGATGTCGGCGCGCGGAACGGTCTCGTAAAGTTGGTCAAAGGCGAGCGCTTCGCCGTTGAACTTTCTGGCCAGCGCGATGGCGCGGTCATAGGTCCGATTAGAGACGTAAATCTGTTTGACGCCGTGCGCCAGTAGATGACGGGCTGCAAGTTCGCACATCTTGCCGGCCCCCACCAGGTACACGCTCTTGCCGTCGAGATTGCCAAAAATCTTTTTCGCCAGATCGACGGCAACGGAAGCGACAGAAACGGCAGAGGTCGCGACCGCGGTCTCGTTGCGCACACGCTTGGCCACGGCAAAGGCGCGCGTCAGAAGCGCATCGAGCTGCGAATTCACGGCGCCCACAGCCCGCGCGGTTGCGTAGGCTTCCTTCACCTGCCCGAGGATCTGCGGCTCGCCAACAACCATTGAATCCAGACTTGAAGCCACGCGGAAGACATGCTGCACGGCATCGTTATCTCGGTATTCGTAAAGATACTGGCGGTAACCCGAGGGATCGAGCCCGTAGAAGTCGCGGAAGAAGCCGTCCAGCCCGCAGCAGTTGTCGGCCGTGCGTGCCAATACCTCCACCCGGTTGCAGGTGGAGACAATCATGGCTTCTTCGACACCGGGGTAGGTGGCCAAAGTCCTTACGGCGTCCGGCAGGCGCGCTTCGGGGATGGCAAACTGTTCTCGCACATCCACTGGCGCGGTGCGGTGGTTGACGCCGATCAGGACAAAGCTCATGACGGTATGAACCTGTGAACCCGGCTGAAATTATTTGCCGCCCATGCCCCAATGGCAATGACGAAGGCAATGGTGGCCAGGAAAGCCGCGCGGCGGCCACGCCATCCCGAGCTCCAACGGGTATAAAGCAGCAGCATGTAAACCGCCCACATAATGAGGGACAGCAGGATCTTGGGATCGGCAAAGAACATTGGGCCGTATTTCTCAATGGCCAGCACTGACCCGGTCACAATGCCGAATGTCATGAACGGGAAGCCGAAGAGTAGCGCGTGATAACCGATGTCATCGATGGTCTGCAGCGGCGGCAGCCAGGTAAGTAAGGGCGACCGTTTGGACTTGAGCGTCCGCTCCTGCACCAGGTACAGCAGACTCGCGCCGAAGCTCAGGAACAAACCGGCATAGCCGGTGAAAATCAAGACAACATGTACGAAGATCCAGCCATTGCGCAGCAGCGGCGAGGTGAGCGCCACCGGGGTCTGACCCACTGCCGAGATAAAGGTCAGAATAAAAACGATTGGAAAAATAACGACGCCAGGCGTGGTAGTGCGATAACCCACGAAAAAGACAAAGAACACCACCATGGCGAGGAACGCCAGCAGCGACTCGGAGTAGTGAATCGAGGTCAGCGATAGATGACCGATCAGAACGGTGGCCTCTACCAGCGAGACCAAATGGAAGATGAGGCCCAGTCCCACCGCGGGCTCGACAATTCTGGCCAGCAGGTTGCCTCGGCTGCTGAGCAGCAGCAGCGAATACAACAGTCCCACGCCGTAGCACGCGACTGCAACTCGGAGCCAGATTAGCGGCATAAACCCCACGAACGGCTATCCCAGCCCGTTCTCCTGTGTCCAGTATATCGACAGGAGGGGAGGGGCCGAGTATGCACGTCACCAGGGGGTGTGATCTGCGTCACAGGGTCTCGGAGCCTAGCCGGGTTGCGCGCCGTCCTCGCCGCTGCATATACTTTGAAGGTTTGCCCGCAGCAGGCGCGCTTCTCTGCGCCCCTCCCGCGCCGCACGACCTTCCGCTATCATTCGGAGAATCTAATGGCTACTGTACATAGCATCGAACAGGAACGTAATCCCTGGGAACAACAAGCGGCGCGCTTCAAGATCGCGGCCGAAAAACTGCAGCTCGACGAAGGTCTTTGGCGAGTCTTGCAACAGCCCAATCGCGAAATCATCGTCCACATCCCCGTGAACATGGATAACGGACAACTGGAAGTCTTCACCGGCTATCGCGTGCAGCACTCGATCGCGCGCGGCCCGGCAAAGGGCGGTGTCCGCTACTCCCCTGACGTTACGCTCGACGAAGTTCGCGCGCTAGCCAGCTGGATGACCTGGAAGTGCGCCGTGGTGAACATACCGTTCGGCGGCGCCAAAGGCGGCATCATCTGCGATCCCAAGAACATGTCGCGCGGGGAGCTGGAGCGGCTGACCCGTCGCTACACCGCCGAGCTCATCGAGTTCATCGGGCCGGAGAAAGACGTGCCCGCCCCCGATGTCAATACCAACGAGCAGGTGATGGCGTGGATGATGGACACCTACTCGATGCACATGCGCCAGACAGTGACCGCTGTCGTCACCGGCAAGCCGCTCAACATGGGCGGTTCGCGGGGGCGTCGCGAAGCCACCGGCCGCGGCGTGATGATTATCTGCGACGAGTCGATCAAGAAGCTGGGCATGGCGCGAGAGAGCACGCGCGTCATCATCCAGGGCTTTGGCAATGTCGGCTCGAACGCGGCTCTGCTCATGCATAACGCGGGATACAAGATTGTCGGTATCGGAGAGTGGGACGGCGGACTGTACAACGCCAAGGGTATCGACATCGTCGGGCTCTCGGAACACCGGCAGAAGGAAGGCACGATTCATGGGTTCAAGGGCGCTGAGCGGAAGCCGACCGAGGACCTGCTGGTCACCGATTGCGAAATCCTGATTCCGGCCGCGACCGAGAATGTCATTACCTCGACGAATGCGGACCGTATCAAGGCCAAAATCCTGGTGGAGGGCGCTAACGGGCCGACCACTGCCGCGGCCGACGACATCCTGGCCGAGAAGCATGTTTTTGTTATGCCCGACATTCTCGCAAACGCCGGTGGAGTGACCGCCTCCTACTTCGAGTGGGTGCAGGACCGTCAGGGTTACTTCTGGAAGGAGTCGGTGGTCAACGAGCAGCTCGAGCACATCATGGTGTCGTCGTTCGAGGACGTGGTGCGCTACGCCGAGACCCACCACGTCAATAACCGAATCGCTGCGTACATGTTGGCCATCGACAGGGTGGCATATACCATCCGGCAACGCGGAATTTACGCGTAGTTTACAAACTTCTGATTGCGAACAGCTCCCCTACGGGAGCTGTTCCTGCTCCCGGACAAAAATAATTTTGCTTCACAACCCTTCATCGCGCCTCCAGTTGGGGCATAATAGCGTCCAAGTTATTGCAATCGTCGGATTGCCTCGTCGCAAGGTCATCATGCCACGTCTGTATTTCTGGTTGCGCTTGACCGCAATAGCGATTGCCTTTCCCGCGATCGCTCTTTATATCGCCGGCGCCACCCTGGTGCAGGCCATGGTTGGCCTGGGCGGCAGGCCGCGCCCGCCGCACGCCAGCAGCTTGCGTGTGCCCCTGCGTATCTGGCTTAGCGTGATGGACTGGACCAAGGGAATTCCTGTCGGTTATACCTACTGGGAGCAGTACGAAGCGCCGGTCATGCTGGACGAGATTGCCGTGCATCATGACGAGTAATGCGGTCGCTTCCCGCGATTGCTTTCAATCTGACCAAAAGCGCATAATCGCCTTGGCAGCGCCCATGCGGCGGTGTGCTTCCGTCTCTTGTGAACCTCCCGACTTACATCACGCTTACGCGCATTTTCAGCATTCCAGTGCTGATCTGGATCCTCTCGAGTACCCGCTTCAGTTCGGCTAATGGCGAACGCGAGCTGCTGGCCTCTTTTCTTTTTATTGGGGCTTCGATTACAGACGCCATTGACGGCTATCTCGCGCGACGGCGCGCCCAGGTTACGACCATGGGCATGCTGCTCGATCCGGTCGCCGACAAGCTGTTAATCGCCGCCGCCTTCATCACGCTGGTGCAGTTCAATCCCGCAATTGTCACCGCCTGGATGGCGGTCATTATCATCGGCCGCGAGTTTCTGGTAAGCGGCTTGCGATCGATTGCGGCGTCCGAAGGCTTCACCATACAAGCCAGCGATCTGGGCAAGCTGAAGATGTTTGTGCAGATCTTCTCGGTCGTCGCCGCTATTGTGGACCACCACTGGGCATACGTTTGGTGGCTGCCGGGTATACCGGTCCGTCCCATCGCTCTGGTCTCGATCTGGGTGATGGTGGCGCTGTCGCTGTGGTCCGCCGCCGACTACTTCATTGCCTTCTGGCGGCGCATTGACCAGACATCTGAGCGGCGACGTCGCCGGCGTTCCTTCGTGCTCAGCCGCCGCAGGAAGCGCAACGATGTCCCCGTCATCTGAGTACGAAAAGCCTGCGCAGCAGTCCGCCGAGTATTCCTCTGAAGAGCGCCGAATCCTGTTGCGCCTGGCGCACCAATCCATCGAAGCAGCACTCAGCGGCCTTCAGCTTGATCTGACTGCCCCCAGCGAACATCTGGCTGAGCCCCGAGGCGCCTTCACCACATTGCACCTGCACCACCGCCTGCGCGGCTGCATCGGCTACGTGCTTTCTCCCCAATCGCTGTATCGAACGGTGGCCGAAACCGCCAGGGGCGCGGCTTTCGACGATCCGCGTTTCGAGCCGGTAACACTGGCCGAGGCCGGCCAACTGCAGATCGAGATCAGCGTGCTCTCCCAGTTGCAACCTATTACCCCCGACCAGGTCGTGCTTGGAAAGCACGGACTCGTGGCGATGCAGGGAAACCGTCGCGGATTGCTCTTGCCCCAGGTGCCCGGGGAATGGGAATGGGATCGGGAGACGTTCCTGGCGCAAACGTGCATGAAAGCGGGTCTTGCTCCTGACGCGTGGAGGCATGGCGCGGAGCTACAGGCGTTTACCGCAGAAATTTTCGGTGAGCACGATCTCTAATCGTGCGCGAAGCTCCACTGCGGGTCCTTCTCCGCAGGCACGATGGCCCCATCCCGCATATGAATAATGCGATCGCCGTAGGTGGCGGCTTCGGGATTGTGCGTGATCATCAGCACCGTCTGCCCAAACTCCTGGTTCGAGCGGCGCAACATCTGCAATACGATCTCGGAGTTCTGCGTGTCGAGGTTGCCGGTGGGCTCGTCGGCCAGGATGATGGCCGGCTGATTAATCAAGGCGCGGGCCAGAGCTACGCGTTGCTGTTCGCCGCCGCTCATCTCCGCAGGACGATGTTGTAGACGCTTGTTGATGCCCAGCAATTCGGTTACGCGCTGGATACGCGCACGTTCAGTCGCGCCATCGCTCTGGCCGGAAATGTCACGGGCGATCTCGATGTTTCCTTCAGCGGTGAGTGTCGGCAGGAGATTGAATTTCTGGAAGACAAAACCGATCTTGGTGCGGCGCAGGCGCGTGCGTGCCGAGTCGGACAGCGCCGTAAAGTTTACGCCATCGATCAGCACCCGCCCCGCATCAGCCTGGGTCAAGCCGCCGAGAATGTAGAAGAGGGTCGATTTGCCGCTGCCTGAGGGGCCGACAATGGTGACGAA
>Ga0070731_10003659_pt1 | contig 13714 bp, 11 predicted proteins | sample Coa_R1_2_FD_66448 | JGI IMG/M metagenome (GOLD analysis project Ga0070731, IMG submission 66448) | Surface soil microbial communities from Centralia Pennsylvania, which are recovering from an underground coalmine fire - Coalmine... | ecosystem: Environmental > Terrestrial > Soil > Unclassified ... | reverse complement strand
GTTTACTTGAACCCGGATCGGCTGCTGTCCCGGCGCTGCTGGTGATTGTGCTGCTGGTGATTGTGCTGCCGGCGATTGCGTTGCTGGCGCTTGCATTGCAGGTCCCTGGATTGGGGCTGGAGACGATTGCGTTGCAGGCGCCTGCGTAGCGGATGGCTGCTGCGCGAAGCCCCAAAACGTCAATCCGACCGAAAGCAACCCGCAGACGACGACCCGAAAAACCATAGAAAGCCTTGAACTGATTATAGACCAGGAATTTCGAAATCGGGCCGTTACCGGGTCGGTCACGCGGCCGGAGTCTGATCCAACAGCCGCTCGATCTCTTGGATCTGCCCATCCGCCTCCCGCCCGGTCGTAAGAAGACGCAGCAGACTTAACTGAAACCGAACGTCAGGTTTTGGCGCGATCAAGTAGTCGGGGTCCATACTAGATCCATCGGAAATTCGATCCGTTGCTTTAGCCCGACCGCTTACTCGCCGCCCGCCCGAAGAGCCCCTTAAGGGCTCAAGGAACTGTGGTTGGGTGGGCTTCTGAGGATTTTAGAGGGATAGGGGTTTGGGATACTGCTTAGGGAAACTGCTGAGAGGGTCAACCGAGGTTCCTTGAGCTCTCATTTCTTTGATCACGCCGCTCTATAGAGCAATCCCCGTGCCAAGCCCGCAATCCTCGGAAATACGAAACATAGCGTAGCGAAATGCGCCGCAAGCTCTACTTCCGCGTACCACCCAGGAAAGACTTACCGGCACTGTGTGCAGCGATTTACCGGTGCTTTTCAGCCACCAGGCCCCGGTACTTTCAGCGATACTTTGAACCGCGTCCTTACGGGTTGTTCTTTTCGATCGTCACCGGAATCTCGGACCGGCGCGTCACATGCCCGGCCTGCGCCTCGTTCATCTGGACATTGTTGTGATCGAGCGTCATCCCCGTGGCCCAGTCGAGCTGGGTGCGCGCCAGTATATACAGCGCCTGCGCCTGGACTTCGGCATCCTGCGCCTGCCACATGTCGCGCTGCATCAGGATGACGTTGTACGGCGTCGATGCCCCCACGGCCAGCTTCTTCACCTCCGCGTCGGCCGTCTGTTCCTGAAGAATGCGCGCCTTCGACGCCGCCTGATACTGCGCCCTGGCCTGGATCACCGCCGTCAGCGCTGTCTGTACGTCGACCCGGATCTGGTTGATCAGCTTCTGCACCGAGAGTTCGCTTTGGCGGAGGTTCAGCTCCTGCGTGATCATGTTGGCCTGGGCCACCCGGTTTCGGAGCGGAATATTCACGGTTACGCCCACGGTATAGTTCGGAAAATTCCTCCCGAACAACTGCGACAAGACATTGCCGTAGCCGCCAATAAACAACGGGTCTCCCAGGTGGCTTGGGACCAGCCCGGTTGCCGGATTGACAGTATCGTTCAACGAACCGCTCAGCGCGTTGTTCCGCAGGTCGGCGATCGCGTTAATGGACGGCAGCATCTGGTTGCGGATGCCCGTCAGGTTGAGCTTGGTGTTATCGATCTGGATGCGGCTCTGGGCCAGTTCCGGCCGCTTGTCGAGCGCCCTTTCGATCAGGTCCTGAATCGGTTCCACCGCCTCCACCTCGGGGATGCGAATGCGGTCGGTGGGAACGATGCGGACGGTCGCAAGCGTCTGGTTGGCCAGCCCGTTGCGGCTGAGCGCGCTTTTAAGAATTGTTTCCTGTTGCAGAACATTGGTCTCGGACTGCACCACGGCCTGCTGATCGGAAGCCACCTGCGCCTCCGCCTGCACCACGGCGATCGGCGCCAGCGTCCCGACTTCGACCTGGGCCTTGTTGTCGTTCAGCAGCTTTTGCGAAGTCGCCACCGAGCGCTTTTTCACGTCCAGGTCGTTGTTGAAGTACACCAGGTTCCAGTACAGCTCCACGACGTTCGCCACTACGTTGATCACCTGCTGCTTGAACACCAGATCCGCCGCCTTCAGGTTGTTCTTGGCGATCACGATGGTCCGGTTATTCAGCGCCAGACCGAACCCTTGCAGTAGAGGCTGGGTCAGCGTGAGGTCCAGGCTGGAAGTCGTCGCGGGATTGTAGGTGTTGGTGTAGGAGTTTTGAAACTGGTTCTGATTGTTATAGCTCAGCGTGGCCGATCCGCCGGTTACGAATCCCTGGGTGATTCCGAAATTGAAAATCTTGTTGGTGGAAACCGAAGTCGTCAGTCCCGAGACGACGGCGTTCGACAGCGGTGTCGTGATATGACCCCAGGTTATTGTGCCCGTCACCGTCGGATCCAGGCTCAGGTTATTCAAGGCCAGTGTACTCGTCACTGGGGCGCTCGCGACGCCGGTGTTCAAATTTCCGAGAAGCCCGGTCGCGCCGGTAGCGATTCCGGACGCAACCCCAGTCGGGATCCCTTGAATAGAGGCTCCCGCCTTGGCCCGAAGCAGGTCCGCGTCGGCGAAGCCGAACTCGTAACGCTGAACCTCGACGTCCAGATTGTTCTCGAGCGCCAGCGCCACAGCGTCCTGCAAAGACAGATACAGGTTCCCGCCGCGCACCAGGGAGTCGAGCCGCGTTGAATTGGAAACATTGACGGGCGGCACAATCCTGGGCTGGTACGGAGTCGTGAAATGCGAGTACCAATGGGTACTGTCCGACTCCAGGCGCGGAGTCGTATCTTCCCTGCGTTCAGTCTGTTGGCCGTACATCCCGGGTGCGGCCACCAGCCACACACAAACCACGGCGAAATAGGATTGGATGGTCTTCATTTGAGTATTCCTTACAAGGCGATGAACCCGAGACGAATGTTTCATCCTACCATCGAGTGTTTCGCGATGCCATTGAAACAATTGGCTTTCCGGATGGTTTGTACGCGTTCCCGAATCTTTTTCAGCGTCGAACCCGCCGCCTGGGTTATGTTGAAAGTCTAGTGAGCGCGAACAACCCTTTCTACGACCCTTTGCGGTTTGAGCGGCGAGTACCGGAATGCGCCGCCGTCATTTTCGGCGCGAACGGCGATCTGACCAAACGCAAACTGCTGCCCGCGCTGTACCGGCTTGCCTACGAACGGCGTTTGCCGGCCTCCTTTGCCATCATCGGCAATTCCCGGACTCCCCTTTCCGATGACGAATTTCGCGAAAAAATGAAGGAGTCCGTCCGCCAGTTTCTCGAAGACAGCCCATTCGATGACGAGCTGTGGGTCAGCTTCGCGAGAAATATCTACTACGTCGCGGGCGACTTGAAAGATCCGCAAATGTACTCGGGCGTCGGCAAGAAGCTCGCCGAACTCGGCCAGAAAAACGTACTGTTCTATCTGTCGACGCAGCCCAGTTATTACGAACCGATCGTCGAATGCCTCGGGGCAGCCAAACTAGCCGACAGCAACGAAGGAGCCTGGCGCCGCATCGTGATCGAAAAGCCCTTCGGCCACGATCTGTCGAGCGCCATCGCCCTCAACAACGCCATCCATCGCGTGGTTCCGGAACACGAGGTATATCGCATCGATCATTACCTGGGTAAGGAAACCGTCCAGAACATTCTGGCTTTCCGCTTCGGAAATGGCATTTTCGAGCCGGTCTGGAATCGCCGCTACGTGAGCCACGTCCAGATTACAGCCGCCGAGTCGATCGGCGTCGAAGGACGCGGCGCGTATTATCAGGAAGCCGGCGCATTGCGCGACATGATCCAGAACCACCTGTTGCAGGTGGCCTCGACCATCGCCATGGAGCCGTCCGCGGTTTTCGAGCCCGATGCCGTCCGTGACGAGCGCGCCAAGCTTCTGCGCTCCATCAAGATCATGCAGCCGGATCAGGTCTCCGAGAATGCCGTCGCCGGCCAATATCGCGGGTTCCGGCAGGAGCCCGGCGTGGACCCGCAATCGCAGACCGACACGTTCGCCGCGGCGACATTCCTGATCGACAACTGGCGCTGGGCGGGTGTGCCGTTTTATATCCGCACCGGAAAAAAGCTTCCCAAGCGAACCACCGACATAGCGATCCAGTTCAACAACGCGCCCCACGCCATGTTCACGTCCGATAATGGCAGTGCTTCCGCGCAGCCGAACTTGTTGATTGTCCGCATCCAGCCGGAGGAGGGAATTTCGCTCCGTTTCCTTTCGAAGCAGCCCGGCAGCGGTATGCGCCTGCGGCCGGTTTCCATGGATTTTAACTACGGCTCGAGTTTCGGCGAACGGTCGCCGACGGCGTATGAAACGCTCCTGGTGGACGCGATGATCGGCGACGCGACGCTCTATACGCGTCAGGACATGGTGGAGGCGAGCTGGCGCGTGGTGCAGCCCATCCTCGAAGACTGGCAATCCCGCAAGCACGATTTCCCGAATTACGACCCCGGCACCTGGGGGCCGGAAGCAGCCGACGCGATGCTGGCGCGGCGTGGCCATCACTGGAGAAATAGCTGATGCTGGCGACCCGAAAAGGCAGGTCGGAGACCTGCCCCACCACACCCCGAATGCAAATCCCGTGGCGCAGGTCCCCGACCTGCGAGGCGACCGAAGGGAGCCATCCATGACCGCGACCATCCAGCCCGAAAAAGTCTTAAAGGACCTCCGTGAATTGTGGGCCCAGCTTGGCCGCGAGCAGCACGACTCCGGCGGCGTCCTGCGCGCCTGCGCCATGACGCTGGTCGTGATTGTCGAAGACGATTCCGAAGCCCAGCAGGTACGCCAGACGCTGGGCATCCTGATGCACGCCCATCCCAGCCGCGCCATCGTCCTGCGCGCCAGCGAAGGCGCCAGCCTCGACGCCCGCGTCTTCGCCGAATGCTGGATGCCCTTCGGACGGAACCAGCAGATCTGTTCGGAAGGCATCGAAATGACCGCCGACGCCGCCAATCTCGGCGAAGTGGCGCATCTCTTGATTCCCTTACTGGTCCCGGATCTCCCGGTGGTGCTCTGGTGCCGCGGCGGACGCTTTTTCTCGTCGCGTTATTTCGATCCGCTGTTCCCGGTCGCCCAGAAAATCATCGTCGATTCGAGCCATGCCGCCAATGCCAAGGGCGCTGTGGCCGTCTTGAAAGAATTTCGTTCCCGCGGCCGCCGCGTTTCCGATCTCGCCTGGACCCGCCTGACCGGCTGGCGCGAGGCGCTGGCGCTGAGCTGCGAAGAAAGTCTCAAAACTTCCAAATCGGCGCAGATCGAATATGCCGGGCCGCTCTCCACCAGCGTTCTTTATTTCGCCCGCTGGGTCGAGCAAGCCTCGCCATCAACTTTGCTGACATTAACGCCGGTTCCGGGCGATGCAGGCCTTCGCTCGGTCGCGTTTTCCGGCGGATCGGCTCCGGTCGTCGTGAAACTGGCCGAGGGAGGATCTCTCGAAGTTCAGGCGTCGGGATGCACGTCCCGATCCATGCTGCCCTCGGCGTCCGAAGACGCGTTGATGCGCGAAGAGCTGTCGATCCTGGGCCCTGACGCAGTCTTCGAATCGGTCCTATCCCGATGAGCAACCATTTCGCAGCCTTCCACGACACGCAGCAGACAGCCGAGGCCTGTGCGCAGTTCATCCTCTCCGCGCTCGACGGAAAGCCCAAGTCGACCCTCGCGATTTCCGGCGGCAGCTCGCCGAAGATCATGTTCGAGATCTTCGCGAAGACAAAGTTCGCGTGGGACCGCGTTCACCTGTTCTGGGTGGATGAGCGCGGCGTGCCGCCCGAAGATGCCCAGAGCAATTTCAAGCTCGCGAACGATCACTGGCTCGCTCCCAGTGAGTTCCCAAAGGCCAACATTCATCGTATTCAGGCCGAACTCGCGCCGGACATCGCGGCGCAGCGATATATCGAAGACATTCGCGGCGTATTCGGCCCCGGACTGCCTCAGTTCGATGTGATCCATCAGGGGATGGGTCCCGATGGCCATACCGCGAGCCTGTTTCCCGGCCAGCCCCTAATTCAGGACCGGACCGGCTTCGCCGCCGCCTTATGGGTGGAGAAGTTCCAGCAGTGGCGGATCACATTGTTGCCGGCCGTTCTCCTGGCGGCCCACAACACCGCGATGCTGGTGACCGGAGCCGACAAGACCGAAGCTCTCGATGCCGTTTTGCACGGCCCTCTCGATCCGCAAAAATACCCGTCTCAAATCATCGCGCGCGAAGCCCGCGACGTTCACTGGTTCCTCGAACAGTCTCTAGCCACGAATGCACACGTATAAACACGTCTTCTTCGTGTGCATTCGTGTCCATTCGTGGCTTGAGGTCTGATGCTCACGCGCCGCGCGCTGCTGCCGGTTTTGGCAGCCATCCCTCTTCGCCGCAGCGCGCCCCCGGAACGTGTCCCGCGCACGCCCGAAACCCGCATCCTGCTCGGCGGCGACGTCATGTTGTCGCGCTTCGTCGGCCGCCTGGCGCGGGCTCAGCGCGACCCTGCGTTTCCCTTTCGCGATCTCGCGCCGCTGCTCTCGGCGGCCGACATCGCGTTCGTGAATCTGGAAGCGCCGTTCAGCGACCGCGGCGGGCCCGTCGATGCGGGCATGGTCTTCAAGTCGGCCCCTGACATGATCGCCGGTCTCGAACTGGCCGGAATCGATATCGTTTCCACCGCGAACAATCATGCCCGCGATTGCGGCGACTACGGCGTCGAATTCACACTGGACTGGCTCGCGCGCCACCGGATCGCCACCGTAGGATCGGGCAGATCCGAAGAGGATGCCCATTCTGGCGCCGTCCTCACCCGCAACGGCGTGCGCTTTGGATTTCTGGCGTACACTTTCGATCAGGCCAACGGCATCCACACCGATATCGATCCCCGGATCGCGGGCATCGACCCGGCAACTCTGCGCGAGGACATGGCGCGCCTAAAGACGCACGCCGATGTGGTGATCGTATCCATGCACGCAGGCGTCGAGTATGCCCCGAAGCCGAACCACCAGCAGCTCGACTTCGCCCACGCCGCAATCGAAGCCGGCGCGCGAGTGGTGGTGGGCCATCACCCCCACGTCATACAGCCCTGGGAGCGCATCGGCGACAGCGTGGTCTTCTATTCCCTCGGCAATCTGGTGTTCGATCAGTTCCAGCGAGTCGAAACCCAGCACGGCGCGTTGGGCGAGGTGGTCTTTGCGGGCAAATCCATGCTCCGCGCCGGATTGCTCCCGGTCAACATAGTTGGGACGGCTCCGCGTCTGGAGGCAACAGCGCAGTCCGTCGGCGAAGCGCGCGGAGAAGGATAAGGCCGGTTCCAATCGTGAGCATAGTAGTCGCTTCGGGAGCCTCGGAGTCGCCACCGCCACCTCCGCCAGAAGCGGCGGAAGCGACGTTGAAGTTTGCGATTTCGATTCCGTTCGCGCCTGCGAGTTGAAGGCCGCCGACCGCCGTATCAGTGACAACACCATAGAAGGTCAGGGTTCCAGGGTTGCCTGGCGTTGTGATCGGGGCATTGCTAGATGGACTGGTCGAGGACACGGTTACCAGGCCATTCTGGCTCAGCGTTACGATGTCGAACCAATACGCGACGTACGTCGAGGGTACCTGAATCCCCATCGAAAATCCGCTGTTAACCTTCAGCGTGCTCGTGTTGACGACACCTAGATTCGAGGAGAATCCGATTTGATCGCTAAAGATCACTCCCGTAGAAGGGTCGGTTAAGGGCGCCGACGAACTTAACTCGGAGGACGCAAAGTCCGAAATCGTCTGAAACGTGAGCCCCGACGTGGCCGCGTTGAAGAGGGACTGATCCGTATAAAAAGTCGTCGTCGCACCCGCCATCCCAGCTAACGCCAATCCCATTACGGGAACCAAAATCTTCCGGTACATATTTCCACTCTCCTTCGCTCACCCGCGCCGGAGTGAAACGATCCCAAATCGGCCCCCGATTCGGGATTGCTGTTTCAAACTAGGTCTGTTGAACGGAACATTCGTCTCGATCGATGCCGACCGAGACCGGGTAAGATAAGACCGAAAGCGGTACCGGCTGAGACTATCCCTCTAGTTGCCGCGCGCCCAGTAGCCCGCTCGCGCACGCACCACGATGTCCTTGCGCACCGGCTTCACTTCCAGCTTGTGGAACTTCCCGTCCCGAGCCTCCACCGCCGGCGTAAAGCCGATGACATACAAATTGCGCAGGTCTGCTTCGATTTGAGAGAAAACTTCGCCGAGCCTGCGTCCCGGATTCGGATACGTCACGCCTCCCGTTTCCCGCGACATTCTCTCCAGGCCTCGGCTTACCGCCTGCGCAATGGTCGCGCCCAGCGACATATAGCGCAGCGGATTCGCGTACTTGATCGAATAGACCACCGTTTCCGCCGTCTGCACCATTTCGATGGTATCGGTCAGTGAAAAATCGCTTCCCGTATCCATCCCGTCGGAAAGCACAACGATCGCTTTCCGCCCCGTCACCGGCCGCAGCCCGAGCCGCGCCGTGTAATAGATTCCATGCCACAGCGCCGTGCCGCCGCAGCCTCGCCGCATTCCTTCTCCACGGCATCGCTGCCCCAGAAGAGGCGCGTCCTTGCTCTGCCGCAATCCGATATTTTGGACGCTCATCCGCAGCGCATCCGGATCGTTGGTCAGATCCGACACCAGCCAGGCCTGCTGCGCCACCTCGACCACCATCGCGCGATCCTGCGGCCCGATTACCTGCCTGAGAAATTGCGCGACCGCATCGCGATGATTCTTGATGAACATCGCCTGGCTGCCGCTGATGTCGGCCACCAGCGCGACCGTGAGCGGCAGATCGGACTCCTGCCAGAACTGACCGATTTTCTGCGGCACGCCGTTGTCGGAAAGAACAAAATCCTCGGGCTTGAGATTTTTCACCGGTGCGCCGCCCCGATCCGTGGCCGAACAGGCGACCGTGACCAGGTCCACGTCAACGCGAATATCGGCCTTTTGCTGCGCGGTGAGCAACCCTCCGCAGAGCAGCCAAAAATATTTCATCGGGATTGGGCGTAGTATCCGACGCGTGACCGCACCAACAGGTTTCGCCGAGCTCTCACCTCGAGCTTGTGGAACCGCCCGTCCCGGGCATCTTCCGGCGGAGTGAATCCCAGGACATATTGATTCCGCAAATCCTGCTCGATCTTCGAAAACACCTCGGCGAGCCGGTCTTCGGGATTCGGGAACGTATAGCCGCCGGTTTCGTCCGTGAGGCGTTCCAGTCCCCGGTTCACGGCCTGTTTCCGGGAAACTCCCGCCTTGCTGGGTGTAACTTCCGGATCGACGTACTTGATCGCATAAACGACCGTCTCCGACTCCTGCGCCGATTCGATCGCATCCGGCAGCGTGTGCGGGCTCCCCGTGTCGAGGCCGTCCGACAGAATGATCAGCGCCTTCCGCCCCTTCACCCATTTCATCTTCTGGCGCGCGGCCGCGTAGACGCCGTTCCACAGCGCCGTTCCGCCGCATCCGCGAAGCGGCACCGTTTCCATGCAGTTTTCCCCGAACTGCGCGCCGCGCAGTTGCAGCCCTTCGATATCGTCCACGCCTTTGCGCAGCACGTCGAGCGAGCCGGTGAGATCGGTAATCAACTTCACTTCGGGACCCACCGTCACCAAAAACGCCCGGTCCTTTTCGCCGACCACCTGCCGCAGAAACTGATTCAACGTCTGGCGATGCTGGTCGATGAACGCGGACTGGCTGCCGCTGACATCCACGATCAGGCCAATGGTCAAAGGTAAGTCCTGTTCGAGCCAGAGATGATCGATTTTCTGGATTTTTCCGTTATCGCGCAGCTCGAAATCGTCAGGTTGAAGGCTCTTCGCCGGCACGCCGCCGCGATCGGTGACCTCGCAGGTCACCGTCACCAACCCGACGTCCACCCGAATATCGGCCTTCTGAGCATGGAGCGCCGCGCACAAAATCAAAATCCCCAGACTCGCCGCGCGGCGCATGCGTTCACCTATGAGGTTGTTGAGAAAAAGCCGGGATCCGCTCGCTGTCGCGCGCGGTTCGGTGCCGGACATTCGATTTCGGCACCGAGCCGCGCGCGCCAGCAAGCGGGTGCCGACGTGTATTCACCGGACCATCCTGGCGCAAATGACAATCCACTAGATCTTCGGTTTTGGCGGAGGCAATTCCCGCGCCGGACATACCGATTCGAACCCCGCCGGCTTGTGCGATCCATCGCAGAACGGCTTATTCGCCGAATGCCCGCAGCGGCACAGCCCGATGGCGGTCCGCCCCGCGAGCCCAAATTCGTTCCCGTCCGCATCGTGCACCGTGAAATCGCCTTCCACGCGGATGGAACCGTTGTTAAAAATCGTAACTTTCGCAGCCATTATCCCGATGCTAGCAGATCAGGGAACCGGCATTCCCAAAGCGCGCCGCGATTCGATGAATTTCGGAAACACCAGCGACTCAAACGTCGGGTCTCCTCCGTTTTCCGTCGGCAGAGGCCAAAGCTCCAGCAGCTTCCGTGCCTCATCCTTCTGCCCGGCGGCGATCAACCCCGCCGCGTAAAACGTGCGCGCCTCGCCGTCCTGCGCGGGGGCCGTCCGGAAAAACGCCTCCTTCAGAGACGCCAGGTCGTTGGAAACGTGCCCCGTCCACACCGCTCTTTGCCGATCCGCAAGCTGCGGCGGAACGTCCGCCAGTTTCGCCATCGCCTGGTCGCGCCGGCCGGTAATGAAATCCCAGGTCGCCTCCCGCCATGCGACCAGCGGATCGTGCGCATTTCTCCGCGCATCGAGATATCGGCCCATCTGCTCATCCGCGCCCTTCAAATCCCCGGTGAGCCAGCGCGCCATGGCCGCCTTTTTCAACTCCGCGCCGTCGGCGAACGAAGCATCCGATTGAAATGCTTGTAGAAAATATTTCTCCGCATCCGCAAAGCGTCCGCGTATGAAATACACTTCGCCGAGCGAGTCCAGCGCATTGGTTTTCTGACCCGCGGCGGTTCCATACTGCTCCAGCGACTTCTTTGCCGCTTCCAGGTCGCCCGCGTACGCCTGCGCATAGCCAAGGAGATTCAAGACGCCAAAATCGCCCGGTTCGGCTCGTAAAACACCTTTGAAGTAGCGAACCGCTTCAGGAAAGTGACGCAGGTTCAGCTCGGTCTCGGCCGCCAGCGAGAGCAGGGAAGTGTCCAGGGGCCGAAGTTCCACCAACTCTCCCACGGCGGCTTCCCGAGCAGCCGGATCTTTTCGAAGCGTGGCGAGCAGCAGCTTGATCCGCGCCCGGTCCTCGGCCGACCGCAATCCAGGCCGCGCCAGCGCCTGCTGCGCCGCGCTGACGGCCCGATCCTGTTCTCCGCGCTGCGTCAGCGTCTCGGCCCACGCGAGCCAGGCAGCGCCGAAATCGGGGTCAATCGCCACGGCGCGCTCATACTCGCGATGTCCCCACGCCGCGACGGCCTGATCGTTCGCTGTGGAAAATGGATGCGCGCCGGAGTCCAGCCGCTTCGCGATCGCGCTCACGGCGGGAAGCACATCGCCCGTCGCGTCCGCATTCACGACCATTTTATGCCGCGCAGCGTCTTCCACCTGGACGTCGATCCGCAATCCTCCGCGGCTTTTTACGAAGAACCCGTGGACCAGCCGGTCGGCCCCGGCCAGATATCCCTCATTGGTCGATCCCGCGCGCACCGCGATCACCCTAGGGTTCCCGGAAAGCTCCGTCGAGAAGATAGCTGGCGCGGCGGACGCAATCCAATCGAGCGATGCGTCCCCCGTGAGATTCTCAAATGGCAGGACAGCGAGCCGCTGTACGGGATGCTCAGGCGCGCGCGAACATGCCGCAACCGCCAACAGCACCAGTGCGACTAGCCGGCCACGAATCAGAGGACCTTTTGCTCCACGGCAATGAGCTGCTTGAACTCAGGATTGTCCTTGAGCGTGGCGAACTCGGGCTCCTTGGTGAATTTCTCGCGCTCTTTGAAGCCTTCTTCGAGAGCCTTGCGGATGTACAACAGCGCGAGATCCACCATCCCCGCCTTGGCGTAGGTTTTCGCCATGTAGTAATGAAACTTCGCGCGCTCTTCCACGCTGCGTTCCTGTAGTAGAACGCCCTGCGTGCTGCGTCGCTCGAATACCTGCGGATCGATCTCCAGCGCCTTCTGATACATCGCGAACGCGTCCGTGTAATTCTTGCGCGCGAAATAAGCCGTGCCCAGATTGCTGAGGATCGATGCCGATTCCGGCGTCAGGCGCAGAGCTTTCCGGTATTGCGCGATCGCCCGCCGGTAGGCCTTCTGGGCGTAAAAGACGGTTCCCAGATTGTTCACCGCTTCGGCGTACGACGAGTTCAGCTTGATCGCCCGTTCGTAATTTTTCTTGGCGTCGGTAAGATCCAGCAACTGGTGATACGCGATACCCAGCTTGTTCGCCAGCACCGCCGAATCCCTCGGCCCCGTCTGATACACCTCGATCGCCTCGCGATACATCTTGCGCGCGACAAAGATGTCGCCGCGCACTTCCGGCGTCAACACTTTTGTAGGATCGGGCGAAGTGGTTTTATTGGGAGCAGGCGCCCGGAACCCGTTGGCCGTTTGCGCAGGCGGATTCTGAAGAGCGAGTGCCGTTACGAAAAGAAATGAGAGACCGGAAACCATCATGGGCCTCCTTAACGAGCCTAGTGATATTTACTTTATCACTTAAACACATCTCGGAGGCGCCCGAAGAAACCTTTATGGGGCTTCTTCTCCGGATCTTTTTGATCCGGTGGAGGAGCGGGCGCTACTGGGATACTACGCCCCACTACAGAGGGGCTACTCTGCGGATTCGCAGCCAGTGTCGGAGGCCGGTCGGAGACGGTAGTAGGCGCCGGAGTCACCGGCGCTGTCGGCTCCCATCCGGCGACTTGCGTTCGTGCGCCCCCGTGCAGCCTGCACACTTCCACGGGTTGAGTTCCTGAGATAAAAACCTGACTCCGGACCTTAGGACAAGCCGGCGTCGCCAGCATCCCGGTCGACTCGTCGATCTCCGCGGTCACGATCCCGTCCGGCGCTTCGAACCGGTGGACATTTCGATACTCGCGATGCTGGTGCGCCCGCTTCATGAATTCCGCCCAGATCGGCAAGGCGCTATGCGCGCCTTCCAGCTTGAAGTCGCGATTATCGTCGAACCCGACCCAGACCACGCAGATCAGCTTCGAAGTGAATCCCGCAAACCACCCGTCGCGCGAAGTTCCCGTTTTCCCCGCCGCCGGAAGATTGAATCCCTTGGCATGAACGCCCGCTCCCGTGCCGGATCGAAGAACCTCCTCCAGGGTGTTTTCCACGAGATAGGCCACCCGCGGATCGAGCGCCGGCTTCCGGTCCGGTTTGGCGTCGTACATCAACTCGCCCTTGTGATCGCGAATATTCTTGATGAAGCTGGTCTTCACCAGTTCGCCGCCATTCGGAAACACCGTATAGGCGCCCGCGATTTCGAGCGGCGTCACTTCATACGCCCCCAGCGCGATCGACGGCGTCGCTTTGATATCGACATTCAGCCCGGCGGCGCGCGCGGTCAGCGCAACCTTGTCGTAACCGACCATCTCCGCGACCTTCACAGCCGGAATATTCAGAGAATGCGCCAGCGCATACCAGATCGGAATGTCGCCGTTGTACTGGTTACTGTGATTGGCTGGCTCGTATGGTTTTTCGTCGAACCAGAACGTCGTCGGCTCGTCGTTGATGATCGTCGCCGGCGTGATCACCGGACCGCCATTCTGCAGCATCGCGCCAAACGCCGCCGCGTAGACGAAAGGCTTGAACGACGATCCCGGCTGCCGCTTGGCCATCGCATGATCAAGCTGGCTCTCGCCGTACCGCCGCCCGCCGACCAAAGCTTTCACTTCGCCGGTTTCCGCATCCAGGCACACCAGCGCG
>Ga0070731_10003658_pt1 | contig 13718 bp, 10 predicted proteins | sample Coa_R1_2_FD_66448 | JGI IMG/M metagenome (GOLD analysis project Ga0070731, IMG submission 66448) | Surface soil microbial communities from Centralia Pennsylvania, which are recovering from an underground coalmine fire - Coalmine... | ecosystem: Environmental > Terrestrial > Soil > Unclassified ... | reverse complement strand
ATGTGGAGCTCGCCGGATTGCTCGCCCGGGAAGCCTTCTCTTCCGCTCTGGATCTCCTGAAGTCCAAGGCGGAACAGATGGAGTGGCCGGACTGGAAGTTCGGAATCAACAAGCGATCCCTCGAGATCAGTAGCCAGGTCGAGAAGGCCTACGAGCCGCTCAAAGAAAAGGCCAAAGGGGCGAAGGCGGAAGGGAATACGGCAGACTTGGATTCCCTGCTGAGTCGGGTCCGCTCCTGGGGCCTCGACCTCCGGACGAACGACCTCCTGGGCACGCTCGCTCCGATTGAAATGCGCCCGGTCCGCGCCGTGCTTCAGGACTTCACCCAGTCTCCCCTGAAGGGCATGAAGTACATCGGAGGAGAAGAGTTCCGCGGCGCCAAGGGGAGCTCGGCCGTCGATCCGACCGTCCTCCACGGGGGACACCGATCGTACAAGCTGGAGGCGGACTTCCGAGGGGGAGGCATGTATGTGGGATTCTACTACGACCTTACGGCTCTCAAGGACCGCGATGTTCGGGAGATCCATCTCTGGATCAAGACCGCGACCGTCACCACCATCGGAGTGCGATTGTGTGATGAGACGGATCAAATCATCCAGCGCAATGGGGGCGTGAGGCTGGCGAAGACGGCGGATTGGCAGGAAGTCGTCCTCAAGGTAGCCGACTTCCAGGGCTCAGAGCACTGGGCTGGCGCCAACGACGGCCGCTGGCACGGGCCCATGAGGGGCATCGGGATCAACGTGGGGAAAGGCGCGTTCTGGAATCGGAATGAACAGGTCGGAGCCATTTGGGTCGCCGATATCGAAGGACTCGTGGTCCCGACCTGGACCCCGCGAAAACCTTGAGGTGAGGGTCGTCAGTCCCCAACTGCAGGCGGGGGGATAGCACCAAGAGCAAGAATCGCGCGGAGCCGGTCGGGACGGACCTCCCCGGCCGGAGTCTCTTCGAGAACGCGACCCTGCCGCTCGCGGCTCTCCGCCGTTGGAGCGGCGGCGGCCTGCTGTAACATCGGAGCCGCCTTCGCGAGCTTGTAATCCAAGTTCCTTGTACTTTTTCGCATTGCTTCCCGCACGTCTTGACATGCCGCGGGGGGCCAGGAACCTCGGCCGCTTCTTAACGTCGCCCCGAAGCAGGGGGGCCGTGGGATCTCCCTGGCGGATGGTGTCAGGTTCGGTCCCGCCCAAGGGGGGCCGTGAAAGGAGCGAACAGATGCGCATGGTCCATCGCCGGATCCGGACCCTGGCGACCGGGTTGATCTGTGTCGTCGGATTGGCCGCGGCCCGTCCGAATGATCCGATTACGGAAATCGAACTGTCCAGCCCGGCCAACCATCTCCAGGCCATCGTCGCCGCGCCTGACGGAACGATGTGGGCGACGGCCTGCGCCAAGCCCAAAATCATCCGCATCGGCAAGGACGGGCAGATCACGGAGTTCCCGGTCCCCGGACCGAACGTGAAGCTGCTGCAAGGCATTACCGTGGGAGCGGACAGCAGCGTCTGGTTCACCTCGCCCAGCGACAACACCATTCGCCGGATCAACCGCCAGGGAACCTTCACCGGGGAATTCAAGATTCCGACCGTCCCGGACAAGGGAGGCGGCACCACGGCGTTTCCGCGCGGGATCGCCGCCGCTCCGGACGGCAACGTCTGGTTCGCCGAGTTGCACGGGAACAAGCTCGGCCGGATCACGCCGAAAGGGGAAATCACCGAGTTTCCCGTCCCGACTCCGGAGAGCGGCCCGTATCAACCCGCTTTCGACAAATCGGGACGTGTCTGGTGTTGCGAAAGCACCGGGAACAAGGTAGCCCGGCTGGATCCCAAGACGGGCGTCATGGACGAATTCCCCCTGCCGACCAAGGCGGCGCTCCCCCGGGACATCGCCTTCGGGCCGGACGGTCAGATCTGGTTCAGCGAGAATCAGGCCGATCAGATCGGCCGAATCACCTCGGAGGGGACAGTCACGGAGTATCCCTTGCCCAAGGGAAGCCGGCCGGTCGGGATCGCGGCTGGGGCGGACGGTAATCTCTGGATTTCCCTCCTCCGGAAGGGGCAGATCGCCCGCCTGACGCCGGAAGGCAACCTGACGACCTTCGACATCCCGTCGGGCTCCAAGGCCGAGCCCTTCGGGCTCTGCGCCGGGGTCGACGGCACGATCTGGTTCGCGGAGCAGAACCAGTGTAACCGGATTGGACGGTTGACTCTGAAAGCGGCCGTGAAATGACGGTCCGTTGCCTTGAACGGGCTCCGCGAGAGGTGGGGATAGGGATTGGGAATACCCGCGCGCGTCGGGAGGGCTCGTGCCAGCGGCAGGGGTGAACGCGGTTCGTGTACTTTTCGGCCCTCACCCCGCCACTTGAAGTCGAACGCGGGGAGCACTCGTCGTCCTTTGGTTTGGAGGCTGCTCATGGCCCTGCGATCCCAGCCGATCCGTGTCGTCCGCTCGGCGCTGCTCGATCGGGGCCTTTGGGCCGTCGTCAGCCTGGGGTTCGTAGTGTCGGTGACGGCGTCTTCCGGCATGGGCGCCGTCGTCCATGAATACCGGTTCTGCCATGACGGAATCCTGGGCAGCTCCCTGGACCTGACGGTGGTGACGGGAAGCCGCGAACAGGCGGAGGCCTGCGAAGCGGCCGTGCTTTCGGAGATCGAGCGCCTCCGCCGGCTCTTGAGCACCTACGACCCGACGAGCGAAATCAGCCGGCTGAACGCGACCTCGGAGGAGCGAGAGGTCTCCCCGGAGCTGTTTGAGGTGCTCCGTCTCTATGAACTTTGGAGGGTCCGTTCCGGCGGGGTGTTTAACGCCAGGGTCGGCTCGATTCTTCAGGCCTGGAAGCAGGGCGAGGCGGAGCAACGGATACCCGACCCCGAGACGCTCCGAACGATATGTCAGGGGATGGAGGGGGCGGCGGTCGCCTTGGATCAGGAGCGCCGACGGGTTCGTCGCCTGACCCCGCACCTGCTCAACGTCAATGCCATCGGAAAAAACTACATTATCGAAAAGGCGGTCACGGCCGCCTCCCGCGCGGATTCCGGCCTCGTCGGGCTGCTTCTATCGATCGGCGGCGATATCGTGTGCCGGGGTTCCGCCTTGGGGCCGCCCGGCACCCCCTGGAGGGTCGGCGTCGCCGACCCGACGTGCAGCTATGACAATTCCCGCCCCTTGGCCCAACTCTGGGTGCGGGATCGGGCGATCGCCTCGAGCGGGACTTATGAGCGCCAGTTCAAGATCGGCTCGGAACGCTACTCGTATCTCGTCGATCCTCGTACCGGATGGCCGGTCCGGGGGGTCCTCGGCGTCACCGTGACCGCTCCGGATGCCATGACGGCGGATGCCCTCTCGACCACGCTGTGCATCCTTTCGCCGGAGGAAGGAGTGGAGTTGGTCGGCCAGATTCCGGGCGCCGAGTGCCTCATCACTTCGGCCGACGGTCAGACGCACGCGAGCCCCGGGTGGCGGACCTTCGAGGTGCCTGCGCTGCCGATCGAAATTCGCCAGCAGAAAAACTCCTCCTGGCCCGACAAGTACCAGGTGTCGATCGAGCTTTCCCTGGCCGCCTCCCCCCCCACGACCGCCGGAAAGCCCTACCGGCGGCCGTACGTGGCGGTCTGGGCAGAAGATGCATCGGGGAAGCCCGTTCGCACGATCGCGGAGTGGGGAAACAACGCGAAGCACCAGCCGGAACTGAGCGCGTGGTGGGTGTTCGCTGGAAAGGACGCGGCGCTGGTCAAGGCCGTCTCCAAGGCGACCCGGGACGCCGGAAAATACACCCTCGTGTGGGATGGTCTGGACGACAAGGGGAATGCCGTCCCCCAGGGCGTCTATGTCATCCGGGTGGAAGTGTCCCGGGAGTTCGGCCGTCACTTCAAGGATATGACCGCGCCTCTCGCGTGCAAGACGAAGGCCGCTCAGGCTCAGATGAAAGGGAACGTCGAAGTCGATTCCGTGCAGATCAAGTTCGGGCCGGCGCCCTAGGCATGGAAGCGATGCCTCGTCGTCTGGTCGGACTTACGCGCACCCTTCACATCTACCTGACGATGTTGGGGTGCTTCCTGCTGTTCTTCTTCTCGCTGACCGGATTCATGCTGAACCACTCCGAGTGGTTTGGGCTTGAGGAAGTCCGGACGAGTAAGACTTCGGGTCGCATGCCCCGCGAGATCCTCAATCCGGTGGATAAATTGGCGGTCGTCGAAAACCTCCGATCGGACTACGGGATCCAAGGAGCACTCGATTCGTTCGAGAGCGAAGGAGACGAGTGCCGCCTGGTCTTCAAGCGTCCCGGCAGCCGGTCGGAAGCCCTTCTCGAGCGCCATACCGGCCAGGTGACCGTGTCAACCGAGTGCCGCGGCATGACGGCTCTGTTGACGGATCTCCATAAGGGAGCCAGTTCGGGATCCTCGTGGCGGTTGGTGATCGACGCGACCTCCGTGTTCCTGTTTCTGGCGTCACTCTCGGGTCTCATCTTGTGGATCTCGCTCCCGCGGCGCCGGAGAATTGGGGTCAGCGCGCTCATCGCCGGGGTGACCCTCTCCCTGGTCGTCTATTGGTGGTGTGTCCCCTAGCCGGAGTCGTTGCCGGCACTCGGGTCTAGGGCAGCGCTACTTCTGGGCCTCGTCGACGCTGAGGCTCAGCCCGGCGGAAGACTCGCCCGGCTTTTCAGGAGGCACCGCCTTCAAGTCGCTCGTGACCATCACCGCGTCCACGACCACGGGAAACGAGCGCGCAGGTTCCCCCTCCTTGAGGGGCCAGCGGCTGAGCGCCTGGAGCCCCAGGTCCAGGCGATCACCACTCACGACTAGAGGGCCAACCCACCGCCAGGCGGACTTGGTTTCCGAGAACTCCAGCTTGAAGTCGAGCGCGGCTTGGCCGTTAATTCGAATCCCGATCGCGGCGGCTTTCGCTTCATGCTGGCGGACCCGGATCCACACCGCGTAGCGCCCTTTGAAGGGAAGTCCCGCTTTGAGGGCGAGGGTTGCCGGATCCGAGATCTGGACCGCGGCTTGACGGCCGCTGGCTTGCTCGTAGGGCATGGCTTTGAATCCCTGGAGGACGGGGAATTCTTCAGCCTCGTACCAGCCCGTAAAGGCCTTCGCTCCCAGCTTTTCAGGAAGCCAGGTGGCGAATCCGGGTTCGAGGGGCTTGATCTCGGGGGGCTTTCCGGTCCTCAGGAGCACGGTGGAGGGGCCGCTCGCCAGGGTAGAAGCCACCTTGAAGTGGCCGGCGAGAAACGAAAGCTCGGTGGAGGCCTTCCCGGCAAGCACGTTGAAGAGGCGGGATTGGGGCTCGAGAACCGCAATCGGAGTCTTGATTTCCCCCGGGGGTTTTGCCGTGTCGAGCCGGGCGAGCATCTCGCCCTCGTGAAGGAAAATGTCCCCCTGACTCCCAATCTCCACCTGCGAATTCTCCCGGAAGTACATCTGGCCGTACCCTTCGACGGCGACCTCGAGGAACTCGGATCGAGCCGTGACCAGAAGTTCTCCGGCCCGAATGAGTCGTCCGACGGCCGAGGGTACCGTGCCGATGGAGTGGATCACCCGGGCGACGACGGCCTTCTCGACCAGGGTGGGAGCCGCTTTCTTGGGCTCGGACTCTGGGAGGGGAGCCGTCGAGGGTGTGGCCGCAGGCTCGTTCGGTGCACCCTTGGCGGGCGCCTCCGGAGCAGGCACCGGATGAGAGGGGGCTGGCTCCGGCGTACGGGGTTCCGATCGCGTCTTGGGGGCGGCGCTCTCCGGGGCCGGAATCGGGCGGTTGGCGGGCGGGGCGGGCTCTTCCCTCGGAGCCTCGCTCGGGAGGGAGGGGCCCTTGGGCCGGAGGATCACGGGGGGCAGGGCGACCGCCGGATCCAAAGGCGGGGTGGACCCCTTCCGGGAAAGAAGGACCGCAAGAAGGGTCGCTGCAACCATCACCGCGGCCGCCGAGGCCCAAGGGAGCCAGACGGCGACGCCTCTAGAGGCGGCGTGTTTTGGCCGGACGACGCCCAGACGGTCCGTCCCCGGTCGGATCGATTTCGCGCCGAGTTCCGAGAGTACTTCCCGGGCCAGCAGGAGCTCCATCGCGCAGCCCGGGCATTGGCGGACGTGCGATTCCACCAGGCGCGCCTCTTCGGCGCCGCTGCGCAGGTAGGCAACGAGCTGCTCGTTACTCAGACACTTCATCCATCTTCTCCGTGGACCGGGCGCCCGTCAAAGTACAGCTCCTACTCCAAATACTTCTTGAGCTTCTCCTTGGCGCGGATCAGGAGCGGCGATACGGAATTGAGGGGCAATCCCAGGACTGTGGCGATGTCCTTATAGGACATGTTCTCATAGTACGAGAGGCGCAAAAGGGCTGCCTCCCGGCGATCGAGCCTTTGGAAGGCCGCCTGCAGCCGGTCGAGGAACTCGGAGCGCTCCGCCATCTCGCCCGGAGCGGGCCCAACCGTGTCCGGCAGGAGATCCGGAAGGGAGCTCACCGGCGTCTTCTGCCGCATAATCCCGTAGGCGGTTCTCATGGCGATCACCGCGACCCACCCTTCCAAGTCGCTCTCCCCTCGAAAGCTCCGAAGCGCCTTGTTCCCATCGCGAAGCAGCTCGACATACACCTGCTGGAAGACATTCTCGATTGCCTCCGGGTCGGAGACACGGAACTTTCTCAATGCCACCGCGGCTCCGCGGTAGATGGCGGATCGAGTGCGCCGGATAAATTCATCCCAGGCTCTGCCCGTCCCTGCGATGCAGCGCCTGACCAGCTCCAAGTCTTCCGTGCTCAAGGTGGCAAGGATCAGAAATCGGAATAGAGAACGCGGAACCAACGCCCGCGGAGAGTGAGTCCGCCTTCCGGAGAGGAGGATGCCCCAGGCTCGATAGCATACCCCCGGGCCCGCGATCTTCTCTCGCCCCGCCGGCCACTTGAAGGTAACACGCGTGGTTGACATCCTTCCCTGTTCAAATCCTCCATCGGATTCTCCAATCCGAGGCGGGCGCGCGGCTCACCCTCCTAAATCGGGGCGTAGGCCGTTGCCGCCTACAGCGCGATCCCGCGACCTTGGCCGCTCCGCTTGGGAAAATGGATCCCCAGTCCTTCTAGTCGTGTGGAAACCGCATCCGTCCCGGTATGGGGGGAAGAGCCGGAACTTCGAGAATCTCAGACTGTGAGTTCGGGTGCCGCATCCGCTTCGAGTGCTTTGGATCGAGGGCGATCGTGGGAGAATCTTCGAGGCTCGATTCGTGTCCAAGTCGGGGTGGTGCCTTGAGTCTCCTTCGTGAGGGTGATAAGCTGAAAGTATGGAGACTGGCCTTATCGACGAATGGATTCGAGAATTTGAGGCCGCATCTCGCCGGACGCTTGAAGAACGGCTCCGTTATGCTTTCATCCATACCTACAAGCCGGTTCTCGACGACCTGCCTTATCGTTCATTCGATACAATGGCGGATTATCGTCGGTGGTGTGAGGAAAACCTTCCCTCATGGCTGGGTTATGGCCGCTCGGTTTGAGTATCGGCAGGCGCAGGAAATCTCAGGCGTTTTCAGGAAACACAACGTCCAGTTCCTCTTCATCGGAAAGTCGGGGGCAATCATCTTGGGTTATCCCGACACTACGCAGGATGCGGTTGTCTTCGTGGAAAAAAGCCCTGGGAACGGACGCGCCCTGGTAGCGGCAATTCTGGAACTGGGCTTTCCTCTATCGACCCAGCAGCAGGAGGAGATCAAACGGGGTAAAGATTTCGTCCAACTGCGAGAGGGGCCGTTCGACCTTGATCTCGTTTTCGCGCCGGACGGGATAGAGACTTTCGGAGAGGCGGCGCGTCGTGCTCTTACCATCGAAGGCATCCCCGTTTGCCACATCGACGATATCATCCGCAGCAAAGAGGCGACCGGGCGAGTCAAGGATCGCGAATCACTCCCTCGGCTCAAGGCATTCCGAGACTGGTGGATCAAGCAGAGGCGCCTATCGTAATCCTCGTAGGCCAGGCGCAAGGGTTGGGCGCCGAAATGATGCAGCCGAGAAAAGGATTTAAACCCTCAACGCCCGCTTTACGAAAGCCGTCGGCGCCCTGAGGTCAGCAGAACCCGGAATGACGGGATAGCCTCTAGATTGGCCGCCAGAGCCGCGAAAAACACGTTGCCCGCACTTCAGTGTCGAATGGGTCGGAAGCCTGAACTACTCGACCAAACGGCTGAGAACCTAGGCCGCTGACTAGGCCGCGAAGCCACGCCTCGAAATTCGTTCCACCACGGTCTGTTCGCCGGAAAGAGGGCCAACGGGATGAAAAAACGACAAGCCCATATGAATCCCCCTATGGTTGAGGCGGCGTGACCGTCCGGCTTCCTCACCTCCAGACCGAGGAAGAGGTTTGCGCGAGGGATCCCTCCGTCAGATCGTGCGGCTTCTGTGACTGTGTCAGCCACTCGGGCGACTCGCCCTTCGCCCGAGTGGCTTGGCGGCTGGCCTATGCTGGACGCAATCTTCGAAGGGAAAGAAGCCCGACCAGCAGAACCGCTTCGATGCCGGTGGCCCCGCAACGACTATTTGCTGATCCCCCGGGGGACGTCGGGGTCCCCCCGCCTCCGCCGGACCCGCTTCCTCCCGAAGGCGAGAGGCCGCCCGCGGAGGGGGCTCCGGCCAGGACTTCGATGCCGCTCGACTTGGGCCAGTCCGCCGATCCCTGCGAGTAGCCGAGGACGATCATTCCTGCTGGGTCGGCTTGGGCGGTGAAGGACTGAATCGTCGCCTTCCAGGCCGCCCCGGCGGTCGCAATGATGTCGAAATCGGTGAGGACGACGTTCCCATTGATCGAGACGTTGAAGCTCCTCTGCCCTGGCTGAGTCCAATAGATCTCCGCGAAGTGGAGCCGGACCGTATAGGAGGCGCCGGGCGTCAGTCCGGGAACGGTATAGCTGAAGGGTCCCCAGCGCTCCGACAGGTAGACCGCCATGGGGGCGGGATCCTGAGCGGCGGAGAGATCGATCGTGCCCGTCGCCTGGAACGTGTCGCCTCCCAAAAAGTCCGTATCGGAAAGGAAGGCCTCGGTTGCGGATCCTCCGGAATTGATCGCGACTGGACCGCTCGACGCTCCCCCTTGGCCGCCAGGCCCGGTGCCATCGCTGGTGTTCGGATCCAGCGGCCAGTTCGAGGAGAATCCCGGCCCCGTAGTCGTGGGGTCTCCGCTGGCGTCGCTCGCTAAACTAAGCCAGCCGATCCCGTTCGTTTCCAACCACGCCCCGTTGGGCGCACCGAGGCCGTCGTTCCCCGGATCTCCCTCCGTGCAGAAAACGGGGAATTGCGCCTGGACCGCGAGAACGGTGGAGGGGTCCGCAGAGTAGGGGTGAAACCCCACGCAGGCATTGGAATAGTCGATCGCGCCCGGCCCCGAGGCTTGCTGCTGGGCAACCGTGAGCATGGGGCCATCCCCGTGGGCGAAGCTATTGGTGATGATGAGCGTGCTCGGGGCGAGGGATCGGATGAATTGATAGGAATCCTTCTGCCACTGGATGTCGCTCGCTTGATAGTCGGCGGGATCCCACCCCGAGCCGTATTCGTTCGCCATTTCGTAAAGGACGTGCGTTCGGTTGGCGTACCGCGGAGCCACCGCTTGCCAGAAGGTCGTCCAGTCGCTTTGGTCGGGAATGAGCTCGGAATGATAATCGATGATGATGTAGAAACCGTACTGCGAGGCGTTGTTGACGGCCGTGTCCATGAGGGGAAGGAGGACGGACATCGGCTGATCCGCCCAGGTGGTCCCTGGAGGAAATGAGCCCGCAGGATTACTGCGGTAGCAGCTATAGCGCACGGCGTTCAGGTGGAACTGATCCCGCCATCCTTGAAGGATGCTCGGGGGGGGATTGTTCGGGTTCACCGTGTCGGGTCCGCTCGAGAACCCTCGAAGTACGACGCCGTCGTCGCCGGCCAGGCTTCCGTTGTGGATCTGCGCCCGGCCCCGATCGGATGGGGCCCACGCGGGACTTGCGGCAGCGATCAGCGCTGCCCAGACCAGCGGAGACGACACCCTCCTGATCCACTTGAAAAAGACCAAGGACACGGCCCAGGGTCGGACGGAGTTCGACATTCTTGCCTCCTCGTGCGGCCCGCCCCTTCTGGATCGCCCAGACTCAACCTGAAGCCGGTCGTTGGGATCCTCTTCACCGCCTCCTCCCCGGCGGGGTAGAATCCAGTCGAACCGGTTGCTCCTCGTTCCCTAATGCGTTCCGGGAGCACCGTCTAAAGAAAAATGCGACCGGATGAGACGACGCTGGGAAGCCCCGAACGGGCCTTCCCCCAGACGATCTGGGGGCTAATCTCCCGCGCCCGAGACAGCGACACCGAAATCCGGGGGGGAGGCCTGGCGGAGCTCTGCCAGAAGTACTGGAAGCCCGTCTATTGCTATATCCGGCTGGCGCATGCCAAGACGAACGACGATGCCAAGGACCTGACCCAGAATTTCTTCCTCTGGCTCCTCCAGGGCGACGCGCTTCGGTACTATGACTCCTCGCGCGCGAGCTTCCGGACTTACTTGAAAAGCCTCGTCCGGCAGCTCGTGCTCAACGAGGATCAGGCTGGCCGACGCCAAAAGCGCGGCGGGGCCGTCCGAATCCTGGACTTGGACGGGGACTCGGCGAAGCTTCGGGAGGCCCTGGCGGATCCCAAGGCCCCGGACCCGGAGAAGCTCTTTGACGAGGAATGGCGGAATACGATCATGACCCAAGCGATCGAAAGGGTCCGCCGCAAGCTCACCACGAAAGGCCAGGAGGAGCAGTTCCGGATTTACGAGAAGTACGCTCTTGCCCCTCCCTCCGAGCGCCTCACGTACGCCGAACTCGCCCGAGAGCACGGTCTCAAGGAAAGCGACATCCGGAATCACCTCTTCCTCATCCGGAGCCAGGTCCGCGAGGAGGTCCGCTCGGAGATCCTGGAGATGACCTCGAGTCCCGGGGAATTTGAAGAGGAGTGGAATGCCTTCCTCGGAGTCCAGTGATTGGGCCGGTTGGGCCCGAGAAGACATTCTGGCTTTCGAGCGGGAGCTCAAGGCGAGCGAGGGTCTGGCGTCGGAGGGTGCTTCCGCGGGGAGCCTCCCTCTCGATGCATCGAGACAGATCGGGGGCTCCGAGGGGGTGCCGGACGCTCGGGCGATCCTGTCGCGCTACGAGCTTCAGGGGCGGCTCGGGGAAGGGGCGACGGCGGTCGTCTACCGCGCCTGGGACCGGGAGCTCAAGCGCCCCGTCGCGGTCAAGGTTCTCCGCGAGCACGCCGCTCTCAGCGAGATCGCCCGCCAGCGGTTCCGCCGCGAGGCCACGACCGCCGCGGGACTCGCTCATCCCCATGTGGTCCAGGTCTTCGACGCCGGCGAAGCCCAGGGGAAGCTCTACATCGTCATGGAGCTCGTCGACGGGCAGCCGTTTTCGGAGATTCTCAAGAAGCGGGGGAGCACCGAAACGGAACTCACACGCATTCTCGAACAAGCCGCCCGCGGTCTGGGAGCGGCCCACGAGAAAGGGGTCGTCCATCGAGATCTGAAACCCGCCAATATTCTCGTCGGGGGCGACGGACTTCCGAAAGTCGGAGACTTCGGCCTGGCCCATCTGGCGGAGTCGAAGACGGAACTGACCCGGACCGGCACGACTCTCGGGACTCCCCTCTACATGTCGCCCGAACAGGTGGAAGGGAGGCCGAAGGAGATCTCGACGAGGACGGACGTTTATGCGCTGGGGGCCATCCTCTACGAAATCCTGACCGCCCGCACGCCCCACCAGGGCGAGACCTTGGCCGAGATTTACGGAAAGATCGTCCGGGAGGAGCCGATCGCTCCCCGGAAGCTGAAGGCCGAAGTCTCGAAGGATCTGGAAACCATCGCCCTGAAGGCCCTGGAAAAAGACCCCCGAAAGCGATACCCTTCGGCGCGCGAATTTGCGGAGGATCTTCGGCGCGCCTTGGAAGGCGAACCGATCGAAGCGCGGCGGATCTCCGGCGCCGAGAGGCTCTGGAGGAAGGCCGCGAAGCGCCGCGCCATTCTTTTGCCCCTTTTCGGCGCGATCCTTCTCGGACTCGGGGTCGGGATTTTCGTTCCGCGAAAGGCGGTCGTTCCCCCCAAGCTGATCTTCCTCGAGCGGGCGGAAGGCGACGTCAGGATGCTCTTCCAGGACGGGAAGAAGACGCCCGCCCATCAAGGTCAGATTGTGAGCGAAGGCCAGGGGATCGAGACAGGGGCCAAGCCGAGCGGTGCCGTCCTTCGGTTTGAGGACGGGAGTCTCGAACTGGGGCCGGAGTCGTCGCTGGTTGGAGTCGCCACCGACGGAGGAAAACGCGTCAGGGTCTTGAAAGGATGGCTCCGTGCGGACACCGGGAAACAGCCGATGAGTCTGGACACGCCCCTGGGAACCATCGAGGGCGCGGGAGCAAAGCTATTGGTCATTGCCGATCCCGATCCCCGGAAGGGGACGCGACTGGTCGTCGAGGAGGGGTCCGTCCGATTCGTCGGCAAGGCCGGCAAGGACCTCCGCGTCGAACAAGGGCAGGCTCTTCTCGCCCGGGAGGGAGGCGAACCCGTCGTGGAGCGGTGGCGCGGAATTGCGCTTGGCCCGTACCTCGAGGCCCTGCCTCCGGCTTCGCGGAGCGTCACGGGGGATGCCGACTGGGCCTTCGCCCAAGGCATCGCTTCTCAACGGAAGGTTCCCATGCGAGATGAAAGCGGAAACACGGAGTCCGTCTTCAGATTCCCGTACCCGGAGTCGAACTCGATCACCTTTACGGCGAGAATCGTGATCGACGGCGTCATCCCCGACCGCCGGCCCGGGTACGGGGCGTGGGGCTTCGGTCTTGCCGCCGGTTTCTCGAAGTCCGAGATTATCCTGCGTTCGCTGCAGAACAACGCTTCCGCGGGCGAATCCTGCCTGCAAGTTCAGGGCCCCGGGAGCACCGTGATCCCGTTCGTCCACGACCGGACGGGGACCTACGAACTGAAGCTCGACATCGAGCGCCGCAATCTGAGGACCGTCGTGGTGCGAGGGAAGCTGTGGCAAGGTCCTGTCGAACCGGACCGCTGGTCGATCGAGACGGAAGGCGCCGTAGAGGGGCCGATCGTCCGCCTGGGGCTCCAGACCTGTCGCTGTTCCTGCCGCTTCGAAGATCTCCGACTTAAGACGGCACCTTAATTCGGGGTGAAGCTGGTTCTCCAGTCGGTCACGCTGTAGCGACGGAGGTGTGCAGGAGGAAATTCCTTTCGGCTTCCAGGACTCCCCGGGCGCGCTTGGGGGCTTTCATCGTCCGGGCCGTGGGTCAGGCCCGCAAGCTTCATCATCAGGTTGGTGCCTGAGCCGACCTGGTCGTGCCGCTTCAGGAACGGGACCGCCTGGTCCAGGATGACGGTCCGGAGTCGTTCCTTCTCGTCTTTCGTGTCTTCATCGGCCTTTCTCTTAACGAAAGAATAATACAGTTCAGCACCATAATTCAGGAACACAGCTCCCTCAAACGCGTATATTATAATGCTGATCGGCATTATACTGGAGGTGAAGCATGGTGCCCAGAGAGTTTTCAGCGCATCCTGAGGAGTTCCTGGGCCGGCGGGCTCTGGTAACGGGGGCCTCTCAGGGGATTGGGGAAGCCATTGTCCGGCGTCTCGCCCGGGGAGGAGCGACGGTGGCGGCGGTGTCGCGATCGACGCCCGGGGTCCCCTATCCCGAGGGTACGATCATCATGTTGGCGGATCTTACGACCGAGGAGGGCTGCGAGCGGGTCGTGAAGGAGACGCTGTC
>Ga0070731_10003656_pt1 | contig 13720 bp, 12 predicted proteins | sample Coa_R1_2_FD_66448 | JGI IMG/M metagenome (GOLD analysis project Ga0070731, IMG submission 66448) | Surface soil microbial communities from Centralia Pennsylvania, which are recovering from an underground coalmine fire - Coalmine... | ecosystem: Environmental > Terrestrial > Soil > Unclassified ... | reverse complement strand
AAGCCGAGCTTTTGCAGCGCGCCGGCAAACCGGCAGCTGCGCGCCTGCAACTCGCCGTAGCTGAGCGAACGATCGGAATCGATGAATGCGATCTTGTCGCCAAGCCCGCGCGCGACCTGGACATCGATGAGATCCGTGACCGCGTTGTACGGCCGGCGCTGTAGAAGGTCTTCCAGCATGGAACGGCTTCCCCCCTTGCGCCTGAGTATAGCCTCGGCTTGGCTGTGGCGCGTAGCGCGCTTTCGTCCTACTTTGCGGGATTATTCCTGGAGGGGTCGCGTGCAATCGCAAAATGCGCCACGGCTTCGTTGTGGCGGCCGCCATCGCATGACGAGCCTCGCGTGATGAGCCGCGCCGGAGCGATCGCGCGCGCGCAGGCCTATTTCGACGACGGCGGCTTTGTCGCCGACCTCGGCCGCCGCGTCGCGTTCCCGAGCACCAGCCAGGAGCCCGAGCGTGCCGGCGCGCTGCGCGCTTATCTCGACGACGAGATGGTGCCGGCGCTCACCCCGCTCGGATTCACCTGCCGCATCCTCGACAATCCGCACGGACCGCCGGCGCTGGTCGCCGAGCGCATCGAGAATCCGGCCTTCGTCACCGTGCTGGCGTACGGGCACGGCGACACCATCGCCGGCCAAGATGCGCTGTGGCGGGCCGGGCTCGAGCCCTGGCGGATCGTTGTCGAGGGCGAGCGCATCTATGGCCGCGGCACCGCCGACAACAAAGGCCAGCACAGCGTCAACCTTGCCGCCCTTGCCGCCGTGCTCAAAGAGCGCGGCGCGCTCGGCTTCAACTGCAAAGTGCTGATCGAGATGGCGGAGGAAGTCGGCTCGGCGGGCCTGCGCGAACTGTGCGCGCTGCATCGCGACGGCCTGCTCAAGGCCGACGTGCTGATCGGCTCCGATGGCCCCCGCATCGCACCGAACGAGCCGACGATCTTCCTCGGCGCCCGCGGCGGCTATCCGATCGATCTGATCGTGGACTTGCGCGAAGGCGCGCATCATTCCGGCAATTGGGGCGGGCTGATTGCCAATGCGGGCATCGTGCTGGCGCAGGCGCTCGCCACCATCACCGATGCGCGCGGCACGATCTTGGTGCCGGAATGGCGGCCGCCGCTGCCGCAGCCGGTGCGCCAGGTGCTGGCCGGCGTCGAAGTCGACGGCGGCGAAGACGGGCCGCGCGTCGACCGCGATTGGGGCGAGCCGGGCCTGTCGCCGGCGGAGCGCGTGTTCGCCTGGAACAGCTTTGAGATTCTGGCTTTCATCACCGGCACGCCGGAGCGTCCGGTCAACGCCATCCCCGGAAACGCCCGCGCCCATTGTCAGTTGCGCTACGTCGTCGGCACCGACGTCGACGACGTCATTCCGGCGCTGCGCCGCCATTTGGACGGTCACGGTTTCCATAACGTCGAGGTGCGTGCCGGCCGCGGCAGCTTCTTCAACGCCAGCCGGCTCGATCCCGCCGATCCGTGGGTGACGTTCGCGAAACTGTCGCTGGAGCGCACGACCGGCAAATTGCCGACCATCCTGCCCAATCTCGGCGGCTCGCTGCCGAACGATATTTTCGCCGATATTTTGCGGCTGAAAACGATCTGGGTGCCGCACTCCTACGCCGGCTGCTCGCAGCACGCGCCGAACGAGCATCTCTTGGCGCCGATTGCCCGCGAAGGCTTGGGTCTGATGGCCGGACTGTTCTGGGATCTTGGCGATCCCGCTGTGCCGCGACCGCCGCATTAAGTTCATTGTTTCCCGGGCGCAGCGCAGCACGAAGTGATGCGCTGCAGACCCGGGATCGTTATAAACTCGGAGTCTGCGACGATCCCGGATCAGCGATGCACCACCATAGCGCGCGCAGACGCGCGTGAACGCGCTTATGGTGCTGCATCGCATCCGGGAAACATGGGCTTTACTCCGCCGCCACGGCCGCGTTTGTCTGCTGCGCCTGCTTTTCCATCTCGCGCCGGATGCGGACGGCTTGCGAACTTTCGTCAAGCGCGACGTCGGCTGCGGTGACGAACTCACCCGCGGCAACGTCGCGCACGAGCTTGACGTGATGCGCCAGCCCGATCGGCAAGGCGTTAAGTTTCAGGCTGCGCGCTGCCGGGACGAGCTTGGCGTAGACGCAATAGCCGCCTTCGCCGTCGAGCATTTCGCCGGCTTTCAGGGCGCGCTTGGCGACCGTCACCGCATCGCCGCGCCAGCCGCGGCAGCTTCCGGTCGGCTCGCCGCGCAGCGCGACATTGAGCACCGAGATCGACAGTTCGAGCCCGATCAGATGGAACGGCTTGTACATCGCCGCGTAGCGGCCGGTCGTATCGGTCGGCAAGCCGTACTGCTTGAAGCAGGCCGCGGCGTAGTCGCTCTGCGCCTTGAACACCACATAGACGCCCCAGCGCAGGTCGCGCTCGACCGGCTCGCCGTTGCGCTTGAGCGACGACACCACTTCGACCATGCCGTCGCCGCCCAAAACGCCGCCTAAAGTTTTCGGCCGCAGCACGCCGGCGAGCTCGTCGGCGCCGCATGGCGGAAAGATCAGACCATCGTGCGGCACGTCGAGTTGGCACGCGTTGGCGACCGCGGCCATCTCGATGGCGGACTTGGTGCCGTCGAGGAATGAATTGAACATCTGCGAATTCATGCCGGCGCGCTTGGCCTCTTCGGCGGTGAGGCCGTAATGCTGCCACACGCCGTCCGGCGTGACGGTGTGATAGGCCGGCAGATATTTGGTGCCCTTGCCGGCCGCGGCCACGATAAAGCCCGCCGAGCGCGCCCAATCGACCATTTCGGCGATCAATGCCGGCTGATCGCCATAGGCCATGGAATAGATCACGCCGGCCGCGCGCGCCTTTTGCGCCAGCCACGCGCCGGCAAGCGCATCGGCTTCGACATTGACCATGACGATGTGCTTTTTCGCGTCGATCGCCGCGATCGCATGCGCAATGCCGGCTATCGGATTGCCGGTGGCTTCGATCACCACTTCGATGCGCTCGTCATTGATGGCATCGCGGCCGCTTGCGGTGAAGCGCGTGCGCGCGGCGCGGGCTTCGTCCCAGCCGACGTTGCGGCATGCCGCCTTGGCGCGTTCGGGATCGAGATCGGCGATCACCGCGACCTCGATGCCGGCGATCGACGGCACCTGGGCCAAGAACATCGAGCCAAATTTTCCGGCGCCGATCAGCCCGACGCGGATCGGCTTGCCGGCCTCGACGCGTGCGGTGAGTTTGGCTTGCAGGTTCATGGCTTGATCTCCGTCGGCTCTTTCGCCGCAGCCAGCGCGCCGGCAAAGGCTGTGAGATTTTTTTGCGTCTCGCGGTCCCTCACCACTGCCGGCGTGTCGGCAATCAGCTTGACGATGCGGCTACGGTCGTCCGGCATGATATATCCGGCCCAGACGTCCCGCGTGTCGCGCAAGGCATCGGCGATCATCCTGGCGTTGGCGGGCTTCATGCCTTGCGTCATCGCCGTAATCGCGCCGGTGATGGTTTGCGCCGAGCCGCTGCGAGCCTGCTGCAGGCCTGCGGCGCGCGCCGGCGTGCGCTGCTCCGCCGGCAATTGATCCAGGAACAAAGTCAGCGTCGTCGCCTGGCGGGCCTCGAAGCGGATCAGAAAAGTCATCGCCACGGCGCACTGATCTTGGTATTCGCTCATATTGCGCTGCATCACCAGCTGATCGATCGGCTGGCCCGGCTGCAGGCCATACAAAATGATGCGCTTGTAGCTTTGGTCCACGGCGGCGCCCCACTGCAGCAGCCAACGGATGTCGTCGGCTTGGGCGGGCGGCAGCGCGTTGAGCGCGGCGACGTCGAAGATGTGACGAAACAGATCGGCGGCGGGCGGCTTGGTAAAGTCCGGCTCGCCGCCCGCTTTCAAAACGCCGTCGAGATAAATCCCGAACGCCTGCGCGGCGTTTTGCGCGGTAGCCGCGTCGCGCGGGCCGTCCTGGCCGTGGGCCGGCGCCGCGAGCGCGGCGAGGAGCAGCAACGATCCGAGAAAACGCACCCTCGCTCCTACTCCGCCGCTGCGATCGGGCCGCGGCTTTTAGTTCACGGCGAAGCAGTAGAACAGCCCGTCGCCGCCGGTGCTCTTGAGGTCGTTCTGGCTGCAGCCGCCGTCCGGCCCGCGCGAAGGATGCGACGAGTTCCACGACTTCGACGCATCGTCGTCACGCAAGCCCTGGCGGTCGATGTGCCCGAGCATGGCGGCGCCCTTGGCGCTGCTTGTCCAGTTGCCGCAGGTGCGGTCGTCGCCGGCGGCAAACGCCGTGCCGTCCGGCTGCGTGCCGGTCAAGGCGTCGTGCCGGTTGGGCGTGTCGCCCCGGCCGTTGATGATGTCGCCCTTCTCTGACAGCGAGGTTTGCTTGGTCAGGTTGTTCTGGCCGTGCAGCTCCGCGACATCCTTGGCGACGACGACGCCCTTGGCATTGGTCCACGGACCTTTGCCGATGCGATCGCGCGCATTGGCCGCCGGCTGGCCCTCGGCCGCTTGCGTGCTCAGATAAGCGTGCCAGGTATGGCCGCCGGCACCGGCGGCTTGCGCGAGTTGCTGGCAGTGCTGATCGGCGCCGGCGAGCCCCCCGAGATCGGCGCCGTTGCCGGAGCCGACGCTGGTGACGAAGAACGTCATGCCGGCCTGCTGCGCGATGGTGCTGCCGCTCATGGCGAGCGCCAGCATTGCGGCGGTTGCGGCCAGTGAAGTTGCGGCCAGTGAAAAAGTCGCCCTGCGATTCATGTTTACTCTCCCGGTTACGTGTTCAAGCTTGCAAGACGATAACAAGCCGGGCGTGCGATTATTCCGCCGCAACCTTGCGCGCCAGCCACGCGCCGGCGAGCGCGTCGGCTTCGACATTGACCATGACAATGTGTTTTTTCGCGTCGATCGCCTCGATCACGACTTCGACGCGCTCGTCGTTGATGGCGTCGCGGCCGCGCTCGGTGAAACGCGTGCGCGCAATGCGGTCCTCATCCCAGCCGACATTGCGGCATGCCGCCTTGGCGCGCTCCGGATCGAGATCGGCGATCGCCGCGACCTCGATGTCGGCGATCGACGGCACCTGCGCCAAGAACATCGAGCCGAATTTTCCGGCGCCGATCAGCCCGACACGGACCGGCTTGCCGGCTTCGACGCGTGCAGCGAGCATGGCTTGCAGGTTCATGGCACGATCTCCTTAATTCTACTTCGCCGCCGCAAGCGCGCCGGCAAAGACGGCGAGATTATTCTGCGCCTCGCGGTCCGCCGCCGGCGTGTCCGCGATCAGCTTGGCGATGCGGGAGCGGTCGTCCAGCATGATATATCCGGCCCAGACGTCGCGCGTGTCGCGCAATGCAGCGGCGATCAGCCGGGCATTATCGGGTTTCATGCCCTGGGTTATCGCCGTAATCGCGCCAGTAATGGTTTGTGCCGAGTCGCTGCGGTTCTGCTGCAGGGCTGCCGGCCTGCGCTCTTCCGGCGGCAGCTGATCCTCGAGCGAAGTCAGCGCCGTCGCCTGGCGCGCCTGGAGGCGGATCATAAAGCTCATCGCCACGGCGCACTGGTCTTGGTATTTGCTCATGTTGCGCCGCATCAACAGGTCGCTGGGTTCGTTCAGCCGCCGGCCATATAAAATGATGCGCCTGTAGCTTAGGTCCACGGCCGCGCCCCAATCCGGCAGCCACACCATGTCGCTGGCTGCTGCACGCGGCAGCGCATTGAACGCCGCGACGTCGAAGATATGGCGCAACAGGTCCGCGGCCGGCGGCTTGGTAAAGTCGGGCTGGCCGCCGGATTTCGCCACGCTGTCGAGATAAAGCCCGAATGCCCGGAGGGCGTTCTGCGCGGTCGCCGCGTCACGCGAGCCGATCTGACTGAAGGCCGGAGAAGCGAGCGCGAGCAGCAGCAGGAGCGATCTGAGAAAGGGCATCTTTGTTTTTACTCCGCCGCGACGCGGTGCGAACGCGCATAGGCCAGCAGCGCGTCGTCTGCCACCGGAACGATCGGCGTAAAGTCGCGGTGCGCGATCCATTCCGGCCGGGTGAATTTGGTGATGTGGTTGGAGCAGGCGCACAGGGTCAGATAGACGATCTTGCGCGGATAGGGCGTGATGTTGGGCGGCGAGGCGTGCACCAGGTTGCCGTGGAACATCAGCACCGAGCCCGGCTTGCCGGTCGGCGCCACGATGCCGCCCTCGGCGGCGAGCCGCGTCACCGTCTCCTTGTCGAGCGTCCACAGCGGATAGGACGTGGTCAGCGTGTCGTGGCCGGCATTGAGCACGCCCTGCTTGTGGCTCTTCGGAATCAGAAGCAACGGGCCGTTGATCGGCATCACCTCGTCGAGGAACACCGCGATGTTCATGGCGCGCGCCTGCGGCATGCCGTCGTCGCGCGCCCAGGTGCCGTAGTCCTGATGCCATTGCCAGACATCGCCCTCGAAGGCGGCTTTGGCGTTGAGCTTGAACTGATGGACGTAGACCTCTTCGCCGAACAATTGCCGCAGCGGCTCGACCACCCGCGGGTGGCTGGCGAGCAGACGGAACGTCTCGTTGAAAGTGTGCGCGGCGAAGGCGGTGCGCGGCGCGCCGGTCTTCTCGCGCCACACCTCCTGGCGATCGAGCTTCAGAATCGCCTCGGCGTCATCGCGCAACAGCGCGATCTCTTCCTCGCTGAAGCAGTTCGGGAAGAACAGATAGCCTTGCTCGTCGAACTCTTTCAGTTGGCTGGGCGAAAGCTGCATGGCGTTTCCAGACGTGTTGTTGTCGGCGCGCGGCGCAGCGCCGGCGAGGAGCGATTGGCCGGCAATTTACCCCATCGTCCGCGACCGATCCAGGTTTGCCGGCTGGGTGCCGCGCGTGCGCGCCGGGAACTTCGCTGCTCGAACCCGGTTTGTATCGATATATTTTCATCAGGCGCGGGAATCCCTTGCGCCACGTCGCTTTTTTTCGGGCTGGAGATCAAGTTGAGCTTGTCCGGCGACCCAGGGCAGAGCCGGCCCCAAGACCCCGACCGGCTCGGGCCTTTCGCGCTGATCGGAGCGCTCGGCATCGTTTACGGCGATATCGGCACTAGCCCGCTCTACGTCTTCCAAGCCATCGCCAAGATCAACAACGGGCATTTCGACGAAACCAGCGCGCTTGGCAGCCTGTCGCTGATTTTATGGACGCTGATCGTCGTCGTTTCGCTGAAATATGCGCTGGTGGTGATGCGGGCCGACAATCGCGGCGAGGGCGGCATTTTGGCGCTGATGTCGCTGACCAGGGCAAAATGGCGCGGCCGCAATCGCTATCTCATCGCTTGCGGCTTGATCGGCGCGGCGCTGCTGTACGGCGACGGCATGATCACGCCGGCGATCTCGGTGTTGAGCGCGGTCGAGGGGCTCAAGCTCGCCAGCCAGGACTTTGCCCGCTACACCATGCCGATCGCGACGGTCATCCTGCTGCTGCTGTTTGTGATTCAGCACTACGGCACCGCCGCCGTCGGCCGCGCCTTCGGGCCGGTGATGCTGCTGTGGTTCTTGACCATCGCGATCCTGGGCGGCATCGGCATCGCCAAGGCGCCGCACGTCATCGTCGCGGTCAATCCGCTCTATGCTGCGGCCTTCCTGGTCCACCACGGCGTTGCGAGCTTCGCCATTCTCGGCGCGGTGTTTCTTTGCGTGACCGGCGCCGAAGCTATGTACGCCGACATGGGGCATCTCGGCCGCGAGCCGATCCGTATCGCCTGGACCGCGATCGTGCTGCCGGCCTTGCTGCTCAATTATGCCGGCCAGACCGCCGTGGTGCTGCAAGGCAGCGGCGGCGACGCCAATCCGTTCTTTATGCTGGCGCCCAGTTGGCTGCTCTATCCAATGATCGTCCTGTCGACGTTGGCCACCGTCATCGCCAGCCAGGCCATCATCACCGGCGCGTTCTCGCTCACCCGCCAGGCGATGCAGCTCGGCTGGCTGCCGGGAATGCACATCAATCAGACGTCATCGGAACAGTACGGCCAGATCTATGTGCCGTTCGTGAATTGGCTGATGATGCTGGGCACGCTGGCGCTGACGGTGATTTTCGAAAGCTCGGACCGGCTGGCCGGCGCCTACGGGGCGGCGGTGTCCACCACCATGCTGATGACCACGGCGATCCTTTATCGCATCATGCGGGTGTCGTGGCGGTGGCCGGCCTGGGCCGCGGTCGGCGTGTTCGCCGTTTTCATGACGGTCGATCTGGTTTTCTTCGCCGCCAATCTCACCAAGGTCGCCGAGGGCGGCTGGATACCGCTGGTCGCCGGCGGCATCATTTTCGCAGTCATGACGACCTGGCGCGCCGGCATCGACGCCATGCATCGCGGACATGAGCGCGATGCCGTCACCATTGCGCAATTCGTGCGCCAGCTGCGCGAGCACAAAATCACGCGCGTTCCCGGCCGCGCGATTTTCCTGACGCGGCTGCAGGGCGAAATTCCGCCGCTGATTGCAGATCATATCCGCCAGTTCGGGTTGTTGTACGAGGAGGCTATCGCGCTGACGGTAAGCTTTTCGATCCGTCCGCGGGTGCGGACCGAAAGTCGGCTTCGGGTCGAAAAATTAGGACAAGGTTTCTGGCACGTGACCGTTCGCTTCGGCTTTGTCGAAGTCCCGAACGTGGCCATGGCGCTGCACCGGGAGAAGTCTAACTGTCCGATCGATCCGGACAACGCGATCTATTTCAGCGAGCGCGACCGCGTGGTGGCGCGCAAGCAAAAGCCGCGGCTCGCCGCCTGGCGGCGCCGGCTGTTCTCGTTTCTGTATCGCAACGCGGTCGACCCCGTCGACCGCTTCGACCTTCCGGCGGAGAATTTCGTGCAGATCAGCCGGCAGATCGAGGTTTGAATTTTAAAGGCCGCCATCCCGATCGGTGGAAAGTGTAGCGGTTGCCAGCGGTGCGGTTTTGGAGGAAAGTCGGGTAGATTTCGTCATTGCGAGCGAAGCGAAGCAATCCAGTGCTGCGCCGCCGTTCTGGATTGCTTCGTCGCTTCGCTCCTCGCAATGACACCATAAAAACCGCGGAGGATTAGCCCGATGGACATCATCCCGCTGGGTCCAGGCTTTGCCGCCGAACTGCGCGGCGTGACGCTGGCCGACGTCGCGGCCGACGATGCCGTTTATGCTGCCGTGCGCGCGGCGTTCGAGGACCATTCGGTGCTGCTGTTTCGCGACCAGGAGGTGAGCGGCGAGGGCCAGCTCGCCTTTTCGCGCCGTTTCGGGCCGCCGGAGACGACCAAGGTCGGCTCGCTCGGCACCGGCACCAATTTCGTCATCCTCACCACCATCGGCGACGACGGCAAGGTGGTGCCCGAGGATCACCGCTATGCCATGCGCAACAAGGCCAATCAGCTTTGGCATACCGATAGTTCGTTCAAGGCGGTGCCGGCGCTGACCTCGGTGCTGTCGGCGCGCACGATTCCCGATCACGGCGGCGAGACCGAATTCGCCTCGACCCGGCTTGCCTTCGAACGGCTCGATCCGGCGCTACAGAAGAAATTCGAAAATTCCTTCGCCTGGCATCACTACGGCCACTCGCGCGCCAAGGTCGCCGCCGGCCTCGCCACGCCCGAGGAGCTCGACGCGCTGCCGCCGCAGTGCTGGCGCCTGGTGTGGCGCAATCCGGTCAACGGCCGCGGCGCGCTCTACATCGCCTCGCACACCTATGCGATCGAAGGCATGGAGCGGGCGGCGGCCGAACAGCTGATCGAGGAGCTCACCGCCGCGGCGACGGCGCCCGGCACCACTTACGAGCACAAGTGGAAGAGCGGCGATGTCATCATGTGGGACAATCGCGCCACCATGCATCGCGGCCGGCCGTGGCCCGGCAACGAGCCGCGCTACATGGTGCGCACCACGATCTCGGCGACCGCGGCGGATGGCGTCGAGACCATGCGCCCGCCGTCATTGCAGGCGGCGGAATAGCGGCGGCCGCGGACGCGCAGCATTGCTCGGGTGCATCCAGTGACGGGATTTTTCCGCATCGCGTTGTGCTGCGCCATGATCGCGCTGAGCGGCAGCGCCAGCGCCGAGACTTTTAGCAACCAGACTTGGCCAAGCCGTCCGATCAAGCTGATCGTGCCGACCGGGCCCGGCGCCGCGACCGACGTGATGGCGCGGCTCGTGGCTGACGGCGTGTCGCGCACGCTCGGCCAGGCGATATTCGTCGAGAATGTCCCCGGCGCCTCGGGCATCCTCGCCCATGAGGCCGCCGCGCGCGCGGCGCCCGACGGCTATACGCTGTTGTTCACCAACACGTCCGGCATGGCCATCAATCTCATTTCGTTCAAGCAACTGCCGTACGATCCGACGCGCGATTTCACCGCCGTGGCCGTGGTGTGCAATCTGGCGCCGCAAATGCTGTCGGTGAACGAGGCGCTGCCGGTGACGACGGTTGCCGAGCTGATCGCTTACGCCAAGGCCAATCCCGGTAAGCTCTCCATCGCCTTCGACAATACCGCGGGCGCTGCGGCGTTCGGCGCGAAATTGTTCAATAAGCGCGCCGGCCTCGACCTGATCGAAGTGCCGTATCGGTCGGCGGCGCAGCTCGTGCAAGACGTCGCCGGCGGCATCAACCAGGTGATGATGAGCTCGATTGCCGCCGCCAATGCGGTGGTCCAGGCCGGCAAGGTGCGCCGGCTCGCGGTCACCTCGGACACGCGTTTTCCGGGATTGCCTAATTTGCCGACGCTGCGTGAGACGGTGCCCGGCGTGGTCATGAACGGCTTCTTTGCCATCGTGGCGCCGGCGGGCACGTCCGCGGATATCGTCGCCCGGCTCAATCGCGAGATCGGCCTGTACCTGCAAGGCCCCGAGATCCGCGACCGGCTGCTGGCCTTCGGGCTTGCGACCGGCGGCGGCGGCACGCCCGAGAGCAGCGCCGCAGCCATTCGCAAGGAGCAGGAACAGTGGCGCGCGTTCGGCAAGGAGCTCAACGTCGAGCCGCAGTGACGGACGCGCGGGAGCGGGAAAAAATCATGGCGCGCAACGTTTATCTGGTCGGCAGCGTGCCGATGGCGAACGCGGCGGAGGTGTTCGAAACGGTCAGCGCCGCTCTCGGCACGCGCATCAAGCGGCTGCCCGACGGCGAAACCGGCGCGCGCGGCGACTGGATCACCTGGCTCGAGCCGGTATTTGCGAACAATCCGGGCTTGCAAAAATCCGGCGAGTTCTTTCGCGTGCACGCCAGCGGTACCGGGCGCGAGCGCTACGCGCTCCGGCCGGGATTTCGCGCCGCGGACGTGCGCTTCGGCAACTTGTTCTATGCCGACATCGCCAAAAAATCCTATGCGGATTTCAAGCGGCTGAAAGACGCCGGCAAGATCGCCGCCGGCACGAAATTCCAGGTCGACCTGGTGCCGGCGCATTCGGTCATCTGGCTGTTCCTGGTCGATGCCCTGCACGCGCCGATCGATCCGATTTACAACGATGCGCTCAAGCGCGAGATCGACAAGATTTGCGCCGCCATCCCGCACGAGGAGCTCGCAATCCAGTTCGACGTCGCTTCCGCCGTGTTCGCGCGGCTCGAACGCAACGAGGCGTCGAGCTACGGCCGCAGCAAAGCCGAAATGCAGGAGACGTTCAGCGCCATCGTGACCGATCTCGGCAACAGGGTGCCCGCCGGCGTCGATCTGCTCTATCACCTCTGCTATGGCGATTCGAACCACCGCCACGTGGTCGAGCCGACCGACATGGGCGACATGGTCGAGTTCGCCAATCGCCTGGCGCGAAACATCAAGCGACCGATCGATCTCATCCACATGCCGGTGCCGCGCAACCGCGCCGACGAAGCTTATTTCGCGCCGCTGAAACGATTGACGTTACGGCCCGAAACCGAGCTTTGCCTGGGCCTCGTCCATTACACCGACGGCGTCGATGGCACGAAGCAGCGGCTGGCGACGGCGAAGAAATACGTCAGCAACTTTGCCATCGCCACCGAATGCGGCTTTGGCCGGCGTGACCCGAGCACGATTCACGAGTTGTTGCGCATCCACGCCGAGGTCGCAGACCTGGACTGACTTCGTTTCCCGGGCGCAGCGCAGCATGAAGCGAAGCGTAATGGTGCGCTGCAGACCCGGGATCGTGACGGGCTCAGAGTCCAGAGCGATCCCGGATCAGCGGTGCATCACTTCGTGCTGCACCGCATCCGGGAAACAAGCGCTTAGGCGGACTCCGCAACAAAGCGGTTGCGCATCTTGCCGAGGCTTTCGATCTCGGTCTCCATCACATCGCCGACATTCAAAAACGTGTTGGTGCCCTGGCCGACGCCGCCGCAGGTGCCGCAGCTGAAAAAGTCGCCGCTTTGCAGGCTCAAAATGTCGGAGGCGTATTCGATCTGCTCCTCGGGCGTGAAGATGAATTGCGAGGTGTTGCCGTTCTGCTTGATCTCGCCGTTCACGGTGAGCCGGATGAACAGGTTCATGTGGTCGCCCACGAAGGCGCGCGGCACCAGGAACGGGCCGGTCGGCGCAAAATTGTCGTGGCTTTTGCCGTTGAGCCAATCCGAGCGCAGGCCCGGACGATCGGCGCGAATCTGCAGATCGCGGGCGGAAACGTCGTTGGTCGTCATCCAGCCGGCGACGTGATCGAGCGCGCGCTCGGCTTTGATGTGCTTGCCGGGCTTGCCGATGACGCAGGCGATCTCCGCCTCCCAATCGATCTTTTTCAGTCCGGCCGGGATCGCGATGTCGTCATATGCGCCGGCCAGCGTGCTCGGCGCTTTCAGGAAGAGATAAGGCGCCGACGTCGATTTTGCGCCGGTGAACTTCGGACCTTCCTTTGGCGTCATGCCGGCGCGAATCATCTCGTCGACATGCTCCTGAAAATTCTGCGCGGCGTAAAACATCTTGCCGGGCCGCCGCACCGGCGGCAGGGCGCGCAGACTGCCAAGCTTGACTGCGCCGGGCCGGCCGTCTTTTTCGAGGGTGGCGACGATTTCCTGCAGCGCGGCAAAATTGGCGTCCCAGTTGTCCAACAAGCCGTCGATGCTGTCGGTCGTGCTCAGCTTGCCGCCGCGCGCCGATTTGAGATCGACGACGTCGTCATCGAGAACGATTGCGGCGAACGCGCTGCCGCCTTGTTTGGCAAAAGTACCGAGCTTGAAAGGCGTTCCGTTCATCTGTTGCATCCTTGCTTTTCCGTCATTGCGAGGAGCGAAGCGACGAAGCAATCCAGACGGTGGCGCTGTGCTGGATTGCTTCGCTTACGCTCGCAATGACGGGTAGGGATTTAAGGCTTCTTCGCCTCCGCGTAGGGATAGATCATGTCGCCGGTCTTATATTCCTTCGGCCACACGATGACTTCGTGGGTGGTGTCCTTGAACTGATCCATGGCATTGCCGGTGACATGCTGGAACTGGGTGAAGAAGACGCGCGACTTCGCCCACTCGCCGTCCTTGCCGAATGCGATATCACCGACCACGGTTTTGAACGTGTGGCTGCGCATGTATTCCGCGAGCTTGGCATTATCGAGGCTCTTGGTGCCTTCGACGGCTTGGGCCAGCACTTGGCCGGCCGCATAGCCGAGCGGCGGGAACGCCCAGCCGCCCGGATCGATGCCTTGGGTCGCTGCGGCGGCCTGGTATTTCGCCAGCAGTTCCTTGGTGCCGGGGAAGGTCAGGCTCGGCGCCGGCAGGAACACTTCGTTGTTGACGATTCCGTTCGCGAGCGGCCCGAGCTGCGCCTTGATCGGCGTCACCAGGAGCCCGATGAAGGCGCCGCCGAACATTTTCGGCGTGATGCCGACTTCGT
>Ga0070731_10003654_pt1 | contig 13731 bp, 8 predicted proteins | sample Coa_R1_2_FD_66448 | JGI IMG/M metagenome (GOLD analysis project Ga0070731, IMG submission 66448) | Surface soil microbial communities from Centralia Pennsylvania, which are recovering from an underground coalmine fire - Coalmine... | ecosystem: Environmental > Terrestrial > Soil > Unclassified ... | reverse complement strand
TCCCGGAGGGCCGGGTCGCCGGCCAGCCGGAGGATGCCCCGGCCAAGGGCCAGCGCGTCGCCCGGCGCGACCAGGATCCCGTTCACTCCGTCGGTCAGCACGTCGCTCGTCCCGCCGACATCGGTGGCCACGATCGCCCGGCCGGCCGAGGCGGCCTCCAGGACGACATTGGGCAGGCCTTCGCTGTCGGACGCCTGGACGACGATGTCGAAGGCCGGGTAGACGCTTCGGGCGTCGGCTTCGGTGCCGTTCAGGATCACCACCGATTCGAGGCCCCGCTCGCGGATCTCGGCCTCCAGCCGCTCCCGGAAGGGCCCCTCGCCGACGAGCACGAAGCGCAGCTCGGGGACCTCGGAGCGGAGCGCGCCGGCGGCCTCGACCACCCGCTCCAGGCCCTTGCCCGGCTTGTAGTTCGCGACGCAGCCGACCACGATCGCGTCGGGCGCGACGCCCCACGCTGTGCGCCGTCGCTCGCGCTCGCCGGCCGCCAGCACGGCCGGCACGACCGCATTCGGGATGACGTGGACCCGGGCAGCCGGCACGTGCTCGATCGCCACGGCCTCCTCGCCGGCGGCCCTCGAGTTGGCGACCACCGCCCGGGTCAGGCGGGTCGCCCAGCCGGCCGCCGCTCGCCGGATCCAGGGCTTCTTGCGGTACAGGCCGAGGAGCGACCGGCGGCCGGCGATCAGGGCCGGCACCCGGGCCAGCGGCTGGACGAAGCCCGCGAACGTGTACGAGGGCACCAGCCAGGCGTCGACGATGTCCACCCGCCGGGCGAGGACGAGGTAGCGGCGGATCGCCCGCAGGGCCGCGACGATCGAGCCCGGGCGGGGCCGGGCGAGGTCCTGTGGCCGCAGGCCGAGGACGTCGATCGGGATGCCCAGCGCTTCGGCCTGGGCGGCCCACGGCCCGCGCTCCCAGAGCAGGATGAAGCGGACCTCGAACTCGGGCCGGGGCAGGGTCGCGGCCAGGAGGAGCATCTGGCGTTCCGCGCCGCCGGGATGGAGGGATGGGGTCAGGAAGGCGACCCGGATCGGCCGGCCCGCGGTCACGACGGGCTGGAGCCCCGGAGCCAGGTCCTCGCCCAGAGCTCGTACATCAGGAGCATCCACAGGCGGTGCTCGTGGTTCGCCTGGCCGCTGCGGTGCTCGCGCAGCAGGTGGGCCGCGGCCGCCGGGTCGAGCTGGTCGCGCGATGCCGCGTCGGGTGCCAGCACGAAGTCCTGGAACCGGTCGCCCAGGGCGCCCCGGAACCAGCCGCCGATCGGGACGCCGAAGCCCATCTTGGGCCGGTCGATCATCTCGGCCGGCATCAGCTGCTTGGCGATCGTGCGCAGGAGCGCCTTCGTGTTCGAGCCCGAGATCTTCCGGTCGGCCGGCAGCTGGGCGGCGAACTCGACCAGCTTGTGGTCGAGCAGCGGGGCCCGGGCCTCGAGCGAGTTGGCCATCGTGGCCCGGTCCATCTTGACCAGGAGATCCTCGGGCAGGTAGGTCAGGACGTCGGCCCGGAGCATCCGGTCGAGGGGATTGGCCGGCCCGGCCCGGAGCACGTTCAGAAGGTATTGCGAGGTGGCGTCGCCCTTCGTCCCGAGCAGGGCATTGCGGTCGGCCTGGTCGATGATCGTCATCTGCCGGACATAGCGGTCATCGGGGTGGAGGCCGAACAGCTTGTCGGCCTTGGCCATCCGGCGGTGGACCTTGTTGTTCTTGCCCAGCGGCGCGGTCGCCACCCGGCCGGCGCGGGCCATCGCCTGGAGGACCGGCGTGGGCACGGCATCGAGGGTCGTGAAGATGTTGTTGGCCCGGTAGCGGGTGTAGCCGCCGAAGGACTCGTCGCCGCCGTCGCCGGTGAGGACCACCTTGAGCTCGGCCGCCGCGATCTGGGCGACCCGGAAGGTGGGCACCGCCGACGAGTCCCCGAACGGCTCGTCGTAGTGGTCGGCGAGCTCGGGCAGCAGCTCGACCGCGTCCAGCCGGACGACCTCCTCGGTGTGGATCGTGCCGTAGCGCTGGGCCACGGCCCGGGCGTAGGGCAGCTCGTCGAAGGACTGGTCCTCGAAGCCGATCGAGTAGGTCCGGACCGGATCGGCCGACAGCTCGGCCATCAGCGCCGTGACCACGCTGGAGTCCATCCCGCCGCTCAGGAAGACGCCCACCGGGACGTCGCTGCGCAGGCGGAGGCGGACTGCCTCGCGGATGATCGACAGGCCTTCCTCGGCATCCTCCGCGGCCGTCCGCCGGCGCTTGGGCGCGTACTCGGGCGTCCAGTAGCGCTCGATCACCGGCTCGTCGCCGTCCCAGATCAGGAGGCTGGCCGGGGGCAGCTTGGCCACGCCCTTGAGGATCGACCAGGGCGCGGGCACGTACTGGTACTGGAGGAACAGCTCGAGCGCCTCGCGATCGACGACCCGCTCGAGCTCGCCGTCCTCCAGGATCGCCTTGAGCTCCGAGCCGTAGCTCAGGCGGTGGTCGGCCAGCCGCCAGTACATCGGCTTCTTGCCCAGCCGGTCACGGGCCAGGACCAGCCGGTTGGTCCGGCCGTCCCAGATCGCGATCGCGAACATGCCCCGCAGGAACTGGACGAAGCCGGTGCCGTGCTGCTCGTAGAGGTGGACGATCGTCTCGGTGTCGCTGTCGGTCTGGAAGACGTGGCCGGCCTGCTCGAGGTCCTGGCGCAGCTCGATGTAGTTGTAGATCTCGCCGTTCTGGGTGGCCAGGATCAGGCCCGACTCGTCGGCCTGCGGCTGGCGGCCGCCGGCCAGGTCGATGATCGCCAGGCGGCGCGAGCCGAGCAGGGTCCGCTCGTCGCCCTGCATGTTCTGGTCGTCCGGTCCGCGATGGGCGATCGAGCGCAGCATCCGGTCGACGAGGTTGGCGTCGTCGGGGCGCAGCCCGTCGCGGGTCGCCAGCCCGGCAATCCCGCACATCAGGCCGCTACCTCCGGTTGGGGTGCCCAGCGGCCAACGAGGGCCGCGACGAGGAAGATCGCGGGCAGGGCCGCGGTCTGGAACGAGGTCGGTGGCTCGAGGAAGAGGCACCCCGCGGCAAAGGCGGCGAAGGTCGCAAAGCCGAGCGCCTGGGCCGCCGCGGGCCGGGTGCGGAGGGCCAGCACGATCGCGGCCAGGAGGCCCAGCCAGAGCAGGATCCCGACGGAGCCGTCCTCGGCCAGCACGGTCATGTACCAGTTATGGGCATCGATCGGATACGGTGCGCCGCCGACGAGCACGCTCATGTCGACATAGTGCCCGAAGCCGACTCCGATGATCGGCGACGACAGGAACATCTGGGGTCCGGCCGCCAGGGCCACCAGGCGGCCCGAGTCGCTCAGAGAGGTGGCCGCGTAGGCCGCCGCCGAGGCCGAGCCGGTCTCGCTGATCAGCCGCCATTCCACGAACGCCGGGTAGATCAGGAGGGCCGCCGGGACGCCGACCAGGATGGCCACGATCGCCAGGCGCCGGCTGCGCCACCAGACCAGGATGAGGACGCCCGCCGCGGCAGCGATCAACGCCTCGCGCGACAGTGAGACGGCCATCGCCGCCCCGAGCAGGACCGCGGTCGCGACCAGGGCCGCCCGGGCCCGTCGCGAGCGTGCCCCGACGGCCAGGCCGAGCGCGGCCGACATGGCGATCGCCATGAACACGCCCAGGTAGTTCGGGTTGCCGAACGGACCCAGCGCCCGCGAGCCGTCGGTCGACGCGACGGCCAGGTTGATGAACGGGCCGTAGCTCGCCCGGAACATCACGACCGCGATCAGGGCCGCGACCCCGGCCCCGGACAGGCCCATCACCAGGACCGGATAGGGCGAGCGGTTGCTCAGGACATAGACCGCCGCGATCGCCGCCCCGAAGCCGGTCAGCAGCTGGATGTACTGGAAGCCCACCAGGTGCCCAACCGTGCCCGCCCAGCCGGTCAGCATGTCGGGCGTCTGGGAGATCGTCACGAAGAGGATGAAGCCGACCAGCAGGATCGCCGGCAGGCTGACCCGCAGGCGGGGCCGGTCGATCGGCAGCCGGTAGATGCAGCCCAGCAGGATGCCCCCGACCATCGCCGCGTCGAACCCGGGCGCCGGCACCGAAGCCGGCGGCTTGAGCGGGGCCATGAACGCCAGGACGGCCAGGCCCACGCCCGGCGAGACGAGCGAGGCGGCGATCGCGGCGAAGGCGGCCAGGGTCACCAGCGGCCCGATGTCGAAGGCCATTCCGAGGACGATCCCGCCGCCCAGGGCGGCCGAGGCCAGGACGACCAGGGTGTCCCGGCTGGGCATCCGCGACTTCGAGCTCGAGCGGCTCCACGACCGGCCGAGCGACCGGGCCGGGACGAAGGACGTGGCCATCGGCTAGCGCGACCCGGGGCGCCCAGGAACCTGGCGCGGGCCGGCGGGCGAGCTGGTGGTGAGCGGATGGAGGCGCAACGCAACTCTCCAGATCAATCGGACCCTGGGTTCTACCGAGCGAAGTGGAATCGCAAGCACCCGGACCGCACTATACCCGAAGGTTGTCCGGCTTCTGCCCTTGCGCCTGGTTCTCGTTGCGGGGACGCCCCACCAACCGATCGCCGCAGGCACGTCCGCCAACTGATCGCCTAAACTCGGGCCCCATGACCACGACTGAATCGACCCGCCGCTCCATCCCCCTGGCCCGCCCCGACATCGGCCCGCGCGAGCTCGAGCTGGTGACCCAGGTCCTGTCCGGCGACGCCCTGGCCATGGGCCCGTTCACCGAGCAGTTCGAGCAGGGCATCGCCCGCCTTGCCGATCGCCGCTACGCCGTCGCCTGCGCCAGCGGCACGGCCGGCCTGCACATGGGCGTCCGGGCCCTGGGCATCGCCGAGGGCGACGAGGTGATCACCACCCCGTTCAGCTTCGTGGCCTCGGCCAACTGCCTGCTCTACGAGCGGGCCGTGCCCCGCTTCGTCGATATCGAGGAGGACAGCCTGGGCATCGATCCGGGCCTGATCGACGCCGCGGTGACCAGCCGGACCAAGGCCATCCTGCCCGTCCACGTCTTCGGCAAGCCGTGCAAGATCGACCCGATCATGGCCACCGCCCGGGCCCGGGGCTGGTCGGTGATCGAGGACTCGTGCGAGGCCCTGGGGACCACCCTGAACGGCAAGCCGATGGGCAGCTACGGCGACGTGTCGGTCTTCGCCTTCTACCCCAACAAGCAGATCACGACCGGCGAGGGCGGGATCGCCCTGACCGACGATGCCGGGATCGCCGAGGTGATGTCCAGCCTGCGCAACCAGGGCCGGGACACGGACGGCACCTGGCTGCGCCACGTCCGGCTCGGCTACAACTACCGGATCGACGAGATGTCGGCGGCCGTCGGCGTCGCCCAGCTGGAGCGCCAGGCCGAGCTGCGCGCCGGGCGCAACCGGGTGGCACGGGCCTACGAGCAGGCCTTCGCCGGCCGCGACTGGGTCCGCCTGCCGCAGGCCGGTCCGGGCGAGGATGTCGACTGGTTCGTGTACGTCCTGCGCCTGGCCCTCGAGATCGACCGGGATGCCCTGATCGGCCGCCTGGCGGCGCGCGGCGTTCCCTCCCGGCCGTATTTCGCGCCCATCCACCTCCAGCCGTTCTACCAGGCGGCGTTCGGGTTCAAGGCCGGCGACTTCCCGGTCACCGAGCGGGTGGCCCGCTCCACCCTGGCCATCCCGTTCTCGAGCCGGCTCACCCAGGACGACGTGGAGTACGTCGCCCAGGTCATCATCGAGGCCGCCGAGTCGCGCTGAGAATCCAGGTCGGGGCGCGCCCGTCGGACGGTTTCAGCCGGGTTTGGTGAGGTTAGGTACACTTCCCCCATCCCCGCGTGCCGACCCGGGAGTCGGGGCAGCGGTGACGTTCTTCCCCAGAAGACGGCTGAGGACTGACATACCCAGATGCCGGCCCGCCCCCATCGTCCCTTGCGACCCCACGCGACTCCCAGACCTGCCATGACGGATCCGTCTCCAGGCTCGACCGCGCCAGGTCGGCCCATGGCAGCTCGCTTCGGGGTTGTCGGCTCAATCTATTCCGGGTCACGTGCCCCCCGTGAAAGAGGAGCGAACATTGCCGAACGACCGAACCCGCGCCACTGCGCGCCCTGGTCAACCACGTAGGCAAAGCCACCTCAGGCGAATCCTCGCCTTCCTCGTCGTCGCCACGGCCCTGATCGCGGGCGTGATCGCCAGCGGCGAGAGCTTCAACGCCGACCCTGTCCTCGCCGCGGCCCAGTCCGGCCGTTCCGTCCTCCAGGACACCAGCTCAGCCCTCCACTGGAGCGCCGGCTGGCGGACCGTCAAGACCTCGACTGCGTCGGGCGGCACCGAGAAGGCCACCGGCCGGGCCGGCGCCTCGGTCACCCTCCGCTACAACGGGACGTCGGTCCAGGTGACCGGTCCCACCCGCCGAGCCGGCGGGACCATGCTGGTCAACCTTGACGGCGTGAGCCACACCGTCTCGACCCGGTCCAGCGGGTTCCACGGCCGGCAGCTCCTCTTCTCGGCGACGCCGGCCAACGGCCTGCACGTCCTCACGGTCACCTTCGCCGGGACGCCCAGCAACAGCTACCTCGCGATCGACGCGATCACGATCATGGAGATCGCCCCGGTCGTGGCCCCAGCCGCGACGGCGACGCCTGTCCCGACCCCCCGGCCGACGGCCACCCCAACCTCGAACCCCACGCCCCGCCCCACGCCCGCCGCGACCCCGGTCGCGACGCCCGTCGCAACGCCGGTCCCGACGCCGCGTCCGACGGCGACCCCGGCGCCCACCCCAACCCCGGCCCCGGTCGTGTCCGGCAGCGGCATCGCCGTCCCGTCGTCCATCGACAGCAGCGGCTCGACCGACGCCTCGGCCAAGCTGGCCTCGTTCATCGCCAGCGTGCCCGACGGCTCGACGATCGTCTTCGCGGCCGGCGGAACGTACCGCCTCAACCACGGGATCGTCCTCGACAGCCGGCGCAACCTCGTCTTCGAGGGCAATGGCGCCACGCTCCACGCGTACGGCTCGGGCTCGGTCGTCACCGACAGCCCGTTCGACCTGCGCCAGGGCGACAGCGGGATCACGATCCAGGACTTCACCCTGCTCGGCGACAACCCCACCGCCGGGACCAGCTCGGCCTACCACAGCAGCGCCGAGAACCAGATCGGGGTGACGATGTACGGCGCCAAGAACGTGACCGTCAACAACGTCACGATCAGCGGCTCGTACGGTGACTGCTTCTACGTCGGGATGACCAACTCGAACGTCTGGTCGGACACGGTCACCTTCAGCAACTCGACCTGCGAGCGGGCCGGCCGGAGTGGCGTGGCGATCGTCGCCGGCAGCCACGTCACGGTCGCCAACGACACGTTCGCCAGCCTGGCCATGCACGTCCTCAACATCGAACCCGACAACTCGTCGGGCGGTGGTACCTATGTCACGTTCCGCAACAACAACGTGGGGACGTACGGGATCAGCGCCCAGTACTCGGGCTACTTCTTCGGGGCCGACGGTGCCTCGGGCGCGAGCGTCCACGACATCACCGTCACCGGCAACACCGTGACCGGCAATCCCCACGCCGGCTACGACGGCTCGGTCCGCGCGCTGAACACGACCGTCGAGGTCTCCCGTCGCGCGAACATCATCTTCACCAACAACACCGCCACCCTGAGCGCGCCGGGCCCGGTCCTCCTGTTCAGTCATGTCGACGGACTGACCGTGACCGGCAACCACCAGCCGCTCTCGTCGGGGTCCCTCACCCGGATCTCCGACTGCACCTCGGTCAACGCCCAGTAGCCCATCCGGACCCGGGGCGGCTTCGACCGCCCCGGAACCCCCGGCACCGCCCGGGACCATCAACCTATAGACCGCCGGGGCGCGGAATTGCTACGTTTGAGCTCGATTGGTTCGCGTCGCGGGTCCACGTCCGGCGGCCACCTGAAAATCGCACACCCGTCGTGAGGCGGGGCCGCAAAGCCACGGGGCTCTCCGAGTCAGCCGGGTTCCCGAAAGGAGGTCCGCTCCAATGCGTTGGAATGACCCCAAGCCCCTCGTCTCCTCCCTCGTCGCACGCGTTCGCGGCCCGCACCTGCTGGCCGCGGCTGCCGCTGGCCTCGTGGTGACCGCGGCCTTCGTCGGCTCCTCGGTCGGTTTCGGCGGCTCGCCCACCGCCCAGCACGAAGCGCAGGGTGTCGCGGTCGTCGCCGGTGCCCGGACGACGGTCGAAGGCGCGATCGTCCCGACGAACACCACCAGCCCTTCGTTCCTGCCGTTCGGCCTGCTGCCCTCGCCGTCGCCCCTGGCGACCGCCACCCCCGCTCCGGCCGTGACCAAGACCCCGACCGTGAGCAAGCCCAGGACCGGCTCCCGGCCGGCCCCCCGGCCGGTGTCCAAGCCCACCTCGAAGCCCAAGGTCGTGGCCGGGATCCACGTCCCGTCGTCGATCAACTCGAGCGGCTCGGCCGACGCCAGCTCGGCCCTCAACGCGTTCATCCGGAGCGTGCCCAACGGCTCCACGATCGTGTTCAAGGCCCACGGCGTCTACCGGATGAACCACGGCATCGTCCTCGACAGCCGCCACAACCTGGTCTTCGAGGGCAACGGCGCGACGCTGCGCTCGTATGGCTCCGGCTCGGTCGTGACTGACAGCCTGTTCGACCTGCGCAGCGGGGACAGCGGGATCACCGTCCGCGACTTCACCCTGCTCGGGGACAACCCGACGGCTGGTACCAGCTCCGCCTATCACGGCGGCGCCGAGAACCAGATCGGGGTCACGATGTACGGCGCCCGGGGCGTCAACATCAACCACGTCACGATCAGCTCGACCTACAGCGATTGCGTCTACGTCGGGATGACCAACTCCGGCGTCTGGTCGGATGGGGTGACCTTCACCAGCTCCACCTGCGAGCGCGCCGGCCGGAGCGGGATCTCGATCGTGGCCGGAACCCACGTGACGGTGTCCGGCGTCCGGTTCACGGGCCTGGCGATGCACGTCCTGAACATCGAGCCGGACTACTCCTCGGGCGGCGGCACGTACGTCATGTTCCGTAGCAACAGCGTCGGGACGTACAGCCTCAGCCGCCAGTACTCGGGCTACTTCTTCGCCGCCGACGGCGCCCCGGGCTCGAAGGTCAACAACATCACGGTCACCGGCAACCACGTCAGCGGCAATCGCGCCGGCTACGACGGGATCGTGTGCGGCCTCAACACCACCGTCGAGGTCTCCCGCCGGTCGCACATCGTCGAAACGAACAACACGGCCAGCCTGACGGCGTCGGGCCCCGTCCTCCTCTTCAACCACGTCGATGGCCTGACGGTGACGGGCAACCACGAAGCCCTCTCCCATGGGTCATTGGTCCGGGTCCAGGACTCGACCTCCGTCCACGTTCAATAGCCGGGCCGCGCTGTCACAATCGGCTGACGCCGGACGCCGTTGCCCGGCGTCAGCGGACCCAACCAGCGCGAACCAGCACCCGGCGGAGGCTCAGTGGAAGAACAGATTGCGGTTGTCGGCCTTGGCTACGTCGGCCTGCCGGTGGCCTTGGCATTTGCCCGGCAGTACCCCGACACGATTGGCTTCGACATCAATGCGCTCCGGGTCGACGACCTGCGCCGGGGCGTCGATCGCTCCGGCGAGCAGGACCCCCAGCCCCTCCTCGACAGCTCGATCCGGTTCACCGCCGATCCGGCCGAGCTCGTCGAGCGGACCTTCTTCGTGGTGGCGGTGCCGACCCCGGTCGACGCCGATAACCGGCCGGACCTGACGCCCCTCGAGGGCGCCTCGCGGATCGTCGGCCAGCACCTGACCCGGGGCGCGGTGGTCGTCTACGAATCGACCGTCTATCCCGGCGTCACCGAGGAGATCTGCGGCCCGATCCTGGAACGCGAGTCGGGCCTCAAGGCGGGGATCGACTTCAAGCTCGGCTATTCACCCGAGCGGATCAACCCGGGCGACCGGGAGCACACCCTCGAGCGGATCATGAAGATCGTGTCCGGCCAGGATCCGGCAACCCTCGAGCGGGTGGCCGACGCCTACGGCCGGATCATCACCGCCGGCATCCACCGGGCGCCCTCGATCAAGGTCGCCGAAGCGGCCAAGGTGATCGAGAACACCCAGCGCGACCTGAACATCGCCCTGATGAACGAGATCGCGGTCATCTCCGACCTGCTCGGCATCCGGACCTCGGACGTCCTCGCCGCGGCCCGGACCAAGTGGAATTTCCTGCCGTTCGCGCCGGGCCTCGTCGGTGGCCACTGTGTCGGCGTCGATCCGTACTACCTGACGACCAAGGCCGAGCAGCTCGGCTACCAGCCCGAGGTGATCCTGGCCGGCCGGCGGATCAACAACCGGATGGCCGCGTTCATCGTCGAGAAGCTGGTCAAGCTGCTGATCAACGCCGACCAGCCGGTCAAGGGCGCCCGGATCGGGATCATGGGCCTGACCTTCAAGGAGAATGTCTCCGACCTGCGCAACAGCCGGGTGCCGGACATCGTCCGGGAGCTCGGCCAGTACGGGATCAGCCCGCTCGTCCACGATCCCCTCGGGGCGCCGGCCCAGGCGCTCCACGAGTACGGCATCCAGATCCAGCCGCTCGACGACCTGACCGGCCTCGACGCCCTGATCCTGGCCGTGCCCCACGCCGCCTACCTCGCCGATGGCCTGGCCCCGATCTTCGCCCGGGTCAAGCCCGGCGGGGTGCTGATCGACGTCAAGTCGGCGATCGCCCCGGCCGACATCCCGGCAGGCCTCCAGCACTGGAGCCTGTGACACGCCCGTGCGCATTGCCCGGGCGCCGAAGCGTGCGATGGATGTCGCGGGCGCCCTCGTCGCCCTCGTCCTGCTCTCGCCGGTCATGGCCTGGACGGCCCTCGCCGTGCTGGTCACCCAGGGCCGGCCGGTCCTCTTCCGCCAGGAGCGGCCCGGACTCGGCGGCCGGCCGTTCACGATCTACAAGTTCCGGACCATGCGGCCGACCAGGCCGGGCGAGGTCTACTACCTGACCGACGACGACCGGATGACCCGCCTGGGCCACTTCCTGCGCTCGTCCAGCCTCGACGAGCTGCCCGAGCTGTGGAACGTCCTGCGCGGGGACATGAGCCTGGTCGGGCCGCGGCCGCTGCTGATGGAGTACCTCGACCAGTATTCAACGCTCGAGGCGCGCCGCCACGATGTCCGCCCGGGGATCACCGGCTGGGCGGCGGTGAACGGACGGAACAAGCTCGAGTTCAGCGACCGGCTGGCGCTCGACGTCTGGTACCTCGACCACTGGAGCCTGGCCCTCGACCTGCGGATCCTGGCCATGACGGTGGCCCAGGTCGTCCGCCGCCAGGGCGTGTCGGCCACCGAGGACCTGGGCCTGGGCTTCCGCCTGCCGGGCCTCAACGACGATCCCGAGCCGAGCGCTACGCCCGATCCCCGCGGCTGACGCGGGCGCCGGACCTGCCATTACAGGTCGAGGATCATCACCGTTTCGTGGCGATCGATGCCCGCGTCCTGGTAGCCGGCCGCCCGGTACATCTCGGCGGCCCGGGTGTTGAGCGGGTGGACCCGAAGCCGGACCCGATCGGTGCCGCCCGCCCGCGCCGCGGCGTGGAGCGCCTGGAGCATCGCGCGGCCGTAGCCCTGGCCCTCGCTCGAGCGTCGGACCCCAAGGCCCAGGCTGGGCATCACGAAGCCCTCGTCCCAGCCCCGGAGCATGCCGTAGGCCACCGCGACCGGGCCGACCATCCCGATCAGGAAGACGTCCTTGCCGTGCAGGGCACAGATCCGGGTCGCCTCGGCGTAGGTCATCGGGTGAGGCTGGAAGTAGGTCCCGTCGATGTTCGCGAAGAGATCACCCAGGGCCGCGGCATCGTCGGGTACGACCCGGCTGATCCTGATCTCCGCGTTCGGACCGGACGCGTCCGCCGCGAGGGGCCGCTGGGCCTCCACCGGCGGATCGGCGTCGCCGGGCCCCGACGCCGGGCTGAGCGGCGCGCGATAGACCGGGAAGTAGCCCTGGTCGATGGCCATCCCCGGCTCGACCTGGGCGAGACGCTCCTGGGCCAGGCCGTCGGCGACCTCCGCGTCCAGGACCCAACGGCCGGTGTGGAAGGTATGCCGGCGGGGCGAGAAGCGGCTCTTGAACCAGAGCAGGCTGTCCTGGGCACTGCCCCGGCCGCCGCCCAGGTGGAGGACCGTCGAGCCCCGCTCGATGGCCCACTCGATCGCGAAGTCGACGAGGGCCTTGGACGGCGACAGCGCGGCGTAGGCCGAGTCGGTCCCGACCAGGTACCACTCGGCCAGGCCATCGACCTCGGTGAACAGGCCGGCGGCGGCGACGGTCCCGTCGAGCCGGGTCACGAGCAGATGGAGGCGATCGCCGAGGGCTTCGCGCAGGCGTCGGAAGTCCTCTTCCTGGAAGAGGTAGAAGTCGGTCGCATGGAGGCGGGCCATGGTGTCGTTGTAGAGCCGGGCGAACGTCGCCAGCTCGCGCCACTCGGTGTCCACCTCGGTCTCCAGGCCGGCCCGGCGCGAGCCGTCGATCTCTCGCCGCAGGCCCCGGCCGTAGGCCGCCCGAGCCTCCTGGTAGCCATGGGTCAGGTCGACCGACACGGTCCGTCCGCCGGCCACGATCGGCTCCGGCGCGCCCGTCTCCGGGCCGGCGGCCCGGAGGCCCGAGGCCAGCGAGGCATTGCCCAGGATCGGATGGAAGCGGGTGAAGGCGGTGACCGCGCCCTGCGAGCGCCACAGCGCCTGGATCTCCGCCCAGGCGCCCTGGATGAAGGCGTCGCCGGGGGCACAGTTCCAGGCCAGCGGCCCGGGGTAGCCGTAGACCGAGTGGACGTCGGTCAGGCCCTCGCGCTGGACCCCCGCCTCGTCGGTGATCGGCCGAAGGAGATACGGCCAGGCAAAGCCGCGCCGGTCGTCATGGACCACCGCGAGGTAGCCGCTGCCTTCCCGCGACCCCTCGGAGTAGGCGTGGTAGCCGGCGCCGTGGAAGATGTCGCGGGCAGCGCGCTCGAGCCATGCGTCCCAGGCGGGATCGTCTGGTCGGACGACGTCGACTCGGGTGGTCGCCCCCGACATGGTCTTCTCCTCAGCGTGGCTAGACTGACGTGCCGGGGAATGGTGCACCAAGTGCCTGAGGGCTGCCTGAGGGCCGCCTGAGACTCGCCGGTACCCATGGAACGGAGCGAGCGACAGGGTGTTACGGCGGATCGCGGTTGCCCTGGCTCGCCAATCCTGGCTGCGCAAGCTGGTCGTCAGCACGCCCGGCGTCCGTGACCTGGCCTGGCGCTTCGTGGCCGGCGAGGACCTCGACGCCGGGATCGTCACCCTGCGCCGGCTGGCCGGCCGGGGCGTCGGCGGGACGCTCAACCACGTGGGGACGCACGTCCACGACGCCGGCGAGGCCCGCGTGGCGACCGACGACCTGATCGTCGCCGTCAACCGGATCCGGGCCGAGGGGCTGAGCGCCAGCGTCTCGGTCAAGCTCACCCAGATCGGCCTGGATGTCGACGATGCCCTGTGCCGCTCCGAGTTCCGGCGGGTCCTCGATGCGGCCGCGGCGGCCGACGTCTTCGTGTGGACCGACATGGAAGAGTCGCCCTATGTCGCCCGCACCCTGGCGATCTTCGACGAGATGCGGACGACCTATGGCCGCGACCGGGTGGGCATCGTCCTGCAGGCCTACCTCCGCAAGCGGGCGGGCGACGTCGAGGCCCAGATCCAGGCCGGCTCGCGAATCCGGATCGTGAAGGGCGGCTACTGGGAGACGCCCGACGTGGTCT
>Ga0070731_10003653_pt1 | contig 13733 bp, 13 predicted proteins | sample Coa_R1_2_FD_66448 | JGI IMG/M metagenome (GOLD analysis project Ga0070731, IMG submission 66448) | Surface soil microbial communities from Centralia Pennsylvania, which are recovering from an underground coalmine fire - Coalmine... | ecosystem: Environmental > Terrestrial > Soil > Unclassified ... | reverse complement strand
GGACGAAGGTTCCAACCAGTACCACCGAAACGCCGGCAAAGACGGCGGCGCGATTGAGTACGAAAGCGATGTCAAGGACGCGGCGGTTCAAGACGGCGTACGTCAACGCAATGGGGACGAGCAAAAAGATGAGTGTTCGAACGTCACCGACGATATTGGTGAAAACATACGACGATCGGAGAGTGGGTCCTGAAAATTCTACAAATAGTCCGATCACAAACAACGTGCCCAATGGGACGAGCATCCAGACGCTGCGCTGTCGTTCGGTTGGTGGCGACGCTGCGATCGCCAGAGCGATGCAGAGTATGGGCAGGAAGTAAATCAGGGAGTACAGGTATGCAGCCGAGAAAATCGGTGCGTTCCAGTCAAACGAAAGCGTAATGAAACCTAGCCCCGCGAAAAAATCCAAGCCTGCGGCAGCCAAAAGCAACGCGTAACTTGCGTACTGCACGATCCGGCGAATCGGCGAAAGGGGCAGACCAAACGTGCTCGCTAGTGCGACGCTGAATGCGGCGGAAACAGGGAGCATCAACCTGCCGCAGAGGTCGCTCACGACGTTTTCCCAGAGCCACGGTGTCGTCCACAAACGCAGCTCGCCGATGCAAAGGTGCGCGCCATACGTAACGAGTGCCAACGCGAGCAATCTTGCTCTGTGTATGTGGCCTCCGCGCGATGCAATGATAGTTGCAAAGAGCGTGAGCCAGATAACCAGCAGCGGAACCGAGTAAAAGCTGAAGGAGAGAATCCAACGCTGCCTCCAACTGCCGCCTCCCAACGTCGCAATGGGCGTGGGCGTTACGGTGATATGCTCGAGATTGCCGTCGCGACGAATCGGGAGTGCAACGGTCACTCCGTTGAGGGCCCTCTGACTGAGCCAATATCGCTCTTGCAGAGGAACGTCTCGCAAGTCCACGGCGTCACCCGCGTGAAGGCCCGCAGCGGCCGCAGGACCGGCCGGATCTATGCCCGTGATAACGATGCCGAACGGCGCTGGTGCGCGATTGAAGCCCCAATGACCGCTCCAGGGCGGGGCATTGCCCATCCCCGAGACGCTTAGTATCGAGACGACCGCGAGAAACGCAGTAATAGCGCAGAAGCCGAGGATAAGCGCGCCACGGCGCCAGCTCTCGGAGGTCATAGAGAGAGTCCTTCGCTCCCTAGAACACAGCACCCTGATGCGGTGTTGTGGTTCGTTTCACCCCCGGGAAAGCGGAGGTCGCTGCAGAACGAAGCGCCCAATGTCTATCTCACGATTCGGAGCGCCGCAAATACTGCGCGCAATACCCCTTGCATTCGCGATCTTTCTCGTCGTGCGAGCCTCTTGTTTTGCGGACGATGCTGCGACCCTCGATTCGTGGAAAGACTCCTTCCACGCGGTTTGGCAGACGGACCATTGCGAGGCGGAGTGGCAGAGTTGGAACAAGTATTGGGGGCAGGTGCACGCATTTTATTTCGGCGCGCGGGGATACGCCGGCTGGTTCGCTGACAGTCAAAAGATTCTCGTGCGCGTAACCGACCCAAGCACAAATGCCGAAGTAGCGTCCCAACTCACGTCGCTCGGGCGTCGGATTGGTGGAGAGTGGGCCAAACAGGATAGTTGCCGCAAGGTGAGGACCAGCGACACGTGGATGGAGCGAGCCACGGAAGCTAACAAACCCGCGCTCCTCGATTGGCAAAACCAACTCGACAAAGCTGCTGCTGCCGACTCCGGCAACGGGGCGACCGTTGAGACTGCAATAAAAGCGATCAATACTCAGCTGGATACGATCGGGATCGCCGCCTACGGCGGTCGCACGACGTCGAAATCGCTGGGTGAGATCGTTTCGAGATCGAGCGCATCGTAGGCGCTCCAGACCGGCGAACCGTTGACGTCGTCGGTGAAGACGATTTCGTTGCAACAGCCGGCGTCGTAAACGTAGAGTCCGTAGGTTTGCATCGCTGTGGCGACGATCTTCGCCTCGCGGTGAAACTTGCTGATGTCGAACGAGCTGCGTAGGCGCGCACGCGATCCCCATGGCATCGGCGTATCGCTTGCGGGGCCGGCATAGCGGGCGCCGTTGGTACAGTCGCGCCGGCCGGCGGGCGAGACGCACGCATACTGCGAGACCGAGCCGCTGACGACATTCCACCCGAGCGCGTGCGGAATGACCCCGGCACTCAATTCTTCAGGCCGTACGGCCAGCAATCCGAGCGGAATGCCCGAGGATGTCGACAGCGCTCCGCTTGCCGGCCGCTTGAAGGGCTTCTTGAGATTGATATACGTGTTGTTGAACATCGTCAGCCCACTGGAGGGATCGTACGTCGTCCCGTATCCTTCGTAATACTGGCAATCGTCGCTCTGCAACACGATCGAGTGCTCGTCGGAGAGCGGCGAAATATAAAAGTACGGCTCCCACGGAATCGGCGAATATGGCGTGATGTAATAGACCAACGGATTTACCGGCACTAAGGGCGTGGAATCGTCGGCCATGTTCACGTACTCATAGGTCGGCATCGTTGCGAGAAACGCGCCGCCGCCCCCGCCGTCAATAGTCGCCTGTACATAAGCCGCACTCTTGCGCGCAAGCTTGGCCTTCGCGATGGAGTTTTGCCAAACGTGGCCGCTCGGATAGCCGCAGCCTAGCAGTTCGCCTGCTGCGGGCGGCAGTTGGCGACAACACGCCGGCGTGGAATGCTGGGGAAGCGCGACGGGCACGCTCGAGCAGCCGGCAGCGAGCGTCGCCGCAGCGAGCGTGAGCGACCATAGTCTCATGAGTAATGGGACTTTGGTCTGTAGCCTCGCAACGCCCTGCGAATCGCAGGACTCCAAGTCGCAAGCGCGGGAACCAAGCAAGCAACATTGCCGTTAACTGCTGGAGGATCCGTGCAATTACGAACCATCGCCGGTTTTCTCGTGCTCGCGGTCGCGCCCGACTTTGCGATCGCCGCTCCGAACGTGCCGCCGCCGATTTTGCGACTCGCGAACGCGGCCATGCACGCCGCGAATGCCAACGATGCGTCGGCATTCGCTGGGCTTTATACTGATAATGCAATCGTCGTCGATGAGATTCCGCCATTCGTTTGGCGCGGAGCGAACGCAGGAACCTCGTGGTGGCACGTCGTTGCCGCAGAGGCCCAGAAGTTGAAGATGACCCATCTCAAGGCGATCGGCATTCGGGTTGGTGAGTTCAGAAGTTCGCCGACCGATGCGTATTTGGTCGAGCCGATGAGCGTTACCGCGATCGCGAACGGCAAACCGTTCGTCGAGCCCGGGACGACGACGTATACCTTCCACAAGGTCGGAGAGACTTGGCTGATCTCGAGTCAGATCTGGACGGCCCGGCGCTAGCAATCGAGAAGCGCTCCCCGACCCTATTGGTCGCTGCCGCGACACTGAGCGGCCCGTCGACATCGCCGGCAGCGGCGCCCGGCTGAGGTCCACACTAGTATAGGCGCGGCGATGCAAGACGTCGGGCCGGTCGTGTTCGCGGGGTATACAGCCCTCATGCCGGAGCACGCCACGCCACAGCACCGTCTTCGAGCATCGCTCGCGCTCGCCGCCCTTGGCATCGTTTTTGGCGACATCGGCACGAGCCCGCTGTACGCCTTTCGCCAGTGCTTCGTCAGCTTGCTGAAGATCGCGCCGACGCATGAGAACGTGCTCGGCATACTCAGTTTGATTTTGTGGTCGCTGATTCTGATCGTCTTCGTGCGCTACATCGGCATGGTTATGCGGGTTTCGCACGACGGTGAAGGCGGTATTTTGGCTCTGCTCGCCTTCGTGCTGCCTCCGGTGCGCCGCGGCGTGCCGCCGGCGGCTACGTGGCTGACCTTCTTGGTGATCCTCGGGGCCGGCATGCTCTTCGGCGACGGCGTCATCACTCCGGCGGTTTCCGTTCTGTCGTCCGTCGAAGGACTTAGCATCGCTACCGCCGACGCTGCGCCGTTCGTGATGCCCTTGGCAGTCGTCATTCTCGCGTCGCTTTTTTTGGTGCAAAGCCGCGGCACGCACCGCATCGGGGCGGTTTTTGGTCCCGTTATGCTGGCCTGGTTCATCACGATTGCGGTTCTTGGAATTCGCGGAATCGCCAAAGATCCCGCGGCATTGTGGGCGTTCAACCCCATATATATCGTTCGTTTTTTTGCGCATCACGGTTTCGCCGCAATCGCAATCTTCGGCGCTATCGTGCTCTGCGTTTCCGGCGTCGAGGCGCTTTACGCCGATATGTCCCACTTCGGCCGTGCGCCGATCGCGCTAGCGTGGACCATTGTGGTTTTTCCGGCGCTTGCGTTGAACTACGTCGGTCAAGGCGCGCTCGTGCTTTCGGATCCCAGAGCGCTCGACAATCCCTTCTACCTTCTGACGCCGCCTGCACTGCTCTATGTAGTCGTCGCGATCGCGACCGTTGCGACCATCATCGCCTCGCAAGCGCTGATCTCGGGTGTCTTTACGATGACCAAACAGGGCATCAGCTTGGGCTTCATTCCGCGGATGCGCGTGATCTATACGTCCGTCGCCCACCGGGGGCAAGTCTACGTACCGTTCATCAATCGCGTGCTCGCCGTGGCGTGCATCGCGCTGGTGCTCACCTTTCAAAGCTCGACGCGTTTGGCCAACGCTTACGGGCTTGCCGTCGCCGGGACAATGGTCGTTACGTCCGTGGCGTATTTCGAAGTCGTGCGCGCGAAACTTCGCTGGAGTCTTCCGGTGGCGCTTCTCGCGACCGTGCCTTTCTTGGCGCTCGAGCTTCTTTTCGTCGTCGGAGGCTTGCCCAAGGTGCTCGAAGGCGGCTGGATCCCGCTCGCGATTAGCGCTGTGGTGTTCGTTATCGCGAGTACTTGGCGCGCAGGGCGTCGGCGCGTCGCCCAGGTGCAGCGCGACCAATCGCAACCGGTGGAAGACTTTTTGCGCAGCATGCATGGGCGCCTGGGGCAAAGATATCACGGAACAGCGGTCTTTCTGACGGGCGACCCGGAAGGCATTCCATTCGTGCTCTGTCATCACTGGGCTCGGACGCACAGCATCGACGAAAAGATTGTCTTATTGACGCTTATTCCGACGACGGAACCTTTCGTGGCTACTGACGACCGCGTGCAATTGGAGTGGCTATCGCCGGCCCTCGTTCGTGTCACGGCTCGGTTCGGTTTCATGGAACGCATCGACATCGAGCGGATCGTCAATGGCTGCGCTAAGCGAGGGTTTGAGCTTGACGGACACGATACCACCTATTACAGCGCAGATCCGCACATCGTGCCGCGAGAGCGCGGTATCTTCCGTGCCGGGCTGCGCGGGCTCTACGTGATGCTGCGAAGAAACGCGCGCACCGTTACGTCGACGCTTGGAATTCCACCCAACGCGCACGCTAAACTCGGAATCGAGGTTCCAATGTAAAATGCTAGCGGCGGCGCCGGGGCGCCGCCGTAGCTGCTAGGAGCGCTTTCTCCGCACGAGCGGCGACGGAATTCTACTGTTCCAAGACCTTCAGGTCGTTGTGGTTGTCATCGTTGAAATAAATCCGAGCGTCGTGGATGTTGTTTCCGGTGGCGACGATTCCAAATAGCGCGCCGGCAGCGCCGCGGTCGACGTTTCTGGTCGACAACAGCTCGCCGCTTGGCGCGATTTCCACCATGATGTTCCGGCCGTTCTTATTGCCAGTATTGCCGACCACGAGATTGCCATTGAAGAGGAGCGCTGAACTAATAGGGCCGTTTAATGGTGGTCCTGCGAAGACGAGACGCGCTTGGCTTGCAGAGGGACCACTGAAGCTCTGCCCGTCCTGGCCGACGACGATTCCGCCCGCGGGGATCGTGCTCACGCTGGAAAACGCAACGACCGTGTTATTCGTTCCGTCTACGATGTAGAGCGTGTCTTTGTGGTCATCGTAGGAGAGCCCGGATGGGCCGAAGATACTCCCGGGCTTTCCGTGGTTGATTGCAAAGCCCGTAGCAATCACATCGTAGGTAAAACTAGAGCCCAGGTTGATCCGGACAATGGTTCCGTTTCGCGCGTTGCTCTCGTAGAAGACCGGTGCGCCCGAAGCTCCGCCGTGTGCAGCGAAAACTTCTCCAAACGGGTGGTCGAATGGCTTGCCCTCAAGGTTCACAATGAGCTGACCGCTTGACGAAATCACCGGATTGTCGTTGGCTTTAAAGGCCGCTGCCCAGATCGTGTCGTCGGGAGCGAGCGCGAGCGCGTCGCAACCCTTGAGCGTCTTGCTATCGGAGACCAAAGTGGGCTTCGCGCCGTCCTTTGGATGGAGCGCGACGATGGTGTAGCCGGTACCTTGGACGTTGCCGCTCGCGTTGAAGTTGCAGACGACGAGATCGCCTTTGGTGAAAGCGCCGTTCGTTGACGGCGCAACGGTCAATCCATACGGATTCAGTTGATGCAGTTCGGGATCGATCGTCGATCCGATCCTGCGCTCGTGCGCGAGCACCTTTAGAACGGAGTAGCTGCTGTCGGGGTTTGCTTGCTGGGCCGACTGAGGGGCCGACCCTATCGATTGCGATGGCATCGTGCTCCCGTGGTTGCTGCAGGCTGCCGCTGCCAAGAAAGCGGCCGCCGTGACGATGCACGTGGGGGTGTGTGAAAGACGCATTGAGGTACCTCCGAGTTAGAGGTCCAGACTTTTCACGTTAATTATGAAAAATCTCTGAAGCCCTCAGCGCCCCGGCTCGCATAACTGCGCCGTTTTAGTGCACGACGTCCCACTGATCGGCGTTGGAGAACTCGAACAGCATGTTTGGCGCCCATCCGCGCACGGCGGGATTGACGGCCGAGTAGTCGCCGCGGTAGACGATGGGGACGAAGATCGCGTTCTGCGCGACGATGCGCTGCATGCCATCGAATGCGCGGCCGCGTGCGACGCGGTCGGTCGAGCGCGATTGCGCCGAAAAGAGCCCGTCGTATGCGGAATCGCAAAAGCGCATGGTGTTCGAGCCGTTCGGCGAGACGCGGTCGCACGTAAAGAACTCGCTCTGCTCGGGATCGCTTCCACCGTAGTATCCCGACACGGCGAGATTGAAGCGTCCTCCGTAGTAAATACCGCTCGGTGCGGCGTAAAAGAGATTCGACGGATAGCCGCGTACGGCTGCGGCGATCCCGACGCGGGCCAAGTTCTCTTGTATAAGCGTCGCCTCATTGCGGCCTTCCTGGCTGAATCCTTCGTACGCTATGTCGATCGCCAACGGCCGTCCGGATTTCATGCGAGTCGTTCCAACGAGGTGCCAGCCCGCCGTGTCGAGATCGTGTGCCGCACGCGTAGGATCGTACGTATAGGGATGCACGCCGGGATCGTGAGCCCACATCACCGGCGGGATTTCCGTGGTTGCCATCGGCCAGAGTCCGTGAAAGACGTTTCGCGCGATCAATGCCGTATCGATCGCCTCCAATATTGCCCGCCGTACCGCAGGATCGTCGGTCGGAAAGCGCCGCGTCTGAATTGCGGCATAGGTAATGTGGTTTTTCTCCGTACGCACGAGGCTCGCCGAGCGCCGTGTGTCGGACTGTACGACCTGATCGGTTGCGAGATAATCGTCGACGTCTGCGGCGTGCGTCCGGAGCATCAGCAACTCCGTGTTCCGGTCGGGAACGATCTTGATGATTAGCCGCCGCAGATGCGGCGTGCGCCAAGCGTACGGATTCGGCTCAAGGAGTATCTCGTCGCCACGCGCCCACCGTACGACCCGAAATGGGCCGCTTCCGAATGGGTGGTCGTTCCAGGAACTATGCACGAGGTCCGTGCTGACGAACGCGTGAGCGGGAAGTATTCCATACACAAAGTCCGTTACGGCGAACAAGGCGCCAACGGCTCCCGACCAGGGGCGCCGAAAATGGAGGACGACCGTGTACGCATCGGGCGTTTCGAGGCGTTCTATTTCGCGATACGGCTGCGACTCCGTCACGGGATTGCGAGCATCGAGAATGGCCCGATACGTAAAGGCGACGTCTTTTGAGGTGAGCCGCGTACCGTCGGCAAACCGTGCGGCGCGCCGAAGATGATATGTAAGCGTTTTTCCGTCGCGCGCGACGTCGCCATTCTCGACGGTCGGGACCCGTTCCGCCAGTAGGGGAATCGGCTGGTTTCTGGAGTTGAGCCCGACGAGCGGCTCGGCGTAGAGTTGTGTCACGTCGATATCCGCTTGTTCGAATGCAAAGAGCGGGTTGAGCGATGCCGGGTCGTTTGCGCGCGCGATCGTCATCTCGTGCGACGTTCCCCAGCCGCGCGTGGTGCCGGTCCGATTGCATGCGAGAAGGAAAACAAGCGCGAACCAAAGCAAGCGGTTGCTCATCGATAATGCGCTTCGAAATCCGCGAGCGCGATCCTCGGAGGAGTGAGCATAAATATATGGCGACACCGCCCACCGAAGTTACTGTAAAAGTAAACGACATCAAGGAGCTCTTTGCCGAGCATCAGTTCGATCCGTTCACCGACGATGTCGAGACGATCGCAAGCATCACGCGAATGGCGCAGTTGCCCCATCTCGTCTCGAAGCTCAAAGGCGTCAAGTTGCGCGTGCTCGTGCCGGCTTCGTCGTTAACGCCGGCGACGGAACCGGAAGTGCGGCGCGCACTGGAGCGCTACTGCACGCACATGGTTTTGGAGACGCGCCAAAAGCTCGCGGCAATGCGATGGGTCGGCCTTCGAACATTTTTGGTGGGCTGGGTATTCTTCGGGATTAGCCTCGCCGCTGCGGCGGCCGTAACGAAGCTGCTCTGGGTTCCCGGCGGGATACGCGAGCTCGCAACCGAGAGTCTCATCGTCGCTGGATGGGTCGTTATTTGGCAGCCGCTCGATACGCTCGTGCAAGGCTGGTGGCCGCAATGGAATGAAGAGCGCACGTTTCGCGCGATCGGCATGTTGCCGTTACGCGTCGAAGGATATTAGAAGAGCGAGAAGCGCGCGTCTCTCGCTATATACGGCACGTAGCGAAAATCCCGAACGAGCGAAACGCGGCCGCCCTCCGTTTCGAGGAGCACGAAATAGGCAGGCTCTTTGCTCGATGCGGGACTGAACATCGCGATGGCCGGGACGCCGTCAACGAAACCGGCTGCGGCGCGTATTTCTTCGGTCTCAAGGTACGTGGCGTAGCGCTTATGATATCCGGCGTCTGCCATACGCTGCTTGACGCGCGAAACGACGTCGAGGCGTGACTCCTCACCCAGCAGCTCGCGAAGTCCGGTCCAATCGTGGGCGTTGAAGAGCTCGACGTATCGCCGCAGTGCAGCCTGCTTTTCTTCCGAAAGCGATGCCGTGGACCGAACGATCGCCCCGCGCGACGTACGCGCGATGTTCGTGCGGCCTCGCGATAATGCGGCCTTCACCGCGCCGACGGTCGTACCCATGGTGTCCGCAGCTTCGTCGAGCGAGCTTCCGAGCACGTCCTTGAGGATGACGGCGCTGCGCTGCACCGGCGGAAGCTCCGTGAATGCCGTGAGCGCCGACTCGACCAGCAGCGGGTCGACGCCGTTCTCTTCAGGACCGGGTCGATCCGGCACTTCGGCAACGGGTTCGACGTGTTGTCGTTCGTAGCGTTTGAGAAAATCCATAGCGGTATTATGTGCGATGCGAAATAGCCAGGGGCGCAGATTAGGCGGCTGTGTCATCTGTCCGAGCGCGAAGTACGCTTTGGCCAGCGTCTCTTGAACGATGTCTTCACCGTCGAAAACCGAGCCGGTCATGCGCGCACAGTACCGATGAAGCTCGGGACGAATATCGTCGACGAGCTCCATGAACTGGTCGCGGTTCGACACCTCGACTGCTAGCGCGGCCGCTTGCGGAGAAGCGGTGGAAGAAACGCGGCGAGCCAGATCGCCGTTCCGGCGCCGGCGCCGCCGGCAAGCGGCACCAAAACTTCTTCCACCGGCATCATCATAATGTGTGCTAACAGGATCATTGCAGTATCTCCTGTGCCGCATTAACGACGTCACTCCATCGGCCGTCTTGCTCGGTGCCGTAGGAGTCGTGCCAGTTCCACCACTTATAAGGCTCGGTTTGCGGGTAGCCTTCGGGCGAGTCTTCCCAGAGCTCTTGTCGCCCGAGCGGCGTGAGGTCGAGATAACTCCACGTGCTGCCTAATGCCTCGTCGCCCCGGTTGTTGACGAAGTACGTACGGTACACGGTATCGCCGTCGCGAAAGAAAACGTTCGTGCCGTGCCATTCGTCGACTCCGAAGTCGGCGTCGAAGGCGTCGGTGATCGTATACCACGGCATCGCCCAGTCCATTCGCGCTTTAAGGCGCGCGATGTCGGCTTGCGGAGCGCGCGAGACATTCGCGAAGGTAGTGTCGCGAGCGTTGAGATGAGCGAGGTGTGCGACCTGGTCAGCCATCACCGAGCATCCGCGGCACGCGTGCTCGGGCCAGCCATATACACCCGGCTCGAAGAATGCGCGGTAGATCGCGAGCTGCCGCCGTCCCTCGAACAGGTCGATCAGGCTCACCTTACCCTTGGGCGAGTCGAACGTGTAGCGTTTCTCTACGCGTAACCAAGGCATCCGCCGGCGCTCGGCGGTAAGCGCATCGCGGGCGCGGGTCAAGGCTTTTTCCTTTACCAACAAGTTCTGGCGAGCGTCCTCCCATTGCTCCGGCGAGACGACGGGCGGCGTCTTCATTGTGGCCTGGGTCATGGTAACGTCTCCTTTTTTGAGGCAGTCTGCCTAGAAGACGACTGAGCCGACCAAAAAGATACGGCTATTGATGGAGCTCACGGCAGTCGAAGGGCCCGGAATAGATTTGCATGCTTTTGCCGTTGCGGCCCATGCGAACGGTCAAGTGCGAGTCCAGCGGCGAGCGATGTCCTTCCGAAACGACGAAGGCTTCGCCTAAGGGGCCCCGGACCCAAAAGGTAATGCGCTCGTCGTCTTCTCCGTTCGAAGACGAAGTACGGCCACCGGTGAAACCGTGTTGCTCGACTGGCGAGCCGAGAAGCGCGATCGCCTTTGGGCTACGCTTCACTGAAGCCAAGCCGCAGACGTGTGTCGGCGTCCGGTCGACCAGCCGGAAGATCGACAGAGTCACCGCGACGACGAAGCCGACTGCGACCGCAACGACGACGAAGACGATCAGCACGGCGAGTATCACGAGCCGGCGCACGGGAACTCCCGGCGTTATTCTCACGAGCCTTTGCACGCCTCGCCGGACAGATTAAGGTTCAACCGCTACCAAAAAATGACGATCTGACCGTTTCCCGATGATGCGCCTTGTACATCTTTGACGTGACGCGCGCTTGCCTCGGCAAACGAAGAGCCACCGCCGCCACCGCCGCCGCCACCGCCGCCGCTCGTGCTCCCCGAGCCTGCACCGCCGCCGCCACCGCCGTAATAGCCGCCGCCACCACCGCCCCCGGCGCCGCCCCTATACGAAGACTTGGCCGTACCTCCCGCGCCGCCGCTTCCGAGTTGGCCGTCGCTTCCGGTGGCTCCGCGCCCATAGCCGCTACGCATTCCGCCAGGGCCGCCGTTTCCGCCCGAGCTTTGGGTACCGCCGCTACCGCCGCAACCAGAAGGACCTCCAGGGTAGCAGTAGCCCGCGCCGGAGCCGCCGACGAGTCCGCCGCCTCGTCCGCCGTTTCCGCTGCCGTAAAAAACACTCGGGCCGCCGCCCCCGCCGCCGCCTCCCGCGATGACGATACGGTCGTCTAACCGATTTCCGCCCTCGCGCACGTCCGAGGCTCCGCCGCCTCCGCCTGCATTGCCGCCGCTGCCGCTGAGACCGCCACTCGGCGCACCACCGTTGAATCCGCCGCTCGTTTCGCCTGCGCCGCCGACGAAGACCGCGAGTTTCTCGCCAGGGGTGACGCGGATCGTTGCCGTCAGGCGACCACCGCTGCCCCCGCTCGATTTCTCGCCGTACCCCGTCGCACCGCCGCCGGAAGCCCCCGTCGCGACGATTTTGATCGTCGCCACGGCCGTTGGCACCGAGAACCTCTGCTCGTGCCCAGCATATTTAAACGTACGATGATGCGTAAAAACGCGGTCTGCGCCGCTCACCGGCGGCATTGGACCGTTGCTGCCGCGACTTTGGCAGCCGGCGATCGTCGCACCGGCGACGATAAGGATGACGCAACGCCCAAGCCTGAAGTCTCGCATGATTACTCCGCCTCGCTCAATGCTCCGATCTTAACTCAAACAGGCGACGATTGCTTCGATAACGCGTTTCGTTTCATCGGGATCACGTACTTGGATGCTTTCGGCTCCTGCCTCGAGCGCTGGGTAGTCGTTGCCGCCCGGAAAGATTGCGTCGCCAACGAACAGCATCTGCGCTATCGGGATACCGAGGACGTCGCGCAGTTTTCTGATCCCGTAAGCCTTATCAATACCCGGGCGCGTGACGTCAATCGACGTCGTTCCGCCGAGCCGGACGGAGAACTGGGGCAGCAGTGTGTCCAGAATCGCTTTGATCTTTTGGCGCTTGGCGAAATCTGGATCCCATTTGGATTTTTCCGCAAGAGGTGCTTGCTGCCCAAGCGCGGAGTACGTAATCTGCGTTCCACGGTCCTCGATGCGCTCGCCCCAACTCTGTTCCGGTTGAAAGCCCGACTGCGCCACTGCCCGCTCGAGCGCAGTTTCAATGTTCTTTTTATCGGCGTCGCTCAAATCGTCGGAATATAGCTTCTGCCAGCCGTCGCGATATTGATAAAACTTCGTTCCTGAGGTCGGCAAGAGCGATAAATTGCTCAGATTGCTCTCAACGGACAGATGGCCGAGTACTTGTGCTTGAAACTGCGGGAAATCTCCGCCCGAAATAATTGCAACCTTAACGACGTTCAATAGGCGGCAGAGCAGCCGGCCCATCTCGTCGTCGAGGGCCGCTTTACTTTGTGCCAGCGTGCCGTCCAAGTCGAATACGATCAGCGTCTTCACGTGTGGTATAACACCGGCTCGGCATTAAACGGACGGCCTGAAGCACGAACTTTCAGACTTTTCTCACCGGCTTGACGTAGGTTTGCACTCACTGGTCGGAACTCGGAGACAAATATCATGGGAACTCGTTTCGTGGTTGGGATATGGCTTGCTTTGGGCGTCGCCACGACGGGGTGCTCGCCCAACGCCGGCGGCTCCTTCGTTCCATGAGCGCAAAGCCGGAATTACTCGCGTTGCTCTTACTCTGCGCGGCATGCGGCGGCGCCTCTCAAAGCGCGGCGATTCCTTCCGCCCGGACGCCACTAGGCATCCTTAAGATAAGACACATTGTCTGGATCATGCAAGAAAACCGAAGCTTCGATGACCTTTTTCAGGGTTATCCCGGCGCAGACACCAGTGCGACCGGAAAGGACTCGCGCGGGCGCACGGTTCGGCTCGCACCGATTTCTTTCACCGCCGGCTACGACATCGAGCATTCGTCACCATCCTTTTTCCGCGCGTGCGACGGGAAGGGAGATACTCGTGGTACTCAATGCCGCATGGATGGCTTCGACCGCGAACAGCTCCACTGCTACCAACCGTGTCCACCACATGCGCAGTACGGCTACGTCCCGCGCACGGAGACTCGGATCTACTTTGCAATGGCGCACGAATACGTGTTGGCCGATCGAATGTTTACATCACACCTCGATCTTAGCTACGTTTCGCACCAGTACATGATCGCCGGCCAAGCAAACCGGGCCGTCGATTATCCGGCTAATCGGTGGCGATGCAGTACGGCGGCCGATGTAATCGGCACGCTTACCGATAAGCGGAAATACGGGCCAAATATCCCCGTATGCCAAGACTACCGAACGCTCGGAGACGAGCTGGATGCGGCGGGCCTAAGTT
>Ga0070731_10003652_pt1 | contig 13734 bp, 14 predicted proteins | sample Coa_R1_2_FD_66448 | JGI IMG/M metagenome (GOLD analysis project Ga0070731, IMG submission 66448) | Surface soil microbial communities from Centralia Pennsylvania, which are recovering from an underground coalmine fire - Coalmine... | ecosystem: Environmental > Terrestrial > Soil > Unclassified ... | reverse complement strand
ATATATAACATTATTTTCAAATTGCAACTCCTTTTTAAAAAACTTGTCGCTTTCCTTTGATAATCAGCATGTTAGTCAACACAAAAAAACACATCCTAATCCCTTGATTTTAAGCCTCTAACAATTATTGAAACGATGATTCGTCGATAATATTATCGTTAACCTCTATGTTTGTGCTGAAAAATGAAATCTGATTTCACCAAAAAGCTACTCAACTGGAATAGAGAGGAAAACAAGCGATCCATGCCATGGAAGGGAGAAAAGGATCCTTACAAAATCTGGCTGAGCGAAATTATCCTTCAGCAGACCCGCGTGGAACAGGGAACTGCATATTACCAACGGTTTGTCAGGGAATTTCCCACAATCGCTGATCTTGCTTCGGCACCGGAACAAAGAGTATACAAACTCTGGGAGGGGCTGGGATATTACACCCGGTGCAGGAATTTAATCGAGTCCGCACATGAACTCGTTCTGAAGCATGACGGGCGTTTCCCAGCTTCTTATGAAGAGATAAGAAAACTCAGAGGAATCGGCGACTATACTGCAGCGGCAATCTCATCTTTTGCTTTTAATCTTCCGTGTGCTGTTGTCGATGGCAATGTGACCCGCGTCCTGTCGCGCTATTTTGGTATTGACGAACCGGTAAACTCCGCAAAGGGAAAGAAGCGCTTCGCATCCGTCGCGCACGGCCTGCTGCCGGAAAAAAAATCGGCCATGTTCAACCAGGCAATGATGGACTTCGGCGCGCTGGTCTGCAAGCCAAGGAATCCACACTGCGAAGTTTGCGTATTCGCAAAAAATTGTTTCGCGCGGAATACGCAGAAGATTGATGATTTCCCGGTCAAAGAAAAGAGCAGCGACAAGAAAAAGCGGTGGCTTTACTATATCATTTTCGAAGATGAAAAAGACGTGCTCATCCGGAAAAGGATGGAGAAGGATATCTGGCAGAATCTCTATGAATTTGTGCTGGTTGAAAAAAAGGAAGCCGTATCACCGGCGAAGATCCGCGGAATTGTTTCGAATGGCGAAGGGCAACCAGGGATGCCGTCGGATGACATTGATGTTTCATCTGTATTTAAACAGGAACTCACTCATCAAACGATTTACGTTTGTTTCCTTCGCTCCTGCATGGATGCCGCAAGCTCCAGCGAAAAAAAGGATTATCTCCGGGTTTCAAAAAATCGGTTATACGAATATCCATTCCCCAAAATCATTCGCTCATTTCTTCAAAAGACGGCAGATTTAAACGGCATCGCGCAAGTCCTTTGACATCGCATACTCAAAAAATATATCTTTTATTGCCCGAAAAAATTTAACTTTAAGAGGGTAATATTAGCAGCCGATTTATAATTATCAAATTTTCGTGTATGAGAGGCGTTAACAGAGTGATGCTAATTGGCAATTTGGGAAAAGACCCGGACATTCAGTATCTCGAGGGAAACATTGGGGTTGCAAAATTTTCGCTGGCGACCACGGAAACATTTAAGGACAGGGCAGGAAAATTGATTTCACAAACGGAATGGCACACAGTCGTGCTTTGGCGTGGACTGGCTGAACTGGCACAAAAATATCTTCATAAGGGCAGCCTGGTGTACATTGAAGGCCGCCTCAGGACGAGAAGCTGGGAAGATAAAGAGGGGAACAAGAAATTCGCAACGGAAGTAGTTGGAGACAACCTGATTATGCTGGACAAACGTACTGATGGTACTACCCATCCTCCCATGCCGCACGAGGGCATCGAGGGGAACAGTCACACCGAGACTCCGCCAATCAGCGCTCCGCCCTCGGAAGATTTGCCATTTTAGAATTGCATCAAACATTTATTAATTTTGCGCGCAATCAAGGCAGGACGATCACCTGCCTTTATTAATGGTACCAAAGATCGATAACGAAACCATTTTGCTTTGAGCGATAACCTGTTTTCGAGGTGCCTGTCCTACCGTGGCATTCTGGCAATCAATCCACAGGCGACGGGAATACTGGCGGTGATTATTCTATTTTTACTCATCATCTCTTTTGTTGTCGCCGGGTCAGAGATTGCTTTTTTTTCGTTGACGCATAAAGACATCAACATCCTCAAGACAAAACATGATGCTTCCTGGAAAAGGATAGTCAATTTGCTGGAGGAACCAAAATTGCTGCTTGCATCTTTGCTCATCGCCAACACGCTGACAAATATCGCGATCATCATCCTTTCTAATTTCCTGATTGACCAGGTAACGCCGCTCCGGCAAAGTTTCTGGATTGAATTCCCGATAAAAGTTCTTGTCGTCACTTTTGTGCTGATCCTTTTCGGCGAAGTCATGCCCAAGGTCTGGGCATCGCAGAATAATCTCCAGTTTGCCTATTACACATCCGGAGTCGTCGAGATCATCAACGTATTGTTCAAAAAAGCCAGCACATGGATCGTGGGCAGGTCCGAGCTCGGAGAACGTTTTTTCGGAAGCAGGAAGACTGCGGGTGAGCGCCTTGAAGAGTTAGACCACGCCATCGACCTGACTTCTGATAATGCAAGCGAAGAGGAAAAGAATATTTTGAAGGGCGTTGTCAAATTCGGAAATATTATCGTCAAACAGGTCATGAAAACAAGGCTTGATGTCAACGGGATATCAAATGAGATTTCTTTTGGTGAACTGAAGCGCAAGATCGAGGAATTGCATTACTCGAGGCTGCCCGTGTATCGAAACAGCCTTGATGAAATTGTCGGCATTGTACAAACCAAGGACCTGCTTCCCTATCTTGGCGAAGGGGAAAATTTTGATTGGCGCACACTGATGAGGACGCCCTATTTTGTGCACGAACAAAAGCTCATCGAGGACCTTCTTCGCGAATTTCAGACCAAAAGAATCCATTTCGCCGTGGTTGTCGACGAATTCGGAGGCACTAGCGGCATCGTCACCTTTGAAGACATTCTGGAAGAGATCATTGGAGATATCAAAGATGAATTTGACGAAGAGGATATTATTAATACAAGACAGGAAGACGGCACCTATGTTTTTGAAGGAAAAACGATGATCAACGACATATGCCGGATTATGGGTATCCCGGTGACCACTTTTGACAAGGTAAAGGGTGAAAGCGACTCCCTGGCAGGTCTTGTCCTCGAAATTGCCGGCGAGATTCCTAAAGTAAACGATGTTATTGCAAGCGGAGATTTCCGCTTCACAGTCCTGGAGACTGACAGGAGCCGAGTCAAAAAAGTAAAAGTTGCCATAGCACAGAGACAAGCTTAAATTCGCATGATAATGACCTTCAGCCCGCTGCAAAAAAAAATCATCGGCCTCCTCGTCCCGGTTTTTTCCTTTCTTGCCTGCAACAGTCCATATACTCCCAAACCAGCCGGTTATTTCCGCATTGATTTTCCGAAACATGAATACCAGCGTTTCGACGAAAAGGGATTCCCCTATGCCTTTGAATACCCCGTCTATGCCAACATCGTGCACGACACGAGTTTTTTTGAAGACAAACCCGAAAATCCTTATTGGATCAACATTGATTTTCCCCGCTTTAGAGCCCGAATCTATATTAGTTACAAAGCCATCGGCCCAAACAACTTCGACAAACTTCGCGACGACGCATACAAAATGACTTTCAAACATTCCTATAAGGCGACCTCCATCGACGACTCAGTCATGAGGACCCCGCTTGGTGTTTCGGGAATATTCTTCAACGTGGGTGGCAACGCGGCCACTGCCAAACAATTTTATGTCACGGACTCCATAAAACATTTTCTGCGAGGCGCGCTTTATTTCGATACTACCCCGAATGAAGATTCGCTTGGTATCGTCAACCAGTTTTTGCAACAAGACATGCGTCATATTATCAACACGTTGCAATGGCGAAACTGATCAGGCTGCAATTCCGTTATATTTGTCCTTTCAAAAAAGTGATTAGTGATCGCAATTGATAAAATCCTGGTTAGCGACCTGGTAGTTGAAGAGCAATTTGTTTGCGACCTGAGTAAGTGCAAAGGAGGATGTTGCGAAGACGGCGATGCGGGTGCACCACTGGAAGAAGATGAGTTGGCGCTTTTGGATAAAATCTACGAGAATGTAAGACCTTTTCTTTCGGCTGAGGGCGTGGCGGCCATCCAAGACAAGGGGAAATTTGTTTATAATAAAGAGTTTGGCTGGGTAACGCCTACCGTTGAAGAAGGGATCTGCGCCTACGGGTACCGCGACAGGAACGGAATCATTAAGTGCGGAATTGAACAGGCGTATGACGCCGGCAAGATTGACTGGAAAAAACCAATCAGCTGCCATCTCTACCCGATTAAAATAAAAAAGACCAAGGAATACGAAATGGTCAATTATGAGCCTCGGGAAGAACTTTGCAAAGCCGGTTGCAAACTGGGCCGAAAACTCAAGGTTCCGGTTTATGTGTTCCTGAAAGATTCCCTTGTCAGGAAATATGGCGAAGAATTTTATGGCGTACTTGAGCAGATAGCCGAACGTTATTTTGCTGATAGGAATTCAAAGGCAGTTCGCGATTTGTCAAATGCTGAGTGAGCATGATGCATCGCACAATAAAAAGAACATGACAGATATTGCCGGAACTTTTATGGCTGCGAGTGAAGCCAAGGTAAATGACCTGGAACATCGCCGGAAAATCAATTTCAATATTGGCAAATACAACAGCGCGGTCGTAAAGGGCAAAACTCAATTCAGCGATCTGAACCTCGCACGCGAACGTGCGAAAAATATAAAATGGAAAGCTATTGAATCCCTTGACCAGCAGCTTGAACGTTTTGAGTACGTGTTCACGCAAAGAGGCGGCCGCGTGATCTGGGCGGAAAATGCAAGCCAGGCGCTTGATGAAATATTGAAAATTTGCCAGGAGAAAAATTGCAAGAGCATCGTCAAGAGCAAAAGCATGGTAACCGAGGAAATAAAGCTCAATGAATTCCTGGAAGAACACCATATTGAAAGTGTCGAGACCGACCTTGGCGAATATATTCAACAGCTGGATGGCGAGCCGCCATACCATATCGTCACGCCCGCCATGCACAAGAGTAAGGAAGACGTCGCAAAACTTTTCCATGAAAAGCTGAACACGGCCCCCAATCTGACCCCCGAGCAATTGACCATGGTCGCCCGCGAAAAACTGCGGTCTCGTTATACGCAGGCAGAAATAGGTATCACCGGCGCAAATTTTATTGTTGCGGATATCGGGGCGATCGCTGTCACCGAAAACGAGGGCAATGCAAGACTCAGTTGCGCCTTTCCAAGAACGCATATTGTCGTTGCCGGGATTGAAAAAGTTATTCCCGCATTGACAGACCTTGGTCTTTTCTGGCCTCTGCTCGCAACCTTCGGCACTGGTCAACAATTAACTGTTTACAATACGATCGTTACCGGGCCCAGGCAGGCAAGTGAAACCGATGGACCCGACGAAATGTACGTTGTCCTTCTTGATAATGGTAGAACAAATATTTTGGCCAACGAAAAATCAAGAGAAAGCCTCTATTGTATTCGTTGCGGCGCCTGCCTGAACGCGTGCCCGGTATATAAGAATATCGGTGGCCATACCTACAAGAGCACGTATAGTGGCCCGATTGGTTCAGTGATCACTCCGCATTTGCAGGATATGAAAGAATGGAAGCACCTAAGCTACGCGTCTTCGCTTTGCGGCAATTGTACCGAAGTCTGTGCAGTAAAAATAAACCTCCACGAATTGTTACTCGAAAACCGGAATGAGGCTGTAGTAAGCGGCTTTAGCAGCTGGAGCGAAAGGATCGCCTGGAAAGCCTGGCGCAAGGCAAGCCTTAGCCGGAAAATGATGAATGCTGGTAACGGGAAGGTCAAAAACTGGGTAATTAATAAAATCTTTAAACAGTGGACACGGCAGCATGCAGATCTGCATTTCTCTCCGAAAACATTTAACCAGATGTGGAAGGAAAAAAATGGGGAAAGCCAACCCACGTCACGAAAATGATTGCAGCTGACTTGCAGAAGTCCTAATTTCCCTTGATGCTCCTGTACGCGCAACATATAACGCCAAGGCTGGAATACATCATTGATTTTTTTGGAAAGGAGCTTTTTATCGATCCCATCAGGATTACGACGGATAAAAATGAATTTATTTCGTCCGCCAGGCCAAAAATCAACTACTCGGATACCGAGTTCTCCAACGAAGAATTCTTCCTGCAAACCACCCCACTCTTATTTGAGGCCGGCATCCGCCCCCTTCCCATTCATTGCTTCGAACTGAATTATTCGAAAGCATTTTTCCATACGAGCGGGGATATACCCTTTGACATCTTTGCAGCTACTTTTTATCTTTTGAGCCGTTATGAGGAATACCTTTCCCATGAAAAAGACCAATACAGCCGGTTCCCGCACACTGCTTCCCTTGCATACCGCGAGAATTTTTTGCAGATCCCGCTTGTCAATGTGTGGGCGCAGGAATTGAAAAAATCCCTTTTGAAAAAATTTCCCGATCTGTTGTTTCACCAGGGTGCATTTAGCTTTATTCCTACCTATGACATTGATACGGCGTATTCTTATTTGCATAAAGGTTGGAAGAGAAACTTAGGGGGGACCGTTCGTTCCATTCTCGGAGGAGACTGGACAACTGCGAAAGAACGCATCCGGGTGCTGAGGGGGAAACAGGAAGATCCACACGATTCATATGAATGGCTTGACTCGCTCCACTTATACTGCAGGGTCAAACCCTACTATTTTTTCCTGGTGGCGACAGAGCAGCGTGGATATGACAAAAATATATCGCCGAATCAGCCAGCCATGCAGGAACTCATAGAATACCATGCGGGGCGCAACCGCGTGGGGATACATCCTTCCTGGCAGAGCGGCGACGACAAAAAATTATTAAAGGAAGAAATCGAATGGCTCGAATATATCGCCGGAACAAAAATTGAACACAGCCGGCAACACTATATCCGTTTCAACCTTCCGGGAACTTACAGGACGCTCATTGATTCAGGTATTAAAAAGGATTTTTCGATGGGTTACGGCGGCATAAATGGGTTTAGAGCTTCAGTCGCTTCTTCTTTTTACTGGTATGACCTGGAAAAGGAGGAAAAGACGGGGCTGCAGGTGTTTCCATTTTGTTTCATGGACGCCAATTCTTACTACGAGCAAAAATATTCCCCCCGCCAGGCCATGGATGAGCTCCTGCACTACTATCGAATTATCAGAAAGGTAAATGGCCTGATGATAACCATCTGGCACAACAATTTTCTCGGAACCGATAAGACCTTTGCCGGTTGGCGGGAAGTCTACGAAGTTTTCCTTAAAGAAGAAGTATTCTGGGACATGTAGCAGGCGCTCAATGTCTGAAATGCCTCATGCCGGTGATAACCATCGACAGGCCATGTTGAACGCAATAATCAATCGAATCTTTGTCTCGAACCGAACCACCCGGCTGGATGAACGAAACGATTCCTGCGGCATGAGCGATGCGCACGCAGTCGTCAAAAGGGAAAAATGCGTCCGAAGCAAGCACTGCGCCATTCAGATCAAAATCAAATTGCTTTGATTTTTCAATTGCGTTTCTCAGCGCATCCACCCTGCTGGTCTGCCCGCAACCCTTACCCACGAGCTGTTTATTTTTCACCAGCGCGATTGCATTTGATTTCAGGTGTTTGCAGACCAGGTTAGCGAAGATCAGGTCTTCTTTCTCGCCTGCGGTTGTCTCGCGTCCGCCCACTTCTTTCCAATCCTTGAAATTTCCCTCGTCATAATTCTGTGTAAGTGTTCCTCCAAGCAGGCTGCGTTGCATGATGGAATCACCCTTTGTAGCATTACTATAGTTAAGGAGAATCCGATTTTTTTTCGATTTCAGGACGCCAAGCGCGTCCTCATCGAACGACGGTGCAAGTAAGACTTCGAAGAAAATCTCGTTGACCGCTTCGGCGGTCTTTTTGTCGACAGCCGCATTGCAAATCAGTACGCCGCCAAATGCGCTTTCAGGGTCACCGGCCAGCGCGTCCTTCCAGGACGCTTCAGCCGATTTGCGCGAGGCGATGCCGCAAACGTTCGTGTGTTTGATGATCGCAAAAGTCGTCTCGTTGAACTCACGAATAAGTTGCAACGCCGCATCGATATCAACCAGGTTATTGTAAGAGATCTCCTTTCCGTGCAGTTGCGTAAAAGAAGCGGACAGGTCGCCGTAAAACGCTGCATTTTGATGCGGATTCTCCCCATACCGAAGCACGGTTTTATTACCGGTATTCGCAAATTTTAAAGGCGCCTCCCGGTTAAAATAATTGGAAATGGCGATATCATAAAGTGCGCATACTTCGAAAGCTTTCGCAGCAAATCTTCTTCGGTCACCTATGCTCGTCATACCCTTTTGCGCGTCCAGCAATTCGAGCAATTCGCTATATCCTGCTGGCGAAGAAACCACGAGAACGTCCTGGTGATTTTTTGCTGCAGCCCGAATCAGGGACACGCCTCCTATGTCAATTTTTTCGATGATTTGGGATTCGTCCGCAGTTTTTTTGAGCGTCTCCTCAAAAGGATAGAGATCGACGATCACCAGGTCTATTTCCGGAATGTTGAACTGTTTCATCTGCTCCAGGTCTGCTTCATTGGACCGTCTGCCCAGTATCCCTCCAAATACGGCCGGATGCAATGTTTTTACTCTTCCTCCCAATATCGAAGGATAGGTTGTCAGACCTTCAACGCTCCTGCATGGAATTCCGAGAGTCTCAATAAACCGCTGCGTGCCGCCCGTCGAAATGATCGCGATACCCAATTCATGCAATTTCGCTGCAATGCGATCAAGCCCCTCTTTATAAAACACCGATATCAGTGCGCTATTTATTTTCTTTTCCATTCCCGTCTTATATTTTTTTGGAAGGCGCAAAACTACGCAAATACATCGACGGCGCGGGCCTGGAGAATTAGATGTGGACAAATGTGATGCTGCAGATTAGCCGGTAAGATAGCTCCAGTTTGACGGTAACAAATTGCATAAGACACCGTCAACGCAGTTCGGGTTTCACTGCGACTCCTAATAAAAAGGGCAATATCGATCTACATGAAAACCCTTAGACTTATCTACAAGGTTACCAAAAGTATACGGGAATTGTACCCGTCTTTTTACGGTATTTTCCCCCGTAAAAAGACGGTGTTTTTTGCTAGATATGTACGTTAATGCTTGAAATACTATGATTTATGAATAATGATAATTTATAATTACTTGATTAGCATTTTTTTAGCGCCGGATTGCAGCATGTATCTGAATATTTTTATCTGGATAAATCAATTCATTCATCACTATCAAAATGAAAGCTATGGTTAAGACTAAAAAAGAAAAGACAACTGGCAGGTATGTTGACGCGCAGTACGTAGACACCATGATCCGCACCTACAAAAAAGAAAGATGGGTTCACAATTCCGAACGTATCGGCAAAGAGGACTCCTTGACCGCCTGGGTCAACCTGGAGCAGCTTGAAGAGTTCGTGGAACAAATTAAGATGCACGGGGGGAACGGCATTCGAATTTGCTTCGGTGCACACCCGATGGATTTTGAAAATCAAGACCTGGCCGGCAGGCAAACTGTCGTAATGGTTGCTACGAAGGGAACAGAAAGCAAAACAAACAAAGATCTATATGTTTCAGTAGATGGAAAAGCAAATTTGCTGGCTCAAGGCTGGTACCCTGTCTGCCCGCCCTGGTGCGGAGGCGGTTTTACTAACCCCGGAACAACTATCATCGACAATGGAGAAAAGGGAATGACAGTTGTTTAGCCGCTGTGACATGAGTTAGGTTTTGAAACGCATTCATTAGCACTCTTGAAGACCTTGATCAAGTGTTAAAAGCTAGCCTCATTTGGAGGTTAGCTTTTTAATTCTTTTCTTGAAATTTGTTTAATTTGGGAGTACTATATGACAACCACGACATACCTCTGCTTTGCTATCATCCTGATAGCGCTGGTATGCAGTTGTACAGTTTTTTTTCAGCGCAATCCCGAATTGTACTTGAGACTCTTCCCGTATTTTATGGTTTTTGTAATTGTTAATTGGTCCTGGGGCTCTTATCTCGCCGCACATAATAAGTCCAATTTGATTCTCTTTAACCTTTATATCGCCGTAGGTGTCATTTTCTATTTGTTTGTCACCAGTCAGATCATTAGGAACCGACTCGTAAAAAAAATCATTGTTTTCTCTTTTGTCATTTACCCAATTATTGCTTGCTGGAATATGTTTCGCCCCGGACCAACGATTTTTATATTGACTCAGTGTTTGGGGTGTTTGCTGATTGTGGCTTTTTGCATATATTATTTCCTGGAGCTTTTTCAACTGACGAAAGCAGTCAACCTTCTGGCGCAACCGGCCTTTTGGATTTGTTCTGGACTATTGTTCTTTTATGCTTGCAATTTCCCGGATTATGCACTGCTTGTCCTAGTCAAAAAACCACCACAATTCATTGTTCAAAATATGACTATTATTTCTGACTTTCTCGATGCCCTACTATATTTATCATTTACCATTGCATTTTTATGCCGGATCAAAATCAACAGGTCTACGCAGCCATCTTGATCGGGACCGTACTGGCATTGATGCTCGTGGGTTTCATTGTCATCATTTTGTTTTTGTACCAGCGCAGGCAGCATCGTCAGGAAAGAGAACTTATTGAGATCAGGGTCCAATACGAACAGGAATTACTGAAGTCCCAGCTGGAAATGCAGGAGTCTACGCTCAAGACTGTTGCGCAGGAATTGCATGATAATATCGGCCAGGTTCTTTCGGTAATAAAATTATCTCTGTCGCTGTTGCCAATCGGAAAAACCGATCCGGTATATGAAGGGATTCTGAACTGCCGCGATATGTTGAATAAAGTCATCTTTGACGTGTCGCACATTACGAAAAGCATGCACAGCGACAGGATTTCTGACATAGGGATAGACGAGTCAATCAGGTTCGAGTTAGACACTCTCAGGAAGAGTAAGATTGCCACGGTGGAATTTAACGTTACAGGCAGCCCGCATCCATTGAATCCCCAAAAGGCGATCTTCATATTCAGAATGTTTCAGGAAATGATCAACAATATCCTGAAGCATGCGAAAGCCACCCAAATAAATGTTCTGGTTAATTACACAAGTGATAATAAATTTGTTCTTACAGTCACGGATAACGGGATCGGGTTCAACGCCGAAAAAAAGCAAACGCAAACTACTTCGTCCAGCGGAATTGGGCTGAGAAATATGGTCAACCGGGCGAAATTGATCGGCGCATTGATCTCCATACAAAGCGGTAACGGAAACGGGACGGCGATTACAGTTGAGCTTCCGGGAGAAAGCTAAGGCACTAAAAAGATAACGTTGATAATTAAAAAAACTAAGGTGGCGGTCGCGGACGACCATACGTTGCTCAGGAAAGCACTCAGCAAACTGATTTCATCTTATGAAGGATATACGGTACTATTTGAAGCGGAAAATGGAATTGAAGTAAAGACAAAAATAACCCAGCACTCCGTACCGGATATCCTCCTTCTTGACGTAAACATGCCCGGCATGGATGGTTTTGATACGGTGCAATGGATTCATAAGAACTATCCGCATATTAAGGTCCTTGCGCTTTCAATGTTCAGCGACGAAAAAATCATAATCAGGATGCTCCGGCTCGGCGCAAAGGGTTATGTTCTAAAAAATATTGATCCCGAAGAATTGAAAAATGCTCTCGACTCGGTCGTCAATAAAGATTTTTATCTTCCTGAATACATCTCCGGCAAAATCATCAGTGGTCTGAACAGGGACGGTGACGAACTGGACAAGCAATCCATTTTCCTGACCGAAAAAGAAAAAGAATTCCTGCAACTAATCTGTTCTGAACTCACATATAAGGATATCGCAATCAAGTTGAATCTGAGTCCAAGGACGATCGACGATTATCGGAACGCCCTATTTGATAAATTCAGTGTGAAGTCGCGTGTCGGGTTGGCGATTTATGCGATAAAGAAGGGGTTGGTCGTGGTTTGAAGCGGGTTAAAAGATACCGGGTGACCGGTCAGGCATTCTGCAGAATCTTGCCAGCGTAGGCAATCTGTCCCGCGTGATATATATTGTGCTGGATTAGCCCGTACAAAAGATACCGGTAGTTGAAAGTTCTGTTTATCGCCTGCTCCTCCAATAAGGAATCCGACTTTTCTTCCAGCGAAGCAAGGATTTGTTCATGCGTCTTTTTTAGCAGGTCGACTCCATCTTCCCATGTACAACTGCTCATGTCCCGCCAATTGTTTTTTTCAGCGGCCTCGACACCGGCCAGATCCTTCTTTACCTGCGCAAGCACAAACTCGGCCCAACTGCACATGTGGTAAAGCAGCTCGAGTGGCGAATGCGCTGTACCCGGGTTCTTGGCAACAAGCCTGGGGTCAATGTCATCAATGATTGAATAAACAGAATCGCCGTACCAGGGGTCTTGCCAAAGTACATCTTTCAGGCTGTCTGCAAATTTTTCTATTTCATTGTTCATGACATCAGGTTATTTGCTCAGGTACATGCTCCTGTCCTTGTACAACTGCCTGAAATAAGGATCCTTCAAATCTTTGATGAATCGAATAGCCTCGCCGGTTGATTTCATTTCGGGACCGAGTTCCTTGTTAACGCCGGGGAATTTGTCAAAACTGAAGACCGGCTCCTTGATAGCATATCCGCTGAGCTTCTTTTCAAAACTGAAATCAGATAATTTATTTACACCCAGCATCACCTTGGTGGCAACATTGAGATAAGGAATCTGGTAAGCTTTGGCAATAAATGGCGTTGTCCGTGAAGCGCGGGGGTTCGCCTCGATGACGTAGACTTTCCCATTCTTAATGGCAAACTGGATATTGATCAATCCCTTAATATGCAGTTGGAAGGCTATTTTTCTCGCATATTCCTCCATCGTTTCAACAACTAGCGGGGTAAGATTGAATTGCGGCAAAACCGCATTGCTGTCGCCGCTGTGGATCCCCGCAGGTTCGATATGCTCCATCACGCCCATGATGTGGAAATCATCACCGTCGCAAATCGCATCAATTTCCGCCTCCTGGCAGCGGTCGAGGAAATGATCGACCAGGATCTTATTGCCCGGGATATGCTTGAGCAGGCTGATTACTGCTTTTTCGACTTCATCGTCATTGATCACGATGCGCATCCGCTGGCCACCCAGCACATAGCTTGGCCGCACGAGCACCGGGTAACCGACTTTGTTGGCTACTTCGATGGCTTGGTCGACCGTGTAAGCCGTTCCATACGCGGGGTATGGAATATGCAAGTCTTTGAGCATGTCGCTGAAACGCCCACGATCTTCGGCAATGTCCATATCATCGAAGGCGGTTCCGACAATGCGGATGCCTTTTTTGTCGAGTCGCTCGGCAAGTTTAAGCGCGGTCTGACCCCCGAGCTGTACGATGACACCATCGGGTTTTTCATGCTCTATGATTTCCCACAAATGTTCCCAATATACCGGCTCAAAGTAGAGTTTATCGGCCATATCAAAATCCGTCGATACCGTCTCCGGATTACAATTGACCATAATCGATTCATACCCGCATTCCTTAATTGCCAAAAGACCATGGACACAACAATAATCGAATTCGATTCCCTGCCCAATGCGGTTTGGGCCTGATCCAAGGACAATAATTTTCTTTTTTGAGCTGACCTTGCTTTCGTTTTCGCTGCTATCCTCGAATGTCGAATAGAAATACGGCGTTTTTGCTTCAAATTCCGCGCTGCAGGTATCCACCATTTTAAAAACTCTGCGGATCCCCGCAGCTTTCCTTTTTT
>Ga0070731_10003651_pt1 | contig 13735 bp, 13 predicted proteins | sample Coa_R1_2_FD_66448 | JGI IMG/M metagenome (GOLD analysis project Ga0070731, IMG submission 66448) | Surface soil microbial communities from Centralia Pennsylvania, which are recovering from an underground coalmine fire - Coalmine... | ecosystem: Environmental > Terrestrial > Soil > Unclassified ... | reverse complement strand
GGCGCGTCGCCGATATAGACGCTGGCCTCGGGAAGAGCGCGGAGTTTGTCGAGCGCCATCCGCAGCGGCGCGGGATGAGGCTTGCGCCGCGGGGCATCCTCGCTGCAAATTTTAGTGAGGAACATCGCCGAGACATTGTGCGCCCTGAGCTGCCTTCGCACGCGCGTGCCGCTTCCGCTCGATACGAGCGCCAGCTTGAATCGCCGGTCGAGCGTCCGCAGAACCCGCAGGGCGCCGGGCTGCATCTTCGGTTGCTGCTTATCGTAATACAGCCGCCACAGCCGGTCCGCTTCGTCCCATTTTCCGCGAGGCAGGTGGGCGGCGCGGTACACGCGGTGCCAGTTCGGCGAGTAATAGCGTTTCAGCTCCGCGATGCTCCAGCTCATTCCCAGGGCGCCAAACATATACATATAGGCGTTCGCGTCCGCCTCGAATGAATTCAGCAGGGTTCCGTCCCAGTCGAACAGCACGTGTTCAATCGAATTTTTTTTCCTTGTCGTCATCGCAATGCACCGGCAGCAATCAAGCGAATGAGAGTGCTGCGCGCCACTTCGTTTCGCAGTAGAGAAAGTAGCATGAAATTTACCGGGGGCGAATTTACGGACAGGGGTTTAGCAGCACAGGCAGGAGTGCCTGTGCTGCTAAAGATTGCTCCGAATTAGTGGCGCTGGAAGCGCGAGGGCAGAGGCTCTTCACGTTGGAACGTGATGTCGTCGAACGTCGCAGCCAGACAGTGCCAGCCTGGGCGCGAAGCGGGTTCCGCGCGGACAATATGGGCTTCGGTTCGCATTCTCACCGTGCCCCGGCCGAATGGCCGGTCCACCAGGCAGACCTCGATCTGGATCGGCGTCCCCGGCTCGATCCGCTGGGGGGAGAGAAAGAGAACACCGCTGGAGCTGATGTTGGATGTCCTCAATGGCTCCCCCGTGCGCTCCCTCTGCCCCGCGATGCGCTTGACACGCATGGGAAGGCTGAGCTTGGCGCGAGCGTAGGCGCGCCGCTCCTCGGGCGGGCGCACGGCATGGGTGGGAACGCGCGCGATGCCTTTGGGCTTGGCTCGAGTAGTCCAGGAGGGCGGGTCGGCAACCGAAGTCGCCGAGCGGGCCGACAATTCCTTTGTAGCGGCATCACCGCAGCTGGGATCGGAATGGTCCATGAGTTTTTCAATTCGCACAGTGCGCATAGGTCTCCCTTAGCTTGATACGCCTCTGGCACTGCCGCGGACACTATCCTCCGCACGGGCTTGGTGCGTCAATTTAGGTTCCGCGCGGCGTTGTCTTACTGCATACTCCCTGCTCCCTGAGAGCGTCCAGCTGGCAGTTTCTCCGGGCGGGGATTGGAGGTCTATGTGGCGCAGGCTTCCGTCTACTGAGTTTCGCGGGATTGTGGCTTGCGCTTACAGCGTGGGATCATAGATGGAAACCCGCAGGCTGAAGCTTGCGCTACTTAATCCCCGGAATGGAATGCGTTCGTGGAAGAAATTGGTTTGACCGCAAGATTCGGATAGCGCGGCGGGAATGATTTTGGATATTGTGATCGGGAAGGGACCGGACTGACTGTGTCGACGCAATTCAATTCGTTGTTGCCCGCACTTCCAGCGCTTGCGCGGAGGAAGTGCCTTGCGGCCGTCGCCTTGCATGACGCGAGAATGGACGGCGCGTTCGTCTACGCAGTCCAGTCAACGGGAATCTACTGCCGCCCTTCCTGCCCGTCGCGCCGCCCGAACGCAAAGCGAATTCTTCTCTTCCCCCGGCCGGAGACTGCGGAACAAGCCGGATTTCGAGCTTGCCGGCGCTGCCATCCACGCCAGGCGAACCGCAGCCCGCAAGCCGATCTGATCCGGCGCGTGTGTGGAGAAATCGAGGGAAACCCGGACGGCCCGATTTCCCTGCGTCGCCTTGCGGAGTTCACTGGGCTGAGCGCCGCTCACTTGCAGCGCACGTTCCGCCGTGCGATTGGCATTACACCGCGGCAATATGCGGACGCGCTGCGCGTCGCGCGGCTCAAATCCGAATTACGAAAGGGGAAAGACGTGACTACCTCACTGCATGAAGTTTCCTACGGCTCCTCGAGCCGCCTCTATGAAAAATCTGACGCACAGCTGGGGATGACTCCCGCGACCTATCGCCGAGGGGGGAGCGGGATGAGCATCTCCTACACGATCGCATCGTGTTCCCTGGGGCGCGTGCTCGTGGCCGCGACGGATCGCGGCATCTCTGCCGTGTATCTGGGAGACCGCGATGCCGATCTCGTCGCGGCATTGCGCAAGGAATATCCCCACGCGGAAATCCAGATTGGCGCAGGGGAACACGCGAAATGGGTGCGCGAGATTGTGCGGCATCTGGCCGGGTCGAATCCTCAATTGGACTTGCCCACGGACGTGGCGGCCACCGCGTTTCAGCGGCGCGTTTGGGAAGCGTTGCGCGCCATTCCTTTGGGCTCCACGCGTACGTACTCCGAGGTCGCCCGTTCGATCGGGCAGCCCAGCGCTGTGCGCGCCGTGGCCCGCGCCTGCGCGACGAATCCCACGTCCATCGTGGTTCCGTGCCACCGCGTGGTGCGCACAGATGGGACGATGGGCGGCTACCGCTGGGGGATTGAGCGCAAGAAATTATTATTGAAACGAGAAAAGAGTGCCGGGCGGGGGCGGGTAGAGCGTGCCTGAAAATGCGGAACTAGTTTGTGTAGCGCCCGCCTTCAGGCGGGCATTTTAAAATGAACCCAGATGCCCGCCTGAAGGCGGGCGCTACAGGAACACGAACCGCGCTTTCATTTGGATTCTCATGGGCAATTTGAGGTGCGAATTCCCAGTCGGGATTGCAGTTGCTTCCGGTAGCGGCGGCTTAGCCGGAGTCTTGTCCCTTTGTCAAGCACGACTTCATATTCTCCTTCCTCGTTCGATTCGAGGCCCCGGATCCGGCTGATGTTGACGATGCTGGAACGGTGAATGCGGCAGAACACGGCCGGATCGAGCTCCTGTTCGAGTTCGGCCATGCGGCGGCGCAGGAGGTGCGATTTCGTTTGCACGTGCAGGCATGCGTAATAATCGGCGGCCTCAATCCAATCAATATCCGCGATTCTGACGAAGGTGACCTGACCGGCGCCCTTGATTACCAGGCGGTCGACCTTCCGAGGAGACTCCTTGCTGAGCGCGACCCTTTCCTTGGCCCGGACAAGGGCGCGGTCAAATCGAGAGTTGTCGAACGGCTTCAGCAAATAATCGAGGGCCCCTGCCTCGAAGGCTTTAAGGGCATATTGATCGTAGGCGGTCACAAAGACAACGGCGGCCGGCAAATCATTCCCGAGCTGTTCCACAACGTCGAAGCCGTCGCATTCCGGCATTTGCACGTCGAGAAAAACCAGGTCCGGCTTCCGGCTGCGGATCTCCGCGAGGGCTTCCGCGCCCGAGCCGCATTCGCCCACGATTTCAATCTCGGGATCGAGCCGCAGCAGCACCGTGAGATTGCTGCGCGCGAGCGGTTCGTCATCCACGACGAGCGTTCTCAGCTTTGCGGCACCGGATCGCGTGCTCACCTTCCGCTCTCCCTGAACGGCACGGAGATCAGCACTTCCACGCCGGCATCCTGATTCCGAAGGCTGAGTTCGTACGCGTCACCGAACATGGCGCGCAGGCGGCTTCGCAGGTTGGCGATGCCGATGCCGGATTTTGAGCTGTCCCATTCCGCGGGCAAGCCCGGCCCGTCGTTATAAACGCGGAGATTAAGCCGGCCATTGGATCGAGACGCCGAAACGCGAATCCATCCTCCACGCAACTCTTTTGCGATGCCGTGTTTGATGGAGTTTTCGACGACGGGCTGCAAAATCAGGCTGGGGACAGGAGCGGCAAACAGTTCCGGGGGAACATCCACGCTCATTTGGAGGCGGTCGGCAAACCGCACTTTCTGAATTTCCAGATACTTTTGCAGAAACTGGACTTCCTCCCCGAGCGGAACTTCATGTTGATCGGACGTGTCCACGACCTTCCGCAGGAATTCGCTCAGGCCCACGATCATGGTCACGGCGGCGTCGTTTCTCTTCTCGCGCACGAGGCCGGCGATTGCGTTCAGCGCATTAAAAAGAAAATGCGGCTCGATTTGCCTCCTCAACGCATCCAGTTGCGCCTTGGAAAATTGTTCGTTCAGGTGGGCGGTTTCGATTTGCTGGCGAATCATCCGCTGTTTGGATTCGAGGATGTAACTGATCGCGAGCAGGGCCGCATAGATCGACAAATAGAGCATGACCTCGTTGTACATCGTGTCAATCCACACATGCCGGAACGGCCCCGGAGCGGGGGACTTGAGCATGGGGTTTAGAAGCTCCAGGAGCAACGCCTCCCAGGCGGCTGAAACCACGCCAATGACCGCGCAAGCCCCGACATGAATGAGCCACGTGGAATTCGGGCGGAGCCTCACAGGCGGATATTTCAGGCCCAGCCGCAGCACGATCGGCGTGGCGAGCGCCCAAACCGCCCAGGAAAGCATCAACGTCGCGAAAAGGCGGGTCCACGAGTGCTGCATTCTTTCCGCCCGCATCACCAGCACATACTGGACCGCGCTGAACAGCGCGATGCCGAACCAGATCAATGCAATCCACAGCCAGCGCGCCGGCTTCGAACTTTGGGATGTGGGGTTCATGCTCAGATCCTATTCCAGGTTCTCGCCGAGTGGTACCAATTTGCCGTGAATGCCCCAAACGGTGCAGTAAATGGCCTCGACGTGGGAGGACGCTCAGCCGCAGACTGCCGATGGGCCTGGGTAAATCTGGATTGGCGCCAGCGTGGAAATTGCGGCGTCGGGGGAAGGGGAGCCATGAAATTGAGAACTGTCGTCCTATCCGCATTGATTTTGACCACAGCAGTTTTGACTCAAGGAAAAGTGAGTCCGTCTCGTCCGTTTTTTCTGGACAGAGACATCATGGTAAACGGCGCGAACGTTCCACAGGGAATGTACACGCTGACCCTTGAAACTGAAGGCACATCCGTGCGCGCGACCCTGTGGAGGGAGCGCCGGTTCATCGCCACCGTGCACGGTACATGGGTGGGGCACGGCGTCAAATACAAGGAAACCGCGGTTCTCCTGCGAGTCAACCCCGACGGGACGCGCTCGCTCATCGAAATCCGGCTCGCGGGCAGCGCAAAGACAGTCGTCATTGACAATGAAAAACCGGTCCTCCAAGTCGCTCCTGTAACGGGGGCGGGAGCCGGCGGAAATTCTTCCAACGGTTCGATAAATTGAAAATGAAAATTGCGGAAGCTAGGCCTGCGGCTGCACTTTCGTGGTGCCGTGCGGCCAGTGCGGCTTGAAATCGTTATCCGGAATGCGCACATTCCGCTTGATGTTGCGGTAACGGATGATGAAGTAATCGCCTGAACCCGTCTCAAAAAATTGCTGTTGCACCGGCAGCCAGGTCGATTCGTCCAGCCACAACTGAATCTTGGAAAGCTGTTTGCGGACTTCATCTGTCTTCGGCAGCAGCTCCAGCTTCAGGGCTTTGCGGTTGTCGAAAGTTTCCTCGCCCTGCAGCGTAAGGCCGTAACTTTCTTTCAAGGAACTTCCGGAAGTCCCAAACCCAAGCAGCAGAAACTGATCGACGACGGATTTTTTCTTTCCGAGATTGTATTCCTCGACGCGATGAATTTTCGGGTTGTAGATGTAGAAATTGTCGCCGTCGCGGAGGATCGTGCGCGCGTCGGGCTGGGTTACTTCAATGCGCATTTTGTCGTCTCGTCGAACCGAAATCTGGCCGGACTCGGTGGACTTGTCGTTAACTACAACGGTCACTTTGGTCCGCTCCAGATCCGCCGTCAGACTCTGGAAGGTGGCGGCCTGGGTGTCCATTTGTTTGAGAACGCTTTCCAGGGTCCAATTCGATTGTTGCGGAATCGACGCTTGGATCGTTGAAAAAAGCGAGGCCGCGGCCGCCGCCACGCACAGCAATGCGGAAATTTTATAAACCTTGCCTAACACCCTCATTAAGCCCGCTTTCCCCTGGTCCGCCTTCGTCCATTGATTGCTACGCATTTTTGTCGAAGGAACGAATGCGAATCGTGCAGCAATCGTATCACACAGGGTAGGATGCCAAGTCGCGTTCCGGCGTTACTGTGGCGCATGCTTCAGCTTGTGGGTTTTGTCCTTGCAAGGTCAAACCCCCACGAGCTGAAGCATGCGCCACATGAGTTGAAACTTTCTGTATCATGGTGCCCCTATGTTTCACCGCAAACGATTTCGACTGCGCCTCCGTTCGCGCACGCTGATCCTCGGCGAGCGCACCCTGGTGATGGGCGTTTTGAACATCACGCCGGACAGCTTTTCCGACGGCGGAAAATATCTCGATTCCGGAGCAGCCGTCGCGCGCGCCTTGCAACTCGAAGAGGAAGGAACGGACATCCTCGACGTCGGCGGCGAATCCACGCGTCCCGGCGCCACCGCGATAACCGCGGAGGAAGAGCTACGCCGCATTCTGCCGGTAATTCAGATTTTGCGCGGCAAGCTGCGCATACCCATGTCGGTGGACACGCGCAGGGCCGAAGTCGCGAAAGCGGCGCTGGTGGCCGGCGCGGAAATCCTGAACGATGTTTCCGGGTTGAAGATGGACCCGGGCCTTGGCAAAATCGCGCGTCGCATGCGGGCGCCGTTGATCCTCATGCACATGCGGGGAACGCCGGGGACGATGCAGCGAGGCCCCTTCGCGCGCGATGTTATCCGCGACGTTCTGTCCGGCCTGCGCGACGCGGTCGCGCGCGCAAAACGCGCGGGCCTTGCCAAATCGCAGATCCTGCTCGATCCGGGAATCGGATTCGGAAAAACGCACGAACAGAATTTTCAGATTCTCGCGCGCCTTCCCGAGTTCGCGCGACTCGGCTGTCCGATCGTTATCGGCACATCGCGAAAAGCGTTTCTTGGAAAAGCCCTCGCAAAGGCCGTTGAGCCGCCTGCGCCTGCCGCGGAACGCCTGCTCGGCACTGCCGCGACCGTCACTGCATCGATTCTCGGCGGCGCGCATATCGTCCGCGTCCATGACGTCGCCGAAATGGTCCGAGTCACGCGCGTCGCGGATTCGATCCTCGATTCCGAAAAGAGCAGGTAAATCGGGTATTATGACTGAGCTATAATTCTACTGGTCTTTTTTTAGCTCTCGGTTGGTGACAATTCGCGATGGCGTCCGCTAAATTTTCGCTAGCCCCGTGCGTAGCGCTGTTTTTTGCATGCGCGCTTCCCGCCATGGGTCAGTTATCGCACTCAGATCCCGATCCTCTGGCGCGCATCCGCGATGCCGCGAAATCAAATGTTCTAGCGTGCTCCGCGACGGGCGAAACCTTGTGCGAGCAAGTCGCGCCAAAGATCGTCGCCAGCGCCGAAGGGGACTCGCCTCTGGCCGACAATTTGAAGCTGTTGATTGACGCCGCGAAATCGCAAGCGACGGACGCAACAAAGGAACCGATTTCGATTGCCTGGGCCGTTCAGGCATTTCGCGATGCGAATGTCGAAGCCCGCACGGAAAACAATGATGGCACCGCGAATTCATCTCAAGGAAATCCCCATGACTGGGAAACAGTGGTCGCGGAAATTCGCGGACGAGAGAAGCCGGAGGAATGGGTGTTGCTGGCCGCTCAACTCGGCGCACCGGTCCCCAGTTTGGAACAAGCCTACAATGCGGCCCTGGTGATCGAGGCGGCTCGCGATATTCAGCTGACCGGAATTCACCCGCGGCGGTCCATTCGTTTTGTCCTTTTTGGTAACGAAGAGCGTCGTATGGATGGCGCGTCGAGTTATGTGCGTGCCCATCGCGACCAACTCAATCATGCCTCAGCGATCGTTATTTTTGGTGCTGCTGCGAATCCCGTGACCGGGTTTGCCCTCAACGGCAGGCATGACATCGAACCTGGAGTCCGGGAAGCCCTGCAGCCGATTTACGCCATGGGGGTCACCCACCATACCTTCGACGCACCGCTCGAAAAATATAGTCTAGATTTCATTTTGGAGGGAATTCCCACTCTTGTCGCCCCGCAGCCGGAATCGAGCAGCCGCGTGACCGATATCGTCGCGGCTGCTCGCCAGGCCGATAAGATTGACATTCGCGAACTCAAGCGCAACACAGCGATCGCCGCCGTGGCTGTTTTTGGCATCGCCGAGCGCGCCGAACCGCTTGGCCCGCGGCAATCCCGCGGCGAGATCGAATCCTTGTTAAAGGCCTCGGGGCTGGAACAGCAGATGAAAAGCGCGGGGCTGTGGCCGCTTTGGGAATCGGGCGAGCGCGGGCGAATGCCTAGCCAGTAGGACGGGTTTCAGCCTGTCGGTTTTCGTGAGCTACGAGAAAATTCAAAAGCAACAGTCTGAAGCCTGTCCTACCTGAACCTCCTTTCGAGTTATAATAGGGACGTGGCTATTCCCCTCCGCGCTTCGTCCCTGGCGGCAGTTCCCGCAGCCACGGGTGTGATTCTCGCGATCGATTACGGGAAAAAGAGGCTGGGCCTGGCCCTTTCCGATGAATTTTGCGTGACTTCCCGCCCCTACGCGACCTGGAAACGTATCAACCGCCGCCGCGACCTGGCACGCTTGCGCGAACTGGTCCGCGAGGCGAAAATTCGCCGCATTGTGGTCGGGCTTCCTTTGCACCTGGACGGCACGCCGAGCGAGATGTCGGAGGAAACCAGAAGCTTCGCGGCGCGCGTCGAGAAAGCCCTTGGACTGCCGGTCGAGATGATGGATGAGCGGCTGAGTTCCTGGGAAGCGCGCGAGACGCTTTCCGCCGAGCGGTCCGGCAAGCGCACACGGCGCGGTTCCTCCAGACGCTCCGAAACAAAAGAGAAATCCCCCCTCGACGAGATCGCCGCCGCCATCATCCTGCGTGATTATCTGGACAAGGCTCGCTCGCGGGCCGGATCGCGAGCTTGATATGCGCCGGGCCTTCCTCATCCTCCTGATTCTGCTGATCCTGTCGGGAGGGTATCTCTATCTTTCTCTGTTCCAGCCGTTTCAAGGATTCGCGAGTGACGGGGTGTACGTGGACATTCCCCGAGGCGCCTCGCAACGCACGATTTCTCGCCTGCTCGCTGAGAACGGCGTCGTCCGCAGCAGGATGGCATTTGAACTTTTGTGCCGGCTGAGAAAGCGGCGCACCATGGAAGCAGGCGAGTACTTCTTCGACCGCCCCGTGACTGCGTTCGCCGTGTATGACGCGATTGCCAACGGCCGGGTGTTCGTAAAAGAATTCGTGATTCCCGAGGGATTTACGATGTTCGATATCGCGGACCTCGCGGCTCAGGAAGGATTCCTCTCCCGCGACGAATTTCTTGTAGCTGCGCGCGACCCTTCGCCGATTCGCGACATCGCCCCCGGCGCGCCCAGCCTCGAAGGATTTCTCTTCCCCGCCACCTATGAATTTCCGCGCCACATGACCGGAAAAGATATGACGGCTGCCATGCTAAAAAAATTCCGCCAGGAGTGGCAGTCCTTGCCCATCACCGGCGCGCCCCCGAACCAAAGCATTCAGGATACCGTGACGCTCGCCTCGCTGGTGGAGCGCGAAACCCCGCGCCCCGAAGAGCGGCCCCACGTTGCCGGAGTATTTGAAAACCGTCTGCGCATCGGCCAGCCACTGCAATGCGATCCCACGGTCGCCTATGCGCTGACACTGGCGGGAGAGTACACCGGCAAACTCGACGGCGGCGATTTGCACTTTTCGTCTCCGTATAATACATACCGGAACAAGGGCCTGCCTCCCGGGCCGATCGCCAATCCGGGCGAAGCCGCCCTGCGCGCGGCGCTTGATCCTCCGCCCACCGACGATCTCTACTTTGTCGCGAATACCGAAGGCGGCCACTTTTTCAGCAAGACCCTTCAGGAGCATAATCGTAACGTCACGCGTTACCGGCAATTGCTCGAAGAGTCGCGAAATCCATCCACCGGGGGTCTACCCGCAGCCCCAGCCCCGGAGATGCGCAAATCCAGGCCTGTGAGGACCTCGCCATGACTCGTGCGGACCACCCGACCAAGAAAGAACTGATCCTGGAGATTGCACGCGAGCTCACCGTGCCGCGATTCACGCCGGCCGAAGTCGAGCAAATCCGGCGGCAGCTGGTGGCGCGTATGGGCGCAAGCGGGAAGACTTCAGCGGATTACATCGCGGGGGTGCTCGAAACCGCGGGGATGCGCATTGTGTGGTCCACCAAGGCGGACACGGAAGGCCAGTATGAGGAGGAATTCCAGGACCTGCTGCACTTCGCGAATCTCGAGGACGCGGAGATGTGCATCATGCGGCTCGACGAGCTCCATCGGAAATTCAAGGAAGAAGAGGAGCCCGCTGCGATCGAGCGTGTGCTCGAAGTGGCGCGCATGGGCCGACGCCGCGCGGAAATGATCGCGCGCAATCATAAAGTGGAACCCGAGAAGCGCGCCGAGAAGGAAGAAATCATGATGTGGTTCAAGGTGTGGCTCGATACACCCGACGCATTTTTCGATTGGCTCGAGGCGCGCAAAGCGGCGCCGGATTTCCAGAGGCGCTTCGCCAAAAGCGCCTCGGCGGACGCGTGAGCGCGCGATGACGGACCTGCAATACGTGCTGGAAGTCGAGCCGCTCGATCTGGGAGCCGACGTCAAGGCGGTCGGACTGGATCTCGTGGAGATCGAGAGCCGCGAACCGGCGCGGGGCATGGACGCGGCGCGCCTTTGGGCCGCCACTCTCGGCGCACTTCCTGGAACGGAACCGTGGGCGCTGGACTTCTTTTCACATCTCGATCGCGTGCGCGATTACTGCCGCCTGCACGCGGTGCCTTTTGAAGAAAGAGCCTCAGGCCATTCTTTGATCATCCCTGCGCCGTCCGGCGAGGCGCTCGTCGGGCTCGTCGAACGATTCGCGGGTGAAACGTTTGGCGCGCGCGCGGGTGCTTTGCTGGCCGCGGGTGATCCCGCCGTTGAAAGCGAATTGGCGGAGTCTGGCGTGGACGCCTATCACGCGGCGTTCCGAAATTATCTGTTCTGCGCGGTTTGCGATTTCGAGAACGGTTTCCTCACACTGCTCACCGAAAAATTGTGGACCAGTGAAGTCCTGCGGAGAATCAAGCCAGCTACCGCAACCCTGCCTGTAGAAGTTGCACGTCCCCAGTAAAAATCAAAAATGCGATGCACGAATTCTTCAGTGTCGCGAGGCGCTTTTTAGTGGAACAGGCTTCAGCTTGTGAGTTCTGGAATGAGCATAGACTGTCCCCCACAGGCTGAAGCCTGTTCCACTAAAACCGTCGAACCCTTTGACGCGAAAGGCCCTGATAACCCATAAACCGAATCAGATGGCGTTAAGGCAAATAGAAGCGGGGGACGCGTTTTCCCAGAGCGCAGAGCAGCTCTGCGCTGGCGGTATTTGCAATCTTCGCGACGTCGGGGACAGACTGCGTTGTGCCGCCGTCGGTGCCGTAAATCGTAGCGATATCACCCACGCGCGCAGAAACGATTCCCGTGACGTCAGCCGTCGTGAGGTCCATCGACACCGTGCCTACGATAGGAGCGATTTCGCCGCGAACGATGACGCGGCCTTTATTGGAGAGCACGCGCACCAGGCCGTCCGCATATCCCGCGGCGAGCACGGCCACGCGCGAGGGATTTGTGGCGCTCCAGCGCGCGTTGTATCCGACGCGCGCTCCGGGCGGGAGATCCTTGATCGAAACGATGCGCGCGCGGAAGGAAAGCACCGGGCGCACGGAAAGTTTCGCTCCCATTTCCGGGTTCAGCTCGGACGGCTCGAAAAATTGATGATAGCCGTAGAGAATCGCGCCGGGACGCACCATGTCCCGCCAGGTGGACGGACGGCTGACGATCGCGGCGCTGTTGGCCATGTGCACGATGCCGGGATCGAGCCCCAGCGCACGCATGCAGGCCAGCACGGAGTCGAATGTTAGTTCCTGCTCGACAGTTTGTTCCGTGGTAAATACTTCCGATGATGCAATGTGAGTAAATGTGCCGGCCAGGCGCAGGTGCTCGCATTCCCCCAGCGCGCGCGCGAACGCCGGAACTTCCGACGGCGGTATGCCCAGGCGATTCATTCCGGTGTCGATCTTGAGATGAAAATCGAAGGGGCGCTTGCGCGGCTTGCGCTGCTGCGCGGCCGCCTTTTCCAGGAGACGCAACTGGTCGACGCTCATGATCGCCGGCGTGAGATGGTTGTCGAGAATTCGCCTTTCTTCGCCGGCCCAGAAGCCTGTGAGAATCAGGATCGGCTCGCGAATGCCGCTCGCGCGCAGTTCGGCGCCTTCCGCGGAGCACGTAACGCCGAACCAGTCCGCGCGGGCCTTTGAGAGGGCGCGCGCGACGGGAACGATGCCGTGGCCGTACGCGTTGCTCTTGATAACGGCGAGAACTTTTCGGCGGGGGCCCTTGGGCGCCCCTGTCTGACGGGAAGGATTGATATGCGCGCGGATCGCGCGAAAATTGTGCGTCAACGCCCCCAGACTTACTTCCGCCCAGATGGGACGTCCCTCAAATTTAACCGTTCGGGTCATAGGAATCTTCAAGGGTAACCGATCCGGGCGCGGAAGAAAAATTACTCCGTCGAGTCAGCGCGCCGCTTAGTAACTAGGGCTTGAGTGGAACAGGCTTCAGCCTGTGAGACTTCGGAATGTTCTGAGGAGCGCGAAAATTCACAGGCTGAAACCTGTTCCACTAAAACCACCACTTAGGAGTTAGCAAGCGCACGGCCACAAATTGGATTGACGCGCTTGAATATCGGGGGATGCCTAAGTAGATGATTATAAGATATATATGGGACGGAAACTCCGAAAATCAGGCACTCGATTGCGATGCCCCAGGTGCCAGTCCGACACACCTGTGGGCGGCTGGGGACAACTACTCGGGTTCGGTCCAGGCGTCAGGCGCACGTTGTTCAAAACGCGTGAAGGAACCTTGAAACACGAACCGGATCGTGTCGGTCGGGCCGTTTCTTTGCTTGGCGATGATCAGGTCGGTCTCGCCGCGTTCTTCCATTGTGACTTCGCTGGATTTTTTGAAGAAATTCGGGCGGTGGATGAACATCACGACGTCGGCGTCCTGTTCGATTGCGCCAGATTCGCGCAGGTCCGCGAGGCGCGGCTCGCGGTCTTCGCGTTCGGGCGCGCGCGTGAGCTGCGAGAGAACCAGCATCGGAACCTTGAGCTCCTTGGCCATAGCCTTGAGGCCGCGCGTGATGCTGGAAATTTCTTCGTTGCGGTTGCCGAATTTTCCGCGCGCGGATACCAGTTGCAAATAGTCCACAACCACCAGCGATAGCCCCTTTTCCCGCTTCATGCGGCGCAGCTTCGCGCCCATTTCCACGACCGTGGCGGAACCCGCGTCGTCGATCCACAGTGGCGCCTGGGACAGGTGAGCGAGCGATCGTGGAATTCTGCCTTTATCTTCCTGGTTCAGATGGCCGGTGCGGAATTTGTGCGAGTCAATCTTGGCGTCGGCGGAAAGCAGGCGAAGCAGGAGGGATTCCTTGGACATTTCCAGGCTGAAAATCGCGACGGGCTTGTTTCCCTTCACGCCAACATTTTCGGCGAGGTTCAGCGCGAAGGCCGTTTTCCCCATCGACGGCCGCGCGGCCAGGATAATGAGTTCGGAGGGCTGCAGTCCCGAAGTCAGGTTGTCGAGCATGTCATAGCCGGTGGAGAGGCCCGTGATGCGATGGCCTCCCTCGTAGATGCGGGAGATGCGGTCGTGGCTTTCGGTGACGACGTCGTGCAATCCGACGAGGCCCTGGCGCACGCGGT
>Ga0070731_10003650_pt1 | contig 13737 bp, 11 predicted proteins | sample Coa_R1_2_FD_66448 | JGI IMG/M metagenome (GOLD analysis project Ga0070731, IMG submission 66448) | Surface soil microbial communities from Centralia Pennsylvania, which are recovering from an underground coalmine fire - Coalmine... | ecosystem: Environmental > Terrestrial > Soil > Unclassified ... | reverse complement strand
CACAGGTCACGATGCCGGCGCTTTCCTGCCCGCGATGTTGCAGGGCGTAAAGGCCGTAGTACGTGAGTTCGGCGGCGTTCGGGTGCCCGAAAACGCCGAACACGCCGCAATAATGTTTGGGGTAATACTGCATAGGCGATCCGCTCAAGCGAGCGTTAGTGTGGCACCGTTGGTTGGCGGGTTCAAGCCACGTTGCAAAAAATTTATTCACATCGCTTTTGTGAGAACCCCTTGACAGCAAATCTAGAACCATCTCATCAATTCATTCGAATATTTGAATTCAAAATAGTTCGCCCCTCGAAAGTATAAGTGGACTGTAACTATTGTTCTGTAGTAATCGTCATACACGTTCGATGAAAACCTGTATGCACATATCAGTCACGAGTTGGCCGACGATGCGAGTCGCGAAAGCGGCACGTCAAAGCCGGTATAACCGAGGCGTTGTGTTTCGCCCTGGAGTATCCCCGGCACCGATTGGGAAGTCCCCGAAAGGTAATTTGGATACACCCGGAGTAAGCAGGTTCTAAAGATCGAATAAAATTTCTCTCAACCCTGCTTACCGAAAAGTAAGCAGGGTTTTTTGTTTCCCTGAAACAGCGGCACACGGCCGCAAACGAAAGGTGAAATGCCGGTGAACGATGGGAAATCGACGTCTTGATGATGTCTGACAGTGCCAAACGAATTCAGGCGCGGGAACGCTTTTGCGTCCCACCGGTGGGCTCTGCCCATCGCCAGCGAATACGCGCGCCGGGACGATTGGAAACGCTTTTACAATTTAAGGGCTTCGCAGGAGGTGTGCCCTCAAACACCGAAAGAACCACCGTGAAACCGTGGGTTGGCAGCGCAGGCTGGCAAGAGGTGATATCCGATTGCAGAATGCAAAGTGCATAGTGCAGAATGGGCCTCCCGATTGTTTATGATCCGAAGTTATTCGCGCGGTGAATTCTGCCTGGCGGTATTAATTGATGAAATGCAGATCGCGACGAGTTCGCTTGCTTCCTTCACTAATGGAGTCGCAGCTTTGCGGTCAACTTTCCCGGATTCGATCAGCAAGTCGATCCAGTATCCGGACTCGTCTGCTTCTTCAAGCACGTCGCCATTTTTGAAATAAAAGCCGGCTTGGATTTGGCGCGGCATGCTGCCCGGTAATTTGCGCCAACTGAAGTTCCACTTCGAAGCAGTTGCCTTTTGAGAACCGTGCTGGCTTCGTCCTTTGGAAGCTGTTCACAAAATTGAATAATTTGCAGGGCAAACTGCATCGTGCGGATTTGCAGATTCTGATGCTTCATGCGGCAGGCAATTTTGCATTCTGCACTTTGAATTCGCCATTTAAATAATGGCCGGAATTCGTTCCCTGTGCGCCCGGGTTAACTTTTTACGTTCCATCCGTTTCAGCTTCGAGCTTCAGCTCAGCAATTCAATTTTTTTAACCCATAACCAAAGGAAATCCCATGAAACCTGTTCTCCGTTATCAAAGCCAATTGCTCTTCCGCAAGAGCTACAAGCCGACGCGTGTGATTCGAATGCGCCCGGCTGGGAAACTGAACCTGGTGTTCCGTCCATCGCGAGCCGGTCCTCGCGTCGAATCCCATGCATGCGAACCAGTCTGACGATGACCATTCAGGCCCGCATCGCAGTGAACCGCCTTCGAAGGCGGAACTGAACAGGGCCGCCTCAAAATTGAGGGTCTATGAATGGGAGCGCCTCGCTTACACGGATGCGGCGAATATGCCTGCGTCCGGCACGCGCGCTTCGTTCGGTCTGTTCACACGATTGAAAGCGCTGGTGCGCGCTTTCATTTCACGACGGTCGGGCCAATAGCCGCCGTCCGCAAGGTTCGTAATCCGTTAATCCAACAATCCATCACCCAATTCAAATATGAAGACTGATATTGTACTCCCGCGGAGCACATCCGTTCCAGTTGTGCGGCTGATTGCCTCGCCGAAGTCGTGGATTGAAGGCGAAGCTGTGCGCCAGCTTTATGCCACGGCGAAACTCGAGGGCATGCAGCTCGCCGTCGGTTTTCCTGATCTTCATCCGGGTCGGGGCGCGCCCGTCGGTGCGGCGTTCGTGACGAACGAATTCATTTACCCGCACGTGATCGGGGGCGATATCGGCTGCGGCATGGCGTTGTTCAAGACCAGCCTGCTTCGGCGTGAGGTGAAGCTTGATCGCTGGGCTTCGTTGCGGTTCAACCTTGAGCACGCGTGGGATGAGGACGTTGGTGAATTCCTCGCTGCGCACGGTCTTGAGTCCACGGAGTTCGACAGTGCCCTTGGCACAATCGGCGGTGGAAATCACTTCGCTGAATTGCAGGCCGTGGAGCAAGTCTTCGACGCTGCTGCGCTCAAAGAAATCGGCATCGGTAAGGAGCAGCTCGTGGTGCTCGTTCACAGCGGGTCGCGCGGGCTCGGGGAAACCGTGCTGCGCGACTTCGCGGTGGAGCATCACGGCAATGGCGTTCCGGCGGATTCGTTTGCGGCGCAGGATTACCTGCGCGGTCATGACGTTGCCGTGCGTTGGGCACGGGCGAATCGCGAACTCCTCGCGCGTCGTTTCGTGACAACGCTCGGTGCGGAGGCCGAATGCGTGTGGGACGGTTGCCATAACAGCATCGAGCCAGTGGCAGGCAGCTTGCCTGAATCTGAACAAGGCGAGACACGAGAATGGAGACAGGCGGGACGCCTGTCCTACGTTCATCGTAAGGGCGCCGTTGCAGCCAACGGTGATCCAGTAGTTATCCCCGGTTCACGCGGCTCGTTGAGCTATCTCGTGAAGCCGGTCGGCGATGGCGCGCGTCATGCGTGGTCGCTGGCTCACGGCGCGGGCCGCAAGTGGGCGCGGAGCGAGACGCGTTTGCGCATGCGTGAACGGTTCGGCGTCATGGAGTTGGTCCAGACGCCGCTCGGTGGCCGTGTCATCTGCGAAGAGCGCGAATTACTCTACGAAGAAGCGCCGGCCGCCTACAAAAACATTGAAGCAGTGATCGCGGACCTCGTTGATGCCGGGCTTGTGTCCGTCATCGCGACGTTTCGGCCACTGCTCACTTACAAGACGCGCAAGGAGCGGCGTTAATCGACGTGGCGAAGACAACGTCATGGGGAGCGTTTCGCCTGGCGGCGAAACGGCTGACATGGGGGCGGCGCGGCAGCGCCGCCCTACCGTCCTAATTTAAATCAGGACACGGCGTTGTTAACCTTCAAAGCTCCGGTAAGCGGCGCCGCGCGGGTCGTGTTCGGGATGATGGAGGATTAAAGTGTGGACCCATTCCGAGAGGCGGCGGCAGGCTTCGCGTTCGGCGTCGTTGCGCGGGCGACCGGCGCAGATGGCACCGTAGTGCAAGGTCTGACCGGGGCCGACGTAGTCCGGGATACCGAATACGAGCAAGCCGTAGTTCATCAGCACGATTTGCAGGGCGAGACAGGTGAGTTCGCCGCCGCCGGCCATGCCGCCGGAGGACGAGAATGCGCAACCGAGTTTGCCTTCGATCTCCGGCCAGAGGGGTTGCGCGACTTCGTCCCACCAGCGTTTCATTTCCCAGGCGATGGTGCCCATGTGCGTCGGTGAGCCGACGGCAACGCCGTCGCACCAAACCATATCCTCGGCGGTGGCTTCGTCCACGCTTTTAAGGCGGACTTCGGTCGCGGGAATGGTCGAAGCGCCTTCGACCACGAGGTCGGCCATCATTTTTGTGTTCCCCTGGCGGCTGAAATAAAGAACCAGAATGCGCGCGGGACGAATGGTTTGCATGGGCATGATGATAAAACGCCATGGTCCAGACCAAAATGGATTTTTCTGTGGTTTATCAGGCTGCAACCCGGCGGATTGAGTTGCGGGCGGGCATGACATACGATGTCGAGAAAATGAGCCCAATCACACATTTCTTTATGGGTTGGGTGGTGGCCAATGCGGTGCCGTCGCTGAACAAGCGGGAGCGCGCGATGGTGACTTTGGCGAGCGTGGCGCCGGACATCGACGGCTTGGGAATTGTGGTTGAGAAACTGACGCAGAACTCGGCGCATCCGCTGAATTGGTGGAGCGATTATCATCATGTGCTGGGACATAATCTTGGATTTGCTTTGGTGGTAACGGTCATCGCGGCAATATTCGCGAGTCAGAAATTGAAAACGTCGGCGCTCGTCTTTTTGAGTTTTCATTTGCATTTGCTTGCGGACCTGGCCGGTGCGCGCGGGCCGGATGGCGATCAATGGCCGATTCCTTACCTGCTTCCGTTTTCAAATAAATGGGAACTGACCTGGTCTGGTCAATGGGCGCTTAATGCGTGGCCGAATTTTGTGATTACTGGAGCGCTGATTGCGATGACGATTATTCTGGCGCGGCGGCGTGGCTTTTCGCCTCTGGAAATATTTTCCCGAAAGGTGGATGCCATTTTTGTTGGCGCGTTGCGGACACGGTTTCCGTTGCAGGCGACGACTTAATCTGGCGGGCCCGTCGCTCGTCGAGCGCTACCGATCCATCCTGAATATGGCGGGCAGCAGCCGGGAATATTTGGCGATGGGCGGCCGAACTTCGGCGGTTTTGCGATTCCAGACCAACGAGACATTGCGCGACAAGGTGCTCAGAAACGGAAGCGAAACCGCCTGCACGGAAGAACTCTTCATGGATGCCGCGGCCAATCCGGGCATGATGGCGGCAACGTTTAGATTTTCCACGGCTTGTGCCAATTGGGGATAGGAGCTGAAGCGCAGACGGACGTTTAGTTTGATTCCGATTCGCCTGGCCTCTCGCTCCACGGCCTGGCGGATGCCGGCGCTGCCTTCCAGCATCGCGAGCGGCAGTTGACCGAGGATGTCCGATTTCAGTTTGAGCCCGGAAGTTTTTGGTAACATCGAAGCGGGCGCGAACAGGCAAAAGTCCAGCTTGCCGAGCGGTGCGCTGGCCAGCGCGCGATGTGGTTCGAAGCGGCTGACGACACCGAAGTCAATGGCGCCGTTAAGGACCTCATTCAGGATTTCGTCGGTCTTGAAGTTCTGGAAAGTCACGGCCAATCGAGGATGCGCTTCAGCCAATCCGGGAAGACGCGGGAGCAATAACCATTGGATCAAGCTTTCGCCGGCGCCGACGACGAGTTCGATCGGCTGGCCGGCGCAGGTGCCGCGGAATTCTTCCAGCGCGCGCAGTGTGTGGCCGACGATTTCGTAAAGTCTTTGGCCGGCGTCCGTGAGTGCGGCAGGGCCGTGGCCGCGTTTGAGCAGTTCGACGCCGAAATAGCGTTCGAGTTCCTTGAGCTGGCGGCTGAACTGGCTCTGGCGGTTCGAGTCATCGCCCGCGGCGGCGGTAATGCCGCCCGCAGCGACAATTTCGCGAAACGTTTTCAAACGCTCGAGCGAAAGGCCGGATTGAGCGAAAAGATCTTCGAACATGACCGGGGAGTCATGGTGGTTGTTTTCTTCACAATAAACAAGAGCGGCATGGAGGCTGATACTCGGCGCATGAAACCAACATTGAGGAGTGATGCTGATTATAAAAGTCGATACACGGAAATATTTAATCGCGCATTTCGCCGGGGCGCGAACGAGCGGGCGGCGTTCGGGCTGGAGGTCTCGCAAGAGTTGCAGGCACCGAAAACGATTCCGCAACCGAGTGTGCCGCTGAAGGGTTACGAGCAGGTCGCGTGGGAGCAGGGATTCGCGACTGGATTCAAAGTGGGAGCGTCTGATGCGGAGTTGGCGGGCGTGGATGTGCCGGGCGCGCACGGGATGATCTCCGGGTTCAGCCAGGAGTTTTTGGGGCAATTTGGATTTTTTGTGGAGTGACGCTTTAAACCGATCACGATGGGGATTCGCGGAGCTCATCCCTCCGAAATTGCGGATTTGTTCGGACCTGGCGGACTGCCAACGCGAACGGTTCGAGGACGCCAAGGGAGGCAAACAACAGGGGCGGAGACGAAAGTCTCCGCCCGAAACTTTTCTTTAGGTAAGAACTCATAACATATATCAAAATCAAAACGAAAGATTATGACCCAAACTGAAAAAGCATTGCGGTTCCGGGCTCTGCATGAGCGAGCGGGAACTTTTCTCATTCCAAACCCGTGGGACGCTGGTTCGGCGCGCATTCTGGCGGCGCTCGGATTTGAGGCGTTCGCGACATCCAGCGCGGCGGCGGCGGCGACGTTTGGCAAACGCGACGGGCGGCTCACGCGAGAGGAGGCGATCGCTAGCGCGCGAGCCATCGCGGGGGCGACGGATGTTCCGGTGTCAGGAGATTTGGAGAGCGGGTTTGGCCACGGGCCGGAAGCGGCGGCGGAGACTGTTCGATTGGCTGCGGAGGCGGGGCTGGTGGGTTGCTCGATTGAGGATTTTACCGGTGATGCGAATCAGCCGTTGTTTGAAATTCAACGCGCCGCTGAGCGCATCAGTGCGGCGGCGGAAGCGGCGAAGTCGCTGCCGTTTCCGTTTACGCTGACGGCGCGGGCGGAAAATTTTGTGCGTGGGAAGCCGGACCTGGATGACGTGATCAAGCGTCTGCAGGCTTATGAAAAGGCAGGGGCGGATGTTTTGTTCGCACCGGCGCTGCCGGATCTGGCGGCGGTGCGGGCGATTTGCGTGGCGGTGTCCAAGCCGGTGAATTTCATGGTGGCCATTCGTGGCAAGTCGTTTTCGGTGGCGGAGCTTGCTGAAGCGGGTGTCAAGCGGATCAGTTTTGCGTCCTCGCTTTATAAGGCGGCCATGACTGGTTTGATCGCGGCGGCATCAGAAGTCAAACAGAGCGGCACGTTTGGGTATCTGGAGAAGACCTTGACGACGGCGGAGTTGAATAAGTTTTTGGCGGAATGAAGGCAGTGCGGCCCTGGCTCCAATATTACCAGCATTGTAAATGAGCGGCGCCTTGCCGAATGCCATTCGGCGATACAGCAGGCTGCCAGCCTGCGCTACGAGGCGAACAGGGTGAAAGCTAAACGCAATGTGGGCGGAAGTGAAAAGCTTCCGCCCCCATCTGCTCGACCGAAACCTTTTTGGCTGGTCACCACGGCGCGCACGGAGTGCGTCGCCCTACCACGTTTGAGTTGGATTGTTGTCGCGGATTCTAAAATCGGGCTTGACAAAGTATTATTGAGTTATATTTTTAGTGCGATGACTATGTTATCGAACATAATCATTTCTGTCGAACCAAGGCGGCAGGAGAGACGGGCGGGGACTTCCGCCTCTTTTGTGTTTCCGCCTTTGCTTAAAAGCTGCCGTCATTTCGCTTCTGTCTCCTCCCGCCACAGCGGGATTCGACGCGATAAGATGGCGAGACGAGCCGGCAGTGGTACAAAAATTACGATAATTTACAATAATTCCACTTTTGCCTGCGGAAAAGGGCCACGGAGGCGAATTCACAGAAATTACGACATTTGCAAGGTGGTTTGTCGAAACCAGGGAAATAGACGATTCAATCGGGCCGAGTCAGAGATGGTGGTCTCAGGCACATATTTGACAGGTTTGGAAAATCTCGATAGTTGCGATAATCTCACTTCGGAGAAATCGGCGTCAGCGGCTGGTATTTACCCAGGCAGAGTCCTGATTTCGGATTTCTCGCTAATCGCCACCGAGAAGTTTGTTGATCTTCGCTTGGAGGGTGGGATCGGCGCGGAGGCCGTCGCGGACCACTTGCTTCTCGTGCTTACGGATGTCTTCGCGAAGAGTGCTGAGTTGGGATTCGTCATGGGCGACGGCGATGAGACTTATGCTGCCCATTTCGTCTTTCGATTCCTCACCCCAGGTGACGCGCACGGGTGGGGTCGAGGGGTTATGAGGATTGTTCGCCGAGTTGTCCCAGTGGATTTCCGCATCGAGTTTGGTTCCCGCCGGCAAGGGCACCGGGTCCTTGAAGAAATAGCGGTCCTGCCAGGCGAAGTCCCAATCCTTGATCAACAGCAACGTTTTGGTTTCGCCGCCCGGGAGCGTGGCGGTCATTTGCAATTTCGTGGCGATGTAATGCGCGTGCGCACTCATGCCGATGCCGTCCACCGCGACCGGAAGCACGTAGGAATCCCGGATGACGAAATCATTCGTGCCGGCCGGGATGTCGAGCCCGGAGAAGAGCGAATAATGCGGCGGCATCTGGATGCGGGTCATGGTGCGTTCCGGGGGTTTCTTCGCGAAGTAAAGGCCGATGAGCGATTTCTCGGCTTCGGGTTTGCCGGTGGGATGAAAATGATATTGGACGACGAGGTCGGACCCCTGCGGAACGTGGAGGGCAAGTCCATCCGGGTAGAAATGCGGCTGGGCTCCGATGGCCCAACCTCCGAGCGCAATAGAAGCGCCTCCGACACGCATGCCGCTGAAGCCCGGTTCCGCGCCTTGCTGCGGTCTCTGGTGAATCTTGCCGTCGGGGTCGGCAAAATAAAGCACGTGGTGGACGACGGTGCGGGCGGAGGGACGCATGTCGATGGCTGTGATCCATTTGTCCTCCGTCAATCCCAGTGGTGCGGGGATATTGCGGTAAATATCCGGACCATCGGCCGGGACATGAAAGGCGGAGGGCATTTCGACGATCATGTCAGGTTCGCCGAGTTGCCAGCCGGAGGTGAAGGTTGGCGGTTGCGGTTTTTCGGAGGCATCACCTTCGGGCATGCCCTGCTTCACCCAGGCCTGGAGCAATTCGATGTCAGCATCGGACAACCGCCGATCGTCGCGATAGGCGTAGGAGGCCGGCTCGGCTTTCCACGGTGGCATGTAGCGGGACTCGGTGGCGCGGGCGATGGTTTTCCCTTTCTTCGCCACTTGTTGGTACGACAGGAGCGGGAACGGAGCGGCTTCGCCGGGACGATGGCAGGCGGAGCAATTGTGATAAATGATCGGCGCGATCTGGCGATTGAAGGTGACGGCGCCTTCCGTGGATGCGCCCTGCAACGCCGTGGGCAACGCGACGAGGAGAGGAATAAAATATTGGATGACCCGCATGACGTCACGATGGCGGAAAACGGGGCGGTGGGCCAGCAGATTCAGTTTGAGGTCGAGGGTGTCGAAATCAGGCATCCGATGGCCTGGGTTTGGCGATTCTTTACCGGCTGTCCGGTAGTGATGGCGTCGAGGGCATCGCGAAGATCGTGTTGGGTTGCCGAGGAGCGCTTCTTGCCAAGGGCAGGATAGAGATCGTCGATGCGACCGCGATAGAGTTCTTTGGCGTCTTTTCCGAGAACGATAGCCTCGGGGGTGACTGTGGCTTTGGCGATGTTAACCAGGCGGTGTTGTGGATCGAGCAGCACCGGCGGGCGCAACTGGTACTCGCGAGCGTGCTTCCTGGCGGCGGCAGCGGTGAGGTCCGGGTCCACTTGAATGATATAGAAAGCAAAGTTCGTGTGGCTGAGAAAGATGCGGTTTATTTCCGGCGCGTAGCTGTTGCAGACGGGACAATCGTGCCAGTAGAAGATGAGAACGGTCGCGGCCTTATTCCCGATTTCAAGAGGCCGGCGCGGGGTGCCTTCGAGGTCGTTGAAGACGAGTTCGGACGATTGACCGGAAGAGGCGCGGCATGCGGCGGAGCCAAAGCAGGCGGCCAACGCAAAGATGAGGAGGATTGTGCGCCATTGGCGGAAATGGCCGGGTTGAGATTCTGTGGTTGCGCTTTGGTATCGCATCGCTTTCGCGTGGCGGAATGCCGTGGCACTGTAGTTCAAGTCTGATTGGAAGGCGAGCATGCCTTTGGTACCTCGGTCCCGGCGTTAAAATGCTGGGCTATTCTCAAAGGTTCCTTCGGAACCAAACCGCGCCGAACGCCTCATTTTGCGCTCATGCGGCGAGCGATGGAGATGGAATAGACCTGGGCGCGCCAGGCAGGCAAGGGGTCATCGGACAATTCGATGCCGTCGGTCAGGTGCGTTGGATCGTAAATCAGTTTCTTTTGTGTTTCGGCGCTGTTGGGATCGACAGAGGTTAATCGAATCGTGCCGAGGACAACTTTTTTGCGGTCGTCTGGCCAGACGACGGTGGCGTCGGAAGTTGGGTCCGTTGGGTTGGGAATCTGGACCTGGAGACGGAATTCGATTGGACCTTTGGTGATCCGATTTGGGAGCTCATCAAAAAGAAAGTCCGGGCTTTTAGTTGCGGCCACGGCAGGGTCCAAATGCTGTTCGCCCGCCAATGGGACGATCTGATAGCGAATCGGCTGGCGTTTACCGGCGGCGTTGACGAGCACGAAACTATTGTTGGAGAAATAAGAGTAAGTGCCAAAGCTCGCCGCCTGCGGGTTGGGCAGGGAAAGAAAACGTGCTGTGTTGGGATGCGTGGCGAGGAATTTTTCCAACGGCGTGGGCTTGGGAGCGTCCGGGCCACTGGCCAGGACACTGCCAAAAAACTCAACAAAATCTGCCGGAGTTCCAGCGGGGAATCCGTTCTGGCCATTGGTGATAATGTCCGTGACACCGCCGCCGGGCAGCTTGAACGCGACGGCCATTCCTTTGGGATTGGAGTGCGGATCGCTATCGGGAATCTGCGGCACTCCGGTGCCATTCGAAAAACGCACGGTGACCGGAACGGGTTTGCCGCTGAAGTGCGCGGCGCGGCTGAGTTCTTTCGCAGCCGGCGTGGCTTCGAAAGTGCCTTCACACACGATTCCTTTAGCGTGCGCGAGGCGGAAGCCGGGATGGCTTCCGAAAGCTTTGAGAAAAAGATTTGCGGCCTGCTCGGCCAATGCGGCGTTGTCCGTTTGCGGCGTGTTGGTTGTCGGCATAAAAATTCCTGGTTGATTTATGGAACGGCGGAACCTAGAGCAGGTTTGGTGATTACGCCAGTAACACTTTGGAGGCAATTTGTCAGGAGGCTAAAAATCAGGCCGGGCGATCCTTCAATTTCACACCTCCGAGCGCGAAGTAGATCGAGCGGCCTCGGTTTGAGGAGATCCAGTTGGTGGAAGAGACCAACCGGAGGTGTGTCTATCTTCAACGGGGAATACTCATCGAATTGGCCTCGCAGGCTTCGAGCCGTTTCGACAGGAACGCGCGCTCTGATTTCAGTTCCGCGAGGTCGAGCGCCTTGCGGAAATGATTGGCGGCGGCGGCGAAATGATTTAATCGTTCCTCAAATTCACCGAGGACGGCGTAAAGCAAATAGTACGATTCAAGCTTGTCGAGCCCATCCATTTGCGTGAGCGCGTCCAGGCCTGCTTGCGGCCCGTGTATGTTCGCGACAACTACGGCGCGGTTCAGCGCCACGATGGGTGAGCTGTCAAAGCCGATGAGTTTGTCATACAAGGAAAGAATTTGCGGCCAATCGGTGGAGTCGTAATCCTGCGCCGCACAATGGCTGGCGGCGATGCCCGCCTGGAGGTGATATTCGGTGAGTTCCTCGCCCGTCGCTGATTGGGCGAAGTGGCGCATGCCGCGCGCGATCATGGATTTGTTCCACCTGGTCCGGTCCTGCTCCTGGAGCCGGAGGAGGTTGCCTTCGTCATCGACTCGCGCGGGGATGCGGGCGGCGTTCAAGAGCATGAGCGCGAGCAACGCGTGTGTTTTGGGGCGATTGCCGGAAGGATGCTGTGCGAGCAAGCCGGCCAATCGAATGGCTTCTTCACAAACGTCGACACGAACCAGATTCTCGCCGCTCGAAGCTTTGTATCCTTCATTGAACAACAAATAGAGCGCGTGCAGAACGGTGTCCAATCGCCGCGTGAGTTCTTCGCCCTCCGGAATCTGAAAGGGCACGCGTTCCTCGCGGATTTTTTGTTTGGCACGCGTCAGGCGCTTGGCGATGGCGGCATCCGAGGTGAGAAAGGCGCGGCTGATTTCCGTGACGCCGAAACCGCACAACGTATTTAACGCGAGCGCGACCTGCGCGTCGGCAGGAACCACGGGATGGCAGCAGACGAACATCATGCGCAAGCGGTCATCGGCAATTTCCTGGTCGAGCAGGACAGTTTGGTCCGGGGAGGCATCGGGTCGATCCATCACGCGGATGATTTCCGCTTCCTTTTCGCGGAAGACTTTTTGACGGCGAACCACGTCGAGCGCCAGGTTGCGGGAAGCGCGCATGATCCAGGCGGCGGGGTTTTGCGGCACGCCGTAGAACGGCCAGGTTTGCAACGCCCGCGCGAGCGCCTCCTGCACGACGTCTTCAGCGAGGTTCAGATGTTCGACTCCGAAAATGCCGGTGAGCATGGCGACCATCTTCGCGCCTTCGTGGCGGAAAAGATGCTCAACTATCTGTGAGACTTCACGCGTCTCCTGCTTTGCTTCGGGCTGATTCACTCGCACTGAGTATAACAGCGAAGCGGTTTTCTGCCGAGAAAAAGGTGGGCGACTCAATAAAAAGCCGAGGACGTCCTCACGGCGTCCCCGGCTGTGCTTGCGGTTTGGTGCTGGATGACAGTTTATTGCGCTTTCTGCACGCTGTCAGCGTGGATGACGACTTTCTGGCCTTGCATCTGGTCGTAGCCTTCCATCGTAGGCGAAGTCTTCGTCACCGTTCCGGTGACGTTGACCGTGTCTCCTGGATGGAAGCTATCCGTCGGCTGGTCCGACTTGATGAAGACGTCGTTGCCGGAGCTGTCTTTGATCACGATCAGCATGCCGGTCACGCGATCGATTTTCGCGCTGTTCAATTGGACTTGCTTCCCCGAAAGGGTAGTCGGATCGGATGTGGTCGACAGAATAATCACGTCGGTGATTGGACCGGTCGAGGAGCCAGAATATTCTCCGCCGGGTGCTGTGGCAGCGCCCGCGGCCTGGTTTTGGTCCTTCGTCACGTTATCCGAAATAATGACATTCTGCGCATTGCCTTTATCAACCGCGACGTCCTCACTTCGGACTTGTTGCTGGATAGTTTGCTGCGTCGTATCAGCACGCGTTTGCGCGACGATTTGCCCGTTAGGGACAACTGTTGTTGAAACCATCGGTTCGTCGTGGGAAAGCGGGATGGTGATCTCCTGGTTCTGGAAGGGTTGGGCACCGGATTCCGCACCGGTTGAGGACGGCTGGCGGTCAATGACCAACGTTTCCTTGCGGAGCGTGACGGGTTCGTTGACTGTTTCGGTCTTCACGACCTTGCGGATGCGCACTGTGGCGTCCTGGACCTGGCGAGTGCCGACGTTGACCTGTTCCTTGTAGAGCGGAATCGTCTGAGTCCCGCTGGTGCTTGTGCTTGCCTGTGCGCTGGTGGTGCTTTCCTGCGTTTCGGCCGTTCCGCCGGCGGCATTTTCCGTGTAAGGCGGCAGAGAGGAAGAAGAGTAGGACCCTCCCGTTCCTTTGCTGCAGCATCCGGCGGAGAACGCAGCCACACCCAGCGACGATACGATTACGTGTGAATTATTGAATAACCATTTTAGTTTCATAGACCGATCCTTTTTGTCAGTTAATTAGTGCTTTCGACTATACTGCTTTGGGGGGAACCTCATCCGTCATAGTAGGACAACAATTAGGGGGTTTTTCCCAGAAACCGGGGGGCAATGCAGCCCAGCGCGGGGCGCAATTTCAAAAAACTCCGAGGATGAAGAGCACAATCCCGGTGGTAAATTGAATCGCAAATAAAAAAAGAAAGACTCTAAACGACTGGCCCTCTCGGTTCGCCGGTGCACTCGGAATTATTCCACCATCTGGTGATGTCTGAGCCGCAGAGGTACGGTGTGATCCGCGCCGAAGAGTGACTGAGGCGGCGTGCCCAAAAAATTCGTCTGCGTTCCGACAAATAGAAAGCCGGGACGCCCTCACGACGTCCCGGCTTGTTCTTTGCAGCTGCTACAAGATGACGATCTACTTGTTTTGGTCCTGAGAACCACCGCTGGATTGACCGCCATTGT
>Ga0070731_10003649_pt1 | contig 13738 bp, 10 predicted proteins | sample Coa_R1_2_FD_66448 | JGI IMG/M metagenome (GOLD analysis project Ga0070731, IMG submission 66448) | Surface soil microbial communities from Centralia Pennsylvania, which are recovering from an underground coalmine fire - Coalmine... | ecosystem: Environmental > Terrestrial > Soil > Unclassified ... | reverse complement strand
GTTCGCCGCTTGCTGGCGGATCGCAAGATCTCGCTCGAACTGACGGATGCCGCGAAGGATCTGATGTTCACGCAAGGTTACGATCCAAACTTCGGTGCGCGGCCGCTGAAGCGGGCGATCCAGAAGCTGATTCAGGATCCGCTGGCCCTGAAGATCCTTGATGGCGAAGTGCTGCACGGCGATCACATTGTCGTCGATGCCGATAAAAAAGCCGGCAAGATGACCTTCGCGGTCAGCAAGCGCGTGGGCGAAAAAGAACCCGCGAAGGCAAAGCGGTAACCCTTCGCCACGGATTCGCGCGGATCTTCACGGATAAACCTCTTTTCTTGGTTTATCCGTTTTTTGATCGATCCGCGGGAATCCGCGTTGATCCGTGGCCGAGAAGTTGATTACGCCAGGTCGAACAGCAGGACTTCGGCGTCTTCTCTGCCTTTGATGGCCAGCTTCTTCTCGTCGCTGATGGCCGCTCCATCCCCTTGCGCCAGTTGCTTGCCGTTCAGTTCGACCGAGCCGCGAGCGACTTGCAGCCAGGCGTGACGTCCCTCAGCGAGATCGTGGATCACTTCTTCTCCCGGCTTCAGCAGCGAGACATACAGCTTCGCGTCCTGGTTGATCTTCACCGAGCCATCGCTGGCATCGTGGGATGCGATAAGCCTTAGGTTGCCTCGCTTCTCGGCTTCCGGAAAACTCTTCTGCTCATAGCTTGGCCGCAAGGAAGCTTTTTCCGGTTGAATCCAGATCTGCAGCAAGTGGACTGGCTCGGCCGTCGACGGATTGAACTCGCTGTGGCGAATTCCTGACCCTGCAGTCATGCGCTGTCCATCGCCGGGAAGAATCACCGACCCGGTTCCCAGGCTGTCTTTGTGCTCGAGTTTGCCGGAAAGCACATACGTGATGATTTCCATGTCGCGATGCGGGTGCGTTGGGAATCCTGTGTTCGGCGCTACGTGGTCTTCATTAATGACGCGCAGCGACCGGAAACCCATCCACTTCGGATCCCAGTAATCGGAAAAGCTGAAAGAGTGACGGGTGTTGAGCCAACCGTGGTTTCCTCCACCACGCTGGTTGGCGGGACGAATGGTGATCATGACTCGCTCCAGTCTTGTTGTCTGTTAATCAACTGATAACCATTAGATGAGTTAAGGATTCAGAAGGGTTCGGGCCTGGGAGCGCCAACCCGTATTCAAGACTCAGCGTCACGGCGAAGACATCACCAGCCTTGTTTTTCTCCGTGTCTGTATCTCCGTGGCGAAAGCCCGTGTATGGCACACTAAGCGTATGCATCGGCTGACGCTTGGCGATTTTGAACTCAGCATCTTTTCGGATGGAACGTATCCGCTGGACGGCGGCGCTTTCTTTGGCGTCGTACCCAAAGTGATGTGGTCGAAGCGGGTCACGGCGGATGAGCGAAATTATGTGATCACCGGACTGAACTCCCTGCTGATCCGTACTGGCAAGCAGACCGTTCTGGTCGAGACGGGGATGGGAAACAAGCTCTCAGATCGCATGATCAAGTTCTACGGCCAGCCGGCGAAACTCTTGGAGAACCTGGGTGCGGCCGGAGTTGCGCCGGAGGACATCGACATCGTCATCAACTCGCATCTGCACTTCGATCATTGCGGCTGGAACACCGTGCGCGACAAGAATGGGAAGATTGTGCCGACGTTTCCTCGGGCGAAATATTACGCTCCGGAGGGCGAGTGGCAATACGCGCGTCAGCCGAGCGAGCGGGATTCGATCAGCTTTATCGCGGAGAATTACGATCCGCTGGTCGAGAGCGGACAGATGACTCTGCTCAGAGGTGGAGAAGAGATTGTGCCCGGGATCTCTGTGGAGACGTTTCGCGGACATACGGCTAGCATGCAGGCAATCATCATAAAAGGGAACCCAGGTGGAGGCACGGACGGGAAGGGCACGGCTTCAGCCGTGCCGGGAGCAAGAGACACGGGGGCTTTAGCCCCTGAGAAAAATATCGCTTGTTACATCTCCGATCTGATGCCGACCAGTGCGCATATCGACATCACTTGGGGCATGGGATTTGACTTGTATCCGCTGGATACGATCGAGAGCAAGAAGCGGTACTACTCGCGGGCGCTGCCGGAGCGATGGCTGACGGTGTTCACGCACGATCCGAAAGTGCCGTGGGCTTACATTGAAAAAGATGAGACCGGCAAGTTGGTGGCGCAGGAGGCGAAATAAATACGGCTGCGAGGCCCTTAGGAATCGTAGGCTCTCAGCCCTCGCGTGTCAGTGCGTTCGCATCGCACAGTCTCGCTTCGAAAAAATCTTCCACGCGCCGCAGAACCTCCGGGGCGCTTTTCGATTCGTAAATTTCCTTTCGCAAGTGCGCGCCGCCCGGGACTCCGTGGGTAAACCAGCTGGCGAACTGCTTCATCTTGCCGACGGCGTCGGGAAGTTCTTCTTCGATCAGCATCTGGAAGTAGGTGCGGATCATCCGGTAGCGGTCGCCCTCGGAGGGTTGGTCATAAGAACATGTGGGGACAGCCGCCCTCGGCTGTCCGTCGGGCCGAAGGCCCGAGGCGTGTTCATCCAGTGCACTGCCGACATCAAACCCGGTCGAGCTTTTGTCGACCGGGTAAGGCACGGCTGAAGCCGTGTCTTCGCGGATCGCTGCGCTGTATTGCTCGATCTGGCGAAAAATCCAGGGATTCGACGGGGCCATCCGTCCTATCATCACGGCGTCGCAGCCGGTTTGGGTGATCATCGCGCAGGCATCTTCGGGAGTGCGGATGTCCCCGTTGCCGATGACGGGAATCCTCACAGCATCTTTGATAGCGGCGATCCATTCCCAGCGCGCCTGGCCGCTGTAGCCCATCTCGCGCGTGCGGGCATGCAGCGCGACCGCCGCGAGTCCGCAACTCTCGGCCATGCGGGCAAGTTCGACACAGACGATTTCCTCGTCGTTCCATCCGGCTCGGAATTTCACGGTAAAAGGAATCTTCACGGCGGCGCGGACGGAGTCGAAAATCTTGCCGATGGCGGGCAAGTCGCGGAGCAGGCCCGAGCCCCCGTTGCACTTTACGACCTTCTTGGCAGGACAGCCAAGGTTGAGATCTACGAGGTCGAAGCCGAGGCCTTCGACCATCTTCGCGGCTTCGGCCATGACCTTGGGATCGCTGCCGAAAAGCTGCGCGGAGATAGGGTGCTCGTCCTCATAGAAATGCAGATAGCGCTTGGCTTTCTGATCTTTCTTGCGGAGGACGCCGTCGGCCGAGGTGAACTCGGTCATGATGAGGCCGCATCCGCCGAGGTTGCGGATGAACCGGCGGAATACCGTGTCGGTGACTCCTGCCATGGGTGCGAGGACGGTCGCCGGGGAGATGGTGACCGAACGGATCTGGAGCGAAACCGGAACAGGCTTCAGCGTTTGGCGGAGGGAGGCGTCCGACCCAGGTTGCGCCGAATTGTCCCAAAATTTACGCATGTTCCTTGAACCCCGCCCGCCGCTTTAGTCATTCTATTTCGCCGGTCAAACAAAAGCCCCCGCTCGGGGCGAGGGCTCGATTTTTCTTGATCCACGAAAATCCGTGGCGAAAAAGAGTTACTTCTTCGCGGTTTCGGCCTTGGCGGTTTCCGCCTTGGCGTATTTGCGGCGGAAGCGCTCCACGCGTCCGGCGGTGTCCATCAGCTTCTGCTTGCCCGTGAAAAACGGATGGCAGCTCGAGCAGATTTCAACCCCGATATCGCCCTTATGGGTCGAGCGGGTCATAAAGGTATTGCCGCAGGCACAATGCACGCGAACTTCGTTATACGACGGATGAATAGCTGCTTTCATTGGGACTTTGAACCTCGATTCCGAATATTAGATTCTACCGGATTGCCGCAGGATTCGGCAATCCAAAGCTCTCATCGTCAGCGCGCGTTTGACTTCCCCTCCCCCACCCGTTACATTTCTCGTTCAGCATCACCAGCTCTTTCGAAACTACTTGGGACGCGCGTCTTTGCCGTTCGGCGAAGACAGGGAAGCGGGTGCAAATCCCGCGCTGCCGCGCAACTGTTAGCGAGGACATTGCCCTCGGCCACTGGGAAACTCCCGGGAAGGCCGCCGGCGACTCCGGATGTCCACTCATCCTCACTCGCAAAGCCAGGAGACCGGCGCGATTCCGTGGACCACAACCTCTTTCGCGTGCCAAGGAGGCTCCATGCGCACTTTCGCGACCGCTCTTTTCTTCCTGCTGATTTCCTCTTCTCTATTTGCCAACGATTTCACCATTAAAATCGCCGATCCTCGCGGCGCCGCCGTCCCCGGGGCGCAGGTTTCCATACTCCATCCGGACGACACCAAACCCCTCGCGATTCTCACCACCTCCGCCGAAGGAACTGTAATCTTTCACTCATCCGACGCAGGACCATTCCACATCCAAGTCCTCGCCCCAGGATTCGCCGCCGAGGCCCTCGACATCTCTGGCACAACGGAATCCGCCAAGGAAATCACGATCTCCCTTCATCTCGCCACCGCATCGGAAACTGTGGTCGTCACGGCGACCCGCACTCCCGTTCCCAGCGAATCGGCCGGATTTGCTGTCGATACGCTGACCTCCGCTCAACTCACCACCATGAACCCTACCTCCGGCGCCGATGCCGTACGCTTCCTTCCCGGTGCCATCGTCAACGACGCCGGCCAGCGTGGAGGATTGACTTCTCTGTTTGTTCGCGGAGGGGAATCGAACTACAACAAAGTGATCGTCGATGGCGTGACCGTCAACGAACCTGGCGGTACGTTCGACTTCGGAACCCTTCCTCTCGATCAGGCCGATCGCGTCGAATTCCTCCGGGGCGCTCAGAGCACGCTCTATGGATCCGATGCCATGACCAGCGTTGTGCAGGTCTGGACCCGCACCGGCAGCACTCGGACGCCTGAACTTCGCTTCGGCGCCGACGGAGGCAACTTCTCCACTGCCAACGGATTCGCTTCCTTCGCAGGTGCCCGTGGCCCGTTCGACTATAACCTCTACGCCAGCCAGTTCCATACCAACGGCTCCGGTATTAACAGTGCATACTCCGATTCGCTCCAAGGCGCGAGCGTCGGCACCGCGCTCAATAATCGCACCTCACTCCGCCTGCTCTTCCGACACTCCAACAGCCACACCGGAGTTCCCGGCGAATTCAGTTTCAACGGATATGTTCCCGTCGTGAACAATGGCGTTACTTCGTATCCCTTGCCTCCTAATCCTGATGAATGGTCGCAACTCAACAACGTCCTCGGCAATGTCGAGCTGACGGTCGCTCCGCGCCAACGATGGACACATCGCCTCAGCCTTTTCGATTACCTCTACCGCTATAACGAGCAGGATCCCGGAGATCCCGATCGCGTCAGTCCCGCCTACGGCCAGTTCGACTTCCTCTCGCACGAGGTCGACCGTATCAATCGTGTGGGATTCGAATATCAGGGAAGCTATGCCGAACGCACCTGGGCGAATACCATCTTCGGCTACCGTCTGGAAAATGAGAATGGATACGTCGGCGACATCAATTTCGGTCAAACCCACGGCCAGCGCCTGAACAACGATGTCTACGCGCAACAGCAAATCACCTGGAAGACCGTTACCGTCATCGCGGGCGGACGCTTCATTCACAACAGCGCCTTCGGCACCACCGGAGTGCCTCGCGTCGCCATCGTATGGCAGGCTTTGCGCGGCTCCAATGTTCTATCCGGAACGCGTCTCCGCTTTTCCTACGCCACCGGCTTCAAAGAGCCGCGCCTCGAAGAAAGCTTCGCCGGAGCGCCTTACTCTTTGCCCAATACGGCCTTGAAGCCGGAACGATCACGCTCGTTCGAAGCTGGCCTGCAGCAGGATTTCTTCCGCAGCCGCGCAGTCCTTACCGCAACGTACTTCAATAATCTTTTTCACGACCAGATCAATTACGTCATCGTCAACCCCGTCACTTTCGTGGGTGAATACGTCAACGTAAATCAAGCGCTCGCTCATGGAGCAGAAGTCGGCCTGCAGGCCAAGTTGCGAAGCCGCCTGCTTCTCAACTCCGCCTACACTTACACGTCCACCCAAATTCTCGACAATCCCGCGCCCATCGACTCGCAATACAATCCCGGACAACCGCTGCTCCGCCGTCCGAAACACTCCGCTACCGAAACCCTCTCTTACCTCGGCACCCGCTGGGGCGCCAATCTCGGTGGAAGCTTCGTCGGACGCCGCCCTGATGACGACTTCCTCGGATTCAATATCGATCACGCTGCCGGCTACGTCCGAGTCGATCTTGGCGGATGGTACGCCATTCACCCCCGCCTCACCGCCTATCTGAATATCGAAAACGCGCTCGACCGCCGCTACAACGAGGTCGTCGGATATCCCTCTCTGCCGGTTAACTTCCGTGCTGGCCTCCGGCTCCGTCTTGGCGGGGAATGATTGGTTTACGCAACGGACCTCGGGCCGCGACGGCAGAAAATACTGTCATCCCGACCGAGCGAGCGTATGCGAGCGTGGTAGAGGGACCTCGCGTTTCGCACACGTCAACGAAAAACGCGCCTCGCGGCGCGTTCACTCATTTCGATATCGAAAAGGATCTAGCTGACCTTCTGCGGAACCCGCGGCAGGGGTAATGTCGACGCGATCTTGGCCCCGAAATACTTTGTTCGTGCCAGCATCAGCTTCTCGACCTCGCCATCCTTCAGTGGTTGCTGACGTCCGAGAAGATGCGTAACCAGGGCGATCTGCGCAAAGTGCTCGACCGTCTCCATCTTCATATACGCGTGTTCCAGCGTATCGCCGTACGCGACGACCCCGTGATTCGACATCAGGATCGCGTCGTAATCCGGAACGTACGGCTCCAGCGTCTGGGCCAGTTCCGAAGTCCCCGGCGTGCCATAGCGCGCCAGCGGAATCGCTCCCAGCCCGATCACCACCTCGCACACCAGGGGCTCGGTCAATGCCATGCCCGCCGCCGCAAATCCCGTGGCCGTCGGAGGATGCGCGTGCACGATTGCTTGCACATCCGGACGCATGCGGTAGATCAGTAAATGCATCCCGATTTCGCTGGTGACATGCCGGTGCCCGGACACTCGTTTCCCCTCCGTGTCCACCACCACCATGTCTGCCGGACGCATAGCCCCTTTACTCACGCAAGTCGGTGTCACCAGGATGCGGTCGTCTTTCAGGCGCACCGAAAGGTTACCGTCCATCGCCGCTACGAAGCAGCGCTCGTGCAGCATCCTTCCGTAGCGGACGATTTCTTCCCTGTGCTTGCGTTCCGTTGGCATTCCTTACCTTGAGGGGAAACTGATAAAAAGCAGGCCGCAGTTTGGCACTTGCATAGTATCAGCACCCGTGCGCTCGAAACAATCCATTTTTGCATAAAAGCCGTGCTCCGAGGTGGGCCGCAAACCCGCGTCATTCGCGCCTTGTCCTTATAATCGTTCTGCGTGCTGGTCAAAGAGTTCCACTTCGATCTTCCCAAAGAATTGATCGCGCAGCAGCCCTTGCCCGACCGCGCTGCTTCGCGTCTCTTGCATCTTTCCGCCGACAGCGGCGCCTTCGAAGATCGCCAGTTTCGCGAATTTCCCAATCTCCTCCGCCCCAGCGATCTCCTCGTTTTCAACAACACTCGCGTCTTCCCCGCTCGACTCTACGGACGCCGCGGAGGTTTTAAGTCCCAGCCGCTCAGCCCGCACAATCCGGCTGCGCGCGACTTCTTGCGCGGACGCATCGAGGTCCTCCTCACTCGCCAGCTTTGCGACGATCCCAATGAATGGGAATGCCTCGTGCGCCCCGGCCGCAAAATCGGAGTCGGCGAGCATCTTTTCTTCGGCGACCACGATGAACTCCAAGCCGAAGTCATCCATCGCGGCACCTTCGGCGGACGCCGCATCCGCTTCGCGACACCGATGTGGGGATCGCCGGGCGAAGCCCGGCAGCACTCTGACGACTTCTTCGGAATCCTCGAGCGCATCGGTCACATTCCTCTCCCACCCTACATCGCCCGAGCCGACGCACCCGCCGATCGCGACCGCTACCAGACCGTTTACGCCCGTCAGCGCGGCTCCGTCGCCGCGCCCACCGCCGGACTTCATTTCACTCCCGAAATTCTTTCCCGTATCCGCGATCTCGGAATCGAGACCGCCGAAATCACGCTTCACGTCGGCCTCGGCACCTTTCAACCCGTGCACGTCGAAAAAGTCGAGGATCACAGACTCCATTCGGAAACCTACTCGATCTCCGCAGAAGCTGCTGAAAAAATCCAGCGTGCCCGCAATGATGCCCGCCGCATCGTGGCTGTCGGTACCACTAGCGTCCGCACCCTCGAATACGCCGCCCTGCAAAATGCCGGAGTAATTCGCGCCTGCTCCGGCGAGGCCAATCTCTTCATCTACCCCGGATACCAATTTCAGATCATCGAGGCGCTCCTCACGAATTTCCACTTGCCCGAATCGACTCTGCTCATGCTCGTCTGCGCCCTCGGAGGTAAAGAAAATGTTCTCCGCGCCTATCGTCATGCCGTCGACCAGCGTTACCGGTTTTATTCCTACGGCGACTGCATGTTTCTCGAATAGCGGTCAACTACTCGTTTCTGGGCGCCAATCCCGGCATTTGACGGAAATTACTGTCATCCCGAGCGCGGCAAGCGCATGCGAGCGCAGTGGCGGGACCCCGCGTTTTCGCGCCTCATCGTTTTCGCGCGCTATCAAAGAACGGGACTCGACTGTCTTCGCGAGCCTCCACCGTCCTAAAGGGAATCCCGTACCTTCGCACTCGGGGTTTTGCAGTATGTCCTACGGTTCTCTCGAACTGCGAAACTGCCTCCGTGCCGCGGGACCTAGAGGATCGGATTCAGCAACTATGCGCCCAGATCTCCGCAACTGATAAAGACGACGATCTTTATCAATTGTGCGTGGAGTTGCAAAAAGCCCTGAAGGAGCACGTCGAGTTCTTGCGCGGCCGAGTTAGCGAATTGCGGGGCTACTCCAAAAAGCACACTCCCAGGAAAGGAGAATAGGAGCGTGTTCGATGGGGATACCAAGGAACGAGTGAAGCATTTGTGTGATCTGATAGCCAAGGAGCAGGACCATCAGCGCTTCTCCCTGCTGATTTCGGAACTCAATCAGCTACTGGAGCATTCCGGATCAAAAGAACGGGCTAGTCCGTTGATAGGTAGTGGTCCATCGCAAGATCGCAAGCCTTGATAGCCATTCTCCTCCGGGTCGGCACCCGCTTTTGAGACCGAGAATTGCTGCGGGTCGTTTTCCGGCTTCCCAGACAAAACAGGCACCCTCACGGGTGCCCGTTTTCGAAAGTTGGCCAATTTTTAAGCGAACCGCTTACGCCCGTGCGCCCACAGCAGCTGGTTCGCCCGCCGGGACAGCCTTCTCCTCGCCGTTCGGCTTCGCCTGCTGCTGTTGCGGCTGCCCGCCCTTGCGGATGTCGATGCCGCCCTTGAAGAACGCTCCATCCTCGATCGAAATGCGCGCCGCGATCACATCACCTGTCAGCGACCCGTCGCTGCGGATGTCAACCCGATCGCTGGCCGTCAAATTCCCTCGCACCTTACCCAGCACCACGATCTCTCGCGCATTAATGTTTGCCGACACCACTCCGTTTCGGCCCACCGTTACTCGGTTCCCGGACAGGTTGATGGATCCTTCGACTCGCCCGTCGATATAAAGCGATTCCGATCCGGTCACTTCGCCCTTGATCACGAGCGACTTGCCGATCGTGGCCTGGTCCGCTGTGGTTGTCGTTACCGGCCGCGGAGCTGCTACCGGTTCACTCGCACTCATTACGGGTGCACTCGGCGTGGTCGTGGTTGGACGCTCGGGCTCGTTCGGCCGGGCGGGGCTCTGAGGCTGATTTGTGGGCTTCCACATGGGAATACAGGTTCCTTTCCTTGTTGGGATTAAGGCTCACTGGCCGCACTTTCGTGACCAAAACGAATTGTACTCCCGAGTCTCAAAATGAGCGCTGTGGAAAACCCTTTATTTTCAACGGAAGTTCCTCCTTTGCTACGTCCGTTCGGACGAGCAACCTCCCGCCCGATTTCCGCAACTATCCCCTCCTTTTGTACCTCCTCTATGTAAGCTTTCCCAAAAATTCCCTTTCCACCCGTACCCTTTCACAGCCTCGCGCGTTATCCTCTCAGGGAGAAGATTTATCGAAACCAATCCTCGGCCCGGCAGTCTAACCGCCATCACCGATTTCGTGGGTATGAAACTTTTAAGTTTGCCTTGGAGTGACTTATGTCTGAAGCCGTTATCTCTTCCTATCTGACGATTCCCCGTCCCGAACCAGGCGAATACGCTCCTTATTACGACCGCTACATCGCGCTTGTCAGGGGCACCGATGTTCTCGGCACGCTCGAAGCGCAGCGCCGCCAGATGCTGCTCCTGCTCTCCGGCCGCGACGAAGCCGAAGGCGACTTCCGCTACGCCCCTGACAAGTGGACCGTCAAGGAAATCCTGGGACACGTCTGCGATACGGAACGCATTTTCGCGTATCGCGCTCTTCGCATCTCACGCGCCGATCGCACGCCGCTGGAAGGCTTCGAGCAGGACGACTACGTCCGCAATGGTCCCTTCGCACGCTGTCCGCTCGCCGAAATCATCGAGGACTACATTGCCGTCCGCCGGGCCACCCTCACGCTCCTTCGCAATCTCGACGAGCAGGCTTGGATGCTCCGCGGCATCGCCAACAAGAATGAGGTGACCGTGCGTGCCCTCGCCTACATCATCGCCGGACACGAACTCCACCACCGCCGCATCCTCGAAGAAAAATATTTTGCGAAGTGAAGGCGACTAGGGGCGACTAGGACTAGGGGCGGCTAGGAATGAAGGCGTCGTCCCGAAGCCCCGCGCTTTTACCGGCGGGGCGAGGGATCTCCGATGCGACCACCTGTGTGTTCCTCCGTGCCCTCTGTGGTGAATGGTCTATCTGACCGAAGCCGGGGGCTTCATCCCGGCGTCCCGTGAATGATTCACGCTCCCCGGGTATGATGGTGAGCGATATCTGGGCCACTGATGACTGATCACTGATGACTGATTACTGATTACTGATTACTGATTACTGGCGACTGACCACTGATCACTGATCACTTTATTCATGTCTGCTCTTACCGAACTTCTCCGCGGCAAAGGCGCTCATGTCGATCCGCTCGCATCGATCGAAGACGTCGATGCTACTCTCGCGAACCGGAAGGTTCCCGGGTTCCCGCACTCCATTGCCGATCTCGTCTTTCACATGAATTACTGGATGAGCTACGAACTCCATCGTATCCACGGCGACAAACCGAAGTATCCTGATCATAATGCCGAAAGCTTCCCCGTCGCCGCGCAAGATTGGGATCGCCTGAAACGTGATTTTTCCTGGCTGCTTTCGGAATACGTGAAGCTCGCTGAGTCTCCGCGTTCCGAACTCGAACGCCGCGTCGAGTCAATCCATGAAGGCGACAAGAAAGTGACCAATACCCTGGAAGCCATCATCTCGCAGATGATCGCCCACAACAGCTACCACACCGGCCAGGTCGCGATGATTCGCCGCGCCCTCAACTCCTGGCCGCCACCCTCCGGCAGCGACACGTGGTGAGGCCTCAATGATGACGTCCTGAGTGCCCGCCGCCCGACAGGAAGGCGTCATCCCGAAGCGCCGCGTTTGCACCTGCGGCGCGAGGGATCTCCGACGTGACCCACTCTGTGTTCTCCTGTGCCTTCTGGGGTGAATGATTTTGTTTGTTCCCCATTGCGTCCGCGCAAAAGTCAAAACTCAAACGCACCCACTGGTTTATGCTGAAAGCTGATTTTTCACCGCTCCGACCGACCACCGCCCATGCTCTCCGATGCCGCCATCCTGAAACACATCGCGCGCCAGGCCAAACGTCAGGCTGGATTCAAGCAACTAGTCCGCGAACTGGGCCTGCACGGCGACGAACGTCGCGAACTCAACGAGCACCTTCAGAAGCTCGTCGGAACTGGGCAACTCATCCCTCTCGATTCCGACCGCTACCAGCTTCCGCAAGCGGCCGCCGACAAGAATCTTGTTGCCGGACGCCTCTCTATGCACCGCGACGGATTCGGGTTCGTGATTCCCGATCCCAAGTCTCTCAACGCCGCGCTGAAATCCAAACTTGCCGGCGACATCTTCATCCCCCCGCATCAGATCGGCAACGCCATGCACGGCGATCTTGTGCTGGTCGATATTTCGAACGTTCGTCCCGACGGCCGCGCTGAGGGACGCATCGTTCGCCCCATCAACCGCGCACATCCCACTGTCGTCGGCATCTTCCACTATGGCAGCCGCCGCAACTACGTCACTCCCATCGATACAAAAATCACCCAGGAGATTCTGATCCCAGAAGGCATGGAGCGGCCCGGTCAAACGGGTGCCTCACTTCTGGCCGACGTTGCCAGAAGTGGGGATTCTCAGAAAGAGGTTTCACCCGGGAAAGCGAGCAGGAAGAAGTCTGTCGACCGCGTGCTCGGCGACGAAGCCGCCCGCCACGCCGACTGGACCAACCTTGAAGGCGTCGTCGTCGACGTGGAAATCACCGACTGGCCCTCCGCCACACAGAGCCCCCGAGGCAAGGTCATTGAGATCCTTGGCCGGGAAGACGACTTCGGTGTCGACGTCGAGATCACCATCCGCAAATTTCATCTGCCTCATCACTTTCCCGTGGCCACTCTCGAAGAAGCGCGGCAGATCTCCGCTACCATTCCTGCCCGCGAACTCCATCGCCGCCGCGACTTCCGCTCGCTCCCCATCGTGACCATCGATGGAGAAACCGCCCGCGACTTCGACGACGCCGTTCTCGTCCGCACGCTGCCCAACAACAATTTCGAACTGCAGGTCCACATCGCCGATGTCGCGCAATATGTCACCCCCGACAGCGCTCTCGACCAGGAAGCGCGCCTGCGCGGTACCAGCGTCTACTTCCCCGACCGCGCGGTTCCCATGTTGCCGCTCGAACTCTCGACCGACATCTGCAGCCTGCGCCCGCAGGTCGACCGCCTCGTCCTCTCCTGCATCATGGAGATCGATCACCGCGGCGAGATCGTCGCCTACGATCTTTGCGAAGGAGTGATCCGCTCCGCCGAGCGCATGACCTACACCGCCGTCAACGCTGTCCTCGAGGGCGACGAAATCCTTCACAAGCGCTATGCCTCGCTCATCTCCAACTTCGAGCTCATGCGCGACCTGCAGCAGATTCTGAACCGCAAGCGCGAACGTCGCGGATCAATCGACTTCGACCTGCCCGAGCCCGTCATCGAATTCGACGAGTTCGGATTGATGAAGTCGATCACGCGCTCCGAGCGCAACATCGCGCACCGCCTCATCGAAGAGTTCATGCTCTCGGCCAACGAAACCGTCGCGCATCATCTCGAATCGCGCCGCATCGCCAGCCTTTACCGCATACACGAGAAGCCCGACGCGAAACGCGTTTACGATTTCGAAACCATCGCCGCGACCTTCGGATATTCCCTCGGCGTCGGCGCCTTGCCCATCCATCGAGTGCAGATGAAGGCGGACCGCCGCGCCGCCTACGGCACCGGTAAGCGCGTCCGCGAAATCGAAGTCCCCAAAGAAGTCCACATCACGCCGCGCATGTACCAGAAGCTCACGGAAAAAATCGCGGGCAAGCCGGAAGAGCGCATCCTCAGCTACCTCATGCTGCGTTCGTTGAAGCAGGCGCGTTATTCCGAAGAAAATCTGGGACACTTCGCGCTGGCCGCGCCCACCTACACGCACTTCACGTCGCCGATCCGCCGCTACCCCGACCT
>Ga0070731_10003648_pt1 | contig 13739 bp, 14 predicted proteins | sample Coa_R1_2_FD_66448 | JGI IMG/M metagenome (GOLD analysis project Ga0070731, IMG submission 66448) | Surface soil microbial communities from Centralia Pennsylvania, which are recovering from an underground coalmine fire - Coalmine... | ecosystem: Environmental > Terrestrial > Soil > Unclassified ... | reverse complement strand
GGCGATGTTATCAAGGTGGCAGGCTCCGACGCGTATCTTTGTGAGGCAGCACGGGAAGACCGGTCTCATTCCATTATTCAGGTCGTTTGGTTTCACGAAGGTCATTCCATCTCGCTGGTTTTCCTGTCCCTTGCCAAACCGATTAAGGACGTCCCGGACATTCAAAGCATCATTGATTCGGTGAAGGTATTGCCGAAATCGTAACCACAAGGCACCCCCTCCTGCTCCTCGGGAACCGCGAAAGGCAGCTCAGATACTGGGAATAAACGCCTGTATCAGAGGCGCATAAACAGGCGCCGCGGCCTCACCCAAAAATTTATCCCCCGAGTGGCCCTTTTCCCGCGCCGATTCCGCATGTGTTAGTGGAATGAACCTTAAACACGCGCACTTTTCGAATTTGAATCTCATCCGTCTTGCGGCCCGTCTCACCGGCACCGCAATCAAACTCGCTGTTTTTCTCGCCGTTGCCGACGCAGCCAAAGCACAGTCATGTTATCCGGGCTTCTACAGCCCCGATGGAATGGTTGATGAGCAAATACCCTGCCTGCCCGGATACTACACGCCGAACGCGGGAATGACCTACCCGGACGCCGCCGACCCCGGTTATTACGTTCCGAATACAGCGTCAAGTTCGGAAACAATTTGTCCCGGCGGGTACTATGCACCCGGATTTGCAAATTTTATTCCAACAATCTGTCCAGCCGGATCTTACGCGCCCCAGGGATCATCCGCGCCGATAACCTCTCCCGCCGGATACTACGCACCCGCAGGGTCCTCCGCCCCGACAATCTGCCCCGCCGGATCTTACGCACCGTCAGGGTCGGGAGCCCCCATATCCTGCCCGGCCGGATATTACACGTCGTTTTCGGGAAGCGCTTCCCCGACTGCTGCCAACCCTGGTTACTACGTTCCAGTCTCCGGCTCGGCCGGGGAAATCCTCTGTCCAGCCGGGCATTACGCGCCCACGTTTGCAACTATTACGCCCATACTCTGCCAGCCCGGATACTACGCAGCAGCGGGAGCATCCGCCCCCACAGCCTCCCCTGCCGGCGATTTCGTCCCGTTCTCTGGTGCCAGCGCTCCCACGGTCGATCCCGCGGGAACCTGGAGCCACATCGCGTCAGTCGCAGCACGTTCCGCGTCGCCCAGCGCCCCGCGCAATATCGCCAGTCACATCGTAGGCCCGATTTATTTCGCCACACCGACGAACACGATCGATTTGTCATCCGGCCCCGCATCTCTGACCATCTCAAACGCCTCCACGGATTTGGGCACCGCCGATACGCTCACGGCCTTGACGCTCTTTTCCGCAACACTCTCCGGTGGCAACGCCGCGGATTTCCAGGTCAGCGGACTTGCCGCCGGCACGGTCCTTTATGAAAAGGGTGTGACGAACATCAACCTGTCAGTCATCAACCCCTCCTCGCTCGCTGCCGGCACTTATTCAACCACTCTGATCGTGCAAACCGACCAATCCGCTCCTTTTGATTCGGCGGGCGCTGCATTTGATTACACGGTCACCTTCACCGTCCCGCCCCCGCCGACGCTCGCCATTTCCTTGGCCGGCTCAGCCAACGCGGTGCTCACCTGGACAAACGCCGGTTACAATCTCCAAACCGCCCCGAACGCAACCGGCGTTTACACCACCATCCCAGGCGCGACCAGTCCCTACACCAACGCCATCACCACCGGGCGCCAGTTCTTCCGCCTCATCCAGCAATAAATTGTGGAATGAAAGCGGAAGTCCGCGGTTGAAGTTTGGATGTTGGAATTTCTCTGGAGCTTGGACGCTTGAGGTTTGGAGCTTCACGCGGTCGCTTTCTTCCCCACAATCAACTTATCCACTGAAGCCGTGCCCGCGCCGTAAATCATCACAATCAGCGCCAGACCAATGGCGAGAATGTGATATTCGATTCCTTCGCCCTTTTGGTTCCCGTACCAATTCATGAAGAAGCCGTTCACATGATGAACCATCGCGATCGCTACGACCATGTTCACCGCGATGCCAAACGCAGCGATGCGGCTGAGGAATCCAGTGATGAGGCCGAGCGAACCGAGGAATTCAGCGAGGATTGCCAGCACCGCGAACACCACCGGAATGTGCATTTGCTGTGTGAAAAAGTTCAGCGTGCCGCTGAAGCCGTAGCCGCCGAACCAGCCCAATACTTTTTGGGCACCGTGCGGGAAAAACACGATGCCCAGCGTGAGTCGCGCCAGGGTCGGCGCGAAACTGTCTTTGGTTTTGAGGAGGAATTTCATAGCTTTTTAGGTTTGAGGGTTAAAAGAAAGCACGGGCAGGATGCCCGTGCCACTAGTGTTAGTTCAGGTCAAACAACAGGACCTGCGAGGGTTTCGTGGCGCTCACTTCGATGGCGCCTTGCTCATCGATGACTGCCGCGTCGCCGCCGGACAATTTCCTGCCGTCGATCGTGACTTCGCCTTCCGCCACATGCAACCAGGCATGACGGCCCGGAGCGAGCGTATGCGTCACGCGATTGCCAGTGCCCAGTTTGCCAAGCCACAGGTCGGCATCCTGATGAATGGCAATGGAGCCATCGCGGCCGGTTTTGCTCGTGATCAGGCCTAACTTGCCTTCCGGCGTTTCTTTCATGGATTTCTCCGCGTAACGCGGTTTCACGCCTTTCTGGTCTGGCTGGATCCAGATTTGCATGAAGTGCACAGCTTCCTCACTGGAGGGATTGAACTCGCTGTGCTGAACGCCGGTGCCCGCGGACATGTATTGCACCTCACCGGGCCGGATGACGCGGCCGTTGCCCATCGAATCCTTGTGTTGCAGCTGGCCACTCAGCACGTAAGTGATGATTTCCATGTCGCGATGCGGATGCGTGCCGAAGCCCATGCCGGGCATCACGAGGTCGTCGTTGATGACGCGCAGGCTGCGGTAACCCATCCACTCCGGATCGTAATAGTTCGCGAAACTGAACGTGTGATAACTATCGAGCCAGCCATGGTTGGCGTGGCCCCTTTCATTTGCTTTTCGAATTGTTGTCGTTTTCATGACTCCACGCTACGCCCGCGGGAGAAGCTCGTGAAATATCATGTTTCTTGCCTGAGCATAACTAAAAGGCATAAGCTTACCTCACTCATGGAACTGCGGCATTTGCGTTATTTTGTGGCGGTGGCCGAGGCGGAGAATGTCTCGCGGGCGGCACTCAAGCTGCACGTGTCGCAGCCGGGCATCAGCCGGCAAATTCGCGATCTGGAGGATGAAATCGGGTTCGCGCTTTTCGAGCGCAATGCCAAATCCATCAAGCTCACCGATGCGGGAAAAACTTTTCTGACGGAAGCGCGGGCGGTGTTGCAGCGTGCGGATGAGGCGGTGAAAACGGCACGCGCAATCGCGACGGGCGCGCAAGGAGAGCTGCACGTGGGTTACGCAGGTTCGCCTACGGTAAGGATACTGCCGCCGACGTTGCGTGGGTTTCAGGCGGAGCTGCCACAGGTGCGGGTGCGGCTGCATGATATGTCTACGGAGGAAATGCTCGCCGGTTTGCGCGACGGCAAATTGCAACTGGCGCTGATGGTTTGTCCCACGCCTGGAATTCTGCGCGGGCTGCACTTTGAGGAGTTGACGCGCCTTTCGGTCTCGCTGGCGGTATCGCCGAAACATGCGCTGGCGCGGGCGCGCTCGGTTTCGCTGGCGCAAGTGGCGAAGGAGCCACTCATTGGGTTCAGCCGCGCGGATTATCCGGATTATCACGAACTGCTGGCGAACATGTTCCGCTCGGAAAAGGTGAAACCACGCATTGCCGAGGAGCATGACAGCGTGGCCAGTCTGATCGCGGCAGTAGAGGCCGGCAGCGGCGTTGCGTTGGTTACGGAATCACTCCAATGTGTTGCGGGAACGCGATTGAAATTCCTGAAGCTCTCGCCTGCGCCACAGCCCCTGATATTGGGAGCTGCCTGGGCAAAGGATAAGGAAGGGTTGACGGCTGCGGCGGAGCAGTTTTTGAAGAGTGCGAAAAAGGCGGCGGCGAGTGAGGCGGAGTAGTTCAAGGTTCAAAGAAAGGAGTGGCGTTTTCAAACCCTCAAGTCATGGGTGAAGAATTATGCTATTGCAATCAGGTAACGCGTCAGCACTGTCCATCCATCTTTTCTCTTCTGTAATACATAGGTATATGCACCGGCGGCTAATGGTGCTTCGTACCAACTTGCGTGTACCATGACAACCGACTGGGAAACCCAACGAATTTCGCCCACCTCAGATTTGGGAAGAGTCAGGTTGCGAAGCACTGCTCTTTTTATGGAATCGATATCCTGTTCATTCCCGAGCGAGACTTTCGATGCGTTCTCCCAGCGTCTTTCGACGAGCAATCGGTTAATCTCGTCTTTTGGCAACCAATCGTCATCAGGTGCAGGCCAGAAATCTGGTGATCTATGATTTAGTTCGTCCGCTTTCTGTTCGTCGGCTTCTCGTCGCTTTTCATCCTGAGCACGTTGACCCGCAATTGCCTTTTCACTAGCGATCTCTTCTACAAAATCGGGCGTAGTGGGAATGAATTTGACAGGCCGGGAAAGAAGAGGGCCGTCCTCAAGCGCACTGCCGGTGTCGCTCGTATGCTGCTCGTATTTATCGTTGGTGATGTCCACGTCGTACATGGGGTGGAATGGAAAAGGTTCGCTGTGACCGAAAAGCACCGGCTCATGAGGCAGGTAGTTAGCAAGTAGGACAGCCGTTCCGTTTGCGTCAGTAACGGAAGTGCTTGTGCGTCTGGATGCAAGTGAGAATCGCTGAACCACGTAGTAGGTACTCACAGTCGCGCCTGCCACTGGTTGGCCTGTTGTTTCATCAACGACTGAAACCATCACATGCTTGTATGAGGAAACGCAGCCGGATGTTCCGGGCAGGAGTAATAAAAGGACCAAGAAGTTGCGGATCGATTTCATTTTCTCCAGGTTCAGTTCCGCCCGCATGGAAATGCGCAATATTCCTTCGGACGCGATCTTATTTCGGTCTTTCTTTTATGTCGAGGGGGATGTGGCGCTTTCCAAGACCTAAAAGCAGTGCCAACGTTGGAAAAGAATTTACCGGCCTGATTGGTCGCGTTGCTGCGGACTGGAAAGTCCGCGCTCCGTTCGAGTTTATTCGCGGGTGCGAACGATGGAAGGGGCGAGGTCGGGAGCGGGAACGCGGAGTTGTTCCAGGGCTTCGTTGTAGCCGGCTTCGACGGCGGCAATGATGCGGCGGGGGGTATTCGTGAACGAACCGATTGAGAGCGGTTTTACCGGAGAGAAAACCTGGAGATGAATTCCTCGCGGCGGATTTTTCAGGAGCTCGAGCGAGGTGTTGTATCGGAGACATTGCTCTTTCGTCCAGACGCGCGCCACTTCGGGAAAGGTTGGGAAGGCAATGCGGCCAAGCCAACGGGGTTGCGGGCGGAGCCGCATGTCCGGACTGTGCGTAAGGACAACGGTGATATCCGTGGCCCCATCGTCGATGGCGCGTTGGATCGGTATCGGGTCGGAAACGCCGCCATCGGCGAAGGGGTGGCCATCGACGTATTCGTAACCGCGGGTGGCCAAGGGCATGGAAGCCGTGGCGCGCAAGGCGTCAAAGATGCGCTCGTCGCGCGCGTGAAAGTAAACGGGCTTTCCGGTGTGGCAATCGGTCAGCACGATGTAGAGGCTCGTGGATGAATTCTGCAGCGCTTCAACCGAGAGCGGGACATGGCGGCGGAAAACGTGATCGACCAGGTAGGCGATGTCGATGACGGGTTTGTGGCGCAGCAGGTTAATTTTGCTGACGACTTTGCAGGCGTGTTCGCGCCAGATGGTCAGTCCCGGTTGAAACATGCCGGCGACGAAATAAGCCGCGGAACAGGCGCCGGACGAAGCGGCGTAGACGCGGTCGTATTGACGGGGATTGTGTTTCTGGAGGAAGGCCAGCACGCCCGCCGCCCAGGCACCGCGCATTGCTCCACCCTCAACGATCAACGCACTATTGCGTCGGTTGCCAGCCGGTTCCATATCTGTTGCCGATGAGTACATCGTTATCGGCATCTGGCTGCGTTATGCAGCACGGGTGCTTCTTACTTATCTAGACGATAAGATAGGGTGAAGTATTCGATTTTGGAAGTCAGGGGATGCCCGACTTTGGGCTCCGTAAAACCCCGGGGGGAGGCGAGAAACTCCAAATTCCAAGCTCCATGCGTCCAAAGAAATTCCAAATTCCAAACTTCAGACGAGGCGCGTTTTTCGCCGATACAAATATAGGGTCGGGATCGCAGCCGCGATAAGTAAATTGAACACCGTTGGCTCAGGAACGGCGGTGACGACAACATTATCGAGTGCAGCGTAAGTTCCAGGCCCGTCAACCGCGCCTGCGATCCAAGGGGCCATGCTGAAGCGGATGTCTTGCAAGCTCGAAGCGTTAACCGGATTGGAAAACATTGGTGTGCCATTGATTGACATCGACCAGACGTTATTCTGCAGATCAACAGAAATATCAAAATGATATACCTGGTCATTTGAAAATCCTTCCAGGTTTTCGAGCGTGTAGGGAGAAGACTGAAACACCTCTATGCTATTTTGTCCGCCGTGGAGGTCCACACTTGTGGCAAAGGCTGTATCAAGAAATGTAGAAAATGCGTACTGTGAATTCAGCAAATTATGCGCGATCACATCGTATTGAATGTCATAGCTTGGGGCAGCTACCGTGATTGGCAATTCGATCTGGTCGTAGCCGGTGACCGCATGAAAGACGAGAGCATTGGCGAATGGTCCTACGGGAGATTGGACTGTAGGATTTCCAAATATCGTCTGGTATGTTCCAACATCATTTGAGGTGAAATCAAGGTTGTAGAGCTCTGTGGCCGATGACGATGCGGCCGCCACTGACAAAGCGGCGATTGATATGCAATGGTAGAGATGTTTCATTTTCTGATTTTGATTGAAGGTTTACGAGAGTATCCGCCGACCGCGATGCTCAGCCGCGCCGCAGTTGAGGTGTGAATTCGCAACCGCAATACATTCGGTTGTTCTGTCGTTCTCATACGCTCCGATGGATTGATCCTCTTTGGCTGTTCAATTCAACATCCGGTGGCGGATTTTGTCAACCGTTGGATTTTGCCAGCCCTCAGGACCGTCCTCGGGCGAAGCGTCTTAACTTGACGCTTGTGCGCGGTGGCGGAACTGCGGGGACGGGGGTGGTTCGGGGCAGTGCGGACCATCATTTACTGACTGATAAGCCGATAAAATGTTGACGCGTTGGTTGGTGAAACGAGCACTTCGTTCATTCCATTGCTGAGCACGACGGGGCTTGTCACATTCGACCAATTGGCGGCACTGAGATTGGTGTTCTGCTGCAATTGGAATCCCGTGACAGAAGACGGCCAGGCAATGGCATATTGGGAATTGGAAGACAGGAGGCTTAGCTGGGGCGGTGTGACGACGGGAGCGAAACTGTAGAGGATGGGAATGGGACTCGTGAATGTGCCAGTGAAGCCGGCCATGTATCCTTTGGTTGCATTAGTGGAACAGGCGGCTACCTCCAATACAAGCGCGGGCGAGCTGTTCGAGATCCAATTCTGGCCGAAGTTGGTGGTTGTATAATAGGGGCCACCTTCTAATGCGATAATACTGTTCCCGTCCGATGATGAGGCGACAGTATACCAACTCGCGCCTGATACGTTATTTGAAACCCAAGTCGTGCCTGAATCCGCGGAGCGGTAAGACCCACCGTCGAACGCTACGGCAACGAGTTTGCTGCCGTCTGCCGAAGAGCTGGCGGCAATCCAATTAAAGGTAGGTATCGCGTTTGAGACCCAGGTGGTTCCAGAATCCGGGGAAGTATACATGACGTTCGCATTCTCGACGAAGACCGCCAGCTTTGTTCCATCGGCAGAAGAGGCAACGGCGTAATAGGAAAGGTTGTTTGGCACATTGGCCTGATTCCAGGTTGTCCCGGAATCGGGCGATGTAAAAACGTAATGATACGGAGAAATGGCGGCCGCGGTGACCAGTTTGGTGCCATCGGTGGAACACGCGATATTTTCGTAACTTGCTATACTGGCGGTGGGGGATGCGGTGGGATACCAGGTAGTTCCTGAATTCGTCCAAACCTGACCGTTGCCTTCCCACGTTGTGGCGGCCATTCTGGTGCCGTCCGCTGAACAAGCGAGTGAATGCCAATGGTTGACCGGGGCGGCATTTGAAATCCAGGTTGCTCCTGAATTGGTGGATGTGTAAATCCCTCCGAAATAGCCGGAGATAACGAGCTTCGTGCCATCCGCGGAACAGGCGATCGAAGACCATCCATTGCCACCAGAACCCGGGCTTGGCGCGTTTGTCACGGGTACCAATGTGAAGCCCATGGCTGGGTTTAAGAATAAGGATAGGCCAAAGCAGATAGCTCCGGCGAAAAAGGATGTGTGGGTTCCTCTCATGTTGTTTGGATTGGTTAACTCGCTCCGACTTCGGTTCGAGTCTGTGCTTTTGAGGTTGGTTGTCAATTGAAATGAATGGGGTTGGGAGCGATGACGACTTTCGGCCGGACAGAAACCGCTAAAGCGGTTGGAATAGCAAGGGTCCACTGTACACCCGGCTCAAGCCGGGTGTTAATGAGAGCGGTCAAATTAACATTTTTGACAGGCGATCCGTGCGGCGGTGGTCTGCTAATTCGTGTTTTCCGCGGAAAATCTTAAAATCTCACTTTTTATTTTACAGCGAGAAATATAGTTATATTGTGACTTTGCTATGCGGTTAGTTGGAGATAAGGAGGTGGTTGCGAGAACGCAGGTTTGCAAGCACTGCGGAACCGAGGTTTTGGCATCGCCAGGAGAGTCCAAAGTCCCATACCCAAAGTTCAATTTCGCTGCCCGCGGTTGGCATTTTCAGGCACTTATTGGACGTGTTTGGCCAAGATTGGCTGAAGCCCGAGGAGGCTGTGCAAAGTCGAACTTAGTCCGACAAAGTCCGACCGGGTCAAGCCAAGTCGAACTTAGTCAATGTGCTGCGGTATGGGTTTCGGTTGAGCGGCGGCATCAAATGTACGAAAGTTGGACTCACTCGCTCCCGCTCGTTCGGCCCTCGCGGGCCTCTGGCTTCGCCCAGATTCCTTTCGTCGCTTCCCAAGCGGCTCAAGTCGATATGTTCCCGAAGGGCCCACCACTTTTTTTTGGCGAGATGGTCAACGCATCATGAGAAACGCGCCGATCGGGAGATCGGCATTCCAATCGAGTCGGGCGCTCGGTTGGCTATGGGGCAATACGGAGCCGCCTTCGCTGGAAGCACGGCGCGCCGGAGGGTGGAGAAATTAAGGTCAATTAAGGTTAGTTAAGGTTAATTAAGCCTCTTTTTATTTTTTTAAACTTTTTTCTGCAGGATTGCACACATGGATACTCAGAAAGATTTTCGATCAAATGCAGTTTTGCGGTCTGCCGACTGCCAGTCGGCGATACAGCAGGCTACCAGCCTGCGCTACGACGTCGGCTCGGTCCAACCGAGTCCAAGCGAATCCAACCCAATCAAAGTGGATCAAAGTAGTTGGAGGGGATTTTGTCGGGTCAATACCCGACAGACAGGAGATCGAAGCAAATCAGACCGTTGGCGGGGCGCCAACGCTGATGTTCGAGGACGAGGAGGAACCAAGGGCCCTGACGCCCGGCGTGCGATGCGGGGCTTGACGGAATTGGCCAGTCGCCACACCTTCTGCGGCCATGAAACAACTTGAGAACCAGATTGCGGTCGTGACTGGCGCGGGGCGGGGTATCGGAAGGGCCATTGCGCTGAAATTCGCGAATGAAGGCGCGGATGTTGTTTGCGTTTCGCGGACGGCGGAGAATTCGGAGAAGGTGGCGGAGGAGGTGCGCGCGCTTGGCCGGAAGGCGTGGGCGCATGCGGTGGATGTGGCGGACGCGGGCGCGGTCGCCGCCAGCGCGGAGAAGATTTTAGCGGATTGCGGGAAAGTGGACATTCTGGTCAACAATGCGGGTGTGACCAAGGATGGCCTGCTGATGCGCATGAGCGATACGGATTGGGACGCGGTGCTGGATACGAATTTGAAGGGGGCGTTTTTGTTTACCAAGGCTTTCACGCGGGCATTCGTCAAGCAACGGGCCGGGCGCATCATAAATGTCTCATCCATTATTGGGTTGATTGGCAATGCGGGGCAGGCAAATTACGCGGCGAGCAAGGCGGGGTTGATTGGTTTCACCCAATCGGTAGCGAAGGAATTGGGTTCGCGCAATATTACCGTTAACGCGCTGGCGCCGGGATTTATTGAGACGGATATGACATCCGGGTTGAGCGCGGAAATGAAGACGGAGATACTCAAGAAGATTCCGCTGAACAGCCTCGGACAGGCCGAGGATATCGCGAGCGCGGCGTTGTTTCTGGCCGGGGCCGGGGCGCGGTATATTACAGGGCAAGTGCTTACCGTGGACGGGGGAATGGTGATGTGAAAAATCTTTCAATCGGGACTTGACGCCCTTTGAATCGTGGCATAGACACACTGCAAACGAACCGAAGAATCGGAGTACAAAATGGCTGAAAAAACTATTGAACAGAGAGTTAAAGATATCATCGTCGAGCAATTGGGGGTGAACCCGGACCAAGTAACGCCGGAAGCAAAGTTCATCGAAGATCTCGGCGCCGACTCGCTCGACACCGTGGAGCTGGTCATGGCCCTCGAAGAAGAGTTCGGCCATGAGATTCCGGATGAACAGGCGGAAAAACTGCAGAGCGTCGGTGACGTCATCAAATACATCGAAGACCTCCAGGCGAAATAATCTCGTATGATTTTCGGGCAGCTTGTATCCCGGAGTGTCGGGACTTAAGCTGCCCTTTTGATTTATGGCCAACACCTCGAAAGAGCGCAGAGTCGTCATCACCGGTCTCGGGATCGTGGCCCCCATTGGGAATTCGGTGGACGTTTTCTGGAACAACCTGGTCGCCGGGCAATGCGGCGTGGAGAAAATCACTTCGTTCGACGCTTCGCCGTTCGATACGCAAATTGCAGCCCAGGTGAAGGAATTTGATCCGCTGCCGGCGTTTCCGTCGCCGAAGGAAATCCGGCGGACGGACCGGTATTCGCAATTTGGCGTTCATGCAGCGTGGCAGGCGCTCAAGGATTCGGGGCTGGATTTGAACAAGACCAATCCGGACGAAGTGGGGGCGTTCATCGGGTCGGGCATCGGTGGACTGCAAACGACCAGCGAGCAGTTGAAGATTCTGTTCGATCGCGGCCCGGGGCGGCTGTCGCCGTTCATGATCCCGATGCTGATTTCGAACATGGCCTCGGGGTTGGTCTCGATGTATTACAATTTGCGCGGGCCGAATTTCGCTACGTGTTCGGCGTGTGCCACGGCGAACCATGCCATCGGCGAGGCATGGCGCACGATCAAAATGGGCGATGCGCAGGTGATGTTCGCCGGCGGCGCGGAGGCGACGATTGTGCCCATCGGCATCGGCGGGTTCTGCGCGATGAGAGCGATGAGCACGCGCAACGACGATCCCAAGAAGTCCTCACGCCCGTTCGACAAGGAGCGGGATGGCTTCGTAATGGGTGAAGGCGCGGGAGTGATTGTGCTGGAGGAATTGGAGCACGCGAAGGCGCGTGGCGCGAAAATTTACGCGGAGCTGGCCGGATACGGCAACACGGCGGATGCGCATCATCTCACGGCACCATCGCCGGGCGGTGAAGGGGCGTCGCGCTGCATGAAGATGGCGTTGCGTAACGCGGGGCTGAACACGGCGGATATTTCCTACATCAACGCGCACGGCACATCCACGCCCCAGGGTGACATTGCGGAGACGGAAGCGATTAAAACGGTTTTCGGCGATCACGCGCGCAAGCTCGCGGTGAGTTCCACCAAAGGCGCGACCGGCCATATGCTCGGTGCCGCGGGCGCGGTGGAAATGATTGTGTGCACCAAGGCTATTCAGACCGACACGGTGCCGCCGACGATTAACTACGAGGTGCCGGATCCGCAGTGCGATTTGGATTATGTGCCAAACACGGCGCGGCAGATGAAAGTGAACGCGATCATCAACAACTCGTTTGGTTTCGGCGGGCACAATGCGACCATCACGGCAAAGAAATTTAACGGTTGATCTATGCCCTCTGCGAAAATCATTTTTCTTGGAGTGAAAGGCTCGGTTGTCGCCGTAGACACATCGACAGGACAACCCGTGTGGGAGACCAACCTGAAGGGCACTGATTTCGTAAATGTGGCCCTCGACGGGAACAATTTGCTCGCGACGACGCGTGGGGAAATTTTTTGCCTCGATCCGCAGACTGGCGGGATTCGATGGCATAATCCGCTAAGAGGATACGGATGGGGATTGGTGACGATCGCCGGAGAGGGAATCGCTCAGAACAATGCTGCCGTCATGGCGGAAAAACGCCAGCAGGAGCAGCAGAAAGCGGCAGCGGCGTCTTCCTCCAGCGCCGGCGCGACGTGACCCGCGCGTGCTGTTCATGTGAACTTCCTCTCCATCATCGAGTCCAAGCGGGAAGGGAAACAATTCACTGCGGAACAGATTGACGATTTCATACGCGACTTCACCAAGGGTAAAATTCCAGAATACCAAATGGCCGCGATGCTCATGGCCATTTACTTTCGCGGATTGAACGCCGGGGAAACCGCGGCATTGACTCTGGCGATGCGGGATTCGGGAGACACGCTGAAGTTTCCCAAAGACAGGCGGCCGCTGGTGGACAAGCACTCGACCGGCGGAGTGGGTGACAAGGTTTCGTTGCCGCTCGCACCATTGCTCGCATGCCTTGGATTTCGTGTGCCGATGATTTCAGGGCGCGGGTTGGGCATCACAGGCGGGACGCTCGACAAGCTCGATTCCATTCCTGGTTTCAGGACGACGTTGCCGACGGAGAGGATTGTGGAAATTGTGCAGAGCGTCGGGTGCGTGATTTGCGGGCAGACGGAGCGGATGGTCCCGGCGGACAAAAAACTTTATGCGTTGCGGGATGTGACGGGCACGGTGCCGAGCATTCCGCTGATTGTTTCTTCGATTCTTTCCAAAAAGCTGGCGGAAAATCTGGATGCGCTCGTGCTCGATGTGAAATTTGGAGCGGCTGCGTTCATGCGGACGAAAACAGAAGCGCGAGAATTGGCGCAGGCGATGGTTTCGCTCGGCAACAAATGCGGCGTGAACACGCGCGCGATGCTGACGAGCATGGATGCGCCTCTCGGCCGCGCAGTGGGGAATTGGCTGGAGGTGAAGGAAGCTGTCGAATGCCTGGAAAACAAAGGGCCTGTGGATTCGCGAGAACTCGTGCTGGATTGCGCCGCTCATCTGTTGCTCCAGACGAAGCGCGCCAGCACGCTTAACGCCGCGCTCCGGCTTGCGGAGGAATGTCTGGCGTCCGGCGCGCCGCGGCAGAAGTGGGATGATATGCTGCGAGCCCAGGGCGCGGAGTTGAACAAATTCAACGAAAAACTCGAGCGCGATCATACGGCAAGCGCGGTGGTTGAGATTAAAGCGACGAGCAGCGGATTTGTTTCGCGTTGCGACGCGCGAACGATCGGTGAAATCGTGCGCGACCTGGGCGGCGGGCGGATCACGAAGGAATCAGAGATCCATTACGATGTCGGAATCGACCACCTGGCGAAGCCGGGTGAAGCGGTGGACCGTGGCGCGGTGCTCGCGCGGATTCATGCGGCGGATGCGCGGCAGGCTGAAGCAGCTGGCAAACGAATTAAAAGGGCATTTGAGTTTACCGCAAAGAAACCGAAGCGGGCGGCGTTTATTTTCGAAAT